>Ga0209127_100489_pt1 | contig 13871 bp, 16 predicted proteins | sample LakSupMetagenome_FD_187469 | JGI IMG/M metagenome (GOLD analysis project Ga0209127, IMG submission 187469) | Freshwater microbial communities from Lake Superior, Canada - Sta WM archaea (SPAdes) (version 2) | ecosystem: Environmental > Aquatic > Freshwater > Lake | place: Lake Superior, Canada...
ATTATAGGAATACACGTCGGAACATAAATCAAAGCTTTGGCCGAGGACCTAGACGCTTTATGCAGAGAATCCGATGATGCTTTGCGAAACGACTTCTCTAGGTGCAAAGAGACAATACGAAAAATCGGCGGAGTAACCACAGCTGTATTGCAGTAGCCCATTGACTGACAGACTTGAGTCCTGACACAGGACAGTGGTGGACAGTTGTGGCTCGTTTGGCCGCAAACTTCCCACGTGTGTGTTCCGGTACCTAAGTCTACCTAGGTAAATGTGAGTGCATATCTCGCTGCCCGTTCTCCGAGCTGGTCTAGCAGCACTTGGCCCATGAGTCGTTTATCCCGAAGGAGATCCAGTGCTTGAACTGTGCCTTACGACATATTTCCGCTCAGGTCCCAAAGGATCGTTACGCTAGTGACTCACTAAGCGTGCCCTTCGGGTATGCCTCGACGGGTTGTAAGGCAAATATAGCTAACATATGTGAGTGAACATCGCGTCAAAATAACCCCAAAGTCATCGGGTGCAGCACCTGTATATTTGTGCAGATAAGGAACTACTAGAATACAGAATATACTCGGTGCCGTGACCGGCATGACGGCATCCCCAGACTCTTTCACTGAATTGTAAAATCTAACGTCCGACCGCCCTGCATCCTAGTTACTCGGCATCCAACGGAGCCCGAGGTGGGGTGTTGTTAACCTGGATCCCTCCACGCTTCTTCTCTGCGCTGTCAGGCATGGGAAGAGCCCATCCACCTTCGCCTTCTGGAGTGGCAAGCCACAACCGGAGGAGATGGCGCCTTGGGGCAGGTGCGGGATAGTCTGAGCCTCTTCGTCAGCAAGCTGTATGTACAAGGGCATGGTAGTGGAAACGCTGAGGCATGACGAAACTCACCCTTATACGCTGTTCTTGCATGGAGCAGATGAGCGTTGCTCACGAACTGTATGTCTCCGACCTCCAGGACCATATGCAGCGACAGCCGCTGGCAGGTATCTTCCAATACTCGTAGGGCATGCTGCTGCTCCTCGCTGAGAGCAGGGATGAGACCGGCGTCGGAGAACCTAGTTAGGGACTTCACGTAGTAAGGGTCCCATTTGCAGTACACGCGGCCCTTGCCGCCGTTCTCGATATAGAACACGGGCTGGCGGATCCACTCTTGCTGCCCCTCCGAGACCTCTCCCTTTCTGTCAAAGTACCATATCGGCTTGGTGAGAGTCTCGGCAACATCGGGATGCTCGCGTTGCAGCGTGTTCCAGACGTGGTGTACGCTCACAATGTCGCTCTCACCGCCCTCCAAGGCACGGTGCACGCACAGGAGACCAACAACATCCGCGTCGTCAGCATGGAAGAACTGGCGTGCCGTTGTCCGGTATATGCGGACAGTGTGGATCTGCGTCGGGTCATCACCAACGTCTTTGACATGGCCGAGGACGTGCCCGCGACCATTCTGAGAGACGAAGTAGCCGATATAGGTCCCTAGACCCATGTATGCGGCAGCAGTCTTCTCCGGGTTCCACTGACCCGCCGGGAAACCCTTGAAGAGGATGAAGCCCTTGCCGTCCAGCAGGTCAGACCGCAATGCAGTGAGGAGCTTGCTCAGCCTTGGGAGATAGAAGTTCTCCTGCGCCTATGTGAGCCACGTGGTGCAGATAAAGCGTTGAGGCGCGTAACAGGTCATACCTTAGAGATGCCAGTAAGTGGGATACCGCTTGCAAGGAAGCGATCGGTGGTGTCACTGAGCTCTTGGATCTCGTCTGGGGTGAAGCGGTGCACCCATCGCTCCGGATTGTTGACATACTCCTCGGCCTTCCATACCGTAGGCCCCCTGATCTCCTTGGGGAACTCTGAGTAGGGCTTCAAGACATCGTACAGCGGGGGGTGTTGACCAGATGTCCGGATACCGTCGGGAAAGATGTCTTTCGGTGCTGATTCGTTCTTGGAGGGCTTGGGATGAGGCGAAAGGGAGGATGCCTCCGCAACGAGTGCTCCAGGGGCCATTGTGGTGCGGAGCAGAAGATACTAGGTTGTATATGACGGACTTATGTAGTATGTGCAACGCAGAGAGAATATCACAGGAGATAGGAGAAATATCATGAGACGTCGAATGTCATGTCAAGGTTAACAGCAGCCCATGAACTCGGGCAGGCGCTCTACTTGTACCTTTGGTTCCATAATGGCTGACCCAGTGTATGCGGAGGTGAGGGTTTTGCGGCATCTGAATGTCAGATTGCGTGATTGGGATGGTATGGACATAGGATGTAGCTATCAAGGCTAATCCACGTGACATCGCTCTTGGCCTCGCTCTCTCTCTGTGCCTCTGGCCTTGCTCATTGCGCCAGAAGACAAGCCCTTGAAAGTCAGCAAACGCCGGCATTTTGGACCGGGGAACCTTTAGGACCAAAGAGAATCCGTCTGCCTCTGGCAGGTAGTTGTGCTGTGACCGTGTAACAGTGCTCTCCAAAAGGATCTGTCGGCTTTCGCGAACTGTGAAGGACAAAGACAGCCAGGTCCGGCATAAGGGTAGGGCATCTATTCCATTGCCCCAGTATGCTTACCAGATTTGGTGCACAATTCCACTGGAGTAGCGCTGCTGTGGTCAGATTGTATGGAAACGCGATCGATAGATAAGCATCATTTCCCTTTGCAGTCAAGGGACCGACTGTTCGCCTTTCTCCATCTCGGGAATCGGGAGGGGGTCTGATTTCGGCCTAGTATCAATCAATTGTACAGCCCAGAAATCACGTGCAAAGTGTGAAATCAGCGGTGCTGCATACACATGTCTGTAGCAATGAGCTGACGAAGGTCATGTTATGCCGTTGGATCACTGCTTAAGAGGATCTAGCGGTGAATGAAGAACATGGAACTTCCAACATAACGACGAGTCACCCAGTCTGAGCTCAGCGGTATCGGACATTCTTACTCCATCCGCCCTGTAAACGCGCTTATTAATTACCTTACCTTGGCTGTCCACAGCAGGCGAGACCGGGCACAGGTGCTCTGCGCAGAACTAAATACTTCCACTCCTCGACACGTCTCATCAACTATGCGAATGCCATGGAAGTCGTCAATGACCAAGGCCGCAGCAGCAGGATGACATGGTTTGGCTGACGCCCAGGGCTGACTTGGGCTGTCCTGCGCAAATGCGTGGTGGGGCAGGTGTGCCAGAGCGTCGCAGTTGACTCGATGATCGCCTGGCTTAAGTCGCAGGTGATGCCCTGACATGCTGCAGCTGGGCTACATCACAGGATGGTTTGGCCAAACACGAGCAAGCTGTGATGACAGGCTGCCAGCCTATGCTTCGCCTGATTATTCGCTGCTGACTTGCTGCCAACTTGCCTGCCAAGCCAGGAGGCGTTCTATTTCCATCGGTTCTGGCTGTAGGTGTTTCGGCCAGGGCAGTGTGCAACGTCATCGCTCCCTCCCCCGTCGATTCCCATCGTTAACAGCGTTGACACCGCCGCCTACATGTAGAAGACGCGCACACGCCCACTTGGTCAGCGACATCGACAAGAACGCGACCGAGTCCAACTGACCGACAAGAGACACGCACTGCTTCCTTTCCAAGACACGAGACCTGTCACGCCGATCACAACTCCCCCAGCTGTCGCCATCGCTTCCGCGTCTGCTATTTAGTCCCCAACCCAGACCCAGACCCCGACTCCTGCCCGCCATGTCGACGTCCAAGCGAGCAAAGTCGGCCGCGACAGATTTGCAGATGAAGACTCGCAAGGAGAGACGATTCGCCGAAATCGAGGCTGGCTTGCCCAACCTCTCGCAGGATAGTGCCTCCAAGCTCCCGGGTCTCGTCGCCGCCAAGCTACCTAAAGTCGTCGCCGCCAAGCTGCCCATCCCCCCCAAGCTCGGAGATTTTCTCTCGTATCTCGGCCCGTACAATCCCAGACCACAGCAGATCACAGACAGCGACGCCGTGTGGTTGTTCGACAATGTCGCCTATCGCGGTCCAAGAGGGAGGTGGGAAGCCGAGTTCGTCGCGGCAGTCCTGGGACAAGATCCGTCCTGCAGGGTCGCAGACGTCGTGTCGCAGGTTGCCCAGATGGCCGGTCTGACGAAGGACGCCCAGGAGACGGAAACTATTGCTCACAGAATCACGCCGTTCTTAATGGACATCCAACCAGGGAAGCTGGTCAACGCGTCTTTTGGCTCCGGCACCAGGCTTAAGCTTGGCCCTGGCGGCAGGAACGGCATCAGCAGCGACATCAAGCAACTTCGAGGCGGCAACCATGGCGAAGTGGTGACTACAACTGCCCAAGTTCCGCCTGGCGCCAAAGGGCTGTTGGAGATGAAGACACTCTACACGGAGCCAGAAGGCTGGGCTGTCATATCCGGTAAGTACTGTCCTCGCCCTTTGACATCTTCTACGTCTTTTAACGCAATTTCTCTCCCTCGCAGACGTCGACGATACCATCAAAGTCACAATGACAAGCGACCCGATCGGCATCCTGCGCTCGACTTTCATATCGACGCCGACGCCTATCGCGGGCATGCCGGAGCTGTACGCCCACGTCCACAAGCTTCTCGGACCGCATTCGCCCTTCTTCTACCTCTCTGCGTCTCCATACAACCTCTACCCGTTCCTGCACAACTTCCGCAACCAGCACTATCCGTTCGGCGAGCTGATCCTTCGCGACGCGAGCTGGATGACGATCCCCGGCCTCCTGTCGAACCTCACGCTCGGAACCGAGGACTACAAGGTGGACAGGATAGAGAAGATCCGCAGGTGGCTGCCTAAGAAGAAGGTTATCTGCATAGGGGACTCGACCCAGAGCGATCCCGAGGCATACGGCGATATCTACAGGTCGTCTCCTGGCTGGGTGCGGGTCATCTTGATCCGCAAGGTCACCGACATCGCCTCGGTCGGCATTGAGGCCAAGAACGCCCCAGAGAGGTTCGAGAAGGCATTTGGAGGGGTTCCCCGCAATGTCTGGCACGTTTTCGAGGATCCAGCCGAGTGCTACCGGATTATCGAAGATGCCGTCGCATAGAGACCTGGTCTTCTCTCTCCGTTCTCGAGGAATAGCTATTACGTGTCTGTTCGTTCGGCAAGCTCGGCGCTTGGGGGATATTTGGCGTGTTTTGTTTGCTAGGGAGTGCTTAGGATTCTTCGGATACGTTCCTTAGCCAACGTTAAGTATCAAGCAGATTTATAGCAATGAGTACACAAGGCACTTTTTCTGCCGACGCCATCATCATCGTGTTCAGGGCAATTAGATGCAATCGAGGTTACCTATAAGGTATCGTCACAATGTCTCCAGTGGGACCTCCCGACCCGGGACACTCTGGCCACTGGGACACCTTACCACAAGCGCATGCGACAAACGAGATACGCGTCACGCTGCGCAGTAACCTAGCCGTCCCCAGTACGTCCATTGCTTGGAGGAATGCGAAGTCTCTGTGTCATACAAGTGTTTTACCCCTCCCTTTCCGGCGCTCCTTGCCCTTGACTGGGATTCCCGGCCGTCGTTCCGTGATCCTTCCGTCCAACCCCACAATTAGCTCTTGCCCTGATCCTCGCTGCTTCCTCCTCCTCCTCCTCCATACCCCTTCAATGAACTGTGTCTTGCTCTACAGAAAGCCAATTCGCTCTTGTGCAGCTGTATACTGTCAATTGCCTCTATTTCCGCAGCTTCATCATTGCAGTCGACAGCGTCGCAGCCTCCTTCGCACAATGGCATCGGACAACCCCTCTGGCAAGCGGCACAAGTCGTCCAAAGACGTGCCTTATGAGCTCATCTACTGGCCGGGTATCCCGGGACGCGGCGAGCACATCCGCCTAGCGCTAGAAGAAGGCGGAGCCGAGTACACCGACACGGCGCATATCGACGGCGGTATGGACCGAGTTATGTCATACATCAAGGGCGAGAAGCCCGACGACGACATCAACACGCCCGGCTTCGCGCCTCCATGGCTCAAGCACGGCGACCTCGTCATCAGCCAGACACCCAATATCTTGATGTACTTGGGTCCGCGCTTAGGTCTTGTGCCTGCCAATGATGCGGGTGACGACCACGTCTACAGAGTCAATGCGCTGGTCCTGACCGCGCTCGATGGTCTCAGCAACGAGCCACACGACTGCCATCATCCTATTGCGACCGGACTGTATTACGAGGACCAGAAACCCGAGAGCAAGCGCAAGTCTGATGACTATGTGAAGAACCGCCTGCCCAAGTTCCTCGGCTACTTTGAGCGCGTCTTACAGTCCAAGGCCAGTGGCGACGGTCCCTGGCTGTACGCCGGCCAGCTCACATATGCCGATTTGGTCTTGTACCAGGTATGTGCCGTTCCTAGACATGTCGCTCGCGACCAACAGAGCATTGATATCGGTGGTGGACATGGGCTGACTGCAAATGATGTATAGTGCCTTAACGGCGTCAGGTTCATGTTTCCAAAGGCAGTGGCCAAGTACGAAAAGTCGGGCATCTACTCCCGCGTCTTCAAGCTGTATGAGGCGGTAGAACAGAGGCCCAAGATCAAGGCGTACCTTGAGAGCGACAGAAGACAGAAGTACTCGATGGGCATCTACCGGTACTATGAGGAGCTGGACATCGAGCCATGAGTTGGTGCATCGCCCATAGTACACGCCGTACATAGCGTCCAGACCGCAGCACCTGTCGCTTGTAGAAGCGTAAGAGCAGGCCTTGCTGAGAACACAAATAAAATCCATGTCTAGGTGCGATCCCAAAACATCTCATGAACCATGTCGGCACCCGCTCGGGGTCTTCCGGTGATAAGTCGGGCAGCCGAAGCGACTTATCGGAGCTTGGAGCGCTAAGATAAGGTGTGGTCATGGCACCGTCATACACAGGGCCAGTTCCTGGTCACAAACGTGGAGAAATCTGGGGGCATGGGTCGATGACGTTTACTCCTGCACAGACCTCATGCACACAAGACGTCGCCATCACGCCAGGATCAGTTGTTGCTTGATGGTACGTCTAAGTATACCTAGGTGCTGAGTAACTGCCAGCGCATCTGTCAGCGCGATCAAAATGGTAAAGGAAACCACTGCCCGCGGAAATCTCTGAAACCACGCCATTGGTAACTTGCACTAGACCTGCTCTCGAAGAATAAAGAGAGCTCGAGGCGGTCTCACCTCTTCCTCTCACAACCACCTTCACATGTTGTCCTGCAGACTACCTGGACTTAGAGTCTCTCTTGCTCGCCATCCTCAGACCACTCCCACTGCCAGTTTCTCGTCCAGACGCAACCGTTGCCGACAGCTACGATTTCCCCCCCGTCAAACGATTTCTACCCGGAATTACACCACAGTCAAGAAGATGGCGCCCTTCCCGACCCCAAGCGCAGATCCTCCAAAGCACGAGATGCAGTACTTCCCAGACATGACGACGGCTCTGCCCTCCACATCGGCAGAGTTCCGCCGGGTGCTCTGGACGGGACTGTACTCCCAACTTGTGCTCATGACTGTACCGGTTGGTGGTGATATTGGCGAAGAGGTCGGTAGCTACAGCTTGCACTTGAGAAGGACCTCGAGGCAGTTCCCGTCTGACGCGAGCACAGATACATACGGTCGATCAGATCCTCACTTTCACCTCCGGCACCGGTCTCGCGCAAGTCGGAGGCAAGGAACAGAAGGTAAAGGCAGGCGACATGGTCATCGTTCCCGCGGGCACGAAGCACCAGTTCCTGAACACGGGCCCGACGCCGCTCATCCTCTACACCGTCTACTCTCCCGCCGAGCATAAGCCCACGACGGTTCACAAGACAAAGGAAGAAGGAGACAAGGAGGAGGAGGAGGGTATCGACGAGCCACCAGCATGGGCTCATAGGAGCAAACAGGAGAATGAAGCTGCTGGGCTGGTGCCTTCCGAGGAGTAATGGGCTCCTGGCTGGATCTGCATAATAACATACTCGAGCTTCTCCCCCATAATACCCAAGGCCTGTTGACACTTTCCAGACCCGTATTCTTCGGACATTTACTTGGCTACTCAGCGCCATTCGAGAAGCTGTCTCAGTTCCTCGACCGAGTCATAAACAGTACTCCCCCCATTGGCTTCTAGGTCCACCAGCGCCAGCTGGGCGTATTTCTTGGCGCTCTTCAAGTCCGTCGCGGCCAGGTACAACCTGGCCAGCACCTCGTAGTGTTCGCCGAGGTGAGGAGCCATCTTCTCCTTGACGATCAGGTCCACAAGCTCCTCGTTTGCTTTGATGGCGCTATTGAAGTCCCTCCGCTGGACATGTTCCAGCACCTCCTGCCGCACCGCCCTGATCCTCTCCCTGCGCCTGTCGGATGCCGCAATCTCGCCAGCTGAAGCAGAGCATAGCTCGCAGGTGCATTGGAACCCCCAACGATTATGCAATGCTCTTTGACGTTCTTGAGATGGTAGGCCTACCTCAAGGTCTACGGAACACATGTCAGCACGAGGCCTTTCGAACCTGTGTTGTCCCTATAACCGCAGGCAGTTCAATCGGGAAGACCTACAGCTGATCGTAATCTCCTCTCCCGGCTCAATATCGCGGAACGCTATCACTTTGTTGACGATGGTGGACTCGGCGAATCGGGTAAAAGCGCTGATGTTGCGCAACGTTCATCAGCCCTGCCAGCTATTCTGGCGCCTGAAAAAGGGGCTCGACTTACTTGGGACTACACGCGTGATTTATCCTCTGCAAAATGGTGTTAGTATGCTCCCATAAGTACCAACGCCTTCCCCGTTGGCAGCGAAACGACACTCAATAACGGATCACCACGCTCACCGAGATCTTGGGAAACAAAGCCATGCGCGACCGTTCGCCGAGCGTAATGCCAAAAGTGTTCGTCCTCATCACATCCTCCTGCACCGGTGCGCCGGCCGTACTGCTCCGAGCCAACGACAAGACTTCCTCGGCTTGCCCTAGCTGCTCAATAGCGCGTTGGAGGAGCAACTGCCCCTGATCCCTCCTCACCCTGCCGGGGAACTCGACATCAGCCAGCACGCTGGGGTAATCCTCCAGGAAGACCTCCCCACGGGCGATTCGTCGAGCGGCGAATAGCCCCTTGCCCTTGCCTGGTATGTCTCGGACTGTGTATGGAAATTCGACGCTGGCGGTCTCGACTATAGGAGTCGTCAGTTTGGCCAGGAGTTCAGGGGAGCTGGCGGCTATCTCTGAAGTCGTGATGATGCTGACCCCGTTGTTCCCGCGGAACATGGAGTTGGTGAAGGCGCAGTATGGAGTTTCTGCACAGTATGGTCGATGGGTCCACGGAGCCCAGCTTGAGGGGTCCAGACCAACTTTGTCGTCCATGGCTAGGGAGCATGCTCGATGGTCGCGATATTTTAGAGGTGCGGCGGATGGCCAACCGCACTGCTCTGCGTGGAATGCCCGACCTTCGGCATGACCTGAGGCCGTACAGGGTCCAACTAGGGCATACCCTGCGAGATATCGCAATGATGAGGCGTGTGATGGAAGTCTCATGGTGATCGGGAAGAGACCTGACAGTCTGGATCAGTCGTGATTGGTGGTTTGTTGCGTGGCCTGGCTCGCTTGCGTTCTGGAAACTGCAGCGCGCGGTGAGGGAGTTGAGACATCGCAACGGTGCTCCGATCACAGAGACATACGGTTCCTTTTGGAGTCCACGTCGATGCTAGAGACTAATGTGAACCCGACCTTGGAAGTCTTCAGGAGGGTATCCTTGCCGTTTCAAGACATTGGCGCCCAGTCGGCTCATTATTCATCACCACTTGGAAGGCCCACAACCAAGGACACAAGACAACATTACCCGGCTTGACTTCGAACCCAGAGGTTCAGAACGGCGGACTGTCCCGCGCCTAGAAATAATGGGACGGTCATGGAACGCTCGTTGCAACCAAGCCTACTGGAATCGTTTATTCAGTCCACCAACAACTACGGAGGCATATCGTGAGAAGAAGGGCTTTCGAGTTGCCATTGACCGGCTGATCCGGTGCGTGCGTGCCAAGGACCGGTCGACAGCAACAATAGGCCTCCGCCACCCGGCACTGCGGGTTCCTCGTTCCCCAACACAGAGGGACAGCCGGAACCAACAGCTCGGAAGCCGGCACCTGATGATCCAGTGATCGCCACGGGACGTTTTATGTGCGACACGGCTGGGGGGCCGGGCCATCAGCCGCGTCCACTAGTGGCTTGGTCCTCTCCCCAAGGCGTCGAACGAGATGTTAACAGCCGCCGCGGACGTCACAGGCACCTTGCAACGACTATAATCCGGAGAAAGAACGGGTGGCGGACGTTGGGAGCAGTATTGGCGCCCAGCGCTGCTCATCTATGGCCCGTCCGCCAAATAAATGTCCGATTTGTAGGAGTCAAATGCGGAGGAACGACGCCGTCGGTGCATGAATCCGGGACAGCTCACCTCCGTAAAGCCATTAATCGATGGTACTACTGACAACAAAGTCTTGTCCATCCCAACAGTAGGATCAGCTCATTCACGCTTCGCTTGCCTCTGGAGCTTATTCCAGTACTCCCACACGAGGCTCTGCACACTCTCGTCCCGAATCAAGCCGAGCCTTGCAGCAGTCGAGCAGTCCACATCCAAAGCCCAGCTTCGCAGAATCCTCTCCGTCACAGGAACGGGCTCCTCCTTCAGTAATGCGAGCGCCTCCTTACCTCCAACTGCTTCAAGCGCATCCATCATCTCCTGAATCGTCGCCGATATCCCCGGGACGTTCATGCCCCTGATATGTGCGGGGAGCGAGTCACTCGGAAGGTGCATCACCTTGACGAGGTTTTCCATCAGGACTGAAGGACTGCACAGTACGGCTCGATAGCTTCTATCCTTTATAGGGATGATGCACTGCTTCCCGTTCAGGGGCTCGCGGATCATGCCAGACAGGAAAGAGGAAGCAGCCTGTGTTGGTTTGCCCGCCCGCACCGAGATGGACGGGAAGCGCAGCGAGAACGCATCAATCAGGCCGCGGCGGTGTAGGTCGTTGATCAAGAGCTCGCTCATCATCTTGTGCGTTCCGTACACCGACGCTGGCGTGGGCGTCGTCGAGTCTGTCACCATTGGCGGCAATGGAGGGCCATATACCGCCTGGCTGGAGGCGTAGATGACGCGCACGCCCGGGTTGTTTGAGGCGAGCATCATCAGTAAGGCCCTTGTGCTATCCAGGTTCACCGCAAGACTCAGTTCTGGGTTGGCCTCAGAGCCCGAGGACATGATGCCGTGGAAGACGAACACGTTGGCCAGTGGCTGGCTAGCAGCGAGGAGGTCGCCAAGAGACTTCGGGTCGCAGAGATCGGCCTGTATACTGACGACTCGATCCGAAGTCCCACCATGCTCAGGAACGGCGGGTGCGACTATGTCGCAGAGGATGACTCGGTACAGGCCCGATGCATCGTTCAACAGCCGGGCGGCGAGCTGTTGGCCGATGAAGCCAGCGGCGCCCGTGATGAGGACGTTCTTGATGTTTGTCTCAGACATGATCTCGAGTCGCTTGGATTGCAAGTATGTCTACTCCAGGCGCTCGTTGATGTTACTTGACTCCTTGTTTGGCAAGCAATGACACCTGCGATAGGTAAGTAATCATCCTCTCTTTTCGCCAGTCTGCCGCCTCCTCATTCCGAGCGGGGTTCTGGCGTAACGTCTGTTCTTCAGCAGGTGCCGGAGCTTGTCTGTTCCACCAAACATATCAAGGTCCACTGCACTTCAGTAGCTACCTTCCTAAGGTACGCCTGAAGCTTGCGCATCTTGTTCCTCGAAATCTGGGACTTGTTTCAACGGATCTCTGCATCTCTGCATGGCAGGCGTAAACCACGCGTACAGGACGCAAGGCGCCAGTCTCCCTATCTCACAGGTCAGTGATGGAACTTCCAGGATGCAGACTCATCTCAGAGGGTTCCTCGCTGATAGCAAGGGTCAGCAAGATTAATTAGATCTCCGACAACACCACCCCCTCCCTCCATTGGGAATGTGGTAACAATGAAATCATTGAAGAGGGATGTCCGAGGCTCAAGGAACGGGATTTCCTTCAATGTCTCAGTCGAACTCCGAATCAGCCGGGGGGGAAAAACAGGGTCCCGAGCGGTGTCATTTCCCATTCTCGGCCAGTAACAAGGGCAGGCCAGCGCCCCTGTCGGCTGTCAGCAAGCATCACGTCCAAAATGCTACCTCATCTCGCGGTTATCTTGATCAAGTTTAGCCTGTCAATACAACACGAAGTTTACGAAGACAATGGCGCTGCAAAAGTACCTGGACCGTTGGACTGTGCCTTGGGGATGCTTACCCGGTTCACTGTCAATGCAAGTGTAGGGGTAGGTAGTAGTTAGCGTTGCATTGAATCAATCGTTGGGTTGTGGAGGATTGCTAAGGGTCAGCCCAGAATCTGGGGACAGGCGGAAGTGGGAAAAGGGATGTGCAGGTAAGATATGTGATCCCACTCGCACGCGCTGACAAGAATGGACGAGGGTCGTGTCTTGGTGTTGTTGCTGGGCCAGGGCAATAAAGAATGCTGTCGTCCCCGTCCCCGGTCTCCCAGGGCTCAGTTTGGCAGTCTGCTCGACGGACTCACGGGGAGAAGAGTTTTGTTTTTTTTCTCGTCACTCTTTTGGTCACTCATTGAAGCATCGGCTGCTACTCCTGGTACCAGCTTTCACGATGCACAGTCCGTCACTTCTGTCCGCTTCGTCGCTCCTTGCACTCTTAGTCTCATCTGGATACGCGGATGTGGTGACGATCACAGTTCAGAGCACCATAACAACTTGTTATACCACCCCACCTCCACCATGCTCGACGACCATCGGCGTCGGTTCAAGCGCATGGTCGAGCCTCTGGAGTAGTGGCGGCAGTGGAGGGAGTGGAGGGAGCGGAGGGAGCCCAGGCAACGGCGGCAGCTTGTCCAGCTCTTCCTATCCTTCATTGATATCACCGACTTATACCTCGGGCTGGAATGGCACAACGTATCCCAACTCAACTGTTGCCCCGACTTACACTTCCGGGGGCTCTTCAGGGTCAGGATCGTCGAGCGTGACCGTCAGCCCCTCGTATGGTAACGGTACTACCAGCGCTAGCAGCACCACGTCCAGCCTGTCGTCTTCCAGTACCACAACCCCGAGTGTCCCGGCATGCACCGACTACTGGCTGGCGAACATCGATCACCAGGGTCTGGCTCCTTATGCTCCCGCCGGATACAAAGTCTTCCGCAACGTGAAGGACTATGGCGCGGTGGGTGATGGCGTTGCGGATGACACTGCTGCCATAAACCTCGCCATCTCTGATGGTGGGAGGTGCGCGCCTGGCACTTGTGGATCGACCACCACGACGCCGGCTATCGTATACTTCCCTCCGGGCACGTATCTTGTTACCTCGGCCGTAATCGACTACTATTACACTCAGCTCGTTGGAAACCCGGCTTGCTTGCCCGTCATCAAGGCGAGCTCCTCCTTCAGTGATCGCTGGGTCTTGGACGGTGACCAGTATCAGCCTAGCGGTTCTCTCGGATGGGGTTCGACGAATGTGTTCTGGCGCCAGATTCGGAACCTGGTCATTGACATGACGGCCGCTCCGGCTTCCCTGCTCGTCGCCGGTATCCACTGGCCGACCGGGCAGGCGACATCGCTCCAGAACATTGTCTTCAAGATGTCCACGGCTACCGGTAACCTGCACCAGGGCCTGTTCATCGAGGAGGGCTCGGGCGGTTTCGTGACCGACTTGGTCTTCTACGGGGGAGCCCAGGGCCTCAACGTCGGCAACCAACAGTTCACCATGCGCAACCTAACCTTCTTCAACTCGGCCACGGCCATCAATCAAATCTGGAATTGGGGATGGACGTATAAAGGTGCGTCTTCCTTTTCTCCCTCTCCCTCTCGAAACCCACCAGTTGTACTGCTTTCTCGTTCCCCCCCCCCCCCCCCCCCCCCCCCCCCCCCCCCCCCCCCCCCCCCCCCCC
>Ga0209127_100490_pt1 | contig 13868 bp, 10 predicted proteins | sample LakSupMetagenome_FD_187469 | JGI IMG/M metagenome (GOLD analysis project Ga0209127, IMG submission 187469) | Freshwater microbial communities from Lake Superior, Canada - Sta WM archaea (SPAdes) (version 2) | ecosystem: Environmental > Aquatic > Freshwater > Lake | place: Lake Superior, Canada...
CCGACCCTGCGGGAACCAGAATACACTAATCAAAAAGGCAGGCGGCATCATCGCCCTCGCCCTAGCCATGTCTAACGAGTCCGACTCCATCCCCAAGATGATGACCTTCTTCGCCGACATCTCGCGCAAGACCTTCTCCACCAGCGTCCTGAAGAAGATAACCAACTACGCCTTCATGGTGCTCCGCATAGCCGACAGCGTCTTCAGCGCCGACGCCCTCCGCAAGGGCCTACAGGAGCACTTCCACCCGCACGGCACAGCCCTCTTCGCGCCCGCCATGCACACGGGCATCATGTCCTCCGGGACCCGCGTAGCCGTCACCTCAGCCAGAGACATGGGGCAGACGGCCTGCCTGATCACGAGCTACAACCACCCTTCCAGCCCAACCCCGAGCGGGGGCACCTCTCTCCTGGTCGAGCGGGAGGAGAACACGGACAAAGACATGAAGATATGGGAAGCCGCGCTGGCGACGTCGGCGGCCCCGTTCTACCTTCCACCCTTCGAAAAGCAAGAGATAGCCACCTCGTACGTCGACGGCGCCGTGTACGCCAACTGTCCGGCGCAGGTAGCCTTCTCGGAGCTCGAGCGCATCTGGCCCGACAACGGCGCCCCGCTCGACACCCTCGTCTCCCTGGGGACGGGCCTGCAGCGCCGCCGACCGGCTAACGACGTGCCGGGCCTGGTGAACATGGGCTTCTTCGTCAGCCTCCGCGCCATGTTCCAGCGGCAGCTCGACAGCAAGAGCTCCTGGGCCGCGTTCCGGGACAGCCACTGCCCGGCCGCGGCGCGCTGCCGGCTGCGCAGGCTCGACCCGCCGCTGGGGAGGGGGGGGAGGGGCGGGGAGGACTACGTCGAGCTCTGGGACTACCGCAAGATCGAGGAGCTGCAGGCGGCTGTGTCGCGGTGGGCCGAGTCGGACGAGGCGGCCGGGGAGATAGAGGAGGTCGCCAACACCCTGCTCGCGAACCTGTTCTTCTTCGAGCCCGACGGCGCCGCCGGTCCCTCTTCGTCCTCGACGACACTGCTATCCGACCCGACGCTCGACACCCTCCCCGGCTCGATCCGCTGCCGTCTAGGCCACGGGACGCCGGAACTAAAGCGCCTCCTGGGCGAGATGGTCGAGGGGTTCTACCACGTCCAGCTGGGCCCCTCCCTGCCCTCCAACACCACAGGAGGAGGAGGAGGAGGAGGAGGCGCGGCAGACATCCTCAAGGAAGTCTCCCGCGTCCCGATGGCGAGGTGGCAGAGGATCACCGCCAGGGTAAGAGGCAGGGACGCGCGGCCGGGGGAGATGCTGGTCGGCGAGGGCGGGGTGCAGAAGTTCAGGCTGCCGTACGCGTTCCGGGTGCGCAAGGGAGGCGGTGCCGCCGCCACCGCGACGGCGGCGCACCAGGTGCTGGGCGTCAAGCTGGGGCGGTGCGAGCAGCCCGTGCCGATCTCGGGGTTCCCGACGACGCTGGGGGAGCTGGGGAGGCGGGCGAAGATGGTTTGGTTGCTGTGACGGGGAGGGTTTCCCTTGTGGTTGCCGGTTAGATTTGGCTCAATTAGCTCAATCCTTTTACACCTAGAGTAGGACTGCGCATATTGGTGCGATACCTACTCTACGAGTAAACGACTACACGATTGTACGACTACTAGACGAGGAGACGATTACTTGATCTCATTCCTGCCATAACATGCGTAACCCTATTATACTTTGGGTGTAGACTGTGCCGCGGGGCCTGGACTCCGTAATCTGTCATGAAGAGCATACCAGTCGAGGAGTACTCCAAAGATGCACTGATCACTGACGGCGGCGTTGGATACCCAAAGACCTACGTTATGGTCTATCTCTGAGTCAAGTACTGTGTACACACATACCAGGCACGCAGACGTTGGAAAGCGGCCATGTTACATTCTCGATTGACCAGAGATCAATGCGCCAACCCTAGAATGGGTAAGCGTTCGGCAGTCTGGAGGATACGCATCCCATTGGTTCCGAGTTTCAGCCACAACAGGTTCGGCAGGGACGCGCAAGGTACGTAACACCAGTGGGGCTGTGGCTCCTCAATCTCTCCTAACAATTTCTTCCGCTGGATTCGCCAGAGTCTAGCCCAGCTCCTATTTCCTTCACAGGCCAGGATAATAAGTTACGTATCCTCATGTCGACAACTGCTCCGGAGCACCATCCCGTCTTTTGTGCCCCTAATTGCCCCGTTGCTGTTCCCCGGAGAGCGATACTCTGAGCCCAAGGCGCAATTCCGGTCATCCGACCTCTTGTCAAGATCAGTCACAGTTTCGGCGCCAAGAACGACAATCAGTCCCGTCGTCCCGCCTTGCCGGTTTCGACGACACAACCGCGCTGTGGTTCCTGCATTTGATGTCTCCGTCGGCAGGTGTCGTCTCTCGACTGCACTGGTTCCACGCGCTCTGGGACATCGCTTCCTCTTCTGGACGATCTTCCCGCATCAACCCAGCCGAGTGACGACGGACGTACACGCGTTTGACGCCGCTTCCGTCTGAAACCCAGACGAAGCCGCTCTCAGCCACATCGGGAATCCCCTCGTCCAACGTCGGGACACATCGAAGTTGCCTCGGACGACGCCTTCCACAGGACAACAAAGTCGGCGACTTTAGGGGATATCTCTTCCCTGCCACTCGTTCAACCGATCTTGCCGAAAGCTCCGGCTATCGAAGACTCGTCCCACGACAGCTGCGCTTGTTCGAGGTCAAGCATCATCAGCGCTCTAATCCTAATCGACTGCCTTATCCACCCGGCGATTGATATTTGCCACGGCGCGGCTTTGCATCTAGACTATCGCATCACTTTTGCCTCGCCGGTCACCAAGACTCAGCAGGTATTCTTGCCTGTCCGAAGCCGAATACACACACACACAAGATGGACCTGTTTCACAGAGCCAGGAGGCTCGTCGCAAAGGGCACCGCCCAGCTTCCCACGGCAGACGAGAAGCGACGAGATGTCAAACCACGACCAAACACATTGGCCTCGCGCCTAGCATTTTTCAGGAGGCCGCTGAGGTTAAGGGGGAACTCCAGCATATCCGTGCCCCTGGGCGTCGTCATCCTCTTTCCCTGCATCGTCATCATCCTGATACTGGTGCTGTTTGTTAGGCATCCTTCCTCGCCGGGCAGGATATTGATGCCCGCCGGTGCGCCGCCGGCTATAAGGTATGCCGTGTCTCCAATCTTCCCGTTATCACTCGAGAAATGTCTGACCCTTGCCCTCTCTTCACAGGAAAATCAGCGAAGAGCACGACAAGGTGTTCGTGCAAGGTTGCCTCGAGCCCGACACCAGCCGACCACGGGCCAACGGTGCCTTCGTGGTGCTCGCGCGGAACAAGGAGTTGGACGGCGTCATCCAGTCCATCAAGTCCATCGAGCGCCACTTCAACCGCTGGTACCACTACCCGTACGTGTTCCTCAACGACGGAGAGTTCAACTCGACCTTCAAGGAGACGGTCCAGAACTACACGTCGGGCGCGGTGGAGTTCGGCAAGGTCGACCACGACATGTGGGGATACCCGGACTGGCTGGACCCCAAGGTGTGGAAGGAGGGCATCGCCAAGCAGGGCGATGCTGCTGTCATGTACGGCGGACTCGAGAGCTACCACGCCATGTGCCGCTTCTATTCCGGGTATGTTGCTCTTCCCCGTAAGGTAGCGCGTGCTACATCCAGAGGCGTACTAACAGGTAGCAGATTCTTCTACAAGCACCCCCTGCTTGCAAAGTACGAGTGGTACTGGCGCCTGGAGCCCGAGATCAAGTACTTCTGCGACATTACTTAGTATGTGTCCTCGGACCCCTTCAGTCGAGCCTCCCGATTTGCTAACACCATTTCCAGCGACCCCTTCCTGGCCATGATCGACAACAACAAGACGTACGGCTTCACCATCGCCGTCAAGGAGCTCAAGGAGACGGTCCCCAACATCTTCCGCTACGCCTCGGCCTACAAGCGCCTGAACAACATCACCTCGCAGGGTCTCTGGGAGATGTTCACCGAGCCGATGCCCGAGAAGGAGGAGGAGCTGCCCGAGGACGACCCCAACTACAAGGCGCCCCTGCCCGAGGAGATCCTGCGCAGCGAGCCGGGCCGCAACGGCCTGCCCGAGATCGACCCGGACGCCATGGAGGGCGAGAAGTACAACATGTGCCACTTCTGGTCCAACTTCGAGATCGCCCGCCTGGACTTCTTCCGGAGCAAGGAGTACGAGGACTTCTTCCAGATGATGGACAAGAGCGGCGGGTTCTGGATGGAGCGGGTATGTGCCTCCCACCACCACCACCACCTCTTACTTCTACCCCCTTTTTGACAACAACCCCCTTTTGAGCACACACACACACACTAACAGTTCCCAGTGGGGCGACGCGCCCATCCACTCCCTCGCGGCCGGCATCCTCCTCGCGCCCCGCGACATCCACTACTTCCGCGACTTCGGCTACCGGCACACGACGATCCAGCACTGCCCCGCCAACGCGCCCGCGCGCCAGCTGCCCCGGGAGCCGTACCTCGAGGCCACGACGCTCGACGAGCGCAAGCGGCTCGAGGAGGACCGCTACTGGGACGAGTGGGACCCGTCCAAGGAGAACGGCGTGGGCTGCCGCTGCCGCTGCGACACGGATATCGTCGACGTCGAGGGCAAGGAGGGCTCGTGCCTGGCCGAGTGGGTCGATGTCGCCGGCGGGTGGGCTAGTCCTTAGGGGACAGGACAGGGGGGGTTGATTTTGCCCCTTCCCCGCCCAGCTGGACTAGTGATGGAGCCCCGAGGCTGTTGTCTGTTTGGCCTACTGGGCAGGCGGTCTGTGTTGCGATGTACGGCACAGCTGTCTGCGCAGGTGGAATGAAACAGGGGTACAACCAACTGCATCTCGGGCCGTGTTCGACTGGGGCTGTGCTGGGAGATATTGTTGTTGTTGTTGTTGTTGTTAGTGGTGGTAGTGTTTTGTGTCGCCATTCTTCTGTCTGCAGGCTTGCCGCCGTCTGCCGCTGAACATGAAAGAAGATGCATTGGGCGAGCAGGCAGCCGGGTTGGGTGGGATCCCGAAGACAAGGGACTGAGGAAAGGATAATCTCGATCAGGTTGTAGCATAGACAGACATATCGTTTTTACTGGAGTTGAGAGGGCTGTTCGGTATATAATTGATGCATTGCTCGAGTATCTTCTCGGTTCACCAAGCTCGGGCGTGGGAATGGCCATCACGGGCGTCATCATACACAGTCACATTTGGAGTCACTGCTAGTGATGACCAGCATAATGTGTGCGAAGTGTTGTTGTGTTGACTAACTTAGTCTAATAGCAATGCTTGCTGGGTTCCTCCGTTTTTGGTACGCAGATCCCCGCCGTCTCTTCCTCTGTTTTCCCCTGTCCGTTGAATAGCTATCCTACTGTGCAATGTCCATGGAAAGAAAGCCTCCCCACCTGGATCGCTCACCACGTCGGGTCGGCCTGGTCCGTCACGGCGCCATGGCTAGCATCGCCCACCAAGCGCGCGTACTTGCCCAGCGTGCCACGCAGCGGCTTCTGGACAGGCTTCTTCCACTGGGCCTTGCGCTTCTCGAACTCGGCGTCGATATCGTCCACGCCGTCGATAGCGACCACGTCGATCCGGTTCCTAACCGCGTCGATGGTGACCGTGTCGCCCGTCTTGACCAGCGCGATGGGACCGCCGACGGCGGCCTCGGGCACGACGTGGCCGACGATGAAGCCGTGCGAGGCGCCCGAGTAGCGCCCGTCGGTGACGAGGGCGACGTTGGTGAGGCCCGCGCCCATGATGGCGGCGCTGGCGCGCAGCTGCTCGGGCATGCCGGGGCCGCCCTTGGGACCCTCGTAGCGCACGATGAGGACGAGGTTGCCGTCGTCGGCCGAGATCTCCGAGTTGGCGAGGGCCGAGTCGAGCTCGTGCTCCTTGTCGAAGACGCGGGCTTTGCCGGTGAAGGAGAGGCCTTCCTTACCCGTGATCTTGGCGACGGCGCCGCCGGGGGCGAGGTTGCCCTTGAGGACGCGCAGGTGGCCGGTCGCTTTGATGGGGTTGTCGAGGGGCCGGATGATGGTCTGGCCCGGGTCGAGGGAGGGCCAGTCGGCAACGTTCTCGGCGAGGGTCTTGCCTGTGACGGTGGGGATGGAGCCGTCGATCAGGCCCGCTGCGACGAGCATCTTGAGGACCGAAGGGGTGCCGCCGATGTCGTACAGGTCCTCCATGTAGTGCTTGCCCGAGGGAGCCAGATCGGCGAGGAAGGGGATGCGGTTGGAGGTGCGGTCGATGTCGTCGAGAGTCAGCGGTACGTCGGCCGAGTTGGCCATGGCGAGGAAATGGAGGACGCCGTTGGTGGAGCCGCCGAGGACCATGGTCAGGACGAGAGCGTTCTCGAGGGACTTGCGGGTGATGAGGTCGCGGGGCCGGATGTCCTTCTCCATACAGATCTTGATGGCCTCAGCGGCGCGCTCGCACTCGCGCATCTTCTCCGGGGAGGTGGCGGGGTAGCTGGAGGAGCCCGGCAGCGTCAGACCCATGGCCTCGATGGCGGTGGCCATGGTGTTGGCAGTGTACATGCCTCCGCAGGCGCCGGCGCCGGGGCAGGCGTGGCTCTCGATGTCGTCCATGACGTCCGAGGCGTTGGCTTCGGAGCCGTCAGCCTTCTTGCAGACGGGCTTGAGACGGCCGTAGATGTAGGCACCGCTGGCCTCGTAGCAGGTGCTGATGTTGACGTCCTTGTCGAGGAGCTTTGAGTGGCCCTTGCGGATGGTGCCGCCGTAGATCATGACGAAGGGGCGGTTGTGGCGGGCAGCGGCCATGACCACGCCGGGCATGTTCTTGTCGCAGCCAGGGATGCTGATGTTAGCATCGTGGTGCTGGGCGCACGTCACAGTCTCGATGCTGTCAGCGATGATCTCGCGGGACTGTAGGGAGTACCGCATGCCTGTCATAAAGAAGTAAATAAGTGTCTGTGTCTTGAGGAGGAGTGAAGGGGCCAGCTCACCCTCGCCACCCATGGTGATGGCGTCAGAGACTCCAATAGTGTTGAACTGCCAGGCCAGCATGTTCTGCCGCTCGACAGCCTTCTTCACCGTCTTGCCAAAGTCCATGACTGTGCATTGTTAGATGAGGTCCTTGCGTGATTTACCATGAGATGTTCAGCTTACGATGCGTGCTATGACCAAGGTTAGTCTCATAGTGACCTTCAAAGAGCACGCACGACACACGACACGAAGGGTTGAGACTTACTTGCAGGGGTTGCCCTCCCACCAGACCGTCGCGATGCCGACATGCGGAGCATTCTTCATCATATCACGGTTGGGAACACCGGCGCCATAGAGCATAGCCTTGTAAGTGAAGCCATGTTAGTCAGCCTTGTCTGGACCCTCGGGTTGTACATGTACTGTACATATATCGGTACAAGGGTACAGGTACAAAGGCTAAAAATGTAAGGTAATCAGCGCTCTGCACATTGGCCGAGCGGCAGTTGAACAGGGGTCAGTGAATGTCTGACCCCGCTAAACTACCCCTCACCGACTCCGCAGCGAAGCGTCCATTCAGGGCGGAGTTCTGCCCGTAGCAACTAGTTTTTGTGCTTTCTTACTTCGTTGCGGGGAGAATGTGCGAGAAAGACAGGAGGAAGAGTTAGAGATTGAAAAAAAGAAGAGGATGGGACTCACTTGGGCGCCTGGAAAGTCATGTTCCCGCGTGATAGTATGCGACCATCGGTTGAGGGGGCCTCCGGGAGGGAGACACTTCCACTGGATGTAGTCTCCGGGACGAGGCTCGTTGCGCGTGCCGTTGCCGGCGGCAGCCGTGTCTGTGTTACCATCGGCGCCATTGGTTGGCTTGTTGCTGCCGTGGGATGACATATTGGGCAGTGTGACTGGGTTAGGTTGTTCGGCTTCGGAGCGGTTAGGTAAGGTAATGTTGGCTGACTTCAGATGACGCCCGTTGACGGCAGGACCCGGGATACCTGGGGTCTTGAGATGGGGAGTTAGCGGTAGGAGGGAGGGAGGGAGGAGAGAACTGGAAATGGAGTGTAGGAAGTGGTCGAAAAGGTGGAAGTGTAGCCGGCAGAACTCCGGCAGAGGGCTGGAAAGTGAATCCAGCTGTTGGGTTGATGAAAGGAAGGTGCGAGGGAAGTCACCGAGTTTTGACTGGCAAGATCATCCTATTCTTGACTCCCAACGCGCCTGAAAGCACCTACCGAACCTCGGACCAACGCCTACTGCAAGGCCGGTTGATGCTGCCGGGAATGGTAGGTTCTTACCTGGATCGGGGTGGAGCCGGGATCCACGCTAAGGGTGAAGCCGCCTCCGCCGCCTCCGGTCGGTTGGCAAGAAGGACCCTGTGGAGCCGCCCTGTGAGCCAAGATGCGGCAGTCTGTCGTGCTACTGCACGAAGTGAAGGATTATAGAAGGCAGTCGTGGTGTTCAAGCCGATAAGGGGAGACCGTTCAAATGGCGAGACTGTTGCCTCTATCGCCGGTACCGGTCTGAAAGGACGCAGGTATTATCTTCTTGCAAAGGGAAAAAGCAAGGTGAACAACAGCCCATCAGGGTGCTTATCACGGGATGCAAGAAGAACGGCCGAGAGATAGGACGCTTGAGCAAGAGCAAGGTAGGTAGTCGTCTCGCCAAGACCAACGTAAGGCAAGGTAGTTACAAAGATGCAGGAACAATGAGCTCAGGTCTGCAGCGAGAGCATCTGGTTCCAGGCCAGAAAGGAACCTCGGACACAGAAGAGTGACGGCGTCAAGGGTGAGGTGGGTAAGGTGAGATGATCAGGAGGCAGGTAAGCTGTAATGGGCTTGATATCTTGGATGCCGAGCATGTGCAAGTTGTCGAACTACATGAGAGGGCACAGAAAGACAGGAGATGGGAATAGGCTGGTTCATATCCCAATGTGCATCTTAGATGACGCTAGGAAAATAGCACCTGAACCGCAGCGAGGGAGGGGAATAGTAGCGGCAGAACCAGGGCAGTCAGCACATGGTTGAAGCTCGAGTACCCAGGTACAGGAACATGTCTGCACAAGCGTCCGTTGGAACTGGAGTGGTTGAGAATGGGCAGCCAAAGCACCTATAGTAAGGAGAGGAGCGGACCACTTATCCAAGACACGGTCTCCCACATCGGACCCAGATTCGCAGAGCAATCCCTCGGGAGGCCTTAGGCACATGGCGATGATGACTGTGCTTTATAACTCTTATTTCTTCGTGTTTTCTCGGTCTTCTCTCCGTCAGGGGCCGCATCGACCCTCGTGCGACCCTGGGTTAGAATGCTCGACATGTCTGCGCTTTTCCAGTGACCAGGCAGGAAGAGCTTTCGGCTCAACGTACCTTAAGTCTTCCCCAGTCTCTCTCCGCAGCCTAGCAGCACTGTCCATCCCCGTAGGCATGTTCCGCCTCGGAAAGGGGAACATCCCCGGTCAAGCAGGGACTTTCCCATGCGCAAAGAAAGAAGAGCATACAGTCTGCACATACTGGCTCACGCCCTGTCAGGAGTGGCCTGTCGTTGACGGAGCCGAAGTCGTCAGCCAATCACAACAGGGGCTTACAGCCCAACCGGAAAAGCCCCGCATGCGCCCAAGCTCGTCACTGTTCGACCTCGTGATGCTGAAAGGATTGAATGCAATATGTCTGGTAAGCCAATGGCTGTCCGTTCGTTGGCTCCCGGTTCATGTAGGGAAGAGTCGAGCCATTGTCGGTATCATTGTGTCATGATTTCATCTCGATTCGTGGGAAACGAAAGGAGCAGACGACGCTGTTGTACATGTATTGTATGTACTGTACATACGTCCGATGTTCGGGTCTGAGCTTGTGTTGTCAGTTTAGTTGCTTAAACTGTATATTGCGACATGCCAATCTGCAACTTCGCCATATCCATGTTACCTACCTTAGTCATTGTGACGATAGGTACTTCCAAGGAGTCTCATCGACAAGTCTCACATGGAGAAGTCGAGCGGTTCGAGAGTCATCAACGGGATGCAATGACAGCCTGACAGGCGCTGAAGCTAAATAAAGGCTATCCCTCAGTGGAGTGCGCTAAACGGCTTTAAGAGCGGTTGAAGTCGCGGGTAAAACGCAGCTGTGGGGGAAGACTGGGGAGCCAAGGATGCTTGTCATACTGTGTAGAACTTCTGGCAGATCGATCCAAAACGCTACTCATATCCCGTCCAGTACTCTCCATTGTCTCGGCCAACATAAACCCGAACGCCTTCAGGCGAAAAGTAAGCTCCGAGGAGGGATCTCGCTCGCCATGTTGGAGAGCAAGGGGGGTTGCCCCACGCTCCGGTGTGCCTGCCATGACATGTCCCGCATACATACTGCATGCATACCTCCCTCGCGGTCCCGCAGGGGGGAGAGGTATATGTGCAATGGCGCCCGCTTGGACGGGGAATCGAGCCAGTGGAAGCGGCAGGTGTCGGTGTCTCACGACTGCAGCTTCCGCGACGGCGCTGGCCTTAGGTGGAAGTGCTATGCATTCGGTCACAGTTGACGATATGTTTGACTTCCACCGGTGATCCAAAGCAGAAACTCCTCGTTCGTCTATCGAAGGACATCATTCGATCCAAACAGGTCATAGTATCTCATCGCTCGTCTCTGACAACACGTTGTTCCCCACAGCATATCCCCCCAGACACCACATCCGAGCGCCGAGCACAAAAGCGGCGAGCTCAAGGCCAGTCCAAGAAGCTAGTAATGTACAGGTAGTAGCTGAAGACTGGACCAGAGGAGCGTAGGCAGCCCCCACACTCCGATCTGCATCCCACCCCGCAAAGTAACCCGCCTCCCGTCCCAACTGCATGCCTTGTCATCATCCTGACCCCCACTCCCACCCAGAGATGTTCAGCACAAACGTTCATGGAACACGGGGGCTACGTAACGCAAGAATGTACCAACACGACACAAATTCGTCCCCAAGTCAAACACGTGTCCAAGCCCCCTTTTCCTCCCAAGACACAGCAACACACTGACATCAAACCGCCAACCGCCAAAATGGGTTGAAAAGAAGTAGAAGTGAATGAAGTGGAAGAAGAAGTAGAAGAAACCAACAACGGGACCAAACTTGGCAAAGCACTGACAACAAGAATCGAACCAGATAATCACGCCGCGCGAAAGAGCCACGCCAGTTCAAGCCCCAACAACCCCAACAGCACATCTCTCCTCCTCAATCCTCCTAACCATCTCCCTCTCCCTCGGACTCCTCGGATCAGCCTCGATCCCGAGTATCGCACTGATCCTCGTCTTGTCCGGGTTGTTACCCCCCTTGACACCGGGGTACCCCTCGTCCGGGCTCCCCACCGGCGTGATGGGCGTCATCTGCGACGCCGCCGCACCCCCACCGCCGAAGCAGCCGGGAGCCGCCATGCTGCCGCCGGCAGAGCCAGGGCCGGTGCTGCTGCTGCTGCTACCGCGCCACGCCTGCTCGAGGACGACCGGGTTCGCGCACGCGCCGTAGTCGGCCGCCACGGCGGCCCAGAAGGAGGCGCGATGGGCGGCGTAGACGGCGGCCAGGCGGGCCATGTCGACGGGGTGGGAGGTCGAGGCCGAGTGCGTCATGGTAGAATATCCGCTTCCCGGGCAGCCAGAAGAGGAGAGCCCCGCGCTGCTCGGGGGAGGGGGGAGGGCGGAGCAGTCGAGGCGGAGGGGCCGGGGGACCTGGTTGGAGTGGCTGGTGTTGTTGGGGTGGTTGTGGTGGGGACGGGCCGAGAGGGGCGGGACGGGCATGCTGGCGCTGGTGGGCGTCATGGAGCTGCGGTAGGGGGCGGATGCCATCAGCGGGGCGCTGTGGGGGTGGTGCTCGGTGATCGGGGTCGGGTAGCCGCGGGACGCGGTGGGCGAGCCGGCGACGGTGGCGGATGCGAGGGCTAGGGTCATGGAGGCGGGCTTGGGGAGGATGGTGGGCAGCCGCGGTGAGACGTCGGTGGAGGAGCCGGCGTTCATGATGCTGGGCAGCTGCACGCTGTTGGGCGAAGTCGATGAATATGAGCCTGCACTGCCGGGTGGAGACGTAGATCGGGAAGGGGTACCAAGGCCGTCGTGCTCGTGGATCGGCGAGGGAATCGACGCGTGCATGGTTGGAGAGTGGCCGCCCGTCGAAGATCCGGACGAGATCGAAGTGGTTCGCTTTCGTCGGTTGCTGCCGTGGCTGAGCTGGTGGTAATGCAGACGGCAAGCGAGCTCGGTCTTCTTGAGGTGGGCGGCTATATGTTTGTAGGGCATTTTCTGGAGTCGAGTTTGGAGCAGGTATACCTCCTATATACGCATCTCGTTAGCATTGACGTCTCTTCCCAGCAGTCGCACAAGCCCGGACACAGCTTAAATAGATCGACGGGCCAAACTTGTCCACGTACCTCATCCTCGCTCCAAGCCCTCCCCCCTCCCGTCGAAGCCGTTTTCCGGTTCTTCGTGATGCCGTATTCGTGGCGATCCATAGCATCGGAGGTCGGGTTGTAAGGGGCGGGCGGAGCCGACATCTGCATGGTTGGAGACATCATGATCATTTCCAGTGATAGGCTCTGATTCCAAGCACTCGAAAATACTCCAGCAGAAAGTCGGATGGTCTTGCTGTATGACCGGGCGGTGTGTCCCAAGAATCGAAGTCGTCACAAAAGCCGTCTAGGCGCGTAGTGTAAATGCTGGCAGAACTAGCTGCTCCAAGAATCGAAGTAAGGTGTCGGTCGTTGTTGGTAATCTCTAAGCCCCCAGGATTGTCCCTATTCAACCGTTCGAGACGAAGTGACGGCGGTCGTTACACAGCGAAGACCAGAGAACCAACAAGTCCGAATCGTCAAGTCGTAGAAGTCGCAAAAGTGAGTCTGAAATTTCAAGCTTATACCGTTGAAGACGGATCACAGATCGTTTTTTCCCCGAAGAAAAGAATGTAAGCAGCCAACAAGTTGGTTAAATAAAAGAGTGTATAGGTCAACTGCGAGAAGAGAAAGAACGGAATGGGACACACACGCAACAGCGTCGTGATGGCAAGCACAAGGGATACTCGAATAAGAGAAGCCTTGGGATAAGAGAAGAAGATAAATAGGAAGGGAAGATCGGGAAGGGCAGCAAGAGGGATAATAATGCACCATTATTGCCTTAGGATCCCAGCCCGAGGTAGGAGGATATCGCGTGCATGAAGTCTGGCAAAGAGGCACTCCCACTCGGGCTAGACTGGGGCCGCTAGGACACCCACAACCTAAACCTTAGCACTGTTACAGACCAGCTGAGAGGGACCTCTATTGGAGGGGGGAAGAACATGGGAGTGTAGACATCGGTCAGGGTCCAACCCGATGCATAGTAACGGGGGGTGCGTATAGTGTAGATGGACACGAAGTATGTAGATGGACGGAAGAGGAAAGCATAACAGAGGGAGAGGATCCGCTGGATGGGGCCGGGGTTCTGTCGTCCCATCAAGAGGTTACCTTCAACCCTACATGGTCAATGCTGGGTCTGATGTCGAGTCTCCTTCCAAAAGATCCGTCTCCCTCGACGACACACCGCTCTCTCTGATCCTGCTGGCATCTTGATGTCGAACAAGTGTCCCAGAGCAATAGCAATGGCCTGTCTGGACTGACCTGTGTCGACCGCCTCCAGACCGGCAGCGCTGAGCCTAAGCACCAGGGCCAGAGATGTATCATGCTCGTTGTTTGGGAAGACGAACAGGGTCCAGCGGCACCAGGCGCGCGGCTCGATTTCCCACCATTTATTTCTCCAGCTCTGCCTGGCCTCCATTGAATTGACGGCAGAGCCAGCCGAGGAGGTCTGCGATGGCGAGTATGTATGGGTATGTTGTTTCGTTGCGTTGTGCTGGGTGTAAACATCATGGCAGAAGTGTCGTGTCGTGGCGTGGGGATGATGTTTCGTCTCGGATCTTGAGCGGTAGGGATCTTGTTTG
>Ga0209127_100491_pt1 | contig 13829 bp, 23 predicted proteins | sample LakSupMetagenome_FD_187469 | JGI IMG/M metagenome (GOLD analysis project Ga0209127, IMG submission 187469) | Freshwater microbial communities from Lake Superior, Canada - Sta WM archaea (SPAdes) (version 2) | ecosystem: Environmental > Aquatic > Freshwater > Lake | place: Lake Superior, Canada...
TAACCTGGAAGGATCCCGTGTTGAAAAGCTGATCACCTCGCGCGGTACGAGGGAGCGTGGAACGAAGGAAGAAGCTGACAGGTACCCACCCCCACCGGAAATGACGGGAACCCCTCACAGTTCCCGCCGGAGAAATGCAAGTCGCTCTTCCGGGCCTCGTGATTGGTGGACGTCTCCCCCACGCCCGCAGGTCGTGGAGTAGACGTGCGGGGTCGAGGCATACACTAGAGTGCCTTAATATCCGTCGGTTCAAAATACACCAAAACCACATGAGACTTACACCAGCCACACGTTTGCGCCCCATTTGATTTCTACACGCAGCCACTGCACGCTTCGAGAAAGCATAACAATTCCCCTATATCAATAAGAAATAGCGAGATAAGGGGTAGAACAATGGATATTCTATTGAGAATACTACTTGCGTAGATAAAGACTTCTACATGTAGCTAAGAGCTATTAAAAAACAAGGGGACAAAAGAACACGGAACCACCAACACCGGGGGTCGAACCCGTGCCTCGGCGACAACACCTCCATCCATTCGAGATAGGCGTCTAGCGTGGATCTGCGGGCCGCGCCGAGCCTCCAGAGCCACACGAGCTACCTCCAAGACCTGCGTGTTACTGACTTTGGACGGCTACGCCGGTGCGCCAAGGCGAGGCAACCAGCACTACGAGCTGGGTCACTGGATTAACATCGCACGACTGTGGCCTGTCTGCAAGGCTTGCAAGTGACTGGCATGAACATTTCATAATGACGAAAAGCAAAGGCACCATCTAAGCTTCCGATCCCCCCTCGTCTGCCGACTTGCCTGGAACACAGGTTGTGACTCCACGCTTTGCTGTCTCCTCGTTCCGTGCCAGAATTCTGGCTTTCTCCTCCTCCGTAAACTTCTTCGGAACATTCTCCGCATCGGGGTGGAACATGTCCCAACAGGACGCGTTGCGGCCGTCGGCGGTGCGTAGCCTCTCGGGAAGCGGCAGACCATCGTAGTATTCTCTAATCTGGGCTGGGTTGAGGCCAACTGCGTCGAGAACATTACGTTCTGCGTCGAAAGTACGGAGCACGCCGTCGTAGCCCAACCCACTCATGCCCTGTCCGTCTGGATCCCTCTTCATCGATCCCCAGATATCGCTCAGAGACTTGTCGTCGCCTACAGGCTGTCGGTCTGTGGCGGCTTGGGGCGTAGTCGGGGGGTTCTACAGTTGATTAACATGATAGTCAGCGTAAGGTATATATACTAACAATCAAGAGAGTTTGAGGAGTACTTGCCGCCGGTTTGTCCGCCATATTTGCCAGCGAGTTGATACAAGTGATAACGGCGCGGCTTGAATGTTTCGAGCAAGAATTACGTTTTCCAAATGCGTGGTGATGTGATGGGGTAAGGTACCTAAAGGGGAGTATACGAGCTTCGTTTCAGCTTTTGCCGAACGGTCCAGGAGGGACTTGAAACGGTGAGAGCCAGAGCATAAGGTAGGCTGGGCAGCAGATCACATGACATTGTCGCCGGGAAATGGGGTTCATCTATTTTCGTTCTAGTGGCCTACCTCTCCCGTCACTCTACTGCATCCCAATTTCCAGGGCCTCAGTATCCCGATTGCTGGGCTCCTGGGATACTATGTTCGGCATCATTTTCTCCTGCGATCCCGTCCGCTCTCCCATCGATAAGCCGGTGATGGCCAGACTAGTACTCGGGTGGGTGACCACCGGGGAATCCCTGGTGTTGTACGTTTTTGTCTTTTTTTTTTTTTTTTTTTTTTTTTTTTTTTTTTTTTTTTTGGCGGTCTGCGCTGTGGTGCGATCCTCCCATCTTTAGTCAGCTGAGTCCTACAGTGAGAGACGAGAGCAGTGCTCGCTGTCAAGTTTTGTTCTGCTGCGAGTCAACCGGAGTTCCGGCTTGAGTCTCGCCAATGATGACGTTGTACATCACATCCAGAATCGTAATGGTCCAGCCTCACTTGTGCCAGTAAAGTCCTTTACTGTTCCGCTACGAGCAGGAAGCTGCGTACCCAGACCCCAAAGCCGATGTGCAACTGAGTACCATCAACGTCCGTTCATCGGTCGAATTTTGGCGAACTGTGTCAAGCATGTGACATGGGCCAATCCAACTCCCGACGCCATGGCACCTTAATTCCCGGGCCTGTACCCGGACCCGTACCCGGGCGCCACTGTTTTGTTCGCCCGGGCCTTAGAACAACCACCGAATTGGCCCCAAAAAGTGGCGGGGGCCGTCAGGTACCACCACCGGATGGTCGCGATTGAATAAAATCGCCGCAGAAGCTTCAACCTCGTCCTCTTTCAAATATTTTCCAGGGGGGATCGTGAACTTTGTAAGAGAGAAGAAAATGGCGACAACAATAAGACACCTGCGCCCCGTGGCGGGCGGCGGCGGCTTCGAGATGAGGCAATCATTAGCCGCCGCCGCCGCCGCCGCCAGGAGCGTCGCGAGGATACCGACGACGGCGGCCTTGTTGCGATGCGCGACAACGACGTCCCCCAGAGCGCAGAGGGCTTGGCGCCGCCCGAGTAACGTGCGGTTTGCGACGAGTTACGCGCATAAATCCCCCGAGCCGCCGGCGGTCGATAGGAGTAAATCAAAGCTCTACGCCAGCGCGGACGAGGCGGTTGCGGATATCAAGAGCGGGTCGGTGATTTTGAGTTCGGGGTTTGGGCTTTGCGGGGTGGCTGGTGAGTTCTTTTCCCCTTCTCACTCCTTGGACTTGTTTGGGGCGCAAGCTAATGCGCCATAAAGAAACGATCATCACGGCGCTGCACAAGCGCGGGAAGGAGGGGCTGAGCGGCCTCACATGCGTGTCGAACAATGCCGGCGTGGAGGGTAAGGGCGGGCTCGCGCCGCTGGTGGCGGCGGGCCAGGTCGACCGGCTCGTGCTGTCGTTCCTGGGGAGCAACAAGATGCTCGAGAAGAAGTACCTGACGGGCGAGATCGCCGTGGAGCTCTGCCCGCAGGGCAGCCTGGCCGAGAGGATCCGGTGCGCGGGGGCGGGGATACCGGCCTTCTTCACGCCGACGGGGGTGAACAGTCTGGTGCAGACCGGGGACATACCCGTTCGCATGGGCCCCGGGGGCGAGGTGGTCGAGAGGGGCACCCGGAGGGAGGTGAGGGAGTTTGACGGGCGGAAGTTTATGATGGAGACGGCGCTCCCCGGGGACGTGGCCATCTTGAGGGCGACGGTGGCGGATAAGGCGGGCAACTGCTGCTTTAGGTATACGACCAAGAGCTTTGCGCCGCTGATGGCCAAGGCGGCCAAGTTGACGATTGTGGAGGCTGAGAAGATTGTCGAGGTCGGGCAGATCGACCCGAATGACGTGGACTTGCCGAGTATCTTTGTGGATAGGATTGTGCCGGCGACGGTGGAGAAGAAGCTGGAGATTGTGAAGACCAGGAGCGAAGGGGAGAGCAAGGGAGGGGAGAAGGGCAAGAGCGAGGCGCTGTTGAGGAGAGATCGCATTGCGAGACGGGCGGCGAAGGAGTTGAAGCCCGGGTTTTATGTCAACCTTGGTGTTGGTGAGTAATGCCCTGTGGAGCAATTGGTTGTCTTTCCAGGTTCTAACAGACAATCACAGGCATTCCGACTCTGGCGCCTTCCTTCCTCCCTCCCGGCGAGAAAGTCTGGATCCAGTCGGAGAACGGCATCCTCGGCATGGGACCCTACCCCCTCCCGGAAGAAGTCGACCCCGATATCATCAACGCCGGCAAGGAGACGGTCACGCTCGTCCCTGGCGCGGCGGTGTTCGACAGCTCCGAGTCCTTCGGCATGATCCGCGGCGGCCACGTCGACGTCTCGATCCTGGGCGCTCTGCAAGTGAGCGCATGCGGCGACCTGGCCAACTACATGATCCCCGGCAAGGTGTTCAAGGGCATGGGCGGTGCGATGGACCTTGTGTCGAATCCGGACAACACCAAGATTGTGGTTGCCACCGAGCATGTGGCGAAAGACGGGTCGAGCAAGATCGTGCAAGACTGCAGTCTGCCGTTGACCGGTGCAAGAGTGGTCAGCACTATTATCACTGACCTTGTGAGTTCTCCTCTCAGCTTTGAGCACGAAGAAATATGGCTGACGTGTGGCGTGCGCAGTGTGTCTTCCAAGTCGACCGCAAGAATGGGACCCTGACCCTGACCGAGCACGCGCCGGGCGTTACCGTCGACGAGATCAGGGAGAAGACGGACGCGACCTTCGCGGTTGCTGACGATCTGAAGCCAATGGAGTGAGGATAGATTTGATATAATACTGCATATATGGTCCAATTGTACTTCTTGAATAGAGAGCATTGTTGGGCGTGCATCTGTCATTTCTGTTCTGGTTTACTAGCATGTTCGACTTGTATAAACCGGGTGAGATGGAACACGACATTGAAAGAAGCGTGGTCCGCCGTGTACGATGTCATTGGTACTCTCCACTGCTCTATTTACATGTCTATATCCTTTCCCTCGGCATCACTCACTCACAACTTCGACTCCCTTACCGCGAAATTGTTGCCAATCGCCTCCGCTATCCTATCCACGCTCCTCAGAATCCACTCACAGCCCTCCTCCTCTGCCAGCCTCTCAATCCCCTGCACATCGTCCTTTGCCTCGGCCTCATGCGCCCGCTGCTCGACCGCCTTCCTCAACCCAAACACATGCGACAGCACCTGCGGGCCCACCCCGGTCTGCGCGCGCAGGCACGCAATCGCCACGACGGACGTCAGTGCCCTGCCCACGCTAGCGAGCCCGTTCCTCTCGCTCGGATCGGACAGCAGGGGGCCGTAGTGGCTCCCCACGATGTGGACGGGCAGGTCCGGGTGCGACTCGGCCAGCCTGTCGATCAGCTTGCCGTCGAAGGGCACGTAGATGGACTCCCACAGCGCCCTGCCTCGCGCGTTGGTGGCGTCGATGTTTCCCGCGTCCACGCCCCTCGTGGGCCGCGTCTCTAGCTGCTTGGCTATGTCCGGGTCGAGTCCCGCCCGGAAGGCGCCGAGGCAGTTGATCGTCCGCGGGATGCCGTTGAAGCTGATGCACTTGAGCCCCACCTCGCGGATCAGCTCGGCGGCGTCTTTCGGGGAATGCGTCTTTTGCGACTGGGAGACCTGGAAGAGGGCGTGCAGCGCGTCGGGGGAGTTGAGGGTGAAGGTCGCGGCGGCCGAGAGGGCGAGCCACGGGTTGCGGCCGTAGGACCTTTGGGAGGCTTCGGTCGCGATGCGCTCGTAGACGCTGCGGATGCCGGACGGGGCGGGCGTCTGGCCTGGTCGCGCGAAAGGGGCGTTGACCAGGCCCTTGAGGGCGGGGGAGAGCTTGGACATTTGGGCGGCCGGTAAGAAACTACACAGAAGTGATTGTCCGATGTGTTGTGTTAAGTTGCAGGTGGAATACAGTAAGTTACTGCTGAATGACGTTCGAGATCGTCTGATGCCCAGGAACCGAGGGAAAATGAATTGGGCCGGAGGCCAGAGATATGGCCGAGCGAGCTTTGGAGAATGTGGGGATCTTGAGGCCCTTGCAGGCCTTGGAGCTCAATCCGGCATCGAATTCTGGGTCCCTGAACTGGACTCCTTGGCGCGACCGGGGCCTGGAAATGGTAGGTGAATGTCCGCCGATGAGGTGAGAGAGAGGCTTGTTATGGCCTCCGAATGGACATGTAGACGGGAATAGGTATGCTGTGGTCGGCTGGGGAAGACAGTCTGGAAGCCGTATCTGGAGGCAAAGGCCAGTATAAAGGGGTTGTCTCCTCCAGCCGCCAGGCAGCGTGTACACTCAGAAGACAGATGCTGGTGCATCGCAAACGCAACCGGGAAAACAATAGAAACATTGCCCGAGCTAACACTCTGTGCGTGTGTCGTTATATCTTGGTATATACAGAAGACACGCAAGAAAAGATCGCTAACAGAACGCCAACAATACACAATACACCTTGCTGCCTTTCCTAACGGAACACGCACATGATCATGGACATCAGATCCTGTACTCGGGCAAGTTACTCCAATCCATCCAATCCAGCGTCGCCGTGTCCTCCCACGGGAACCCGCCAAAACTGGGGTCGAAGTCGTTGCCCACCCGGCTCAGAGCCTCCATGACCTGGTCGTCCGACATGGCCGAGAACTGGAACTGCTCGGCCCACGGACTCGGCTCCATGTACGGCTGCGACACGATCGGGTCGGCCAGGACGGGCCCCACCTGGCTCAGGTGCTGGAAGGCGCTGTTGACCTGCTGCTGGTGCTGGCTCGCGCTCTGCAACGGGTCGGCGGCGACGTGGCCGGCGCGGGCGGACGGGGTGATGGTCTCGGTGCCGATGGCGGCCTTGCGCACGATGTGGCGCAGGTACTTGCCGTAGAGGGTGGAGATGCCGTTGCGGTGGAGCGTCACGGTGCCGATGCGCTCGAGGACGTCGGCCGTCTCCTCGATCAGGGTGCGCACGCTCTGGGCGAGGTTGGGGTTGCCGGCGAACTGGGAGCTGAGGCGCAGCGCGAAGCAGGCCGCGAAGGAGACCATGATGGCCGTGTTGTTGGGCATCGACTTGAGCTCCGACTCGCCGCGGATGGCGGCTCGCATGACGTGCAGCGCCGACGAGAGGCCGGCGGCGCGGAAAAAGTGCCGGACCTCGACGGCGGCGGTCGGGTGGTTAATGACGCTGCCGTAGATGGAGAGGCGCGTGTGCGTTACTAGGATCTGTACGTAGGGTGGGAGACGGTTGTCTGGGAACGAGTTAGCAGAGTGTTCACAGCGGTGTGTAGCGGGTGAGTGGTGATGTACCCGGCCCAGTGCCTATTGAGCGGCCCCAGTTCGCGTGCCATCGTTCGAAGAATTGCTCTATGGTGAGTTGTATTCTGGCCGCTGTCAGTGCACTGCCCATAGAACGAGGTCGGAGGCAAGTGAATTTACGAGTGTGCTATCGCCGAACCGTTATTCCTGCTGTCGAGGGCCTCGTCGCAAAGGGACCGGATAGTAGCGAAGAGTTTATCCTAACAAAAAGTAAGTATGAACAACCAGGGAATTTGAAGACGAGCGAGCATTAGACATACCAAATCTCTCCTGAGAACAGCCATGGACACAAGGTGCCCATCCATGCTGTCTGCAATGTCGGATATGTGCCATCGATCACACGCTTTTATGATCGGGGTGTGGGGTATTGTATATGTCCGGCCACGAGCGAGGCACATGCTGTGCGACGGTCAGCTTGAAAATGATGCGAAAGAGTATATATACACCCGGCCACTCACCCTCTTTCCAGCACGAACAGGGCAATCCATGTCCGTTCCCGCCGGCGCAACAGGCGTCTTCCGAGTTCGGAACCCGGGTCGACGTCGTGGAACCCGTCCAGGGCGAGGGCAGCTTTGGGATCTATACAGTCTGCCCTCGAGACGTTGGTCGGCGGTTCGGCGTTGTGGAAGTCCAGCGGCACCAGCGTCTTGTGCAGCGACAGGTCGATCGAGATGGTCGCCGCCATGGACACGTACCAGCACGTGTCGTCGTCGGCGCTGTGCTTCCCGGGGAACATCCAGGGCACGTTGATCATGAAGGCCAGCACGATCTCGACTGATCGACACCGCGTCGCTATCACGCGGTTGGCGAGGGTCTTGCAGTGGTTAGACAGACGCCGTGACAAGGCACCTGCGGACGGCATGAAGAGGGCGGACATGGCGGTGATAGAGGTGAAGAGGAATAGGGAGCGAGCACGGGTGAAGGATGCAGTGTAGAGTAGAGGATCCAGGCCCCATCGCGTGTGGGACAGGTTCTGATGGAAACTTGACACGTCTCGTCAACGTCTGATGGTGGCATAATATAGAGGCTGACGGACAGACTCACAATGCAAACAAGGCGTCAGCCTCTTCTTCGGTTAACAGCCCCAGAGCAATGGGATCCATGTCGGCATCGGTATCCAACGAGAACTGTGTCGAGTTAAAGAACCTCTCGATCTCGGCAATGTCCTTGTTATTGTGATTCAAGAGGCTCTGCAGAGAGCCCGTCCCAGTCACCCCTGACCCGGCATGGTCACTGGATGGCGGCGACAGGTGGAGGTTCGATGCTCTTGCCAGCAGTTGTAGGGGGTTCTCGGCGTCGTCCACGGCCAGACTCTCCTCCCTGGGATTCCTTGACGAGGACACGGGGGAAGAGACCTGACGCGCGCTATTCTCGCTCTGGGGCGAGTCGGCGTGATCCTCGGTCTCGGACGACGACTCCTGGTCCTGGCTGTCTGCCGAGACGGTGACATGGCGACGCTTCCTGTCGGCGATCCCCCCCGAGTTCCTCGGCTGCCCACCCTGCGAGCCGGCCTGGAGCAGGGCCTTGAGCTCTGACACTGCTCTCGTGGCGTCGATGCTGTGCGAGTTCTGGCTGACCTGGCGCAGAGCCTCCTCGACCTGATACAGCGCCTTGTCCAGCCCAGTGCGCTTGCTAGTCGGGGTGGTCAGCAACCGTGGCCAGGGTTGACATTTTGGGGGGACAGTCTCACTTCTTCACTCCTTTCCTCCGGCCGACATGGAAGGCTGGTCGCTCACACTCGGTGCTCAGCTGGATGCATCGGCGGCAGCGGTCGCCGACGGGACCCCGCTCGCACTTGACCTTGCTCCGGCGGCACACCAGGCAGGCGGCCACCTTGCGGTGCTCATTCTCGGCCTTGATCTGCCGCAGCTCGTCGGCCGTACCTGCAGCGGGCCCTGCGGCATCCATGGCTTGCTGCGTCGTCCGTCCGCCGTGTGAGATGGCGTTCATGCGTGACGGGGTGGTGTGCGTCGGTGGTGCGTGTGCGTGTGCGTGTGCGTATGCGCGTGGCGAGTGGGCTTGCAGCGACACGGTTTCCTGCTTCCTCCATGCGGGGGATCTTTTCGGACGGATTTGGGGACCAGACGTAGGTCTAGGGTGCAAGGTCTAGCCACTACGCATGGCCGGCAACGGACGGCTGTCCGGATGTTTGCGTTAAATTACCCCGATTTTAAACTGACCAAGGGCGAGGTAGGTACGTACATTACCCCAGGATGGGATTCCGGATTCCCAGCTGAGGGGAAGGTGCAACAAAGCGCACGAATACGTATCGCACTATCGCCAAGTGCCGGCTGTCCCTCCCTTCGATGCGCCGGGAGCTAGGTAGGCTGCTTTCGACGCGGCTTCGGCTTCCCTTGAGACTCTTCTTCTGAAGCTCCCTTCTTGGATACCAGGGGGTCCGGACAACAATGTACACGTGTAGGAGAACCCGTCATGTCAGGTTCTGTTGGGGCCAACCACCACTTCGATCCTCCGCAAGGAATCCCCAGGATCCACCGCAGCCCCTCCCCCGCCTTTCTGCAGCCCACTCCCGGACCCCGTGTTAGCAATCGTGCTGACTCAGCCGTCCCTTTTAGGGGGACTGCAACTTTCAGGCAACGACGACAACCTTCACACCCTAACTACACACTGCCAATGCTTCAAGGCCACGTCCAAACAATAGGTAGCTTCTTCTATCCTACATTCTCTTTTGGGCGTTTGCCAAGGTCGGATCACCTCTCAACCCTGATAGTGCAGGCGCACTTCAACTTATCAGACATTTCACTCGTCCCCCATCATGGCGCCAACGACGGGCACGCTCACACATGCTGCTGGCTCAAGTCATGCCAGAACTTCACCGGCTTCGTACGCTGCAGTATCAGGCACAGTTGGCTGAATGCAGAGACCGCAGACGCCGCAGCTCCCTCACCGCAACTCCGTAGGTGGCATTCAGTCCTCAACATTAGCTGATGGCACCCGACTGGGTTGCGGATTGCTGTCAATGACACAATCTTCCGGGACATGGTATATCTGGCTACCCGTCTCCGCCACATATGGAGGGCTCGGGACCGACAAAGGTACTTCGACGGTCTGTCAAATCTCCGCAAGGTTAAGTGCCGGCGTGCGTGAGTTATGAGGTCGTTGCAAGTGGTCATTATGCTCGCTTGGGACGATGTAAGCTTTCTAAAGCCCGCGTCGGTTAACATGCGAAGTGCTAACCTTGCTGCTCAGATATCGCTCGACCTGCCTGAGGCTACCAGGCATCTATTCGCTGCACGCAATGCCCGTGTACAGCATGCTGGGCGTCTGGTCGGTGCCGATCCTTGCTGGAGCTCCCATCGATGCCGTGGCTGAGTCCCTAAGGTTTGATCACTACGAAAAAAAACCCGTCCTCATCTGATGTCGCGACTCGAATCTGATGCCCGCCGACAAGGAAGTGGCTATTGTCTGAAACTTAAAAAAAAACCAGCTGCCCGCGTCTTTATCAACCCTCCCATCCGCTCCCACCTCCCACTGTTTCTCGACTGCGGTGTTCTTCGAGTACTTCTCAAGAACTCCCTACTCACTCTACCCTTCCCCGTGAGCGATTTCACAGTCTGCCAACCACTGCCGCGAATTACATATCTCTAAGGTTCGCGTTTGCTCAACACGCAAGCCTCGTCATGGCTCCGAGTTTGCAGACACTTCCGATAGAACTCCTGTGGTCCGTCCATGAGTATCTTGCGACATGTGACGCCATCCAGCTGCTCAAATGCAGCAAGGGCCTGTGACGCGGCACCAAGGACAAAATCTACAAGCGCGAGACCACTCATCGCATGGGCATGCAGTTCGGCTGCTTCAACAATCGTCCCGACATTATACGCCATGTTGTGTCGTGCGGTGCTTCCGTCAGTGCTTTTCAGCTCACTTACAGGCTCGTCTACAAGCAAACGGATGTAACGGGACCTATATGGACTTCTACCTTGTGTTGCTCCATCAAGCACCGGTCTGTCGACGCCGTCAGAACCCTTGTTCAGCTTGGTGCCCGATTCGACACTCCGGATTGGGAAGTAGATCCACCTCTTCGCTTGGTTAAGGACATTAAAATGCCGGATCCTGTACGCTAGACGGCGGCGCGCCATCAGGGATTATGGCATAAAGAAACTGAGCCGGTCCCTCGCGCATAATGTCGGTTCACCCACTGGCGATGCCCTGCTCCGTCTTTACGTTGAATCCGGGCTCGACCTGCAAGTCTAGACGGTCTGTCCGGGCTGGGAGTATCGCGGTCTGTTAGCCGCAGTCGTCCGAGCAAGCATGCCGACCGAAGTTATCCGGACTCTGCTCGACCGCGGGACCGATCCCAATGCACTGTTCCGATGCAAGCTCGCTAAAAGGGCAAACCACTACCACGACCTGGATTGGAGCCCACTGTCGGCCGCAAGCCGGACGGACAACTTTCCGGTCTTCGGACTCCTGCTCGAGCGCGGCGCCGACATCAACGCCGTTGGACACATTGGATCATCGACAATGCCCAACCCCCTGTTTGCCGCCGCTCATATGCTGGCTGTCGGCGGGTTCGGCAGGTATGCTCGCTGGATAAGGGCATGCCGCGACAACGGAGCGGATTTCAACCTGCACTTGCTGCGCGTTGCATACTGGCGATACGGGGTATACCCGGCTGACTATAGGCACCGGGCTGACCATAGGTGGTCCGAGAAAAAGTACGGGTTCACGCCATTGCAACATTTCATCGCATCGGTGGACTCAAGCTCCTTCTGGACGCCGGCGCGTCTCCTAGACGCCCGCCGTACGATAGTCGCGACTGGAAGCAGATGCGGACTCGGATGCAGCTTGGTTCGCCCAGTGGTCGTTCGGTGAGCACCGCGTCCTGTCTCGAACTGCTGCTGCGGGACCACAACGGCATGCTCCGGCGGGGCACCGGATTCTACGCCGCAGTGCAACTCCTCGTGGATCACGGCGCGGCCGAGCACGACGAGGCTTTATTTCTCATCTCGGCGTCAAGGGAAGGGCAATCGATACTTGCAGACTCGGCGAACGCGGACGTCCTGTCCGATATGTTGATCGCGAGCGTACCTGGAAGGCGGGCAAGCGAAGTCTTGTGGCAGTATATCTTTGCTCTGGGCGGCGGGGGGCTCGAGTCCCGGTCGTCCTAAGCGACAGGAACAAGCGACCGGTAAGGGCCCTCGTCGCGCGGGGGGCCAACATCAATCACGTGCGCGATTTTTCGTGGTCGAGCGGCTTCGACTTGTGCCATGAGGTGGGTAATTGGGTCGTCGTGCACGCGGTCTGCAACCATTTCGCGATGATTTGGCGGCCTCCTGGGTGTCCCGGCTCCCTGAGCGTCCTCGAGGCTGGCTCCCGGCTCGTAGACCCGCTCCGCTTCCTAGGCAAGGAGGGGGCCGACATCGACTTTCCCGCCGGCCCCCGGAGCTTCATGGGTGGATTGCAGCGGGCGGACGTGCCGTGGCTTGTTAGGAGCCGACTGAACGATCTGGTTAGCGACGTCGATCCGGCCGCTGCCCACAAAAGGCGGACGCTGGCACGGCGAGATGGGGTCGATGGCATGGCAACTCGCTTCATTGCTGGATTCGACTATTCGCATCGGATATACTACGGGCCAGCCCGGCCTGAGTCATACACTCTCCCCCAACCCACCCACCAGTCCCAGTACCGACCAATAACACTCCGCAAACTTCACAAATCTTCTTTTTCTCTTCCACCCGTCTCATATCCAATTCCACCATCACCCTCCCGCATCACAACCCCCCCAGTCTACTCATGCGTAGTCGGTCCGGTCGGTCTGTTGGTCTAGCGGTATGATTCTCGCTTAGGGTACACCCTGAAGCATAGCTTGCGAGAGGTCCCGGGTTCAATCCCCGGACAGACCCTTCCCTTTTGGTCGCGGGGCGACCGTGGAGTAGTCCCCGAGGCTCGCATATTCTCCTTGGAAGGAAGCTAGAAAGCGAGTTCCAGGATAAGGGAAGATTTGGTACGTTGTGCATGACCAAGCGAAGGTGGGGACGGACCTACGACGGTCTGAAGGTATCTCTGTTCTGATGAGCCCGCGGCGGCGGGAAGAGCCACGTCCCGCGGACGGAGGAGCTCGAGCGGGTTGATTTGCGGTAGAAGGATTGCATGGTCGAGCGCCACGACACGGGGGTTCCGGCGGAGGAGGTCGAGTCGGACCAGACGGACACGAATTTGGTTTTGTCGTTGCGTTGTGCTGGCTGGGGTGGTTGTGGAGGCGGCTGGGACGCCTCGCTGGGAGGAACACCGGGGGTTGTTGGGGGTATGGAGGACGAGGAGGACGAGGAGCTAGACTCGGACCAGACGGAGATGAACTTGGGTTGGTATCTCCTCTCTGCCCGCTGTTGCGGCTGCGGTAGTTCGTCGACTTCGCTTGCTGTTGCCTTGCCTGTGGAGGCTGTGCTGCTGCGCCGTGCGGACAGCGGGTTTAGGTTGAGCGGGTGGTGGCGTCTTAGCCAGCTCGCGATCGAGGCGCGGATCTGAGGCTGTTGTTGTCCGCTGTGCGGCGAATCCGCCATCTTTTCGTCGGGGTATGCGTCCGACGGCGACATGACGCCGCCGTTTTGGGTTGCGTATGCGGACGCCATTAGGTCGGCCATGATGGCCGATTGGGACCTGGGGGGGTCTGGCGGGATGCCGTCTTCGGGGTGTTGGGGTGTCTGTTGTGGGCTCCTCTGCTTTGACCTCGACCGCCGCTTCCAGAACAGGAAGGCTAGGGTAGAGAGGAGTGCTACTGCGGCTTTTGGTTTGCGTTGGTTAGCTGGACCCTTTTTTCGAACACTCGTGGCGCTAGAGGTGTAGACGAATGACATACCGACGACACCGAATGCGATCCCACCTTTGGCAGCTGGTGGGAGCCCAGAGCCAGCGGGGTTCCCGAGCAAGACTTGGTTCGACTCTTCTGGCCGTACTGCCGAGATGGGCGTCGTTGCGGTGAGTGATGCAAGTACCGCTGACCCGACTGTCGTGGTGGCGCTGACAGATGTCGTCACCGAGGACTGGCGAGTTGCAGGCGTCGTCACCGTTGAGATAGTGGGACGCGTGGATGTTGGCGTCGGAGTAGACTGG
>Ga0209127_100492_pt1 | contig 13798 bp, 9 predicted proteins | sample LakSupMetagenome_FD_187469 | JGI IMG/M metagenome (GOLD analysis project Ga0209127, IMG submission 187469) | Freshwater microbial communities from Lake Superior, Canada - Sta WM archaea (SPAdes) (version 2) | ecosystem: Environmental > Aquatic > Freshwater > Lake | place: Lake Superior, Canada...
TGTCCTGCATGTGCGGTTTACACAACAAGCAAGCGTCAATGCTCTGCATCTAAACGCTTCTTCCCCGTTGTGTCCGTTCCCCGTTATCCACCGTCTACCCCCTCTGGATCTCGCATTTACCATCGTCCACGCGACTCTGCTGTTTGCTTCGTAAGATCAGCCTGTACGTGTACCGACAGACGCAAACTCACAGACCGCCCGCGCCGAAACTGATCCACCGTACAGAAAGTTTGCTTCCCGATATCCAAACTTGGTCAGCCTGATCCTCTGTTGGCGCTATTAACCGGGCATCCCTTGACTTGCGCCGCCATGGACGCCTCAATAGCCGCCGTTCCTTCCCTCCCTCGACAACCTCGCGACCGTGAGCGTGAGCGCGAGCGTGATCGAAACCAATCTTCCTCTCGTCGAGCCAATCCACCGCACGCCATATCCACGCTCGCGGCCGACCGCGTCCGCGACCAAGATCTTTATCACAACCGCAGCGACCGTGTTCGCGACCCTTACTTATCCGACCGTTACGCGCATAAGCATCCTGACAGAGCGCCGCCGCCAATCCCGCCAGCGTCGCCCGAGGTCATCTCCTCGCTCATCACCTCCCTCTCCGTCATCTCCAAGCCAGCGAGTGACCACTTTGATAACCCTTCATATTTCGACCCGCACCTGGGTAGTCGCACGCCGCATACCCCAGGCTCTCCGACAACAGTCCGCTCAGGAGGCTCGTTCGGCGTCGACTACGGCGCGTTCTCGCAGCCGTCACTCAATGACTTGCAGGAAGAAGAGGTTCCCCTAGACGAGCTTCCAGCGAGCCCGCCCATCATCAGAACCGCGAAACCGCCCTCTGGCTTCTCGCCCCTCACTGCACCGAAGTCTCCGAAGAGCCCTAACGGCGGCTCCGGTCTCAAGACACTGCTGAGAAAGAGCAGTAGCAGCGCTCTTAATGCTTCGCGACCATCGAGCAGGGGCTCGCTCGCATCCGCAGCAGAAAGCATCGGGAACCTGAGCGTTGAGCGCAACACGGCATCTCCCCTGAGCGAACCCAAAACCCTCAAGAACCAGCGCTCACATGAAAGCTGGGGCAAGAAAACCGGCCGAAGCAGCAAGGGGTTGATGTACATGAGCAGCAAGGAGCGGTTACGCGAAAGATCATTGGACCGGAAGCGAGCGAGTGTTGGAGCTGTTGGTGGAGGTTCCAGCGGCCCCCTCAGCCCTAGCAGCAGCAACATTCCAACGAGACAGGATCCCTTCTTGGCCGAGTCAGTTATCAACGAAGAACCCCATACCGATTCACCTCCCCGGCCGGATCGCAATAGCGGGTTGTTAGATGGGACCAACGGCGGAGTCGCAAGCAGTCCGCGCCCCATCCCGACGAGAGACTCGTCACTGCGGAAGACAGGAACGAACGGGAAGAGGTCGGCACGCACGTCAAGATCCTCGAAGCGCGACAGCGAAGGCAAACCAGGCGACACGATTCAGGAGATTGACGAATCTTCGCCCAGCAACCGGACCTACAGGGGAGACGCAGAGAAGCGTCGAGATCAGAGTACAAAGCGATCGGTGGGAGTCGCATCTTCCTTGGATATACCGCACAGGACCAAACCCGACACATCGCTCACCAAGGCGCACAAGGAAAGTTACAGCACAAGTCATAGTCCTGCTGGGCCAGCTTCTCCAATGTCGCCAGCACTCGACATCGACCCTCTGGAGGAGGGCGCGCCGTTCCCAGCCGTTGCTCAGGGACGACGTCGCGATCGTGACCTCAGCTCAGATGGCCGCAATCGGAGGCGGTCGGGGAGGCAGACTCCTGACGCCAGCGGGTACATCAGTGAGGGTGGGGGTGGCATCGCCGTCAAACTGAAGCGCAGTAGCAGTCGATTGAAGAGGCTTTCTGGAGCTGCCAGTCCGACGCCGGACAAGATGTCGTCTGATCGGGGCAGCCGACACGGTATAGATACCCAGAGTGACCAGCCTCACGTCAGCTATGAAAGACCGCCGAGCGCCGACAGCATTGATGACGCTGTTGAAAGCTATCTCTGTAGTCCACGGCTGAGCCAGAAGATCCGCCATCCCCAGACAGGTCGCATTATCAGTTTCAGCGAGGTCGGAGATCCCAACGGAAGCGCGGTGTTCTGCTGTGTCGGGATGGGGCTGACGAGATATATCATGGCCTTCTACGATGAACTGGCGTTGACGCTGAAGTTGCGCCTGATCACACCGGATAGACCCGGTGTTGGAGACAGCGAGCCATACGCAGAAGGGACCGCGACGCCGCTGGGATGGCCAGGTATGTGCCATGTTTTCCCGCCGGACGAGATACCATGTGCTAATAGTCCTTGATAAGATGATGTCTATGCCATCTGCCAGTCACTCAAGATCACGAAGTTCTCCATACTGGCTCACTCTGCAGGGGCTATCTACGCCCTTGCGACGGCCCTCCGCATGCCTCAACATATCCGCGGCAGGATACACCTCCTAGCGCCGTGGATACCGCCCTCGCAGATGTCGGTGTTTGGTGCAAGTGCACAAACGCCCCTACCTCCCACCAATGCCATCCCTACCAGCCAGAGGTTACTGAGGGCGTTACCGACCCCATTCTTGAAGGCTGCCAACAGCAGCTTCATGTCGGCCACGAGCTCAAGCATCACCAGCTCTCTGCCCAAGCAAAAGAGAGCAAAGCGCGACAAGCGAACGTCCTCAGCAGCGACCAAGGCGCCCGTGGCCGACGACAAGGAGAACCACGACCACCCACAGAACGGAACCAAGGACTTCCCGTCGGGCGACCGGATGAACGCCGAGGAGAACATGGACCGCATCCACCCAACCGGCACAATGGCGACCTCGGACGTAGTCAGCTCCGCCCAACCGGCCAGCACCAACGGCCACCGCCACCAGCGGTCCAATTCCTCCACCGTCGCCGCCCGGCGCCAGACCGAGAAGCAGGAGCACGTCCTCGCCGCGGCCGCCCACCTCGCCACCTCGCAGCTGGCCGACAAGGAGCGGCAGGAGACGTACGACACACGGCTCACGCACGCCATCTGGCAGCTGGCCACGACGGGCGCCAACCCGGCCGTCGACCTGCTCGTGTGCCTGGAGCGGCGGCACACGATCGGCTTCCGGTACGTGGACATCACGCGGCCCGTCGTGATCCACCACGGGTCGCGGGACACGCGGGTCCCCGTCGAGAACGTCAAGTGGCTGGGCAAGATGATGAGGCGGTGCGAGGTGAGGGTGCTCGAGGGGGAGGGCCACGGCCTGATGGCCAGCGCGCAGGTCATGGGCAACGTGCTGATGGAGGTCAGCCGCGAGTGGGAGGAGTGGGCGAGGGTCACGGGCGCGACTAAGAGGGAGACGGAGAGGACGCGGCGCGGGACGATTGGGCAGGCGAGGTGAGGCTTCGCACCTCGTCAGCGTTCTAGTCGGTTTTCTCTGCGGCGTTTCGGTTTCTGACAGGGACGACGCGAAGGAGTTTGCTTGTGTTGTCGGTTTATTTTGGCTGTATACTCCTGTACTAATATAATGTGGGAAGTAATGCAAAAATGTACAAACAGGGGGAGCCGCTCGTCCGTCTTCTGATTCACGAAACTTTACCCGTTCCACTGGGTTTGGTATATCGAGTGCAGGCATTCCCAAGGGCGTTGGCATCAGAGCCCAACATGATTGGGCCTGAACATACTCCTACGCCTCGCCAGTTCTGACGGTGCGGCATGCGCCACCATAGCTCGCCGTAGCTTGTTAAGGCATACCTACAATAAGGGTGTGCAATTTACAGGGCCTGTTTCCTGCGAGTCCGCTGGTTGGTGGGCAGTGCAGCTGAGGTTGCACAGGCAAGGGTCGCGTTGCGTCGAAGTGGTGCATCGAGCGACAGGCGAGGCAGGACCGACACAAGGCTCCAGGCGCCAAGCTGTTGCCGCCCTGCTTTGGCCTGAAGACGATATGGCCATCAGGACCCTTTTGGTCTTCATATCCTGCTCATCGCTCCGGTCACAACACCTCAATCCAGACAACAAACTTCGAATACGCAGGTCTCAACCATGGCTGAGGTCGGAGATATTGTTGGGCTCGTCATGGACGCGTCCAAAGCGTCTCTAGCTATCATCAACTATTGCATCGGCTACATGGACACCGTTCGTCGAAGACCGTAAAAACGAACTGAAATGCGTCATTGTCCAAATTTCGCAGGTCAGGGGTCTTCTTGACACGGTTGAAAAACTTGCCCAAGCAGATGCTCACGATGCGAGTACGTTGAAAGCCCTGGGAGGTGAAGGAGGGCCTGTCCAGCTGTGTCTCTCTGATTTGGAAGAGTTGAGAGACATATTCCTATGACGGGACATCAGAGGTCAACACGCCAGAGGACACGACTGCCGCCCCCAAACGCAGGTTTTGGCGTAACTTCACTCGCCAAGTTACACGCCGAGCAAGGAAGGGAGGATATGAGGTGAAAATGGCAGTGACCTGGCCGCTTAAGCTCGAAAGGATTAAGAGCCCCCAGTCCCGAGTAGCCGCTTACAGTCGGGCGCTGGAGCTTGCCTTCCAAAACAAGTTGGTGCAGGGGGTCGTAAAGGTGGTTGAGCAGCTGTCCGGTTGGTATTCCTCCGAACTGAGCTTGCCTACCCACAAGACTAATGAGGACAGAAACACGGTTCCAGCAGATATGCCTCTGGCTTGAGATCACAAATCCATCAACGCGCCACAACGAAGCATACAAACGACACGAGCAACACACGAGTGAGTGGGTTCTGAAGACAAGTCAGTGGCGTCAATGGACTTCCTGCCAAGCACGGTTTTTGTGGCTGCACGGGATACCGGGCGCAGGCAAGACCGTCCTCACATCGTTCCTGGTTCAACATATGTTGACAAATGATCGGGACCAGCGCACGGCTGTCTGCTACTATTACTGCTACTTCGGCAACAACCAGGACGAGACTACACCCTTCCTCTGCTGGGTCGTGAGTCAACTCTGCCGGCAAGCTCGCCGTATCCCGGACAACCTCTCCGGATTATGACAGGACGGGTGCAGACCGAGTGACGAGGAACTTCTCAAGGGTCTGCACGACATTCTTGGGAGCTTCGACGCTGCGTATGTCGTCATAGATGCGGCCGACGAGAGTAACTAGCGGGAGAACCTGGTCGCCTTGCTTGCAACGCTTGTCCGGAATGCGAAATATCAGAAGATGCAGCTATTGGCAACAAGCCGGGAGTACGAAGACATCAGACTGGCGTTTTCGCCACTCGCAAGCGCCATCTCTATGGCCGATGAGGAGGTGGAAATAGACATACGGACATTCGTTCGCGTAGATTTGGGAAGTCAAGGCTCCTTCAAAGGGTGGTCACCGACTTTGTTGGACTACGCCGAGAATACGCTTGCTCGTGGAGCCCAGGGAGTGTAAGTGCCGCATTCCCCCTATCCCTACCGACGACGTTTTGACGCTGACTTGGCCAAGGTTTCAGTGGGCATACTGCCAATCAAAGCGCCTCGAGAGACCGCGCGGGGGAGATAGCGAAGAAAGCATCAGAAAGATCCTGGCAACGCTCCCAAAGACTCTCTACGAGACTTACGACAGGACCTTTCTGGAGATACCTGAGGACGATAGAAACCAAGCCAGAGCGATACTCGTATTCATGGCTGGATTCACTATGTGGTGGTTACCTTCCCTCACGGATTTTGGCTGGTGGGAAGGGTTTGGATTATCCATCGGGTCCGACAGAGAGGTCCTCAATCACGGTCTATTGCAAGCATACATACTCTACGACTCCGAGTCGATCCCAGCCGATCAAGATCTACCAGCCCTCGACGACTTGTGCGGGTGTCTGATCAAAGAGGGAGTGAAATGGCGCTGCAAGGAATCTGGGGACTTGACTGAGGAAGTCAACGCGGTTGAGTTTGCGCACTACACGGTCCGTGAGTATCTCACATCCGGGTATTTGGCGGCGCATGAGGACGACGCACTCCGCCTCTTCGCCTTGACGACAGAGACAATCTACCTCAAACATTCGGCGAGAATCATCGGCTTTGCACTTGATCTGCAGGCGAGATTCTTAGTGACTGGGCAATCATCAGACGACCTGCTGCGCTTCCCTCCCCCAGAAGCTGCCTTTAGGCTATTCAACGCGTTCGAGGCCATATGGCAGGTTCTCTTGTCTCTACATGAAGTCTGGCCGACGCTTGACGAATCTATGAGACACAGTTTGTTGAGCCAATATACGACGCTCTTTGATTCTGAACGGAGTCCGATAACGTCGAGGTTCATCCCTCTTCGTCCATTTCTTTTCGGCGTGTCTCCCCGGGGCCTAAAGGACGTACATGCATTCCTTGGCCAGTAAATGGACATGGACATGTTCAACGTGCGGGACGGCTGTACAGCGACGACGCAACGGAGCATGAAGGCATTGATCACGCTAGCACTAGTCGACTGCAGCATTGGCAGGCTGCTCCTGAGATCGTTTCTGGAAGCCCAGGACAACACCAACCTCTTGGAGCTCGAGATATCAATTGCCTCATCCGAAAAGCGTCTTCGGCTCCTCAGCGAGTCTTTGCCCGACAAGGCCGGTATTGAAGACGGTCTCTGGAGACGCCCAAGCGTAGTGGGTGGCGTACTGTGTGCCATCGCAACTGCGCTCTTTGACATCACACGTTCGGACTGCGTCACGGTGTTGACTTCATTCATGCCATCCCTCATTGACGCTCTCTGCACTGTCGCGTCCCCCACCAATACTCTCATGCACTATGGCATGGATGTTGCAGGAGACCAAGACTCGAGCGAACAGAGCGAGTTCTCCGAGCAGAGGCCCTATACGGAGAAGCTCGTTGTCGATCAGACTCTGGACCAAGAAGAGCTTGACCGGAACGCGTCCAACTACGCAATGACACCTTTGCAGATTCTGGTAGAAAAGAGAGCCTACAATCTCATCAAGGCGCTCCTGGTGAATGGGACGGATCCCAATAGAACTGGCAAATTCGGGGGAACAGACTTTGTACGAGAACCGATTGCGGAAGAGGTGGGAGAGCATTTGAGTTGTTGGCATGCTAATGATGCTTGTGTCTTGCTTCACATCAGGGTCAAATCAGCTGGAATAGGGACCGAAATTTCTTCTATACTTTGATCACAGAGACTTCTCCTGCCTCCGCCAACAGGACTATTAGGGACATTTACGGCAGATAAGCATTGCCATGTACACATCACTCCGAACTCACGAGCAGACGAGCACTCTATCACCAGAAGAAACTGGTCAGGCCATACAGGCTTGGACCAATGAATCTCTAAATAAAATATACGAACAAAAAAAAATGGAAATTGGTTCCTCAACGCTCTTATATCTATCAACTTCTCTCCCCTGTTGACTAATACCTCAATCAAACACATCCGTAGCAAACCGCTCATTCTTAATCCCATCAAACCACCTCGCAATCTTCTCGTCATTCACGTCCTCCCCGTCCCTAGCCGCAACCTCCTCCGCCATCCTGATCACCACCTTCTTCACCGCGTCGCCCACGTTCCTGCTGCCGCACACGTACACCTTGGCGCCCTCCTTCCACAGCGCCGTCACCTCGTCCTTGTCGAGCCACATCCGGTCCTGGACGTACCTGCAGCCCCGCGCGTTGGCGTCGGAGCTGCGGCTGTACGCCCTCCGCACCTCGACGGCGCCCAGCGCCTCCCACCTGTCGAACTCGTCGCGGTACAGGTCGTCCTGGTCCGGGGCCCGGCAGCCGAAGAAGAGCAGCGCGGGCGCGAGCTTGCGGCCCGCGGCTACCTGGGCGGCGCGCTCCTGGACGAAGCCGTGGAAGGGGGCGATTCCCGAACCGGCGGCGACGAGGATGATGGGGGTGTTGGCTGCGTCGGTGGGGAGGTGGAAGGAGGTGTGACTGGGGCGGACGGAGACGTGGAGCTTGTCTCCCGGCGCGAGGGAGGAGAGGTAGGAAGACGCGACGCCGACGTGGTGGCGGCCCTGGGGATCGACGAAGGAGGGGGCGTCGAGGAGTGAGTAGGTCAGCGTCACGGACGTGGGATTCCAGAGCGGCGAGGAGGAGATGGAGTACTGCCTCACCCTCATCGGCGGGAGGAGGGCGAGGAAGGTGGAGAAGGGCAGGTCGACCGAGGGGAAGCGCTCGAGCAGGTCGAGGATCGAGACGCGCTTGGCCGAGATCTCCTTGGCGTACGTGTCCGCGTCGGTGCTGAGCTTGGTGAGCTTCTCCCTGGTGGGCTCGTCCTTGGCCGCCTCGACGAGGGAGAGGATGCCGCGCTTGGTGGCGGGCTGGGCGAGCTCGACGTAGGCGCCCAGCACGTCGCTGACGGGGATGGAGACTCCCGTGGGCAGGGTGGTGGGTCCGTGCGCCGAGATGGTAATGTGCGCGTCCCAGGCGACATGGAAGCGGCGCATGACACGCTCGACGCTGGGCTTCGGGTTGAGCGGGAGGACGGCCAGGTAGTCGCCTGCCGTGTAGCGCGAGTCGCTCGGGAGCTGGATCTCCATGTGCTTCTTGGGCGGGGCGCCTGGGGCGGTGAGGTCTTTCACGTCGACGACGATGGCCTCCTTGACGTCCTGCCGGAGGGTGGAGGAGCGCGGCGAGGTAATCTCGATGGATAGCCCCGAGGGGATGTCGCCGCCCTCGGCCTGCGCGGTGACGCCGTACTTCTCGGCGAGGGCGGGCCAAAGCACCTCGTCTTCGTATGTTTCGAAGTCGGTGAACATGTTGCCCTGCGCAGCGTCGGTGGTGCCGATGGGCGCGATCCGGGTGCCACCGAGCTCCTCGAGCCTGGAGTCGACTAGCTTGGGTATCCGATGGAAGGTCTGAGCCCAGTCGTGGTGGCCGCATCCATAGACGGCGTACGACACTTTCTCCATCTCCTTGCCCTTCAGGTTCTCCAGCCAGTTAACGAAGATGGCGGCGTTGTCAGGGGGTTGCCCCTCGTACGAGGCCGTGATAATGATGACCGGCTGGTCCTCGGGAAGCTTCTGGTGCGCTGCATCCAAAGCATCGACGACCGTTGCCTGCCACCCATGCGCTCCCGCGTCGGACGCCAGGCGCTGAGCAAGCGACTCGCAGGTGCCAGTGTTCGATCCGTAGTAGATGCTTAATGGCTTACCCTTCGTCTTTTTGCCCAAGTGGACAGCGCCAGAGGGCTCACGCTTAATCGTGGGAGAGATCTTGTCGCCTGCTAGACGATGCTCCAGCTGCGTCGGGGTGAGACCGTGCCTCAAACTAGCCCGCATGAAGAAGTCCTTGGGTTTGATGGTCAAGGTCTGCTTGATCTTCAGGTTGTAGTTGGGGTCGTCGAACATGAAATTGAAGTTCTGCAGGAGCATTGCCATGACCAAAAGGGCCTCCTGCCACGCGAAAGGTCGACCAATGCAGGCGCGCATGCCGTTACCGAACGGCTTCCAGCAGTTGGGGAACTCCTTGTTGAGACGTTCGAAGTTCTCGTCCAGCATACGCTCGGGGATAAAGTCCTTCGCTGTCTCGCCGAAAACTGCAGGGTCGAGCTGGGACTTGGCGAGGAGGAGTGATAAGTCATGTCCTTTGGGGATGAAGTACTTGCCACCGATTACTGTATCTTGTAGGCACCCAACGCTGAAGACTGGGATGGTGGCGCAGAGCCTCAATGTCTCCCTCAGGACCTATGTCGTCGTGTCAGTATCGAGGGCGGTTCGGTTGCGCAAAGCGAGATTGCTACTCACTGCTGCAAGATATGGCAGCTTTCCCATATGCTCAACCTTGATCGGACCCTCCCCTATCACTGTATCGACCTCTTCCTGGGCTTTCCGATACGCTTCTGGGTGCTTGAGTAACTCATAGAAAGCAAACGAAAGCAGACCAGACGTGGTCTCATGGCCGGCAATCAGGAAAGTGATGAGGTTGTCGATGATGCTCGAGTCACTCAGTTTCTGGCCTGTTTTCGAATCCGTGCCCTCCAACATCGCTGTTAAGAGGTCCTTGCGGTCTGTTGGGTTCGCCTTTCGAGCTCTGAGGACGTCCTGCGCGGTGTCACGCAGCATCGCAATGTCTTCGTTGTACTTCTCATCGGTCTCTCTATAGAAGAGAGACGTGAGAGGTGGCCTCCTGGTCCGGTTGCCGGATTCTACGAGGAAGTTACCCATAGCTTCAATGAACGGATGCATCTCATCGTGGTAGTACGAGTTGAAGCGGTAATCCATGGCACAGAGCGCAAGGGTGTCGAGCGTCAGACGCGTGAAGTCGTCCGTCACGTGGATAGGGGCTAAGGGGCCATGGCGAGCCCACTTCATGGCAAGCTGGGAGGCAATGTCATGCATGTCGTCGAACATGGACTGGATCTTGGTTGGGCCAAAGGCGGGCATCAGCACCCTGTGGGCGATGCCCCAGTTGGGCTCGTCATTGCGGGCGGTGAAGAGACCGTCGTGGACACCATTCCGGACTTGGCCGAGCACAGCACCGATGGTCTTTCCAAATCTCTTCTCGTCGCAGACCTCGTTCACCAGCTCGTGACTTGCGACGAAGATCATGCTTCTGCCGGGGAAATGGAGCTTCCATATAGGGCCTGAGGGGTGGTTAGCTGGCTGAATGCCGAAGGAGAGGCATACAAGCTGCCCACAATATACGCACCATATTTGTCGGCCATGTCCAAGAAGGACTGAAGTGGCAACTCAGGGTTGATGTTCTTGATGTTCCCCAAGAAAGGGAGCCCTGGCGGCGACGGAATCTCAACTGTCCCTTCCATCTTTGTGTCGTTTGTTTGGCTCATGGTAGCAGATGTGGTGAGTGTCCCGCCTCAGCCGTTGTTGGGAGGGCTGAAGAGAGGGGTGGTATGACAAGATGAAAAACTTGGAATCCCAGATTTGGAAACGCAAGACTCTGGAACAGCGGGCTACACTGGGTGGATTTTAAGGATGTTAAGGGCCCTATATACTTTTGGTGGAGTGTCGTTGCTTAGATAGGGGTAGCCTCCGTGTGCATTTTATCTTGGCTCCATTGCCCTCCTGAGATCTCATGTCATACGACGCCAAGATCCATACCGATCTCGACACGTGAATGAAGGATAGAGCAGAGCTGAGCTAAGAATGTGAATCTGTCTTGTCCATATCTTGGCCCTCTGACGCAACGGATCCGTTACAGATGCTTAACATCCAGCACCCTGTTAGTGGGCCAAATGCCAGTTGCCTCGGCACTAGACCCCTGCCAGGGCGTGCTAACTTTTTAGGCTCCATGTCCCGAGCCGCAGCGACGCGCTAGAAAGAAAACCAATATCGCAGCGTTGCATCACCGTTGATAGCGGCCGGTGAGGCCGGTGCAAGGGCCGCAGCGGGCTGGCACCCTTCCCCGTTCCCGTCGGGCCCCATAGATCGCTATTTTCAAATTCCGAACTCCGTTGGGTAGAACGCGCGTGCCAAACGGGGAAGTCCAGTTTGGTATCAGAGAGAGTACCGGAGGGATTACGCACTCCTTCTGGTACCGAACGGAAGCGGTGTGCAGGATCGCCGGCCACACTCCTACAATCCGTCCTGCTGTAGGTGTCAACATGGTAAAATGGTACGTGTAGCTTCAGCACAAGGAGCTGGAGGAACGCCGACGAAATACTAGATGAAGAATGCTGATTGAACGAGCGGCCAACTTGCAAGAGGGCGACTTACGAGCTGACAGATACGAGCGGGTAACTTATGAGCCGACAACCTGCGAGAGGACAACCTATGAACCAAGAACCTGACGAGCGGACGGCTTGATGAGCATCCTTTATGACTTTCTCCCTTTGTCAAAGTCCCGTCACATCACGTATAAACTGGAAAATTGGTACCATTGCTGCGGCGATGATTTCTCTCTTCGACGTATTATGTCCAGTACGCCGCTTGCATCGCCGAATCCATGTGCCTGTCGAGTTTGATATTGCTTCTTCAGACAAGACGCTGAGCTGAGAACTCTCACAGGAAACCATGCCTCCGCCAATGGCACCGGCCAGTCCACCCTTGGGCTGTCTTCAAGCGCCAATCGCGACTGAGTGGCTTTGTACGTTGCTTTATCACATTACAATAGACAAGGCGTTGGAAAAAGAACAATGTGCTGACCACAAAGGCATAGATAGCGCCTATTGATCTTCGACAAAGCCCGAACATAGAACAATCACAATGTTCACGATCCGAGACAACCCCTTTTGTTCCCTGGTCGGTCGAAGAAACTTTATCTTCAGTCAACATGCCCACAAGACTCCTAACAACCGTGACACTTGCAGCACCAGCACCTGCGGTCTCTCCATCAACCGACTCCCCTCATCGAACCCTTCGAATTCTTAAAGCAGAGCAGGACTCTGCACACAACACGGAACTACAATGGACCCTAACAGCCCGTTAAACCACCATCACAGCCTCCTTGGCCGGGCTCCCCCCTACGACGCCCCAATTACATCACCATTCAGCGAGTACATCCCAGAATGGGAGCGGTGCGGCAAACACAACTGTAACACCCACCACCACATGGCCAAAGCCCCGGGCCGGCTGGTCCTCGGGCTGGACCAGCCGGTGGTCCTGCACATGTGGCACTGCTACGGCTGCACCCGCCCCTATAACACTGTAAGCCTGCACTTCCTGCCCTGCAGCCACGCCGTGTGCCGGGACTGCCTCGACAAGGCGGCCACACACGCCCACAACACCATCCAGCGCAACAAGAACCAGGTAGACGACATCCTCTCCAACGCCTTCCTGCGCAGAGAAATGGCCGCCGAGGTGGACGACCCGGACGTCGCGGCCCAGCTGGCCGAGGACGAGGGCACCATCTTCGCCGCCGCCTACGCCCTGGCGGGCTTCACCTGCTGCGGCCAGGACATGCGCCTCACGCGCTTCCTCTACTGCATGGACGGCCAGGTCGCGATGCGGTTCTGGTGCGACTACGAGTACATGCTCACGCCTCCCGAGAAGCGCAACTACTGCGGGTGGCCCGACTGCCGGGCGTTCGTGCCGGGTAAGTGCGGGTTCATCGACAAGTCCGGTCTTCCCACCATGTTGCACTGCCCAGAGTGCAGGGGCAATCTGTTGCTGATAGAAGACGAGGACACGAGTCCGGAGTCGCGGCAGGGGATGGGTGATAACGTCTGGATGCCGATTGGAGAACCGTTCCCTCGGCAGTATGATTCTGTGGAGGTCTAACTTGTTTGACAGTGACACACTGACGGGATGTTAGGCAATGCAAGGTAAGGTCGGGTAAGGCAAGAAGATAAGGGAAGGCGAGGTAAGTCAAGGTAAGTATACACTATGCTTCTAATCATACTTCAAATCAGCACATTGCCGCAGACAATTCATACAGACTGCATCCCTATCGCATAGTTCCCTAGTGTCCCGAAGTATCCCACTGTCAGTGTCACTTTGTCCGTGAGAGAAGAGAGGTCCACTGCTGGCGGAGGCGCCGTGTCCTGAGCGAGGAACTGCGCCACTCTCTTCGCTACCCACGCCGGATTCTCGTCCGCTGCGGAATTGTCAGCTTTCCATTGCCATCACTGCATTATACAATAATGAAGAGAGACTCGCCAATCCAATGCCCAGCCTTAGGCACAACGTCCGCCGCAAGATTCCTCGCGATACTCCCCCAAGCCAGCCCAACCGCCGGTCCAAGACTGGCCTCCCCTCCGAGCGCCAGCACCGGCACACCCAGCGGCTCCCTACCCAGCGTGCCCTTGAACAAGCTGGCATCCGCAGCCACGGCCCTATTATCGAACGGGCCCAGCATAGCCCTCAGAAACCCCGGCTTCGAGATCGACGAGGCATACCGGCTTACCGTGTCCTCGGTGTAGCTCGACGGGCCGGAGTAGCTCCCGTGGAAGAAATACCACTCCAGCATCTGCCT
>Ga0209127_100493_pt1 | contig 13797 bp, 13 predicted proteins | sample LakSupMetagenome_FD_187469 | JGI IMG/M metagenome (GOLD analysis project Ga0209127, IMG submission 187469) | Freshwater microbial communities from Lake Superior, Canada - Sta WM archaea (SPAdes) (version 2) | ecosystem: Environmental > Aquatic > Freshwater > Lake | place: Lake Superior, Canada...
CACGCAAGTGTCAGCCCTACTACAAGTCTTTCAAGTCTAGTGGTGCGGCTACTTTGTCTATTTGTGAACATCTCTAGTGTGTCTACTACTCATACCCGGGCGTATAACCTGTCTCTTACCTCCCTCTTACGGGACGGAGTTGCTGGTCCCTCTTTAACCCATTGACTCCCAGGACACAATACAAAGACTTTTCTGCCCCAACCACCAACATACTATTGTCAAATGATAAAAATAAACAACTTTATCATTTCTTTTTGCTTGACCAATAGCCCAACATGAAACTACAGTCATATGGCATCCTCCCCTCCTGCCGGATGCGTCTTATTGTCTTTGTCCCCTATTCATCGTGGTCAATGAGTAGAGGGCACAGTTGGGCCTTTGACTGCTGTAGCAAACGGTTCCCAGAGATAGATACTCGAAATAATATTGCCCTCTTCCCTGATACACTCGTGCGAGACTATCTCGATTTCAAACCTTCTTGCCGCTCTCAAAAACCAAAACTGTGAGGATATTGCAAGATTCTAGAACATCTACCCTTTTTCTGTGATAGCAGTACCATTCAAGTTGAGACACGATAAGTACAGCGTCCGATTCAAAGATGGAAGAAGACAACGCCCCTCATGGGCAAGGTCGCGGATCAGGCCGCAGCACAGGCAGCGGAAACTCAGCAGCCTCGGTTGGAGGTGCGGGAGCAGTGACGCCTACTCACGGTCGTGGTGGCAGCAGTCCGCAGGCCATTGGAGAAGGTCATTCGCAGCAACGGGCTCCTGATGGCAGTGCTCTTCCAGCTGGTGGTGGTGTGGAAGACCTGGATAAGTCGGAGCGAGGAAACTGTCACGAGCAACCCGAGGAAACTCCTGCACCTACGCCCAGAAATGAACGGCATAGCCCCCAATCTGCTCAAAAGGTAGAACGCGAGCAGGCACAGCAGGCGAGTTCACGACCTGCCGACGCTCCTCGAGCACTTGGAAGCCCTTCCGTTACTACTCGTGCTCCACAACCTCAAGTCGCCCCTGAGGCTGCAGCTCGGCGGCAGAGTCATGGAGCAGTGGCGGTCCAGAAAGAAGATCAACATCCCATCAACGCCCCCGGGACGTCATCTACCCAACCAACGAGCACGCCGGGAACAGTACAGGCACCGGAAGCAACTGCAGCAACGACTGCAGCACCGGCTCCGGCTCCGGCTCCGGCACCAACATCAGCTCCAGCGCCAGTGAGCGCACCACCACCCCAAGCTACCACCCAGCAATCCCTTCCAACGGCACCGGCATCCCAACCCGCCCAGCCATCCACACGCCACGCATCCAAACTCACAGACACCGTCTCCCACATGCCCCAACCCATGAAACTCGAGATGGCCGCCGCTCTGGGACTCGACTCCTTCATCCACGCCTCCATGTCCCGCGCCACAGCAGTCAATGCGTTCTCCGCCCTGGCGAACCACCCCGCCGTCCGGCAGTCCATGTCGGACGACACGAGGCGGGATGTAGCCGGCGCTCTCGGGAGGAGGTGGCTGTACTACGAGGACCTGAAATGGAGTCGGCGGGATCGGCCGCTTGTTGCGCCGGGGGCGGATAACCCAATCGAGACGCTGGAGGTGTTTCGTCCCGACCAAGGAAAGGGCGGGAAGAGACCTCTAGAGGGCGGCGGCGAGACGTCGCCGCCGAAGAGGCTGGCTGTCCAGAACGAAAAGGGAGCACAGAAGAAGGTTGAGGTTGTAGAGATTCTTGATGACGGCGGCGATGATGATGGGAAGCAGACGGATGATGGTGAGGAGGATGTTGAAACCGGTAATGACCCCCTGGGGCCAGACTATGGATACGAGAAGCACAAGGCCATCCTCTTTCGGTACCACAAGATCGACGACCATCCCGGCCAATGGCCCGGACCAGACATCCCGGGTAACCGGTTCGACACAGCAAAGTTCCTTCAGGACTTCAATTGGCCCGCCAAAGATTTCAGGGTGGATTTCGAGCGCGAGCTCATGGAGGGCGGGAACGATCTGTACATGTCACCCGATTCCAACCACGACGTGGGTCTCAGCCGAGACCTGAAAGAAAGGGGCTGGCAACTGGACAACCCTTCGGGGCGCCAGCTGATTAAGGGTCTCCCCCTCGTCGAGGACGTGGTCTTTGTGCGGCACACCAACAACACCGCGAGCCGGGGCATGACGCAGGGCATCTGCTTCTGGGCCGCCATCGCGACGCACATCTACGGCGACGCGCGCTTCTGGCTAAGAGTCAAGTCCGAGCACCTCGAGCACTTCGCCCGGGTGCTCGAGAACCCGACCCACCCCCGCCACGAACTCTACAGCCGGCTGAACTCGCGCTGGTCCCAGGTCAAGGCGTCATCGAAGCCCGGGTCGCCGCGCCCGGCCTACGGCGAGAACAAGGCCATCCACATGAACCTGTGGCAGGTCCTCCACCTGCCCGGCGTGTACACGCCCATGGAGATGCTGGACGTCACGGCCGACCTGTACGGGCTGTACCTGGTGGTGTACAGCTACGACCTGCCTCGGGGCCCGTACAAGGGCAAGGTGTACAAGACCATCGCCAGGGGCGCGTACAACGCCCGCCACCTGGGGCTGTTATTTGTGGGTGGGAATCACTTCCAGCCTATCATTCCGAACGATTATATCCACTGGGAGTTCAAGTTTCCGCGGATCACCCAGGCTGGCTCGGCGGCGTTTGATCGTACCGGCAGACAAGAGGGTGTGCGACACCCTTGGCGGTCGGAGTATCCGGCGCGGGAGAGCCACGGTGGCCAGCGGGCGCCGGCTATTGTCGACCACGGATTCGATTCTACACTTATGGCGATGACCGTTGGGTACCCCATGCCTTGGCCTAAGCCGAGCAACAACGCAGATGATGGAGACGACAGCAACAACAATGACGCGCCAGACCAGAGTCAGCACCGGAAAGGAGGTATTCGCGACTCGGGCGACAACAACCCCGACAGCAAAGGATCACCCGACGATGGCCATGATGCGGACGACGAAGAGACACCATCTAAGGCGCAGAAAGGCAAGGATGACCAAGGCAAAGGGCTTGATAGGATGGACGTTGTCGCCGACGATGAGGATGAGCTAACCGCCAACCTCCAATACTACTCGCAGCCAATCCTCGATCCCCCACCAGACCGTATGCTGTCGGCCAGGGAATTTGATCCCAATCCATGGGGATTCGATCGGAACGATGAGGAGGAACGCGATGCACGAGAAGGAGACGAGAAGCCACCGGTAAAGCTACCTGCCCGTCGGGTGTCAATCCGGCAGGCATCAACACAGACATCCCCATCTCTAGCCCCGACCCGCAGCCCTTTTGTCGCGAGAGAGTCTCTGGAAGGGGGGGACGATGCAGATCTTGCCAAACAAGTTAGCGATCTCGAGAAAGAAAACGACTACCTCAACAAGCAGATCGACGAGCTTGAAGCTGTAACGACCAATGTCCCTAAGCTGAAGGAGCAAATCGCCGACCAAGGCAAGCAAATCGCCGACCAAAGGCTGCTCGTCAAGGATCTCCTGGACCACAACACAAAGCTCAACGACGAAAATGCTCGACTCAGTAACCAGAACTCACGGGCCGCGTCGGCGACATCCCGTACTGCTTCAACCCGGCAGACGTCGACACAGACGTCCCCCTCTCCACTTCCGGCGCCGGAACCCTCTACCGCCGTGGGCGTGCCCGCCGCGCGTGACGATATGCCGACCCTGCGCAGGCGTGTCTGGGAACTCGAGCAGCAGAATGGCGGCCTGTATGAGCAGATCGATAAGCTCAAAGAGGACCACCCAGAGACAGCTGAGCTCGAGACGGAGGTTGCCAAGCAGAAAGATGAGATAGCTGGACTGGAGGAGGAGAAAGCATCGCTCCTTGAGACGATCAACGCGCTCAACAACCAGGATTTGGAGGTGGACAAGGCAACAGCCGAAAAGAAGGCGAAAGACACCGAAAAGAAATTGGCAACGACCAAAGGGGAATTGGCGGGTACGAAGGAGCAGTTGGCAGAAGCTAAGATCGACCTGGCGACATTGCGGAGGGCGTTGGTGGAGGCTCAGAAGAAGCAGATCAAGCGTGATCATGACGACCAAGGTAAGCACCAGCAGACCTCAACCTTCCAAGAAGCAATGACTAACCTTGCAATAGACCGAGACGAGCTCGTTTTGGAGAGGGACCAGGCCATCGCAGAGCTAGACAGACTCCGCATGCAGATAGAGTTACTCCAGCAACAGGAACAGCTCCGCCCGAACGCTGGGCAGCCTCCCGTCCAGGCTGGCCAACGACATCCGGCAGGGCCCGTCCAGCAGCGCGCGCCACAACTCCACGCCCAACCCGCCGTGGAGCAGGCAGCAAAGTCAGTCAAGAAGTCTCGCGAGAGGACCAAACCCGCCCTCGCACCAAGCGACAGGGAAACCCGAGCCCAGAAGGCAGCACGCGAGAAGCGGGAACGAGAAGAGGCGGGCGAGGGAAAGCCAGCAGCGGAAGTGGAAGCGGCAGAGCCAAGCGGAGACGCAGTAGCCCCCAAGTCGGCACCCGCAGCCGCCCCGGCAGAGCCTGTAGCCGGAAAGACCACGAAGAAGAAGAAGGCTGTCGCCGACGAGAAGGCTGACAAGAAGTCGGCTGCGGGCAACAAGGATGGGAAGAAGACCACAGCGTCCATCACGGCCAAGACCAGCGGGAAAGGCAAGAAGAGAAAGACGGCCGAGCCCGAGTCCGAGTCCGAGTCCGACGACGAGGAGGCGGCCCAGCCGCAGCCGCCGCCGAAGCGCCAGAAGACCGGCCAGACCAAGATAAAGATCGTCAAGAAGACGGCAGCTGAAGCGGCGAAGTCCGCGCCGCCTGTTGATGACAAGGAAAACGTGCGGCCCGCAGCGTCTAAATCGGCCAAGGGCAAGAAGTCGAAGAAGACGCCCGACAACGGTGAGGATGAGGAAATGGAGCAGGCAGAAGAGGACAAGGGGCCGCCGCCTCCTAAGCCCAGGACCAGGCGCAAGGGGGGAGCCAAGAAATAGAGGGGTTTTCACGCATTGTTGGTGCGTGGCATGTCGAGGGATAGCACGGCGTTTGCATGTTTTTCGTAGGGGAGTAGTGGGATGGGATCAAGACTTTTTAGTTTGGGCAATATGTCCTGGTATGTTCGAGACAACAGTAATTGCGTTTTATATGAACAAGTCTGACTTCGACCTCTTGAAAGAATGAAGCGGAGAGGAGCAAGATACTGGTCACTGGAGCGTAACCCTGCAAGCCGTAGAATGTCCCAGAAGTGAGAAGTGTTCGTCGTGGTCTTGATGGATCATTGTATGGGTCTTAATCTGGGATATTTTGAACCGAGAACCGACAGAACAAAAGAGCAAACACTACAAGGAACGGAGTTTTTAGATGCCGCAGCACGGTCAAGATGCCCGGGCCAGGAACAGCACCGAATAGTCATCTCTGCAAAGAAATGTTTCGAAGGGTTCTCTTGCCCAGAGTCCACCAACACAAAGGTTGCGTTCCAAACAAGGAACCGGACAATTGGCCTTCTATAATCGAAAGGTCCCGAAGGACGATGAATCTTCCAACGCTCCGTTAAGAACCAATCCTGGGATGGATTTAGCCCTTGCTGTCCCGAAGTGGACAGCACCGCTGGGTGTGTGTTTGTTTCAGGGCACCTCTGAGTATCTTTGGGCGCGCATCACACGGCAACAGGCCGGGCAGTGATAAAAGTGTCAAATTGGTATGGGGGGCATGACCTGATCTTGTCCGTCTAGTCTTAGACCCCAATAGTTGCGCCCATACCTAACCTGGTAAGACCTGCCCTCATCGCCCTGACGCCGTGCTGGTGATCCTTAGGGAGTACCTCACATACCTGTTGTCATAATAGTCATACAATAAACATACCCACGCTGTGAAGCCTACAGTTCTTGGGGCAGACCATGGCAGTAGCCCGTGTCTCAGTCCACAATGTGTTGGAACAGGGGCGAGATGGACTCGCCGTAATGGTTGCGGCGGATGGCCTCGCCAAGTAGGAACGACAGGTCGAGCAGCACCAGCTTGCTTGAGGCCCGCTGCCTGGTCTCGGGCACAGGGTAACTGTTGGTGACAACGATGGTATCGATGCAGTCACACGCCTGCATCTGCTCGAGGCAGTCTCCTCCGAATATGCCGTGGGTGGCAATGCAGTACACCTTCTTTGCCAACCCTCGCTTGACGACCGTCTCGGCCGCCGCAATCCACGAGCCCGGCTTGTCGATCATGTCGTCGACAATCAGGACGGTACGGTTCTTAACGTCTCCCACCAAGGTGATCATGTGTTCTACCTTGGAGTTGGTGATGATTTCTTCGTCATCGTCCGAGTTGTCGTTGTCCTCGCCAGAGCCGCCTAGGGCATGAGGCTCCGAAGGCTGAAAGAAAGAGGAGGCATGCGACATTGTCATGGGATCCTCTTCGAGGAGGCCACCACTCGCATCAGCTGCTGACGTCGCCGGAGACGGGAAGTCGTCTGGCACAATATGGCCTTGCACCAGTCGGCCGTGTGTGACGTCCGAAGCTCGCTGATCGTTGAAATCTGCGTCATCTGCCTCTTCGTCTCCGTCCACATCGCCGGTGGTAGATGTCTGAGATGTTGCCGTATGAGGCCTGACATGAGGAGATCTTGGAGGAATAGAGTGGCGCAAATGCGGGCCAGCGACTCGCCTCGGTGAGCCATGAGAGTCAGCCACTATCCTGGAGGCCCTGTCCTTAGCAGGACCAGCCGGGTGTACTTCGTTCTCGGCTCCAGAGCTCTGTGTGTTCTGGCCGTCGCCGTCCAGCATGCACTGAAGGGGGATCTCGTCGGTCAACAGCATGCTCGCCGTCATAACGTTGCCGCCCCGTCTCTTGTCGGTAGTCACCATGCCGAAGTTCAGCTTAAGAGCGTCGGCTAGCGATGTGACTCGCTTTGTGCCTCCGGCGTTCTTCGAGACGACGACGGCCTCCCTCCAGTTGGGGACGTTATGTCGAATCCAGCGTGCGATCAGCGGCTCGGCGTGGAGGTTATCGACAGGGCACTGGAAGAAGCCCTGCATTTGGGAAGCGTGCAGGTCCACCGTAACGACGTGCTTAACGCCGGCAACATGGAGGAGGTTGGCAAGCATCCGAGCAGTGATGGCGCCCCGGTGCGACTTCTTCTTGGACTGGCGACTGTAGGGGAAGTATGGGAGGACGGCTAGGCAGTCGTTGTTAGCCTCATCTCTCACGAGTCACGAAGCCAAGTTGTCTGGGTCAACCCGTACCGGTGATCTTGTTGGCAGACCCTCCTTTGCAGGCAGAGATCATGATCAGAAGCTCCATTATGGTGTCATTGATGTTGGGACTGCCCGATTGCACGATGAAGACATCCTTCTCCCGCACGCTCGTAAGGATCCGAACGCTTGTTTCGCCCTGCGTAACAGACACCGCGTCAGCCAAAAGTGCTTGCCCAATTGCTAGAACCTTGCACCCCCTGAGACTCAATGGGCAGGGCTAACGCCAGGACGGGAGGTCGTCGCCGCGATGAACAAAGCGGGTGCGATGGGGAATACCGACATTTGAGAATTGAGTAAGCTCGGCCGAGGCCGGCTGCATGCCCAGATTCTCACATATTTTAGCAGTGAGGCCTGGGCACGAATTGCCCGGGAAGATGAGAGTATTCCGCATCTCGAGAGGGGTGAGCAAAAACTTTTGAGGCAGAGGTTGGGAGAGCTTTTATTTCGGGCTGGAGTTGTTGGTGGTCATAGCGGGCGACAAGGGTGGGGATCCACGAAAATGGAACCGAGTGGAGACCGCAGCGGGAGCATCCCGCGCTCGGACTCTGGTCGTCGAGGTACGTACCTTACCTCTCTGTTGCACCTTCGACGAGAAAGTCCAACGTCCATTCTCTTCGGCCGCACGAATACCTCTTTCCAGGATGCATTTGGCTTAACCTTAAATTACCAATGAGATGGCTGCCGCACTGTGTACTTCACAGATCCAGCTTTGAACCCAGAGGAGATCAAGGCTCGCCCTGTTACTGTCACGAGACAGTTACGGACCGCCATGGGCGTTCCTCGTCTACGGCAGTTGCTAGAGCCATATGCAGAGCATGTCGATCTCAAGGATCGAGACCTCGTCATTGACGGCCCGGGCCTGGCATATCACATTCTTTGGTACGACCGGAGGCCAGTCTCCAGCCTCTTCAGCCGCCCGTCCTACAGTGAGCTCGGAGAGGCAGCTGTAAAATGGCTTAACAAGCTCTCGCAGTCAGGCGCTAAGGTGTAAGCACATTGTTTCTTACTTGACCAGCTTATTCTCCGTACTGACTGAGCATAGGGTGGCGATATACTTCGACGGCTACCTACCATCCGCCAAGGAGCCGGAGCGCAAGAGGAGACTCCTCGACATGTCCAATGGGCTGCGCACTTACTTCTCTCTCCATCCGTCGGGAGTACCGAGAACTGGTCCTTCCAACACAAAGCAACCTGGGATCAAAAAGCTACCAACGCCGTCTTTTCTTGTCCCGGCCGTGTTGGAGGCTCTATGTGCGTCTGAAAAGTATGCTCCTGTCACCAAACTCGTGCCGGGCGAAGCAGACATCTTCTGCGCCAGACATGTCCATTCGAGCCGCGGTATGATCATCACCTCAGACTCTGACTTGCTCGCGCATGACCTTGGTCGCGAAGGCAGTGTAACGTTCTTCCCCAGCATCCAGTTCGATTCCCATGCCCGCAAAGTCAAGGCTACAGTTTCAGAGTATTCTCCTTGGCGTATTTGTGAGAGGCTGTCCATTCCACACGAAAAGGGACTCTCGCCCATTGCCTTCCAGGTGAGCATCGACCCACAAGTCAGCCTCCAACGAGCGATACAGCTCGCCAAGCAGCAGGCGAACTCGGAGACGAGCGTGCCTGAGCATGCCGCCTTCGTCGGGCAGTATCTGTCTCCCGAGATCATGGAGGATGTCTCGCTAGCACCAATATCCGGTCGACTTCTCGATCCACGCATCTCGGAGCTGATGCTGAAGTTCTTACTCTCAGACAGGACGGACGCGGTCGAGGCCGAAGACAGCGCAAACCAGGACAAACTGGAAGTGCCAATGTACCTCCCGTTCCTCGCTGACTCGCCCTCTCGCACAAGCGCATGGGAGGTGAGCGTGCCCTTGAGAAGACTCGCATATCGGATTGGTACGCTCCTCACTACAAAGCCGATCTCTAGTGTACTAGAGTACCGAAGACTCCAGACCTTTCCTGGAGGAACTCGTGTTGAGATACCACCTGCTACACTTGACCAGTTGTGCGTCGAATTGGTCGGCAATCTGGGCAAAATCAGAGCATGCGTCACGGATCCAAGGCTACAATGGACCATGCTGGCTATCAGCCAAGAAATCAAGTGGTCTGAGGAACATGGCAAAAGCAGCACTCTTAGCCTCGACATGCTACAAGCCGAAGCGAACGGAACGCTAGACGTCGGATCATGGGACTTTGTCCACCTGCACGCGGAAGTTCAGGGTGCCTATTATTCTCTGAGGATGATACAGCAAGTCTGCGAGTTTGTCTCGCGCGACCATTCCCCGTCTGATAACCTGGCCCGCTTGCAAACAGAGATCGGCTGCCTATCCCTTCACGATGGTCTCCCGTCGATCTCAGACTTTGCCACACTCTTCGGCATGATCAGGGCTAGTGTGAGTTTGTCAAAACTCGTTATGACCCTGGAATTGGGTGAGGAGGTAGCTGGCAAGGTGCAGTCGATAATAAATCCGAAGGAAAAGAAGAGGAAGAGGCAGGCTAGGAGTGACGGACAAAAGGATAGCCCGGTCAAGACGGGAAGGCCGTCGAATAACCCGTTCGAGCTCCTCGGCGGTGGCTGATCCCAACAACTAGCAATCCCAAAACAAAATTCTATTGAAAGCCTATCTTCTCCAATATCGCATCCGTGGTGGTGACAGCGCCGAATATCCCTCCTTCTTGAAGCACCCTATCCCATCGTCAGCAAAAACGCTCTCACCAACCTCACATCACCTTGGATTGAAAGAACTCACGACTTAACAGCAGCATCATGTAGCTCCCCAACACTCGCCGCACACGCATCGCTCACCAGCAAACAGTCAAATCCAAGATCATTCCCATCCCTCATCGTCCCACTAACACAGACATCCGTCGTGACCCCACAGATGACCAGATTCCTCACCCCCTTCACATCCAGCAACAGCCTAAAGTCGGTATGCCGAAACGCGCTCTTCCCGGGCTTGTCGACCACCGGCTCGCCCTCGAGCGGGTACACCTCCGCTATGAAGTCGTGGCCCGGCTCGCCCCTCACCAGCAGCCTCCCCAGCGGGCCCTCGTCGCCGATGCCGATGCCGCCGGCGGCCGAGAACCGCCGGCTCCGCTGCCGCTCGCGGGAGGACAGGGTGGAGAGGTCCGGGCGGTGGCCCTCGCGGGTGTGGTAGATGGGGAAGCCGAAGGCGCGGAAGGCGGAGAGGAGGGCCTGGATGTGGGGGATTACGGAGCGCGTCGCTGCGACGGGGTAGCCTTGGGAAGAGAGGTAGCCGCCCTCTTCGCAGACTGTTTTATTTTTGTACGTCAGTTTACCTATATCGTGCAGATCTTATCGCGTACGTACAGTCTCGCTGCATGTCGATCACCACCAGTGCCGTGTTAGTGGTGTTGAGGACGCTGTCGTGCGGCCAAGGGTAGGGTTCGGCGCGGATGAAGGGGATGCTGAATTTGGACATGATGGTGATATTGTCACCTTCGGATTTGTACTGACCAGACTGGGAGTGACTCGTATTATAAGCTCTCTCGGACTGTTGTTATGGCACTTCATGGTATTTAGGGGACGATAACTGGTGTGCAGCCGCAGCTGACCACTAGCCTTGATCCAGATACAGCGTCAAGCTAGCCGCTGCCTGGTATGCAACACTGCTAGTTCGACACTGATAGCTAAGGTAGCTGAATACAAGCTTCATATATACCATGTTTTCCAAGATTCCTCAGCTGATGTTTCAGATCACTTGCAGCAGGCTGATGTACTTGGTCCAACGTGTCGGGTGAGCGGCTCGGGGTTGCAGTGTGCGAAGCAGTTATATCCATTCCAAATGAGATGACTATACTGTGTATACATGTAGCCGATGTACAAGTTCGAGAGTGTGACGAGAATTACGGTGTGTTTCCTAACATGGAACCAGAAAGCGGGTCAACAACGGAATGGGAAGCTGCTACTGGCATAAGAGCCAATTAGCGCGCAACGCTCAACAGCAAATTGGCTTATTAGTGTAGTGGTTAGCACGTGGGATTTTGACCATACATTCAATGCCTTCCCGAGTCGCAGGTTCGAGCCCTGCATAAGCCTGCCAATTTACTTTCATTTTTGTCCTTCTCTGCCCTCGATCGCATCTCTTTTGTCATTCCAGGCTCCTCCGTCAGTTCCGCAAGACATGGCCTATGTTCCTCATTGCTTGGGCAGCCGTCTTTCTATTTTAGCAGTGCGTATGAGCAGTCACCTATATCTGCGTCCATTACCCTAACACATCTCTAGCACCCTCGCCATTACACCGTGGGCGCTGCCACCTCTCAAGTCGACTTCCGGTGCATAACCCCAGCGCCAGCCTGGTGACTCGGAAACACCAGCGTATCAGCAATAACCACATTCTCCCTCCTCGTGGCAGCAAACACCACCACCTCGGCAATATCCTCGCCGGTAAGCGGATCGACGCCCTCGTACACCTTCTTGGCGGCGTCCTTGTCGCCGTAGAAGCGCACGACGCTGAACTCGGTCTCGACCTGGCCCGGGTCGATCTCCATGACGCGGACTCTCGTGGCGACTAGCTCCTTCCTCAGGGCGTCGGTGAAGCTGCGCACGGCGGCCTTGGTGGCGCAGTAGATGGAGCCGCCGGCGTAGGGCTCCCGCCCGGCGATGGAGCCGACGTTGATGACGTCGCCGGCGCCGCCCTCCTCTGGGCGGCGGGCGAGGAAGATGGGCAGGATGGCTTGGGTCATGGCGATGAGGCCGGTCACGTTGGTGTTGAACATGACGTCGATGTCGGACTGCGCGATGGAGGGGGCGCGGGCGAGACCTTTTACCAGTCCGCTTTTTATTTTCTCTCTCCGTCAATTTCTTATCACCGTTTGTTCGACATAGGGGGGTTTGCGCTTAACTTACGCGTTGTTGACCAAGACATGAATATCCCTCCACTCCTCGGGCAGGTTGGGGACGAACTGCTTGATCTCGTCGAGGTTGCTCACGTCCAGCTTCACCGGAAGGACGGCCACGCCCGAGGTGGTCTCCTTGTCGATCTCGGCGGCGACTTCCTTCAGGGCGTCGATGCGCCGCGCGGTGAGGATGAGCTTCAGATTGTTGTTGGGTGCCGTCCGGGCGAACTCGAGGGCTGTTGCGCGCCCAATTCCTGAGCTTGCGCCGGTTATGACGATCGTCTTGCCCTGGAGGCGTTTGGCTGCTGCCGAGGATGACATGGTTTTGCGAGTGAGATTGACTAGGGTGGAAGGGTGTAAGTGGACGCTGGGCGAGAGGGGCTGAGGGGATGCAGTCCGGAAGGTCTTGACGAAATGACTGAGGGTTGAAGTTGAGACTCTGGATCTGGACAACATGAGTGAGCGTCACTGAGAAAGGAGTGAGAGTGATGCACAATTGGATGTCATGCAGGGTGCCCGTCGTCGGCCTGTGTTCGGAGTTGTCGCTGATGATACCATCAGCGCTTGCCCCGCAGCAGATAGCCGGGATCCGCTAAGCCTAGTTCCTCCCCGGTTCTCGGCGCCTACATTTTGTTCGACACCGTCGACTGGCGGCGGTCTTATACTGCTACTGTGTAACGTGCTCATGGAACTAGACTATGTCGAACAGACAGGTTGGAGCTGGGTTGAGGTTGTTCTGGACCGAAACTACGAATAAGGGAGACGAAAGCTTGAGGACCTGGCTCAGCTACTACCTGCGGAGCGGTGCGAGCTCAACTGAGGTAGCAAATCAGAGGACCGAGATATTAGGTCTATAGTGCTAGATAGAGGTGTCTCCTACAGCTGTAGCCAAGGTACTGAACCAAAGGAACAAAAACACGGAGTATATAGGCAACAAGCTAAGCAGGATGCAGACCACACAATCGCAACCGCTGACCTACCCTATACGCGTTGCTCACCACCAAAGGCAACAGCCCAACTTCACACACAAACTTCGCCCATTTATTAAAGGCCTTGAAAACACGACTTCTCAGCACGCATCAGATGAAGCTTAAAAGACGTCGAGCGAGGTTAAAATCGAAGCCCCAAAGACCCCCGCCAATCAGAAGCGCTCAAATGGCGATTGCGTGGAAGTGGTACGTCACGAGTTCGTCTCCAACGGGCCCCGAAGCAACAGGTGCGCTTTCACCTGCACTTGATGTGACAAGAGTGATGGGACGCAACTGCTGATTGTCGAACCTTCAAAACCCTTGGCTGCCCCTCTAAATCCAGCTCCCCGACACTTTCTTTCCCTCTTGCAGCGCTTCGGGAACTCGAAGTGGAGGGGTTGACTTGTCGCGCCTTGCAATCTCTGCACAGCTCTATTCCCGCCGTACAAGTCTATCATCGCTGGCGTACTCACTCAAAACGACATTAATCTTCGTCATTCACCACATACAAGTATCAGCAAGACAGCTCAGATATCATCGAGCACTCCATGGCCAATCCTAATCCTGTCCCGAACTTCGACAATATTGCTGCTACTACCAACAACATCGCTGCTGGTACCGCTACTCTAAATACCGAGTTACCCAGGCTCCGCAACATTCAAGGCATCCAAGGCACCCAAGCGATTCTCAACGCATTAGCAAGAGTCGAGGCTG
>Ga0209127_100494_pt1 | contig 13783 bp, 20 predicted proteins | sample LakSupMetagenome_FD_187469 | JGI IMG/M metagenome (GOLD analysis project Ga0209127, IMG submission 187469) | Freshwater microbial communities from Lake Superior, Canada - Sta WM archaea (SPAdes) (version 2) | ecosystem: Environmental > Aquatic > Freshwater > Lake | place: Lake Superior, Canada...
GTTTAATAAAAGTCGGTATCCCCAAGGTTTTACATATTGTTCAGGTGCCGGCGCCAAGTCATCAAGGGTGCACCGCCTCAACCTTCCACGCAAGCTCCTTGGCCACATGCACATATCACTTCTCGACATGTTGGGGTCAGTAAGAGACTCGTACACTTGGGCCTGGTAGAGACTTCTTTGAATGGCAAGATGCCAGACATCTACACAGTATGTGCAGTCGGTGTTGTACATCTAGCTTAGCAAATCGAGGCACCCCCGGTCATCTGTCCAAATACCCAGACTCGAACCCCAAGCTCATTATTCCTCATCTGACTCGTAATGCGGGATATCTTCTACAATCAGATTCCCGCCCCGGCCTACCTTCTCCGCAATGGTGACGGTCGAGTCCGGATAGAGCGTCTCTCTCGGCATGACGAGCGCAATGCGGAAGTCGTACTTGTGTGTGTAATCCTCGGGCTGTGCCACCTTCTCGTCGTGGCCGTCGTCACCACCTTCGGCACCGGCACGCAGGATAGGATAACACTCGACGAAAGCGTACAGCTCCTCCAAAGTGGCCTCCTTGCCGAACCTGCGCACCACCCGTCCCCCACCAAACCCCTCGGGCATATTGAGCGCGAGACGGACCGCATCTTTGACGCTGGCCTCGGGTTCAGGTGCGACAGTCGTCGCCCTCCACTTCCTCCATTGCTGGCGTCTCTGTTCCTGGCGCTCTGCCGCCTCGGCTTCTTCTTGGAGTCGCCTCTCCTCTGCTGCCGCTGCTTCCTCGGCCTCTCTCCGCTGCCTTGCCCGCTCCCTGTCCGTGGCTAGGGACCGCTCGTATGCCGCATCCTGTTCTGCCCGGAGGTTGCGTGCAAAGTCATTGGCCACTCTCTCGGCCCGCACGCCTTCCAGGTCGGGCTTGTACTTGTCCATGGCCGATCTGAGACTTGCCAGGTATCTACTCGGTGTCATGGGGCCCGCCACACGCTTGATAATGCCCATCCTTGTGGCGCCTTCCTTGGGGGTGAGGCAAGCCAGCACCGAACAGGGGAACTTGGTGCAGTTGTATTCCAGGGACACCTGGTAGGCTTCCGAGTCTACCACGTTGCCTCCCCACAGAATGATGTTATTTGCTGGGTCGTTGATGAACTCGACAACCTCCTGGGAGAGCAGCGTTCCTTTAACAAAGGATTCCGTATCGTCGTGCTCGGGCGACAACAGTACGATGAGCAGGAACTTGACGTCCTTCTTAGCAGCGTCAAGCGCCTGCGCATGGCCTCCTTCAAACCATGACAGACTGTTCTCGCCATACTGCTCGTCGAACTCCCTCTTGAACCGTGCCGCCGTATCCTTCGGCATCAACATGCGCCTCCCATTGGTGTTTTTCAGGCCTGCGCTGATCGAGTTTCCCACTGCCCTGGCCTGAAACTGCCGAGGTAAGAACGACAGGACGTAGGATATCGAGCGGAAGAGCACGGCCAGAAGACCGTAGCCAGCTCGGAAAGGCGCGAATAGGATGGAGAGGAGGAAGGGAGGCCGGTATGTTGTCGGTTGTTGGGGCACCACTCTCGGTGCCAAAGGCGTCCTCGGTATCCTCCTCGTACGTGGGTTGTGATCGTCCCATAAGCTGTCCTCCTGCGCCCGTATGTCGTCAATTGTCATTCCTAGTGGTCCGTCCGGGATAAGTGTGTCGAATCGTGCGCCAAGGCCTGGTTGTGCGCCGTTCTGTGCGGATAGAGCCTCGGCAACGGGGTCTTGACCTTCGCCATCGAAGAACTTGGTGATAGCGATCTGCAAGTGACTGCATTAGAGCTGGACGGCACACTGGCGGCACACTGGGAGCCTGCTGACATACCTGGACATTCCATTGCGACCTTTGCAGAACAGCAGTAGCTTCTGAAACCTCCTGGCCCGTGACATCCGTGTATTGTTGAAGAGCCTCCTGTTGGCTAGCTGTGAGCTCACTGAGGTCAACCCCAGGAGTTGCTTCGCCCGCCATCTTCCGACTCGTCGATTGTGGATCGGACAGTAGCTCTTGAAGTCAAGAGTTCGCACTACCAGCAATCGTGGAAAGAACAGGGCAGTTCAGGATACCATGGAGTTCGGGATACAGCTGGCAAGGGCTGAAGAGCACCGAGTGCTCAATGGTCGACAGATTCCTGGACCAATAATTGTACGTAGCTCCGTTGGAGCAAGGGAATGCACTCGAGGTACTACTGATGCCAAAGAGACAAGGCGAATGACCGCTTGTTGACTAATTAACAGTCTATAAGTTCTCGGACGATAGTGTATGAGCTTTTGTTCGAATGGGAGACGGATGGTCACGGACGTAGACTTGGAGCTTGTTAACACTTGGAGCTCCCGGATGCCGATGATATGCAGTGCAAGACGATCGCTTAGATGCATGTGTGTGTATGACAGCATCATATGTCCTTATGCGGGCAGCCCCCTTATCGCGATCAGACCCCACCTTCGCTCGAACGCCGTCTTATCACCACAGAACTTAAGCCTCAATCCTCCATCCTGTCTCCCCTGCGAAGCCAAGAAGACCCCCCCCCTCCCCCCAGTAAGCGAAATGGTCCGAGCGTTCTCGAGGCTGACTTTGACCTGCTGGTAGCCGCGTTGGTGGGATTGTTGGACTTCATCCGACCTTCGAAAACAACCCTGGGAAAGTCAATTGCCTCTCTCGATGGATTCGAAAGAGCTGATTGACAGTCCTTAACCGTTGGCGACAGAGACAGTGACCTAGACCGTGACCTTTGCCGATCACTTCCTTTCAACTAATCCTATTCCTTCCGTCATCGGCTTTGGCAAAACCATCACACAATCCAACGCGACTACCGCGCCCTCGAGATATCCCCGTACCGTCCGATAACTACCTCCAAAGATCGGCTCGGCCGCACCCTCTCTGACGCGATAATGTACCATGGGAGGAAGCAGGAGTCCAGTACACAGCCTCTTCCTCCTGACAACTACTCTTCCTGAACGGTGACCTTGTCAAGGGTGCTGTTGTTAGTGAATAAGGTACCAACTGCTTGCCGGTCCACCTCGTATAATCCACCTTTTGTCTATTTGGTGTTTCTTTAGACCTTACTTCTTCCTCTTCGTCTGCCCATTCACCCTACTCCCTTCTCCCTTCTCCCTTGGCACCCGACTGACTGATTGTGTCCAGCGAAAGCGTCCCAGAGCCCCTCTTGGGGGTCTCTCTTCGCGGGGTTACCGCCACACTCGCCGAGCGAAACCTTGAAATCAACCGAAGCGACAAGCAGCACCGCCAGCGAGATACTCGACTATGGCCACTGCCCAGTTCTCTCCCAACGAGATGCGGCGGCAGCAAGTGAGCCAGACTGGGTCGCCACGGCCCAAGAATCGTGAGTCTACTCCCAGAGAGACAAAGATGCAGGCAAGAAGCACACAGAGCCGCCCGCTCATGCAGCCCGGAGAAGCATATACCCAGAACCACACACAGCACAAGGACACGCCGTGCAGGAACATCCTGATATACGGCCATTGCAGGTACAAGGACATCGGATGTGCCTTCAGCCACGACCAGGGCGTGTCAAAGGGCAACAGCCCGCCTACTCCCAACCAGGAGCCACAGCAGCTACAGTAAGTGAACTTTGCGTGCTTTCTTTTGTTTGACTTGGCCATTGTTGAAGGACTGCCATTCGCCAATGGGCTGCCTGATCTGCCCTTTTTCGATCTTCTGGATATCGGCTTGGTGGACCATTGGACGTCCTATCTGGACACCGGAACCGGCCACGACGATCTGGACTGGACCTCTCTTTGTAACATCCGTTGGGCCTTTGCCTGTGGACGGCTGCTTCAATCTTGGCCTTCCTAGTTCAAGCTGGAGGGGTTGTCCGAAATTGCAGAGGAGACTCGGGTGTCAAGGACGATTTGCGGGATGCATCAACTGTCCGTCAGTCAGCTTTGTTGCCTGGATACTCTACCTACAGGCTGCATGAGAAGCTCAACGGCCGTGAAGCGGACGCGAGTCACACAACATGAACTCAGGGGGAGTTCAGGCACCTCTTGTGCTGTGATGCGAAACTGCTGGGTCTCATGATCTAACGGATTCTTCTTTGGTTCGTTGCTCCGCCCTCGACATTCTTCGTTAGCAACACTGCCCCTCGTCAACGACATCATCGGGGATCGCCTGCCACTGACCTGGCAGCCTGGGCTTTGCTGTAACAACCTGAGGACGCTTTCCTTTACCTGGTTACCCAGCCTGGTGCCTGGCTTCGCATTACAAGCAAAGTCGTCACACGGTCAGTGCTCGCTGCTTAGGACTCGGATTCGTGGTGTGGCAAGTTAGGGGCTCGAAATCACCGTACCTTTGACTCTGGTGGGCAAAGCCAACCTCCCCAGATCCCACCAACATCGCTTTTTCCCCCAGCAAACTGTTATCCCTCTTCTGCTCTACAACAATACCAGGGAAAATACGCCACCCCAACATCATTCGACGGTATCCCTCTTGATACAATATATGCGAGTATCACATTCCTTTTAGGCATACTTCGTCGCTTTATCTGTCACCCACGCATCGCCACCTTCAGTTTGTCGCCTTCGGAACCCTCACGGCCGCCTTCAAAAACGGTCAGAGTCGGCCAAGCTCACTTCCTGTCGGACGTTGATCTCTGGAAAACTCGCCACTGATCATCAAGAACTCTTAAAGCTGCCAAGTCCCTGGTTACTCTTGGTCTGCCTCCGCGGCATCAATGAGGTTTCGGACCACTATTCACGATCTGTTGGGAGGAGCCTACCATGGATTCATCTGCACCAGCGCTTAACCAGGCCAGCGATTCCGACAGTTCCCAGGATTTCCACAGCTTCAACAGTTCAGGCAGCTCCGATAGTTTCTACAGTGCCGCAAGCAGACAGGACGCTGTGCAGGGGGCGAATCTCGACGAGCTAAGCGTTGAGGATGGCAGTGTTGAAGATGTAGGTGGCGAGGAGACCAGCGTTGAAGAAACCAGCGTTGAAGAGGCTAGTGTCGAAAAAACCAGGGTCGAGGGGCCAAGCGCCGAACAAACCAGTGTTGAAAATGCCGGTATCGAGGAAGCCAGCGCCGAAGAGACCAGAGTCGAGGATGCAAGCGTCGAACAAACCAGCGTCGAGAAGGCCAGCGTTCAGGAGGCCAGCCTTGAGGGAGCCGACTCTGGGGAGGCTGGCTCTGGGGAGGGCACTAGCGAGAGTCTTCGGCCTGAGACAACCGAGACCACTCTGGATCCGCAACGCTCTGTAGCGGAGGACGTTGAAATGGTTCGCGAGAGCACAGCTACCAGTCCGTCGGGCCAAGGAGTGGAGGCGGCACGCCCTCTGAACCAAGGTGCTGCTCTTCATGCGGTGGAGGGAAACATCAACGTCACCTCGGCCCAGCCCAGTTACTCCAATATTGACGTTTCTGGTCCGTCGGGCCAGTCCGCACAAGCGTCGTCGTCACAGCAGCTCGGAGAGGCTCCCCGGTCGTCAGGGTCTGGCTAGAATTCGGATTCTGTACGTTCTCCGCGGCGCATACAACCCGCCAGTGAGCCATTGCCGCAGAACTTGGAGTACGCCAGGAACCCAGGGCTGCCAACGAGGCGTCTCAATCCCGCAGCTCCCGAGTTCTTTCCGCAATTGGCGAGTTCTGGACGTCCTGCATCCGTGTATGCCAACCCCCTCCAAGTGTATGGCCGAGCTCAGAGTCAGGACCAGCCTCCTCCACTTGCGTCCGGAGGACACCCACGGCTTTCTAGACAGCATCAAAATCATTTCGAGGCTCGATACCCTGGCCCGGTCCAAAGCTGGGCTCAGCATCGACCACTCTCTCACGCAGTCCCTCCGCAGGTCCTCGGTCAGGCTGCCCTCATTCATTCCCAAGCGCACCATCACATGTACGGTCCTTCTACGGCCGACTATCATTCAGGGAGTTTCCGTTTCAATAATCCCCGCGGGCATAGTCCTCATGACCTCGGTCAACCTCCAACCTTTGGCCATACGGTCGGCAATGCGAGTCCTGGAATAGGCCAAGCTCCGCAACACCAAGCTGCCCAACAACATGGCCTCACTGCACAACAGCAAGTTACCACCGCACAACCTAACCCTAGTGAGATTGAGGCATGACGCCAAAGCCACGAAGAAACCATTGGCTTCGAGGATGACAATCTGTGGGCGCCCGTTCTTCCGGACGAGCCGCCTCCCCCTTGCCCCTAGGCGTGGGACGGCTTCTCCTTTTGTGTTCCTATCGACTTTTTGTCTTTTCAGCGCAAGTTTATGACGTCGCTAACCGTGTATTCCTTTTTAGATCTGGCAAGAAGGCCCTGAACGTAGAGTCTCCGTCATTCACGCCGTCCACGCTACAGTCTAATAAGAAGTCGACCTTCTCCACGCAGGCGGCAAGCGCTGCCCCTTTCACTCCGCGCGGTCCTGGTGGTAATACGGCACCCCAGGCGTCACAGCAGAGTATAGATGCTGCCGTTTTCAACCCTAGCAACATCAGGGAGTTTCAGCCACAGAACTACGACCTGGGCAGCACGGTATGTCTCCTTTCCCGCCCGTAACGCTACGCTCGATGGATGGGTGAATTCTTCTGATGACCACTGTTAACTGGGTTGCAGAGTTCCCCGAATGCGCAGGCACATGATGCTGGGTATTCACTCGACCACTTCAACATGACCTCCCTGACACAGGCTCTCCCCACACCGGTGCCTTTCAACCCCTATGCAGTTAATGACCATAGCGGAATCCCAAGTCAGGGAGCCACGTACTTCCAGTCTCAGTTCCCGTCCGCTCTGGCGCCGCCGCAATACCATCTCTACGCCCCTATCGGACCTTACCGGGAGGACCTCCTGCCCTACCAGCGTGTCACCCACGATTTCTTCATGTCGGAACGACTGCGCGATGAACTACAGAAGAAATCGCATGCAACCATCCAGACAATGCCCAGTATGTCAACTTGGTTGTCTCCTTCTAACTGTCTGTCCCGCTGCTAACCAACTTTCAAGATTCTCCCCTGCCTCAGCTGGAGAAGTACCACTCGCTGTTCCCTCTTGACATAAGCAATCGAAAGAACACAACCGTTTTCGGGTACACCAGCTGGGTATACAAGGCAATCTCCAGCAAGGACGGCAAGTACTACTGCTTGCGCCGGTTGGAAAACTTCCGCTTGACCAATGAGCACGCCATCCACGCCGCTCGCGAGTGGAAGAAGGTCCTGAATGCCAACGTGGTGACATTTCACGAGGCGTTCACCACGAGAGTGTTCGGTGACAGCTCTCTGGTCTTCTGCCATGACTACCATCCGCTTGCGTCGAGTCTCTACGAGCACCACTTCTCTCCTCAGCAGGGAGGCCGTGGAAGGGGCCCGGCTGTCGTCCCAGAGAACATACTCTGGGGCTACATCAGCCAGATCTCGAACGCACTGCGCGCCATCCATCATGCCAAGCTGGCGGCGCGGTGTCTCGACATGACCAAGATCATCATCACGGACAAGAACCGCATCAGGTTAGGCGCAACATCGATCCTGGATGTCGTCCAGTTCGAAACCAGTCAGCAGCGCCCTCTAGCGGACCTGCAACACGACGACCTTGTCCAGTTCGGCAGGGTGATTCTCTCTCTGGCCACGCTGACGCAACCCCACAACGTAAACAACATCCCGCAGCTCCTCGACACGCTCTCCATGAAGTACTCGGCCGGGCTTCGGGACGCGGTAGCCTGGCTGGTATCCCCGCCCAGGCCGGGCGACAAGCCGAAGCACATCGACGCGTTCCTGGCCAATATCTCGCAGCACCTGGTCAATCTCGCCGACGTGGCCCTCCGCGCCAACGACAGCCTCACCTCGGAGCTCGCGCGCGAGCTCGAGAACGGCCGCCTGGTCCGTCTGCTCTGCAAGCTCAACGCCATCACGGAGCGCGGCGAGCACGCGGGCGACCCCGCCTGGTCCGAGAACGGGGACCGGTACGCGCTCAAGCTGTTCAGAGACTACGTCTTCCACCAGGTCGACGCGGCCGGCCGTCCCGTGCTGGAGCTGGGCCACATGATCCGGTGCCTGAACAAGCTCGACGCGGCGGCAGAGGACCGCTTCACGCTCGTCAGCCGGGACGAGCAGAGCCTCTTCGTGGTCAGCTACAAGGACATCAAGTACATGGTCGACCGCGCCTTCAACGAGCTCGTCAAGCGCACTAAGCAGGCGCAGGCGAGTCCCGCTGCGGCTGTCAACATGGTGCCGGGGCTCTAGGGGGTGGCTGGTCGAGTCTATGACGGCCGCGTTGTCGCGGAGGAAGGGGCGAAGCGGGAGGCTTCGATGATCGAGGGTCTGACGCGGGAAAGGCTGCCTGCCTCGGAAAAGTAGGTCGACCGTCGAGAAAGGATTGCCGAGTGGGTGGAGGGCGTGTACGGCGTCCCGGATGCGGCTGGGCTGTCGCCCGGCACGTGTTGGAAGCTGGCGCAGGCTGGTGGTCCGGCAAGAGCGGCGAGAGCGGCGTCTTGATGCGGTGGACTCAAATGGATGCCATTGGCTTATCGAGCATCGTTGGCTCTATTGACTCTATCTTTTGAACGTCCCGTCTTACGCTATATCTCTTGGTGGTAAGGCAAGGGTATATCGGTTGCTGGCGGTTGGCATTTCGAGCTGCTGCAACTATAGGTTGGTGGACAGGCATGGCAGCGACGTTTACTTCTGTTTGACGCCTAATTCTAGCGACGGATAACTGGAATACTAGGACAAGGCCCGGCAGAGGATTAGGGGTGAAGTGATGGATATGCGAGTGGGTGTTTCGCCTGCAACGATGGTTTGGCAGCGTGGTTTTTGTTTTGGACGTTGTATCATGACCTCAGGTAACTCAGTCAGGCTCTGAGCGCTCAGTAAAGGAGAATAGCACAGTACATAAATGGAATAGAAACATCCACTAGTCCAATTCAGCCCTTTCCATGCCTCAATGGCAACTGTTTTCTTTCTCCGCCCAGACCTCTGCTCCTGTAACAATTTTGTCCCCACCCTCAAAAACTGGTGATTCAACAGCTTTGCAATTGCTAACACTCAGAAACACTTATGCACGTCACTCAGAGAATCGCGCATCTGCGAAAAGACTTCCTACTTGAGTGTACCTACCAACTACTCAGTATTGTACTATAATTGTCGTTTCACATCTCCGCAGCTTAGCACACTGTTATTGAAGCGGCGACTGGACGAGCTACTCCACCGGACATGAATCAAGTTACATGAGATGCTAAACCGGGTTGCATCCCAACAATAACAGGTCCGATGGTGTAGTTGGTTATCACGTGTGCCTCACATTAGAACGCACAAGGTCGCCGGTTCGAGCCCGGCTCGGATCATTCATTTTGTCCCTGTTTCCCCATCCCATAGGGGACATTTCAATTTTAGGTGCAATTGTAATTGATCTTTTTGATCTTTTCTCCTGCCCGGTGAAATGTTAGTGCCGAGCTGTTGAATTCTGCAATGCTAGAGAGGTAGCGATAAGTAGCTAAAGGATTCTATATTCAGTTAGAATGCAAATGTTTTTAGTGATTGTGAGATACTTTGTCGTTGCGAGGAGGCCAAGGCTATGGTCGCCACCTTGCCCGGTCTGTTCGCTGTGAACACGGAAAGCAGAGACACGCAGTGCGGAATGGGTTAGATTCTGTACGACACGTATGCCACCAAAGGACAATATCCTGTGCAATAACTTGCTCGCATTTGTAGGTGGGCTTTGTCTGGTTACTGCTGTCGGACCGCCCAGATTGGTCAAAGGACCTAAACCTCTCTCAAGTGCTCCCATGGCATGCCGTATTCTCGATGTGTGCCCCTAAAGTCCTGACAGTTTGAAGCCCATGCCGGCCATCAGGCGAGGCTGCGGCCTTTCTGGAAACCTGTCCATTGCCTTCCTCGTTGATACGTGCTCTTCTTCTCTTCCCTGTACCCCCATCAATCGTCCGCCTTGACAGCAAACGGATTCTCGATGACTTCGCTCCCATCCACAGGGCTAAGCACCACCAACAGTGTGCCCCGAACAACCACCAGTCCAAGCGGCCTCGTCACCTCGTTGCCCTCGTCATCTGTTGCAGCCCAAGGTTAGCTAGGCCTCTCCAAAACCTCATCCGGCAGGAAAGGAATCAACACAGACCTCTCATAACCTCCTCGACGTCATCCAACACCAGGTTCATCAGCGCATCGTAGCCCTTCAGCGTGCCGCTGCACTCCCGCCCGCCGTTGAACTTGACGTTGACCTTCTTGTCCATGTACTTGCCGAGGTCGAGGATGTTCTCTTTCCGGGGCCGCTCCGTCTTGTTGTCGTCGCCGCCCTGGTGCTGTTGCCCGTGGCCGCCACCGCCGCGGTGTTCTCGGTTGCCCCCGCCTCCGCCGCGTCCGCCGCCTCGGTGACCTCCTCCTCCTCTGTGCCCTCCGCCGCCGCGCCCGCGTTGTTGGCGGTCTGCCATTGTGGTCTGTGGGTAAATGTGTGGGCGATAGACCGTACTTAGGATGCTGTCCAAGTCAAGACGTGACTTGAGGGAGGTAGTTTGGGTTGTGAACGTTCGGCCACAGTTCTTTCGAGGCGCTCGATTTGTGTCGCTATAAGTTCGTGGAAAGTGGTACTATTTGCTTGCTGGGCTCGTGTTGCTAGTTAGTGTCCAATCTGGCAGGCTCGGATAGCAGCCGGTTCGCTTACCACGGCTACTCCAGATACCTGACAACGGCGAGCTTCAAGGTGGTTTGGCCGTCTAGTGGGGTTGAAGGGATACCGTCCGGTACGTTCATGCTGGGGTCGTTATTGTCCCACACTCTGGGCCCAAGCTCCATCTGCTAGCGTCATGCACGGGCCAGGTGGTGCAACAGGCGAGCGTTGAGGCAAGTCATAGCTAATTCAGACTTCATGTCTTCAGATCACCCTGAACCATGGTACCAGATAGGGTCTGGAAAAAAGATATCTGCCATTTCTTGGGGCTGGGACACATTAATATCAAGCTACGTATTCGATGTCCAATTCTGTGTTTGCTCCGGCGGATATGTAGCTCTATTTAGTGCAGTAGCTTGCACGGCAAAGTGTAAGCACGTGTACAGCACCTTAGCTAAGAGTTGAAGTAGACTTCTAGACATATGACCATTTGCTCCATTGCAGATACATTGAAACATCTTCGCGTTTATCTTCAACCTGGTCGAGACCGAAGAGAAAGCTGCGGCCTCAATGCTGCATGCATCAATGACGTACAAGTATGGCCAAGGTAGATACCAAGCCCTGCCGGTTTCATTTGTCCGGCGGCGGTCCCAAGCCTCCGGGAGCAGCTTGGCATCGGCCGTGGTAGTCGACTTTTTCTGATGGGTTTGCCAGTACGAACGTCGATCTTGAAAGAGCATCGCCCAATGTGACAATTGAACCTACCGCGTCTCTTTCTCTTGATGCGGGATTGACAAATACATTGTAGAGGTATTTCGGGTTTTGACTGTAATCCGGTTGGCGCTGCTCTGCTTACAGGCATGGCAGGTCAAGGAACGCAGAGCGAACCAGTCAACAGCCAACCCTGAACTCGTCAATACCCATATGCTCATCCTCCCCAGGACTCTCAATCATGCCTAACCACTCTGCATCTGTTGGCGAGATTCCAAAACGAAAGCGGGAAGGAGAAGATGGCAGCACTGAAGTCCGCCGTTGGATTCCGCAACCAGCGCCACCCCAGTCTGGTAATACCACTTCATTTCCCCATGCGCTCAACTGTACTAATACCAGAGAAAAAGCAAGTGAACCATCGATCCAGTACTTGATCGACAGCAGCGCCCCTAAGCTTGAACTGGTGCCAGGGGAGTGCCCCCAGCTGATAGGCATCATTAAGGCTATCGAAGCGTACGAAAGTGAGTGACTGCCTATGTTCATTCCCCATGTACCATCATTGACTTGATACACAGATGTACTCCGTCACCACGAGTCCTTGGCTGCTAGACTGGGCGCCCAGATGACTTCTCCCAGGCTCGTCAGAGCACTGGACAGCCTGTTCGAAGGCATAGTCACCGCTGTCGACCAATTCCCGAATGGCGGACCAGCGCCGACATGGACGGAGGTGATAGCCTTTGCAAAGGCCAACCCGGGATTGTTCGTTCTCTCAAGCGATGGTGACGGCACCCGCTATTGTCGATTCACCATCAGACACTTCCAGTGTACTATCACTGAAAACGACTGGAGGCTGATAATGTCCGGCGCTGTTGATCGGTTTGCTCCCATTCAGGGGACGAGGGAAGACGAGGCAGCGGAGCTAGCCACGGTCGAGATCCTCGAGGAGCGACTACAACGCCTGATACTGACCGTGGACACGGTCGCTGAGAAAGCCCGCCAGCTGAAGTACAAACTCGGCGGGAGAAAAGCAGGAATCAAGTCCAGGCAGCAGGTTGTGCAGCAGTCAGAGGGGTCGGTCACTCCGGCCCAACCTCGCCATCCGGGGTATAATCTGAAGGAGGACCTTATCAACCAATTCATCACACCGGCACGGAGTGCCGTTTCCACTGTATCAGCATCACAGTCACCGCGAGTGTCTGAAACCTACGACGACATGCTTTCACCTCACTCTGTTCACGAACTTATGTACTCCCGGGTGGAAAGTCTGCCAAAGGGAGCGCTTGTTGTTCCAAGATGCGATCTGTGTCGAAGGCGGAAGAAGGACTGCGTCAAGAATGCCACTGCTTGCGAGTCTTGTACGAAGAAACATGCCAAATGCACATGGCACGGCATTTCGGCCGGCGAAGCAGCAAGTCTCGTGGACGTTGCCAAAGACACCCGCACCTCGACGGCGACAGGTCCAGCCAACCATGGGCCCCCGGCGGGATCGACGCCTGGGCACAGAACAACATCTGCGCCATGGAGCCTAGGACCTCTCCAGGCGGTAACACCAACACATCAATCCAGTTTCGATGCCAACTCATCACTTATCAGGCGGAGTGTAGAAGGCCGTGATGGAGCAGGCGACAAACGCTCTTCGCTCTTTCCAGGAACCTGAACCTGGACCAGCCAGGGGATGACGGAGTTAGGAAGGCGAGAGCAGCCCAAACCGGCCATGGTCTTGTACGTACTTGAAGATTGCTTCACAAGGCCAAATTCTCAACCCCTTTTGGAGCGTGGAGCAGAGATGCAAGCCTGGTATGTAATGTGCATAGACTGCATGTCGAGAGGAGTGGAGAGCCATCACTTGGAACCACATCGATGTCTCGGGCAGACATGTCGAGCACCCATCTAGTCTCGAAAACACTACATCTTCCCAAACCTACAGCCATCTAGCAGATGGCTCTCAAAAGAGATACGATCCCTTCGTGTCGGACTAGCAGGAGTTCTGTTTATGCAAAATGCGACGAGGCTCGATCAATTGGGAGCTCGCTATCGTGGGATCCAGACCACAAGGCAAGGGTTTACCTTTCGCCAGACTAGCAATGCCCTGTTTGAACGTCAATACCGAGATCCAGTGTTGAACATCTGTTCAAGGTTCCATGAGGCCAAGATCACGGCGGGAATGGTCTTGGTCAAGAGTGTGAGGTCAAACACTTGGGAACTGTTGGATGCGAACATCATCACTCCCCCAAACAACACCACAAGGACATCTAGTACATACCGGACAACAAGCACATCCCGGCTGTCAATCACCAAGGTAGTATCATTATAATTGCCCCACGAGAGTACCCACATCTTGCAAGCTGCGTTCCATTCCCTTCAGGACGGTTCTCTCATCTTCACAACCACGGCAAGAAATTCCTGACAGCTCACCAGCTGGAGCTGTTCTGCTCTGCAATGCGAGTCAAGTACGGCAATGGCAAGTGCCTCCTTCATCGGGGGTGAAGATGCTA
>Ga0209127_100495_pt1 | contig 13783 bp, 9 predicted proteins | sample LakSupMetagenome_FD_187469 | JGI IMG/M metagenome (GOLD analysis project Ga0209127, IMG submission 187469) | Freshwater microbial communities from Lake Superior, Canada - Sta WM archaea (SPAdes) (version 2) | ecosystem: Environmental > Aquatic > Freshwater > Lake | place: Lake Superior, Canada...
CGAATCTCCCGCTCTTGGCGCGCCCTCTCTTCCTCCTCCAACAGCCTCTGACGCCTGTCCTCCATTTCAACCTGAAAGGCAGCCAACCTCTCCAACTCCCGATGCAACGCCGCCTCGACAATAGGCTCGACCTCCACATCAACCCTCTCCATTTCCTTCCAGCACGCCGCCCACGCACCAGCCTTCATCAGCCCATTGCTGGCATAAACTTTGACGCGAAACACCCTCCCCGGTCCTAGATCCTCGTACTTGATCTCCCCCTTGCAAGTACCGCACCAATGTCTCCTCTCACCACGTCGAAACCGTCCAGTATGGGCGTTGTAGTCGTCCTCACTCTCTTCCTCGTCCTCATCATCACCCATCTCATTAGCCGGACCGAGGTAGTGCCCACACTCCAATATCCTCGCCCTCCGCCGCAGCGGCAGCTCCAGCGCCTCCAGCAGCCTCTCCTCGAGCACCTCGTAGTCGTTCTGCGGGTGGGGCAGCAAGACACCCCTCTCGAGCACCGTGTCGCCCACCCGGTCGCGTAGCTGCCGCCACGCAGTCCACAACCCCTTTAGCTCGTCCGACGGTTCGAACCCCGCCCCTTCGCCCTTTGCACCGTCCATCCCGTCCAGCACCTCCCCCCATCCCCACCGCAGCGGCAGCAGCGTGACGTGCAGCAGCACCAGCGGCGCGCGCGCCGCCTTGAACCGCGGCGGCGGGGTCGGGCGGGACTTGGGGCTGTAGTACTGCGCCGAGGCGGCACCCGTGCTCAGCCCGTTCCTCTTGGCCGAGCGGGGCGAGGCGCCGCCGTTGAGAACCGACGGCGTGGGGCTCGACATCTGGATCGCCCTCACGTCGGAGGGGGTGCGGAAGGGCATGCGAGGGGTGTCGCGGGTGCTGCGGTTTGTGCTGGTGGCGACAACGCACTCGGCTTGTTCGTACTGCGAGAGGGTCGAGACGGCTGAGAGGCGGGGGGATGCGGAGCGGCTCGGGGGCAGCTTGCGGACGGGGGTTGCGAGGGTCTTGTCGTCGTCTTGTTGTTCGGCAGGGTGGCCGTCGAAGGAGAGGGAGCTGCGCGCGCTGTTGTTGGCGCTGCCGCCGCGGTCGCTGAAGACGTCGGGGTCGCTGTCGTGGTGGGAGGAGCTGTCATTCTCTTCGGAGGAGTGGTGGTGGATTTGGGAGTGGGAGGAGGTGGAGGAGTGGCGGCTGCTGGTGGGTGAGGGTGGGGAGGTGGTGTCGACAGGGTTGTGGGAGGGCTCGATGTGAGATGTGCTGCTGAGGATGGAGGTGTCGCCCTCGTCCGCGTGGCTGGATGAGAGAGAGGCCCGGTGAGAGTGGACGGCGGCAATGGCTCGCTCCTCGATCTGGGCGACTACGGCACGGGCGGCGGCTTGGATGAGGGCTTCGGTGCGTAATGAGCCGCGCCGGTCTGCGTCGGAGAGTGCTGAGGATCGACGGGAGGCAGCTTCGTCTGAATCCTCTAGCAGACTGTGGTCTTCCTGCTGACCGTCGTCGTTGTCTGCAATGCTGAGCTCTTGTTTCGTGCTGGGTTCGTGGACGATGGACGAGTCATCCTCGTATATGCCGGACTCTTCGTGAACTGACGGCTCGTCTTGGAACGACGTTTCTTCGTGATTGGACATCTGGTCGTCGTGGACATCGCTTTTGTCTGCTCCGGATTCATGCGCAGCATCCTCGCCGACCTCAGTGGTGGCGGGCCACTGGTCCTCATGGTAGGAACCCTCCGCGTGAACAGACAGCTCATCGAGGTCTACCTCTTCGTATGTTCCGTCCTGGTGAATACTGTCGTGGTCCTCCTGCTCTTGTGCTTCGTCCTCGTGGATACTGTCATGGTCTTCCTGCTCTTGTGCTTCGTCCCCGTGGATATCGTCGAGGTCTTCCTCAAGATGCTGTTCCGTATGGCTTATATCAACGCTGGCATCCTCCGCATGTGAATCTACTCCCTCTCCATTATCAACACCAATGGAAGCATCCTCCGTTGGTTCACCTTCAGGAACCGCACCGACATCGTCGGCCCCATCTTCATGCTGGCGTTGCTCATCCTCCTCGTGCCTTCCATCCTGTATCTCATCAAGCAAATCATCAATCTCCTCCTCTACCGTCGTCCCCTCCATGGCAGACTGCGGTCGACTCGGCCCCCGACTCGACCCCAAGTGGATATCCTTCCAGCTGCTAATCTCGTCGCATTCCTTTGCCTCGGCGGCTTCGACGGTCGGCAGCGGGATGTCTCGGACCGCGGGAGTACTATCTGGTGTTTCTTCGTCCATTGGGGCGCTCAGGCAGGACGGATCGACGAATATCTTAAAGTCGATGTCTGGGTCTGGTGATTTGCGTGGCATGTTCGGAGAGCGAAACGGGTGGGTTTGTTGACGTTGAGTTTATTAGAGGCTGGGCTGCAGTGATAACTGCGGCAACCGCGTGTCGAATGTGATTGGGGTATACTTTGTGTAACAATAAGAAAGCAAACAGTCACTTTTGTTGATGGTCTGGCTGTTCGGGATGCGGTGACTGGCTGGGGGTGACGTGCTGCATGATTTGTTGACGCTCTCGAGATTACGGTTGTTGGGGCAACCTGTGTACACACGGTGGGTTGGCGTGCATTCGGGCGCTTCACTCAGCTTTCATTTCAGGATAGGGGGTTTTGTTGCTAGATTGCAGCAATCAAGCTCCACGTCTATCTCGACCTTGTCATGTCCATTTTGTCTACAGCAGCCCGTCAATATGATCGTCAGTTGTACAGCACGTGAAGTTTAGACTTGGTGGCGCGCAAAGTGCGGATTTCAGTCGCGAAGCAACAGTCATCAGCAATGAGACAGCCCGAGAAGACTGGAACTTGAGGCCAATGTTTTGGATTTGGTATTGATTTGAGAGTCTATCGATGAGCAATACAAACCAGCTCCTTCTTCCAGACTGACCTGGCAGAACACATCGCTAGGAAGTCGAGATAGTTCGTGATCCCCGAAATGGCAAGTGCGCAGCTATCCAACAAGCGGCGAAAAGGGAGCAAAGCCGCCCTTAACCTGCAAGGCACGTAGGCCTTGCTAAACAAAGAGAAAATCCCCTTGGGGGGATACATGCGGGACAATACCCCGAAAAGCACCACGAACGCCAGAGTCGGGACACGACTACACGGATATCCAAATCTAAATACAAAACGCTATGTCATCACAAGTTGATCGTCATAAGCTCCAACCGCGCCGTCACAACCTCGATTGTAGAGCTGATGCGCTGCACCCGCTCCATGGCCAAGACAGCACCGACCTCCTCCTCCGAGGCGTCGACGAGTTCGTACCGCTCAAACACCTTCTCCGGCTCGATGCCGCCAAAGATGTCCACGTGCGACAGACCGGCGGTGTCGAACTCGACGGGCTTGTCATTGGCGCCAGCATTTGTGGCGTCGGTGGCCTGGTGGTACAAGGCAAAGGCAGGGTCGTTCTCGAAGTCGTCATCCGCGAGGGGGGATGCCGCGAGCTTCTCAACGACCACCGGCTGGGCGACAGGGGCGGGACCCTTCTCGAGGGGTGGCATCTCGACCTTCTCGTCTTGCGAGTCGAACTCCTGCTGCTGGCCGACGAAGTTGGACGTCTTGCCCGAGAGGGCGGAGATGTCGATCGACGGTTGCGGCGTGTCCATGACGGCGAAGATCTGGGTGTTGTCGCCAAACATGTCGAACTCGTTGGAGTTCTGCGTGCTGAGCACGGGCATGCCGGCAAAGTCGTTCATGGACTCGTCGTTGAAGAGGGCGTCCTCCGTCAGGACGTCGGCGAGCTGCAGCGTCTGGTGGCTCTGCTCGGGGATCATGGGCATGCTGAACTGCGGAGTCTGCTGCGACCGCTGGCGCTGGCGCGGCTGGGCGACCTGTGGGCTAGCAACCGAGTTTTGCTGGGTAGCGAGGCCGAGCACCTGCTCCTGCATGTAGCCGGCGAAGTTGGGTGTCGAGATCATGTGCTCGACGAACTTGCGGAGGTTCTGGTAGTCCGAGATGAGCTTCTCCTTCTCCTGCTTCAGGATGCTGACTTCGCGCTCGAGGTTCTGGTTGGTCTCTTCAAGGTCGCCGATCATCTCTGTGATTTGTTAGCGTGTTCCAACGGCAAATAGATGGAAATGGATGAATTACGGATCAGACTTACCCTTTCTCCGCTTGCGGAAGTGACGTGCAGACACCTTGTTGCGTAGCTGCCTGCGCTCCTTGGGGGTGAGCTTCTTGCCCTCCTCGCTGTTCAGTAACCGCTCATCCTCATCCATGTCATCGAGGTCCTTGCTCTGGCTTCGGTTCGCGTCCTCTGGTGACTCGGGACTCTGGAAGTCTGAGTTGGAAGACTCCTGCTGGCGGAACTGGTTCAGGACGTGGGTGATCTTCTGCTCCAGCAGAGGGTCGGTTGGTGGCTGCACCTTTGGCCGCTGCGGCTTCGCCGATTGCGCAGCATGCCTCTGCTGTTGCTGCTGCTGCTGCTGCTGTATTATCTGTTGTTGTTGGATCTGCTGGGCCTCGGCCTTGATCTTCAGCTTGGCCGCCTCGGCAGCAGCGGCGGCCTGGTTTGTGTGGAAGCCGTTGTAGACGCGCATGTTGGTGGACGACGACTGGGAGTTGGCCTCGGACTGCAGACGACTGGGGTCGACTGTTTGCCGGACTGGGGTCGCATTGGCCGTGTCCATGGCGTCTGTCAGCGGAGATGCGAAGGGCGAGGCTTGGGGCAGTGGCGAGTTGAAGTTGAAGTCGGATGCGGTGTCGATGTTGGACAGGAATCCGTTGCCGTACAGCGATTGGTTGATGGCGTGTGTGTTTGCGATGGAGCCCGGGACGAGGCCCGTGGCTTGCTGATAAGACTCGTAATCAAAGCTAGGACCGCTCATGCTCTGGGCCGGGAGCAACGATGCGGTCAGCGACTCGGTCTTGATCGGTCGGTTGAGGATGGTGTTTTTGGCAGCCTCGGCGGGAGACCCGGATGGTGAGAGCAGTTGATATTGGGCCATATCAAGACTGGTGTAGAGGTTGAAAGGGTTGTTGGAATTCATGGTGAGGAATCCCCGATGATAGCAGCAAACCGACTGTCTGTTGGCCAACGACAAGCGTTAACCGCTGAGGATCGGGCAGTCCTTCAGATGATACGTCTTGGAAAACTTGGTATTCCAACGCTGCGTCCTCAGTTCTGCTTCGCTCGACTTGGCGATCGCTGGGTTGTGGAGAGCAACGATGTTGAGGCGTCCGGGGGAATGTGTACCTTGGGCAATTGTCAGGTAGCTGTCGTTGCTGCACTCGCCACTCGAACTGTTCGTTGGAGAAATGCTTGAGAGCGAAACGACTGTCCGGACGTTCGTTCAGAAGGGGAAGTTTGGAAACAAGAGACAGTGGAAAGACCACGAAGTGGTTTCGGCGGCTGAGACCAAGATGAAGTTCAGCGGGCAATTGGCGGGAGCCGGACTGGCAGTCTGTGGCTCACGGTGGCCGGACAGGGGAACAGGGTCGCTCAAGGGAGGGGATGATTACGCGTCCCATGCGAAGAACCCCAGGGAAGAACGTTGCCTTGGCTCGATCCGGTGGCCAATCAAAACTTATTATTCCGGATTTAGCCTCTCTCGGCGATACGGCCCAGGCATTGCGCCGCCCCGGTCCACTATCCAAGTACGTGGCGGATACTTCGGCTCAGCCCTGACACCGGCGCTGCCCTCTTGTCGCATTAAGGTCCCCTGGCATTGGATCTCTGCGGCCTGAGGATGACGAAGCCGGTGCCAGCCAACTGCCGTTTTTTGGGCCTCAGGAATCTGGACGACGCAAGCCTTTTACTGTGATAAAAGAACGATTCTTATCTGCAAACTTTCACTTCTAGTTTCAGATGACGGGTGCATACGAAGTCAATGCAGTAGCGCGATAAATATTACCGTGGGTGAGCATTCAAGTATGTTTCTCAATTGGCGACGAGGAGCGTGAAACGGGCATGTCAATCGTCTCTTGTCGTTTGCTGAACCGAAATGTTGGTGCGGCGTACATTGGCGCCGTTCCAGCACTGCCTCACCTGTATGAATCTCCAGAAAAGGCCAGCTATCTAAGTCTGCACTCAATCTCCGAGCGAAAAGGACAGAAGGATTCCAGCTGTATGTAGTGTAGCTTTGGGAAGGTCAGGAGATCCAATCGTATTGTGATCCGAGAGCGAGCATTTTTGAGCTCGATGCACAGCCACCACAGCGACCAAACCATGGAAAGATATGGCCGAGCGATACGTGTATTCACCACGAGCATCCTCACCCGACTGGAACCCCGACTTCCCGATCCAACGGACAGGTTAAGCTCCGTGCATCTAGCTGAGGGCTGAACAGAAATATATCAATCACTGGGCGCAAAAAGCCCAGTCTTCTGTCCAACATTTCCGTCGGGATCGCGGCCCTTATACGGAGTCCGGCCCCATTGCCCCATATTCTACTCCGATGACATGTCGGAGCCGAGACGGCCAAAAATACTCTGCGCTGGTGGAGAAAACTGGATGGCATGACAGATCTGCACGGTCTGCTAGTTGGTTTCTTTATGCGTATCAAGTGTCGTCTAGACTAGGAAAGGGGGAAATCATTCGAAAGGGAGACTCTCGCTGGGTCTCCAACAGACCACAAAAGGTGACAATCAGTGTGTGGTCGTGAAGATCTCTCCTCCCTCGAGTCACGTGTTGTTGTCCGAGTCCTGGTGGCGGTGCAATCTGTCCTTTGCCAAAATCTCTTCCTGTGGCTGTGCTTCAAGGCCAAGCACCCAAGTGGCAGATCCTCGGCTTTGGGACTTCTCTTCGGCTGCCCTGGCTGCGTACAATTGGATCCTTGCCCGTCCTGAAGACCCTGGAGGCGAACATGGGAGACAGTAGGACATCCAGTCAATTACTTCGGCGATCATTGCCGGTTGCGCTACACTTGTGTGTCAACCGGACATGACTGCTTTACGACAAGCTGCTCCAAGCCAGGCACGCGGCACAGTGAGGCGGATGGGTAAGGTCAGGATGAACTGGAAGCCGTTCGGGCTTTCAAGGCGCAGATCACAAGGCTTCCGTCCAAGCTTTGCGGTCTGTTATTGTGGGTAGATGCTAAGAGCAGGGCGGCTAATTGGGCTTCGATGGCTCTCGGCGCATACCGCCGGCCATATAGACGGCTGGGCAACCATCAGAGTGAAACTGAACCGCATTAACATCTTGGAGGGATAGCGGTAAGCTTCCGAGCACTATTTGGCTTGACCTACAAGAGGCGAACGTCGGTGTCATATTTAGAGCCTGCGACATGCCTCTCTTACAGCTCCTCCTGGCCCAGGGCCGGTCCTCGAGTCGTCAACATGGCTCTCCATGCAGTCCTTAAGCTCGCAATCCTCGCGGGATATGCTCTGGCTCACGGGGGCCACGATACTGAGCAATGCGGTCCTGCCTATCCAAGCCAGTTCCTGCGCGAGCGTCACTGCCCCCTTCCTCTAGACGACGAGGCCGGCCCGGAGCCGAACAGCTGGAGCCCCTGGACGCATCGCCCCTACTGCGCAAGCTCGAGCTACTGCGTCTTTACCAACTCCAAGTTCCACGGAAGCAGCGACCTGGGCGTCAGTTTCATCAGCACCCCCGAAGTTGCCGCGAGCTCTCTTGATGTGCTGGAGAAGTCGTTCAGCGCCCCCCTCGCGGTGACCAGCGACGCCAATGCGACGATATCTCCCTCGTACCGCATCGTGGACATGCCAGGCAAGGGTAAAGGCGTTGTCGCGCGTCAAAGGATCGAGCGGGGATCGGTCTTCATGGTGGACTACGCCAGCATCATAGCGGCGGTCGAGTTCCCCGAGAAGATGCCCGGGTTCCAGAGCCACATGCTGCTCGACAAGGCCGTCGAGCAGCTGCCGGACCCGCAGAGGGTGCTGTCGCTGGCGCGGAGCAGCGCGGCCGACAGGGCGGTGATGGAGGACGTGATGCGGACGAACGCCTTCTCGATCACGCTGGACGACAGGCCGTGGATGGGGCTGTTCCCCGGGATCTCGAGGATCAACCACGCCTGCAAGCCGAACGCGCACACCCGGTTCTCGCAGAAGCTGCTGACCATGTCGGCTGTCTCGATCCGCGACATCGAACCGGGCGAGGAGATCACGATCAGTTATGCGGAGTTTGGGACTATGTACGGACAGCGGCAGCACTCGCTGCTTCATAATTGGGGATTTCGATGTACTTGCGCGCTGTGCACCGCGCCTTCTGCAGAACTAATCCCGTCTGATCGCCGCCGTGGGAGGATCGGCGATATCAGGCAGCAGATCGTTGAGCTGGTGCAGTCCAAGCAGTTCGACCGTGCTGTAGCCATGAGCAAGGAGATGATTGACCTGGTGCTGAAGGAGGAGCTTGTAGCGCATCTCGGTGAACACTACGAGGTTCTGACGCGGCTGTACTATGCTCTTCGAGACGCAACAAATACGAAAAAGTATGCGCGGCTGGCTATCGCTGAATTGGAGAGATACGGTGGGGAGGAGGTGTACGGCACTACCATCGGAGAGCTGAGCGAGATTCTCCTTGGTCTGGCGCAGCTTGAAAAGGCGAGCAGCAGACCTGGTTGACAGGGAGGATCACCGTCGATGCTTGCTCAAGGGACAGTCATCGCATTGGACCAAGGCCCTGCACACGATGCTTGACATTAATCTGCGACATTGCGAGGGACACATGGAAGGGCTTGTCAGAAAATTAGACAAGAAAGAGGATAGAAGAGAAAAAAAAGGAACACAAAGCCAAGAAGGAAAAGAGTAGCTGCGCTCCGTTTCGATCGGAGGACCTCCGGGTTATGAGCCCGGCTGGAGAGGGTTAGTGACGAGTCGTCATTATGTGACCGAGTTTTCAGAGACTTACCGCGCTTCCACTGCGCCACGCAGCTTGTTGTTGCGGGTTCGCCTTCGCTTATTTGTCCATTTGACCCCTGGAGAATTGCGCATGACTCAAAGGGGGTGATTTTGGACAATGGATGGAAGTTGGGTTGGCAACAGGTTGAACTTTGCTGTATCGAGGTCACGTGAAGCTACATTGACAAAGCATGATCGAAGTGCTAATCTTGTTTATTACCAGCTCTGGAGATCACAAGCTTCAGGAAATACACTCAACTGTCTACTTTCCGGGGCGAACATAATTGGCAAAATGCCAACAGTTTGCAACTTGACTTTGGCCACGACATCTTGACATTCCGCTGTCCATCCCCTCCTCAAATCAGCGCAGGGTTGCCAGGGATCGAATCAAGCCCTAAGCAAGGGTTAGCATCCCGCACCAACGAGCTCGGAAGCAACATGCACTCACAGCCGTCAATCTGCTCCTCAACAACGTCCTTCACGCTGCACGAGTTCATGGCCGTCATGCTCTGCGTCTTGAGCGTCGGGCAGTTGACGTAGCAGGGCGAGTCCATGGCGCGCTGCAGCGCGTCGTCTTTCCAGCCGAAGACGTAGTCGCCGTGCGTGCCGTACCCGGTGCTGTCTCCCATGCTCCAGTAGAAGGCCTTGCCGTCCTCGGGCCAGTCGGCCGGGTCGTTGAACCGCCGCGTGTCCCAGATGGTCTCGTACATGAGCTGCGGCACCTTGACCGGGTGCGTGGCCGGGCAGGGGCCCTGCGACTCGAACGTCCCGCTCGCCGGGTAGGCCATGTGGTCCCGGTGGTTGGGTGTGTCCAGGTTCTTGCCGTCCCAGCACCTGGGTGTGGTGTCTTGTTAGTGCATAAGTCCCGATGTGCCGCTTGGGTGGCTGAGCCGCTTCACTCACGTCGGAAAGCGCAGATTGGCCATGATGCCGGCAGGGCAAGGCTTGGTCGGGAAGTTCATCGTCTCCGGGAACCGCGTCCCCATGTTCTCCAAGCATGTGTAGGTCAGCTGCCTGAACTTCCTGACCTCGTCCTTGCTGCGGGCCATCGAGTCACCGATGAGCATGCGGAACCCTGGCTTGAAGGCGGTGACCTTGGACTTCTGCCGATAGTCCGACAGGCCGTCTTGCATGCTGTTGGTTGGTCAGCTCTGGACGCAAAAGCAAGTTCTCAAGCAGACGCACTAGTACACAGTCATGCCGCCGTTGGAATCCTCGAACCCGGCATTGCCCCTCTGCGGCACGCGGTGGAAGGATCCGTTTCGGGCCTTGAAGAACAGGACTGCTGTCCAGTAGTTGGAGAAATCTTCGGAGAACTGGCAAGTCGTGCATGTCGAGTCGTTTGCCATGTCCTTGTCGTAGGCCATGGTCACGTTGAAGGAGTTCTGTTTACAGGAGTTCAGCCGTCATTCCTAGATATGCATTCTTCGATCGACTCACTCCCCCGATGATCTGATGCAGATGCGGCGACGGGTTCAGCCCCGGATTGACCAGAGGGTCGAGACGCTCGACGACGAGCTGTGAGCAACCAAACCGAAGCAGTGCCTCGGTGCGCCCCAAGAGGGCCACTGAGACAAGCGTACCCCAATGCATCTTGAATCTGCGATGTCGGTTCTGGCGGTGATGCGAAGGATCGGAACGGAAAGCAACTGGATCAACGGCCAACCTGGTGTTACAAAGTCCGCAATCACTGGTGACAAGCCTTTCTGCGGATGCGCCGCCATTCTTATTCGGGCTCCAATCTTGCGCTCCGGTATATCTATCTCCTTGCCAAGCTCGAGGCCTTCTCTGGCCTATCTTCGATATTGAGCCGCCCTTCGAGGTGTGATGGTGGGTTTGATGGGATGCAGTCTCCAATGCAGCGGTAGCCGCCCCGTCCAACTGCCGTTGCTTGATGTGCGTCCCGATCAATTTATTCTGTTTATCCTACTGACGCTCCTCAATATCAGGTATGAGGGGCCGTGTTCGATGGCAGCTTTGCCTCTCCCGTGTAAAATGGGAAATAAAGCCGACCCGGTTTTGGTGCACTGCAACAGACGACACACGCGCAAAGACGGACAGTTAATGGTCAGTAACCTCTCGTGCGGTGAGGTACGTCAACTATACGGGCAACCGACTCTAGAAAGGAGGTTCGTTCAAAAGCATGGAGAGTCGTATGGCGAACAGCAACATGCTTCTATTCCTTCCGTTCCATTTATGACGCCGAGTGTGCTAAGCTGTATTTTCCGGATCCCAGCGATAGGTACCTTAGGTATGCTGCTGTATGCTTGTTGCTTGTTCAGCCGCTTGGTAGAAACCTGCAAGTGCACCAGGGTTAGGGTACCTGAGAGCGGTGCGAGCCGTATCGACCGAACCAAACACTGCAGCAGCAGAATGGCATCAACCTTGATCATGCCCTTTGTCGCTGTGATGGTGGTAAGCATCTTTATGGGGAAGTGAGGTGCGTTACACTAGATCATATGGGTGCTTTTGCGAAGTGCGTTGTGGGTTTGGCGAAGATGCATGATCATCCCCAATCTGGGGCATCCATCTCACTCAACGGGAAGAAGCTAGGGTCCTAGGGACCGGCACCATACTAGGGTGACTTGCAAGTGTCTTCATATCTGTCTCTCAACATGTGCCGAAATCCTCATAATTCGGAAATCCAACCCAGTCTGCCCTCTTCCACCAGTGTGTCATCACCTGCGTGCGACAGGGGTCGTTGCTGATCGATAGCGCTGTTCCGAATCCCTGCGGTAAGCTGTGCAGTAGGTTCACTGGCTCGGCGCATCTACAAGTCCGAATTCTGGGCGTGGGCCGCCGTATTTATACCGGAAGGCAAGCACTAATGGGAGATCTCTGGACCAAATTTCCTGTCCTTACGGACGATGGCGTTAGGAGACCCAGACTGCGGCTTGTGCCGAGCACAATCCACTGGGCGTTGGTCGTCCCTCCCGGAAGTCAAAGACCACTCAGAGGATGGCTGCCCCTACTGCGCCAACATGCTGGAAGGGCTGCTTTATTTGATACCGGACATCGAGGCCAGGTTCGGACACGATGCATGCTTCCGCTTCCACAGCCAGCGCTACATGATGGTGTATGCGGATGCGAACGGCTCTCTCCGACATACGTCCCGAAATGAACCCGTGAAGCTACAGTGCAAGTGGTTCATGGTAGACGAACCGCAGCCGTATGAGCCACTGGGCAACACCGCCTCGGAGGAGAGTTTCGAGAAAGCGCAACATTGGATCCGAGAATGTCTAGCGAACCACAAACTCTGCGGCACGGACGGGCCCTCTGCACTCCCAACCCGGATTCTCGACCTGGGCAAGGCGCCTGAAAACGAAGCAGGAGGTGGCGAGCCAGATGTACAACTGCTAGAGTCGAGCGGCCAGAGTGCGCGATACATCTCGCTGTCCCACAGCTGGGGAGGGGAGCAGCCGCTGACCACGACCACGGCTACAGTCGAGAAACACAAGGCCGGCATTCCGCTGGCCAGCCTACCGAGGACCTTTCAAGACGCGGTTCACATTGCGCGACGGTTTGGGATTCGCTACCTGTGGATTGACTCGCTGTGCATTATCCAGGACAGCGCTGAGGACTGGCAGCAGGAAGCCAGCCGCATGGCGAGCATCTACCGCAATTCCTGGCTGACCGTGTACGCCACGGCATCGTCCTCGCCGAGCAGCGGCATCTTCCGCAACAAGCAGGCTGTATGGATCCAGGCCGATGACCCCGAGGACGAGACACTAGACGACCTATTCCCCGAGGCGGCCAAGCTCCGCCAGGATCTCCGGCTCTCTCTTCGCTTCGCAACAACGCATCCCGACCTCGGCCAGTGGGCGGAGCCCGAACGGCAACAGAGCGCCCTCCCGCTGATGACCCGCGCGTGGGCCTACCAGGAACGGCTGCTCTCGCCGCGGGTGCTGCACTTCGGGCCCCAGGAGGTCTTCTGGGAGTGCATGCAGGACCTGGATTGCGAGTGCGGCGGGATGAAGTGGCGCTCGCGGCACATGGGGAGCTACGCGAACCGCGACACGGCCGGCGAGCTGCCGCCCAAGGTCTCCCACTACGCCGCCCTGCACGTGGGAGCGGCCGCCCAGACGAGCAAGATCAAGGCGGAGAAGCGCAGGAAGAAGCTGCTGTCGCGCTGGGAGGAGATGGTTGGGGAGTACACGCGGCGCTCGCTGACCTTCCCCGCCGATCGGCTGCCGGCGTTCTCCGGCGTCGCGGGCGAGATGGTAGCGGCGCTGGGCATGCGGTACCGCGCCGGCCAGTGGGAGGAAACGCTCCCGGCGGCCTTGCTGTACGAGAGGAGTAACTGTACGAAGCTGGCCCGGCTCACGATGGACGACGCACGCCCGGCGCCGTCGTGGTCTTGGGCGTCGGTGGATGGCCCCGTTCGTTTCCTGATTCCCCTGGGCGGGCGGCCAGAGTGGGCAAATAGCACAGAGTTTGCGCAGGTCTTGGAGCTTCGCTGCGTCCCGTCCGGGTCGGATGATCGAGGTCGCGTCGATGCGAAGGAGTCGTACATGATGCTCTCTGCAGAGCTGGTTGAGGCGAGCATGTTTTTCGTACCTGACCCGCACGCGATGCCCTACAAGGCGTGGATGCGCGTCAAGGATGCGATCTCCAAGGGCGTTGAAGGTCCGCCTGAGAACGGACTTGGAAAAGGTTCTTTCATGATTCGGGTTGGCAAGGCGGAGCCCCTGGCATTTGTTCCCGACGTTCGGCTTTGCGACGAGGACGGTAACTGGATATGGGAAGCAGACGACGAGCTCTCCTGTGCCAAGATCATGGAGTCGCAGGAATGCTTCTACTGGCTCGTTCTTAGAAGGAGTCCTCAGGACAATACGGCTTACGAAAGGATTGGTGTCATTGAGCATCCCGATGCTGACTGGAAGTCGAAACACGGGAAGAAGTCTCTCAAGGTCCTCTAGACTTTGTATCTGAGCCAGCTACAAGGCTAGGCCG
>Ga0209127_100496_pt1 | contig 13781 bp, 7 predicted proteins | sample LakSupMetagenome_FD_187469 | JGI IMG/M metagenome (GOLD analysis project Ga0209127, IMG submission 187469) | Freshwater microbial communities from Lake Superior, Canada - Sta WM archaea (SPAdes) (version 2) | ecosystem: Environmental > Aquatic > Freshwater > Lake | place: Lake Superior, Canada...
AGAGAGAGAGGGGGGGTAAAAGGAGAGGGACTCACGCTCGCCGCGGTAGAAGAAGGTAAACGTAGCATAGGGCTTGTCCGGGCCGTCGATCCCCGTCACCGTCTGAGTACTTATCGTCTTAGGATCGAGGCTCTTCGGCTTAGCAAAACTAGTGGTATGCTCGACATCCGCGTCGATCCCGCCGTTCTTCTCGGCGCTCTTGGCCCCGCCGCCCTCCACATCGTCGTCGTCGTCGTGCGCGTCGAACTGCGGCGAGTACTCGCCCTTCTTGATCTCGCCCGAGGCAATGACCCTGAACATGGCGACCTTGATCTGCCCGGCCGTCTCGGGGGGCTCGTCGTCCGAAGAGCTGTCGGTGTCGTCCTCGTCGAAGACGGCCTCGACGGGGCTCGTGGCGTCGCCGTAGCGCAGCGTGCTGTCGGCCCGCGGTTTCGCGTCCGAGCTGCTGCCCTCGATCTCCATGTCCTCCTCGATCTTGATGCGGTTGTTGGGGGGGTGGGCCGAGGCCTCGCTCTTTATCCTCCTGCGCCGCTTCTCGAACTTCTGCCGGCGCCGCTCGAGCTTCTCGTCCGTCACGTCGCCCGCCAGGTCGAGCCCCTTCAGCCACCTGTCCAGGCCGACCTCGCGGAACAGGAACTCGCGCTCCGCCAGGCCGCCGCCCTCGGACAGGGGCACCTGCACCCACCGGCTGTTGACCCACGTCTCCTCGCCGGGGCGCAACAGGGTGGCCACCTCCTCCTTGGCGCGGCCGTCGAAGTATATGTAGGCGGCGATGGTCTCGTTCTCGTTGTTCGTCATGGGGATGTACGGGTTCACGACGCCGTGGTACCTGCCGCGCTCGCCCGTGGCGGCGGGGAGGGTGCCGACATGCTGGGGTTTGGGGTACGGGTTGGCCTCGGTGGCCTTGGGCGTGGAGTACGGGATCGCGAGGCCCGGGGTGAGCAGGGTGATGGAGACGGCGAACTTGGCGGGCTCGGGCTTGTTGGTGTCCGGGTCGAGCTGCGGCTGCGGGACGGGGATGTACGTGTTGATGCGCGAGACGCGGGACTGCTTCTGGATGCCGTACTCGGGCAGCGGCGATCCGTTGGCGTGGATGCTGACCGCAATGCCCTTGAAGCAGGGCATGGTTGCGGTTTGCTTGTCGGGTTGAGGTTGTGTCGATGAGAGGGGCCCGGACTCAAGAGGTTGTGGTAAGAGTGGAGGTAGTATAGAAATAGGTTGAAGGTGGGCTCCAAAGGACGCGGGGGTAGAAAGGACGATCTAAGCTGGTAGCCGAATCTAGGCTGAGCTGCAGAGCGGGAAGAGGAGGGGCACGATAAAGCTAAGGTAAGGTAGACTTGGGAAGAGACTGTCCTTTCTCTCGCTCTCTTTACCCTGCACAGCGAGCTGCTTCTTTCCAGTGCCAACCCAATTCAACTGAAGCGGGGGAAGCTTCAGGACACGGGAAACCAAGGCTGCAATCCGATCCGAGCGATCAAGGTGCTGCACCTGGAGGTGTCTGATGTTCATAGGAGGTCTGACAGTGCCTGGAGAGGTACCTCGGGCAGCTCTCGTGGTAGACAAAGCGGTGATGAGGTGGTGATGATAGACTGGAGACGAGGAGAAGCACGGGTGGATCCGGTCTCTCCAGTGCTCGAGTGCCTGTGCCTTGTCCACACAGTATTCGTAGCCAGGACTGCAGTTCCTGGGTATTTTAGCCAGTCTCCCAAATAAAAATTAAAAAGGAAGCAGCACAAACCCGAGAATTGAGGATGGCCCTATTGCAAAAGTAATGGCGACAAATACGAACAAGGCAATTCACGGAAATTCGCACAGAGGCACCAGTTGTTTGCTTGTTACTAGGTTCGTCGAAGGTGTTGCTAGAGCAGCCCAAACAAGGAAGCCCAGTCTGTGAATTAGCAGGTGGCGCCCTGACCAGTGTCCCCCATTCAGTGAATTCTACACCTATTGCAAGATTACGCATATTAGTGTGGCACCTACCTTATGGCTGGACAAGTGCACGATTACCACCAGAGGAGACGATCACCATAACCTGTTACCGAGCTAACATGGCAATCTTGCCATAGGTATAGGCGAGGATAAAGTTGGGGTCAGGGCGGTGTGCTGTGCTGTGCTGGCGAGTGACGCACTATTGAATGTAGCCTCCCTTCCCATAGCACACTTCGTTCTGGTCACGAGCTACGATCTTGGCCTTTGCAACGTAGATAGAGGCTCGTCCAGCACTGCCGCTTATAGGACTGCAATTGAAGGTCTCACAGAGTTATTGGTCACTTCGACAGCGCTCACATCCTGCTTCCTCAGTCTCAGTTGTTGCAATAGCTAGATTGATGCCTCATAGACCAGCTCCAAGCAACTTTTCTTCTCTCCTCAAACTCCGGCCAGGCCATGAATAAACCCCCGAGAATGTTGTTACAAGTACATGCCAACCCTTCCATTGCGAATATGGCATGCCTCTCCTGTGCTGACCTGCGCTGTCATCCCAGACAGCGAACGGAGGAAGTCCCGCACATCTCCCTTCCCAACTTGTAAACCCGATTAGCCATCAGAACATAGGAAAAATAACCATATCGTCCCTCCAGATATCGAAGCCATCTGGATAGCAAATCTGTGCTTCATCTTCGCGCCTCAAGCAAGGCCTCTCTGGCCTGCCATTCCTTTCCCATAACGACACCTTCCCTCTTCTCCCTTCAGAACCGCGGGACACACTCTAGCTTCGTCTCCGTTTGTGCGGCTGGGGTCCATCCTACTGGCCGACAGCTCCTCCACGTTGCCTCTTGGCGCCTCCCGCTCCGCCGCCGTGGCCATCCGCGTCGTTACCGCGAGGCCGCTTGCTGCCGGCTCCGCCCGAGTTGCCGGGGTTGAACTCGCCCGCGCCCGGGTTGAGGCCACCGCTGTTTCGATTGCCAAACTGCCCACCTCCGCGTCCTCCGCGTCCTTGTCCGTGGCCGCCTCTCGGGGGCTGATAGACGCCGCCCGCTCCTCCGCGTCCGCCTCGTCCGGCGTTGTGACCTCCGCCTCCTCCTCTAGATGGCACCGGGATGCCGGTGCGAGCAGGAGCAGGAGCGTGCTGCTGCTGCTGCTGTTGCTGCTGCTGATGTTGAGCGGATTGGTTGGCTGGCTGAGCTTGCTGGTTCTGCTGAGGTGCCGGGGCGAAAGGGTTGGGTAGATTTGATGCCGGCTGCTGCTGCTGCGAGGGCGCAGCATTGCCAAAGGGTTTAGCTTGAGCAGGTGCTGCCTCGGGGACAGCAGCGGCCTGAGGCTTCGGCGCTTGAGGGATACCTGCTGGTGCCGACTTTTCCGATGGAGCAGGGCCTTGGAGGAGTGAATGTTAGTGACGTTTCCAATCACAATGACATAGATGGCAATCAGTACTTACTGTTCGCTGAGCTGGGCGACTGCGCTGCGCCAGTCGGTGCCGCCGCCGCTGCCACCGTCGGAGGAGGGATCACGGCCTTGGCATCCTTTGCGATAGCCCACACCTCACCAACGGGCCGCTGAGGAGTGTCCTTGGCCGCTGTCTCGACGATGCTGAGCTTGGCCTGGCCCGTCTTGAGCTGCCTGTCGAGCATGTTAAGCCGGAGCGCCGACTTCTTCTCCGTCAGAGTCGTCGCCTGCTCCTTGGCACTGGCGATCTTCTTTTCGTACTCTGCCTTGACCGCAGCTTCAGCCTCTTCCCGTATCTTCTTCGCCTCTTGGTCCACCTTCTTCTTAATATTATTAGCCACGATGGCCTTGACCGTGGGGTTGGTCGACAATAGGTCGCGGGTCTGGGTATCGCTGAGGTTCGCCAGGTCCAATGTGCTTCCCCCGGGCGTGGCGACGGTCGGGATTTGCGGCGGCTGGTTCTGGTCGGCCTTCGAAGGAGTAGCTGGCACGCCGTTCTGGGCCGGTGCACTCTGGAGTTCGGCCATGATGATGGTTCGCTCCTGCTCCAACTTGACCTTGAAGTCTTCCTGTAGCTGCTCCTTCTCCTTCTCCATGGCTTCTCTGCTCTCCTTCAACTTCTTGTTGAGAGATTCCTTCATCCTCTCGCTGCGTTCCTTGATCGTGGTCTGCATCTTGCTCTCAAGCTCCTCGGCCTTGGCTTCGAACTCGGCAGCCTTGGCCTCGGCAGCTGCGATCTGCGCCTTTAGCTCCTCGCGTTCAGCGTCGCTAAGGTTGACGACAGCGGGCTCGGCATGCTGGGTGCCGTTCTGGGTATTCTGGTCGCCTCCGTCGGCAGCCATCTGCGCCCTTTGCGCTGTTTGAGCGGCCACCGCCTCATCACGCTCAGAGACTGCTGCAGCAAGGCGCTGTTGGAGGTCTTCAATCTGCGCGTCGGCGGCGGCTTTCTGGTTCGAGACCTCCTCCAGTTCTTGTCTTAGGCTCTCGAGTTCTTGCTTGGCATTTTCGAGCTCTTGTTTGACCGTCTCGAGCTGTTGCGTCGACACCGCGTCAGCAGACTGTGGTGCGGCTTCTTGTTGCGGTGCTGCGGTCGTAGCTGCGGTCTGGACCTGTTGTTCGAGTGCCTTATTCCGCTCTTCAAGCGCAGCCTTCTCGTCTCTGGCAGCCTGCAGTTCCTTCTCGAGGTTCGCGAACCGCTCCTTGACAGAATCGAGCTCGGCCTGCAGCTCGGTCTTCGCCGTTTGCGCCTCGTTCCGCTGGACCTTGACGGCAGCATACTGCGTCTTGAACTGCGCGACCTGCTTTTCCTTGGACGCGTTCCATTTGGCCTGTTCCTCCTCCAGAGTCTTGGCGGCCTCGTCAACCTTGGCCTGGAGCGACCGCTCAGATTCCTTCAGCTGGTCGCGTTCAGCAGTCAGGGCCTCAACCGTCTCCTTCAACTTCTCCACCTCGGCAGGGTCGGCCTGCCCATACTTGGTGAGTATCGACTCGGTCCGCTTCTGCCACCTCTCCCGATCCTCCTGCAACTGCTTGATCTCCTCTTCCTTGAAGGCCTGCACATCCTCAAGCTCCGTAATGCGAGCTTCCAAAGGCGCGATTCGAGCTTCCAGTTCGTTGACCTTGGCCGTCTTCTCTGCCAACTGGCTCTCGGTCCGGAGATTCTGGTTGCGCAGAGTGACGTTGCTCTCCTTGTAGAGGTTGAGCTCGGTCAACTTATCCATCAGCTCCTTGTGCGTCATCGCCGCCCGACCGCTGTCAGCCTGAGATCTGCGCTCCTGTTCGAGCTTTAGACGCGTGTCATCAAGCTGAGACTGTGCGTATTCGAGTTTCTGCCGCAGCGAGTTGACTTCTTGCGTCTTCAGACTGTGCTGCACCTCCAGAATCTCCTTTTCGCGGCGGAGGTAGGTGTTGAGCTCGCGCATGCCCTCGACTGCCGAGTCGGTAACGGCCGCAGAACCGGATGCTGTGTCAGCGGCATCTGCTGCTGAGGACCTCTGTTGCTGGATGTCGTGGATCTGTTTGCCCATAGCCTCGAGCTGCTGGTGCAAGAGCTTGTTCTGAGCATTTGCGTCGTCCCATCTGGTCTTGATTTCGCTGATCTCCTGCTCGAGCAACTGGCGGCGTTCGTCCCACGACCGCTCACTCTGAGCCAGGGCTTGTTTGGCGGATTCAGCGTCGATTCTCCACGTTGTCGCTTGGGTCTTGACGGTGTTGTACTCGGCACGGAGGGCTTGAAGGGCCTCGGCTGCCTTGGCGTGCTTGACGAGCTCTTCGTCATGAGCCATCTGGGCTTGAGCTGCGATCTCTGCTTGGTCGCGGAGATCTTGCAGGTGGTTTCTTGCTGCCTCCTTGTAGCGGTCCTCTTCGTCCTTGAGCCTGGCGATCTCTTCATTGAGGATCCGTTCCTTCTCCTCTGCCTTCCGTGCGGTCTCTGCCTGCGAATCCCGGAGCCTGTTAAGCTCGCTGGTAGAATTAGCGAGCTCGGACGTGAGCACTTCGATGCGCTGGTTCAACTCCCCGATGGCGCTATCCTTAGAATTAAGTGCGGCATCCATCTCCTCGCGGAACTGGTCGAGAGTCGCAGTGGCGCTCGAGAGCTCATCCTCGACGTCCTTGCTGAGTTGCTTGTATTCCTCCATCTGCGCTTTCGCATTCTCAAGATGGGTGTTGGCCAACTCGAGGTTGTTCTTGAGATCAGCAACCTCGTCCTCCAGCTCCTGAATCCGGGCTTCGGCATCGGCATCGTTAGTGTCCTGGTTGGCGGCTGCTGGAGGTTGTGATCTTGGTGTGGGCAGTGGGCGTAATCGCTGAGTGCGCTCCTCTGCTCCGCGAAGCTCAACAGTGAGTTCATCAACCCTTGCCTGGAGATGGTCGCGGCTGGTCTTGAGCGCCACATTTTCCTGCTTGAGCTCGTTGAGGGTTGAGGCCAGCTCGTCGATCCGCTTCTGTGCCTCCTTCGTGTCATGCTCTTTGACCAGCTGAGCCTGCCTAGAAGCATCGATCTCCGAGGTAAGCTTGCGCTTCGTAGCACTCAGCTCATTCTCCAAAGCGTCCACTTGCGACTCCAACCGCCGCTTGGTCTCGGCAGCAGCGAGATCCCTCTCGTTCTGTGTGCTTTGCTGATCGGAGAGCAGTGCATTGAGCCGTGCCTTTTCGGAAACCAAGTTCTTGTTGTCCTGCTCCAAACGGTCCTGGATCCCTTTCCACAGTGCCTTCTCCGCCTTGAGGTTTGCGTTCTCGTTGCGCATACCCTCCACCAGACCGCGCGCGTCCAAGAGCTCCTCGGCAACTTGTTGCGTCCGGATATCCTGCTTGGCAGATGTCTCAGAAAGGCTGCGATTCCTCTTCTGAAGCTCGCTGTTTTCGTGCTGAAGCGACTCGAAGTTCGATTGCAATATCTTCAGCCGCTCCTCAGCAACGGTCAGGTGGCTCTTGATATTGGCGTTAGAAACCTTGAGAGAGCTGTTCTCTGCTGATAGGTTGTCGATCTGCTCTCGCAATGTCTTGCGGTCCGTGGCCTCGTCGTTCCGGTACGAGTCGAACTGGGCCTGCAGCTGTCGAAGGGCGTTGGCCAGATCCGCGTCATCCGCCTGCGACTGGTTCTCAATGCTAGCAAGAATCTCCCGCTGGGTGCCATCGCCGGATGCGCCAAGGGCTGCGTTGATCTCGCCAGAGGTAACCTTTTGCTGTAGCATTCTGCGGAACATGTCACGCTCGGCCATGTAGCTCTTCATCCGCACGGTGAGCGACTTCACATCGTCTTGCAACGCGATAACGGTGCCGCGGAGTCTCTCTACTTCCTCGTGGTCCTCCGCCGCCTGGTGCTTTTCGGCCAAGGCCTCCTCATTTTCCATCCTGTCGGCCAATTCGCGTGTCATGCGCAAGAGTTCCTGGTTCTTGGCTTGCAGTTCGTGGATGTCTTTGAACGCAACAAAGCGCTCTGAAATAAACCTGTGGGTAGGAGACAGGTCATCCAGGGCGTCTTGCGAGATCTCGCCCCTCTGGATCCGCTCGAACTGCGCGGCCTCCTCTTCGGTAAGCTGGTCCAGACCCTTCTCCTTGGCGTGGATGTTGAAGATAAGGACATGGACTTGGGTGCTCAAGTCCCGGATCTGAGACTGCAGTATCTTGAGCTCCGTCTGCGACGAGGCGGCAGCCGCTTCTGCCTTACGGGCCGCCTTGACGGCAAGATCGCGCTCCTCGTAGCTCCGTTCCATGATCTCAGACATCTGGACTGCTTCGAGGCGAAGACGTTCGACCTCCTCGCTGGCCTCTTGAATTTCGGGACCCTTGGCGTCCAGAAGGCCAACCAGGTCATCCAGCTCTTCCTGGAGCTTCTTGGTGCGGCGGCGTTCCGTAGCCAGCTGGGCCTTGACCAGGTACAGCTCTCCGACAGTGTCTGTAGCGCGCTGCGAAGCCTTGCCGCGGAACGACCCCGGGGTGCCGAAGGGCGACGAAGGACGCCCGTAGACAGAGCCGTTGGGTCGTGGAGTCTGCGGCGCGGATCCAGTCGAGCCTTGGGTTGCCATCATAGCCTGGTACCGGTCGACCTCGGTCTGCAGTTCCTCGACTCGCTGAGTAGTCTGGGCATGTTCGTCCCTCTCCTTCTCGAGTGCCTGCTGCACCTTCCGAACTTCTCCAACTGCATCGTCCTTGACCTGCTCAAGCCGGACCTCGACATCCTGCAGTCGCTTCTTGTGACTGTTGGCTTGCTCCTTCTGGAGCTCGAGGAGTCGTGAAAGCGACTCTTGATCCTGCCTGAAACGCTCTTCCTCTTGAGCAGCACGTTCCTCAAGCTGCTGGACCTCGTTGATCTTCTCCTCCAGCTTGCGCTGGCATTCGGCCAGTTGGCGCCGTAGATCTTGCTCGGTGCGCACAAGAGAATCGATTCGTGAGTTGGCTTCCTCGTTGAGCCGCTGGAGTTCCGAGATGCGGGCGCCCTTCTCCTTGCGGACCTTGAGGGCCTCGGCGCTCTTGACCTTGAGCTCGTTCTCCAGCCACTCATTGTTCTTCTGAGCGAGCTCGAGCTGCTGCTCGACTGCCTTTTGGCGGAAATCTGCAGTATTGGCTGCGTTCTGGGCCTCCTGGGTGGCCACAGTCAGGCTGGAGATCTGCTGCTTGAGTTCGCTGATCTTCTTGTGTTGTTTCTGGAGCTCTTCGTAGAGCTCCGCGTTGGCTGTATTCTTCGTGTCGATAATGGCGAGCGCGCTTCGATTCGACTCCTCCAGTGAGTCGTTACGCTTGCGAAGCGTCTCGTTTTCGGATCGTAAGGATGTGATCTCGGATTTCAGTGTCTGGACCTCACTGGTCAAGGCTTGTCGCGCTTGCTCTGTTGGGGGACGGGTCAGCAACGACCGCGTAAAGGAGTAGCAGCAAATGTGATAGTCAAAACTCACCTTCGTCCTTCAGCTTCTGGCGAGCCACCTCGGCATCTTGAAGTGCCTTGTCCGTGGTTGTCTTAGACTGTTGCGCTCGAGCTTCCGAATTGCGAACGGCAGTCTCGAGCTCTATGTCAAGGCTGAGTTTCTCGGAGTAGAGGTTGTTGTATTCTTGCGCCTTCTGTGCAACTGCCTGCAGGACAGCCTTCACAAGATCGACAGTCGGGCTAACGGTGATGGACTGGAGCGTCTCCTCAGGCACGCCCAGATGTGCGGACAGGGAGCCGACATCCACGTCGGCGGCCGCCATGATTGTTGGATGATGAAAGTTATCGCATGAGTGTCGCAGGACGTGCTTCGGAACACAAATTAGGTTGAGAGTATTCCGGGGTTACAAGTTGCAATACGGCGATAGAGGTGTTGAAAGAAAAGACGCCGAAGGGGACGTGGCGTCCGAAACCTTTGATGAAGGAAACAAACGAAAAGTCGAGCTCTGCAGACTGTTTTGGGAAAGCAACTGCAGGTGGGTGGAAGGTACAAGGCTATTGCGTCGCGCTTAGCTTCCCAGTCGTGGGGAGCTTCCTGTGGGGTTGTCTGCGTCCAAAGTGAAGAGCCAAGGGCCAATCAGAAGCCCGAGGCTGTTGTGATGCGTTTTAAGACTGCCATAAGGTAGCCTCACATAACCTTGTGGGACGAAGACTGATCGTGAATAATGAAGTTGCAAATGTAGAACAATAGAACACCATATATTGAAGATGAAGATCCAGAGATCTATCGCTGTTCCTGTTTGGCCCCTTTTGAGTCTTAAATCTCCATCTTCATCACTACCAGATGTCCATCCATATCTTGATTTTGAATTCACGAGGTCTACCGACGCTGCTTGGACTTTGACAGAGACCTTGGCTCTAGTGCTGCTCTACCTTAGCACTGACCATTATACCGCACGCAATAGCTTGATTTGAGGTGGTGGGAGAGCCTCCAAGTCGCTAGAGCGGCGATGGACAGTGATCACATCCGTCCTGCGGGCACTGATCCTCCCGCTGAGGGGAAACACGAGTGGGCGTACTCGTCGGATTGTCAGGTGAAAATGGTTGACGAGAGGCTGGTGCGGCCGTCGCATGAATCATTATCGTCCAGCAACGCCGAGGCGTTGTGTCTGTCACTTGGGCGTTTCTGCTTCGAGAGGAACCCGGACGAGTCGGGGCACGAGCGAGTCCAAGCGTGGTGTACGCTGGTCTTGGGGAATCCGGCCGCGAATGGAGATGAGATCTGCAGGTTGGGTATCATGAGGTCGTTCCGAGATACCGGGTTGTTTAAGGGGGCTGAGGAGAGGACCATTACGATTGTATAATGTAGTTCAGCAACTGAGTAGGTACCTACGGTAGGTAGTGTCGACGGTTCGCTTCGAGGGCACACGTTATCTCGCTGACGGGGTCCAGCCCGGGGACCTGCATTCGCACGAGCACTTCTCGAGACGTAGGGGTGATGGCAGTGGAGCGCCATCTTGGACGACCATAACCCCTCTCCGAGGGGCTTGTTGCTCGGCCCCCAGACAGGTGGTCAACTTCCACTCCTTTGGCTAACGTGTAAGGTATATTCATGACGAGCTGGCGGAGTCATGTGCACTACCACCAGGAGGATACTTAGCGCGACTGCAACTCTTTGTAGGATCAAGTGACGATGGTGTAGGGCGGGGGGATCAGTCAGGATACGCGATTCATCTGCTAAGACACGCACAGTTTAATTTCTCACCAAGGTGAAAGGCGCATGATGCAGTCCTATTGAAGGGGGAATTCACATGTTGTTAGTCTGTAATCGTGGATCGTGAGGTCAAGAACACATCAATAAAACCCTGATCGAGGGAGAATACGGGATAACTGTCCAGTACATGGCATCAGCATGGCATGTTCTCAGCTCACACTGAGCTTCACATACATAAATAACCCTGGAGCCCTCGAACCCACGATACCCAACACGGTGGCAGAGACCTAGACTAGCCGACAATCTCCATGTCATCGTCACCACCACCGTCAATTGACACAAACTTCGCATTGACGTAGGCAGACACGGTGATAGTCTTGGGCTCAAGCGCAGGCCCGTCTGATGTCACGGCCATCCCACTCCCAGCCCGCTGCTGCATCGCGTACGCTGACTGCTGCTGCTGCTGCACCTGCATCATAACCTGCGGCATCACCGGCGCCCGGCCCGAGGAATACCCGTAGGAGCCAGACGGGCCGTCCTTGATCTCGACGGCGACGACCTGCCGGCCCACCACCCCGGCGTAGTCATTCGCCTTCTGCACCGCATCCCTGATGGCCTTGAGTCTCGCCTCGCGTTCGATCTCGTCCAGCGTCGCCTGGGTAAGGCGCCATTCGGTCCCGTTGATGGACATGTGCGGCATCTTGGCCAGTTCGGCGCTCGTCTCCGCCAGTTGGGTGAAATTACGGAAGATGATCTCGGCCGACGAGGACACCCTGTGCTCCTTTGGCAGGCGGCGCAGCTCCTGTTGGTTCTTGTCGCGCTGGTAGTACGAGGTCGTACTGAGCGGGGTGACGGTGAAGGTCGTGACGGCGGCCGAGGGGTGCGGCCGCCCGTCCTCCGTCTTGGTGGCCAGGGAGCGGATGTTGGCCGTCAGCGACGAGACGGTGGACTGCGCGTTCTCGAAGGCCTCAGACTGGTCTGTACTGGTGCATGAGATGGACAGGCGCACATACGCGCGCTCGGCCACGCGGAAGACGGAGCCGGTGCCGTCGACATGGACCTCGAGCTGGGGCATGTTGGACGGCGTGCTGTCGCGAGGTCTCTTGCGGCTCATGATTTTTGTTGTATGACTTGTAATGAACGCAAGAAGTCTGTATTCAAGTATAAGTGGGAAGTGTTATTGAGAGGCGTCTTGAATGTTGAAAGTGAGAGAATTGTGGGACGGACAGGCAGCAGTGGGTGGGACTGGCCGTGGTAGGTATTTATACCTTTTGTCGTCTAGCTAGACAATTGACACAACAAGTCGAATTCATAATTCGAACCGTCGACATTCGAGTCTAGCCATTTGTAGACTTTCTGTTGCAGTTTCGAGTAACTTATAAGAGACTTCTCTTTTGGCCTCATTGCCGTATTTCCACCTGACTGTGGTCATGGTCCCCTTGGAGCCTGCCAGACAACACCACACCAGTGCTGTCCAACGCTCGCACAACCATGACTTGAAGGAGATTCCACAGGTCCATAAAGCAGTCCGAGAATCTCTTGGCAGTTGACAAGGCGTAGATGTATATCGAGCGCACGGATTGCCCGATCAGACCTCTGGATCCTAACACAAAATATATGAGCTCCGAATGGAGCCCAGCTGGCTGGATTGCCCCAGGTCTGGTAGGATTGCACACCGACCGGACCCGTGTCTTGCCAGCAACGCTATCGACCGGCGACGGGACTTTGTGAGTGACAGCTCTCTACCTTTCGAGTATTGTAGAGCAGTGATATTATCACAGTCGGCACGAAGGATTAGGAAGATCGTCCGCTTCCCTGGCAGAGCGTTCCGAGGCTCCAGAGCTGTGCAGAAGCTTGCTCGTGCCGTCGTGGCCCCAGACGCCTTCAAGCGCTCTTCGGGCACGGTGAACATATCAGAGTCGCCATGGCTTTGACAGCCACTACCAAGAAGGATAATGCGTAGCCAAGGGACTTCAGGGACTACAGGCTATTGTCGTCCCAGACACCAACGAATACTCCGAGTCTTTAACGCTTCCTCATCGATGCTGTTCTCGGCAGGTGTGGATCGGTGTTGATGACGTTCCGTCTTCGCAAGAGCAGCTCAATGCTCAAATACCGGAAGAAGGTGAAGGATGGCGAGGAAGGGGAGGAGTCAGCAGCAGAAGGAAAACAGTGAGGGATGACGAGGGAGAAGGCGAAGATAAATAAGACGCCAAATCGTCAGGGGGAGACGACAACGAAAGTTGGACAAATATGCACTGTACTAACCAACCCCCCATCAGACACCAGCCACTGCCATTGAGAACTTCAGCTCATACTTTTGCCAAAACCGCCGAATATAAGGTCCATACCTCCTCGAGAGACATATCCTTGTCTCGGGAGATCTAGCCTCCTAGCAGGTTCCCTGGGCGAGCATCGATGTGGATGAGTTCACAACAGGATTAAGACAGGATCGAATGCATGGAGCAGAAGGATGCAAGGATGCAGAACTTAAGCATCCCAGTCATCGTTGATACGACGCATCACCTCAATAAGCTCGACCCAGCGCATCGGAGAAACACCATCAGTTGCGACGGTTTCTTGCATCTGACGATATCGGGGTGACCCCTCACCGATGAATCATCCTTGATTCCAATCTCGCGGTCTTCTCCCCGCATACAAGCGTATGACGGCAGGGAACGAGACACGCTGTTGCTGTGGAGAACAAGATGCCTAAGTTCGGGCAATTGCACCCCTGATCTTGACCATGACCCAAGCTTTCTCTTTAACCTCTTCTTTATCCGGCGAGCTGGCAATGTTACCTCTCCCCAACTTTGCGGGGGAGGATCGACGAGTGTCGATGATGTCTGGCTACCGGTATCCTGGGTACTTAATGAATGCCATGTTAGCCGATGTATGGGACGGGACACCAATGCCTTGCGTCTTGTACCTTCATAGGCTCCCAGTTGTTCGATCAAAAGGTCGCCGTGATGCGCCATACTCTAGCCATTGTTCTCTCGTCCGTGGTGACATGCATACCCGCGGCCTCAAACTGGGGAAGCAACAGCACCATCAGCAACCCCATCTTGCCCGGCTTCCATCCGGACCCGAGTTGCATCTTTGTCGAGGAATGGGACGAAACCTTCTTCTGCGCCTCGTCGAGCTTCAATGCATTCCCGGGCATCCCAATACACGCCAGCAAGGACCTACAGACATGGAAGATGATAGGGCATGTCCTTAACCGTCCCGAGCAGCTGCCGAAACTGCAGGAGACAAACAGGTCAACGAGGTACGAAGTGCCCGAAATGGGCCTAAAAGGTAGTAAGAAGTGCTGACGAA
>Ga0209127_100497_pt1 | contig 13769 bp, 19 predicted proteins | sample LakSupMetagenome_FD_187469 | JGI IMG/M metagenome (GOLD analysis project Ga0209127, IMG submission 187469) | Freshwater microbial communities from Lake Superior, Canada - Sta WM archaea (SPAdes) (version 2) | ecosystem: Environmental > Aquatic > Freshwater > Lake | place: Lake Superior, Canada...
GTTGTGTTTGTTGACGAGTGTCTCGAATTATGCCAATCGTGCCATGATGCCGTCGGGTCCCGTGCCAAAGTTGAAGTGCGACGTAGTAGCCGATAACGCGGGCTTCGGTTGAAGTTGAGGTGTCTGTCCGGGGTGGGGCTCCTTGTCAGGTACAGCATCTGGCTAGTCGCGGTCCCAGGCCCTGCTCTTGTCTCGGATTAACATGGGTCCGCCTTGTGCCACGCCCAGTGTCATTCTCAGTGGCTGCGAAGTTGGAGTCCTTCGTTGGACCAGCGCTGCGGAAGGAACCTAGTCTCCAGGGGAACATCGTTGGGACCTCGAGCAGCTCCGCCTTCTTGTGCTGCTTGGACAGGTGCGTTCGACTGCGCGCCTGGACCCTGAGGTCTGGACGAGTCAAATAATCTCGCAGCGGGGGCTGGTGTGAGAGAGGGACGCTGACTGGACCGATGTTGTGGCCGTGGTCCACCGCGAAAGCATTGCCATCCGAAGAGGTCGAAGTTTTTGCCTCTGCCAAACAGATCCTCGAAGAGAGATGCGCCGGTCCGCCGGGTACAGGGTTCCAGGAGAGGTGTGCAGCGCCAAAAGACATCGCGGATGACCCTGCTGTTTCGGCCGATAGCGTGCTGCGACCGAAGCCGGGAATCGCTGGTGGCCGGGTGTGTGGCGGCGGGCTCGGAGTAGCTGCGCCTTCCAAAGGAGCGGGCGGTGCGTGCGCGGGGTGCTTGATGAATAACCGATGTAGGGTCCCCACGCCGATCCAATGCAAATTCGATGTCGGAGCGTTAGCTTTGCTAGCCCGGAGAAACAATGACCGGGACTCTCTCGACGGAGTCATGTAAATGTCCCTGTCAATATGGTAAGAGAATGTTTGGCCCCCCTTGGACATGTCAGTGGTTCTTCCCTCAATGGCATAGAGCGTCGGGTACTCTCTCGACCCTACTTCCCCCAATTTGCTGCTAGTCGCAACGAGTGTGAGGCAAATGAGTGGACAAGGAGGATGTCACGCGGAGCGTGGGCTGGGCCAAATATGAGGATCAGGAAGCTGTTCGCGCATATATAGCGACCACGTTCGAGATATGACAATGTAGAATTGTGGTTGAAGCCGTGCTCTGACGAGAGGACCATTAGATGTTTCAAACGGTCTTTGTTGCGGGTTTCCCAGCTTGTATTCCACAGTCCCAGGACCCCAGAAAGAAAGCTGATGACGATAGGTAACGAAAGAGAATGAACCGTCGGACAGTAAAGTGACCGGAAGCCACCTTCAGCAATGCTGAAAAGTCTCTCTGGTCGTGAAGGGTTATCCGCCGTCACCTGGACGACGGGTGCAAAGCTGGCTAGCAAAAAAAAACTATCTGGGCGAGGGAGATGAGGGGTTTTCGGATGGGCCCCTACGTGCAGCCAGGTCACCATGGGTCAATTGTTGTCTTATGGGTTCTGTCGAGGCTGCGTGTCGCGTGGACATGACCTGTCATACAATGCGTCGGTTGGCTTCTCTGGCAGGGGCATCTCAGTATGCTGCTCTATGCCTGACTTGTTGGCATCGTGTCGTACCTGGAAGCAGGGGGATTTAAAAAGAAGGACATTTTGCCGCAGAGGGACAATGATAAGAACGGGAATAGCAACGTTAAGTATCTGCCCGACAAGAACTTCTGTGTCTTCAGTGAGGACGCATACGAAGCCCCAAGGCAACACCAAAGATATGGTACTGCACACTCGAATCAAGGCATACAGGAGATAGAGGGAAGCCTCGCGACACCCGCTAGCGTAGAACAAGACAAGGGCGTCAATAGAAGCAGCGCAGCAAATAATAAAAAATGAACTTTGTCGGGCCGGTTAAGGCGAGGAGCAGCTGGAACTCCTTGCCTGAGACCAGTCAGACATGTGTATCGATAACATCGACGTCCCTCGATACTCCTACCTCTGCGCGGGATTCCTGTTGGTGTGGTCTACCACACATATGAAGACCCAAGGCCTGTGGGCGGACAAACACGACCCGACCTTCAACTCTATCGACTCCATCTTGCCCTGACTGTCTTCCTCCTGACCAAGCTTCATGAACGCAGCGATGATGCTGTCGTGGAGGCACGGTCACATAGTCTGATGTCGTCTTCGTATCTAAGCACTGATAGATCAGAAAAGGCAGCCCAACGACGCAACGTCAACAGCCGGCGACCTGGGACCTGGTGACGTTGCCCGTGCTGCCACGGCTCTGCACTCGGGTCGAGGAAAACTTCGCAATTCAAATGCCGGTGGAGCAGAGCAAAACGCAACTTATGACAACAGTGGTTGCCTTACGGTCGGTTGCACAGTCTCCCAGTTCTCGGATACCTCAGGCCGGCCCTCGACTCAAGTTCCGGTCATTCCCCAGCCCAGGGTATGCGGAGGACAAAGCCGCGACAGTCTATCAACCAGAACTGCTGGCAGTAATAACAAGAAAGGCAGTCCCTCGCATTCCGCACCTTGATACTTCAGACATCGCGGCAAGTATTCGACCGTCGTCGTTACGGAGCAGACGAGATCAGCATCACGAATGAAAGTTGATGTGTGCGCGGAATGACGGCGATCAAAATTGAAACAACGGAAACCTGCATGCAAGCAGATGGTTGGGATAGAATTGAGGCTCCAAGTTGCAGAAGGAGACGAACGGGGTGGATGGATATAATTTCTGATACGGCTCTTCCAGCCAGAATCCAGGACTCAGGCGGAAAATCTTGACTTCGCCTTGCGCACAGAACATGACGTGGCCATCAGCATGCTGCGAGAATAGCGAGACACAGGAAGGGAGAAAGTGGGACACAGAGAAAAAGAAGGAGAGGCAGTGAGGCAGGGAGGCAGAGAGACAGAGAGACAGAGATGGGGCGGGGCGTTGACGTACTAAAGGCTCATTAATACAAACCACATATAACACTATAGTGAGCTGCATCCTCGCCAAAAGAAAGGCAACGCTTTCATGCTGGCACCATTCGACGGCTGAACCGTGGGGCGACCTTGCTCCAAGCTGTGGCTGCATACACGGGTGGAGAGCGCCACACTGCCGCCTGTTTTCCTCGCATCATGCGAGAGTCAGGTCTCGCAATGAGCCCAGGTGATCGAGGCGCTAAGCTGCCAGAGTGATTGAACTCATGACGCGGCTCACGGTCGTCCCTAGCATGTGACAGGCATCCTCAGTGATTGCTACTGCCATTCCAAGTCCACCACGCCGGCAATGCGACATTAACCCGGGGACACTGAGCGCCAGGGCTCCATGTGACAACCCCTGCTAGCTGCAAGCACAATCCAAGGACGTGGCAGTGCAAGGTCATGCCGAGTGACGAAAAGCCGCGTTGGTGTTTCCTTGCCTCGGTGCCGCGTCTTCCGAATATGACGCCGATTCCAGCGTCACAACACGTGCCATGCCTGTGAGGGTGCCGGGTCCAGACTTTTGACGCCTGCACAGTCGGTGCGCACGATAGGGTCAGAGAAGGGTAGCGTAAAGACGCCATATAGCCGTCGGAGCTTGGGAACATGAGCCACCCATGGCTGGAGACTCCGTGACGGAACTGGGATGTCGATTCGATAGCGCCCTGTGTTCGAATGCTGTTAGTGATTGTTCGGCTGGGCAGCATTTCAGCATTTTGTTGTCATCATTGAGTGTGACATACCTCTGGTTTGCCGGGGAGTTGCTAATTACCGCAGCTGCGGATGGAATGTTCGTCCCAGTACTGTACCCAAGCATGGTGCAGGTGAATCCTGCGGAAGCGGAGACACCCGAGAGACTGCGTCCGAGCTGACCGGAAGGTCGATCTTCCTGGTCGTCTGTCTATCGTCTTTCTTGTTCATCGTTTGCACGTTAGCCAAAAGTGATTGACGGGAGGGGGAACGTTGCCGTACTTACTAAGGAAACACACCCCGAGGCGACAGGTAGTCGCAAAGGCGCTCCCTTCAACGGAGGATCTGGGGATGGATTGATGTCCAAGGTATCGTCTGACACAGTACCGAAGCTGGCGCTGTTGACCGTGTAGTGCGAACTGGAGAGGAACTGGGCGCGCAGTCGCCTTTCGGCCGCGAGGCGTCGAGTTGAAGATGGAGGCGGAGGGCTAGTTGATTGCTAGGGACACTGCCATCACTAAAGCTTCTTGTTAGTTGTAATACCATCGCCGGGCAATAAGCGAGCATACCATGCCCGAGAAACCACGTCGGCGAGCACCGCATTGCCTGCAGCGCCGGAGGTTGTTTGAAAAGACGGTCTAGCAGCTGGTATGTGTATCATTGGGTAGAGCGCGGGCATTGACTGCAAAACTGTAGACTGCTTGGCAGTCGTCGATTGCCTGATATCTGGATGGAAACGGACCAGTTAGGACATGTGCATATTGTGAGCTTGTGGTTCGACGTGCTTGAATGCCAAGTACCCCATCCGGCCAAAGGTGGACGACGTCCAGGTCTCGAGCTTGGATGGATGTCTTGTGGCGATCATGCAGGATAATGTAGCCACAGTTGCTCTTCAAAATGAGACTTGCTAAGCCGTCACCTGCCAGAAAGACAAGAAGTTAGCCGATGATTGAATGTCCAAGATCTTCAGCGGGTCGAGTCCGTACAAACTTGGCATTGAGGGGGGTCTGATACACGAGTACTGTCTCTGTGGCTTGTGCGAAGGATCCAGGCAACTGTGGGCAAATGTTATTGAAGTGGACACTGAGTGCGAGAACTGGTTGGACCCAAGTCAGCTTCAAATCCCGCAAAAGTGACCACGATATGAAAGCCGCTACCTTGGATGATGGGCCACAGCCAAAGTTAGAACCACCACATGGTTGTTTCTTTTCGTGGCCCTGCTTGGTGACGGCGATGCTACGATAAGTTCGAGATGACATGAAGGCGTTTCTACCTAACACTCGCCGTGTTAGCCTACGACGTGACTCTATCTTCTGATATGGCATGGGGGGTATGTACCATGATCGAGGAGTGTGAATGTTGATTGGTCGATGGATGCAACATGTTGAAAGTCGCGGGTCGAGCCGAGATCACTGAAAGGAGGGACTCCTGTAACCTTTCCGGACTATTAGAGGAGGCCACACTCTTATGGTGATGTCGATGAAGCACGTAGCGAAAAGGGACTCATACCTTGCCAGTCCAATCCAAGTTCCTCACAACCGATGACAGCCGATCGCCCATTTCCCGACCTTGCCTCACAGTCCATTTGGCCGAGGCTCGGCCTGAGACACCCTCCGGAACACCTCTGTCCCATATCCAGTCCACACCATATCAGCTCACGGACGCCTCTTTTTCGCGTCCTTTCATCCCATAACCCTAGGCATGTGCGGAGCTGAAATCACGTCAGATCTGGAGACCTCAAATGAATGTAGAAGGGTAGAGAAGCCAAGGTATTGAAGGGCAGACAAGGATGTGAGCGAGGGTTGCTATAGGAGGTTAGTCTACCGTCGGAGTCTTGACGATATTCCCTGTTCAGATCCCACGGAAACCATCGTCTGGTCCTCCGGTAATCGAGACCAAGAGCACACCTGCGTCGTATGGTTGTGTGTTGCGTGGTGGAGGGGTTGTGTGGCTATGTGACCCAGTGGCTCGGCGTCGGTGGCTGTTCCTTGCGTGACCGAGGGTGTGCGTTTCGTCATGGTGTCCATATAGGTGCCGCTGATAAACGGGAGTTGAAGCTGATAGATTGACGTTGTCGAAAGGGCGGCCATGTGTCCTATATCCTCAGCGTCGCAAGCGTTCCATGTTGATATCGCTGGCATGATGCTGCCTCGTTCACGTCGGAACGTTCACGCCGGAGAGAAGCTGGACCCTTGCACGTCCATCAGTGAGTGGTCGTCGCGTCTCCTGGGGCGACTCCAGGGCAGGATTGACTGGAACAGTGCCGGGGAGAGGTGGAATCACTGTCGATGCTCCTCCGTTGGGCCAAGTGCATTCTGGGCAGCTGTGAGGACTTGTCGGTGGTCTTTCGAGGCGCAGCGACATGATTTCTGGCGTGTCGTGGGCAGTTATTGAGAGACGTGATGGTCGCAGACGATTTGACATGCCGTGGCTGAAATGAAATAAATGAAATTTGGAAAGGATTAGGCTAAGTCTGTTACGGGACACACGTGGGCGGCCTGAAATGCAGCAAAATAGTTGACGAGGAACCGAAAATAGAAACAGAATGGAAAAACAGCAAAGATTAGGGCAGATGAAGCTCCTCGGCAAATCAAGTACAAGGGCGGGGTTCCAACATGCCCTCAAGGTGCTGTCATGATACTGTGCTCAAATAGATGGAACTTTCCGCTTCCGAACCCCGCAGTGGGAAATACGAGCCATGCCCCTCCCGCTGCTGCTGGAGCGGAGAGCCCTTCAGGCCCGAACGCAAGTCATGATTGCAGAATGATGCGCTGCAGGCAGGAACGAAGAGCCATTCCGGCCTCACATGTAAGTTCTGCTGCAGTGGACTCTTGTTCCGCTGCAGTATTATTTCTAGAACGCAATGCCATGGTTGCGGAATGAGGTGGTGATGTTGGCAACCTGGGTCCATGCCTCGCAGGCGGGGCTGTCTGACTGAGAGACGTCAATCACAGCGGCGCTTTGTGGAGTGTCTGACGGACAGAAGGGACATCATACTGTTCCTCCGCCGTGCCACATCCGAGCGATAATGGGTCACGCAGTCTACCCTGGCAAATTGGCATCTGTTCTGCCCTTGGACATGGTCTAGGTGCAGCGGTCATCATCGTCGGCTTGCTGGTGAACAAGCAGAGAGCATTGGAGCTGGTTGCGCGGGATGATCGCGTCGTGGACCGTCATGCCCAGAGGCTGAGATAATGGAGAGACTGGCGAGTGAACTCATCCAACGTTGGCAAAGTGATTATTCTCACACACGCGATGATACGAGGCCACGTTCGTACTGCGACGGTGGATTGCCCGTGAGGTCACGATTGTTTCTGGCTGACTCTGGCGAACTTGCCAGCGGATAATGCGCTGCTACCAAGTGAGACCGCCGGGGAGACGATTCCGGCTAGATTAGTCCATGAGCCTGTCATTCATCTGCCAGACAGGGATAAGGTGATGGATGTCGCTGACGATGTTGAGTGACGGATTAAGGGGCTGCTAAGTTGCGAGGGCGGGGAGAGACTCGCGTTGAGGCGGCTTATGTCAAGCTATTGGTTGTGGACTTGACCTCGAGATCCAATCCTGCCTAGAAAATGCATTACTCTGGACGATAGTAGCACATTACCACGAAGCTTCAACGGCAAAAGATCGGACTGTCTATCTCCAACAAGCAAGCAGCAACTTATCCTCAGTTGATATATAATCACTTATCCGAGCTGGTTGATTTGATACGTCGCCGTGACTCTTCCGCGATCTTACACTCCATTGCATTCAACTCATGTCCGGGGATCACGCAAGGCTACCAACGCATTTCCGACTGGAGCTGCACTTGTGTCGTGGTGAAGAGTCCCTTGAAGCAAAGTAATCACTAGCCATACATCGTTATCAGACGCAGCGGTTGCACCATGTGGTCAGACGTGGATGTTGATCCGGGAGGACAACACTCCTCTTGAAGCCATTGACTTCAAAATGCGAAGATGATGCAAGATCACTGAGAGACTGAGCGGGTCGAAACCAATCTTCTAGGGTGGCCTATAATGCCTGGAGATTCTGGCCTACACAGTTGTGCTTGGTCGACGGCGGCGCCCTATACCAAGAGTTTTGAACCAGACAAGCTTCTTGGCTGCAGTATCTAGGCGGCGAAAACATTATAGCAGCCACCCTGCGGAATGAGAAATGCTTTCTCGAGACTTCAGCTTAGGCTGAAGGCTTTGTTATACGAGCACCAGCGTCTGAGCACATTGAAACCTCACAGGTAGCATTGACCGTCTCATGCCAGGGTGCATAAGGACTATTTTCAAGGGTTGGTGAAGTGAAGTTTGGGCACCTTAGGGTTATCACCACGCGTCTCAATTCGTCCTCAGACGCCGGACAACATCACATGCCCAAAACACGGCGAAGATCGGCTTGCTGAGGTTGAGATACTGGGTTGGTCTTTGGCTGTTGCACGAGTGTGAGAACATGTTCTTCGTAGCCAAGACCACCCTCCCTTACGCCGTTCCATCGGCGTGTCTACTTGGAAGCATCATTTCTCTGTGGGTGACTTGAGACCAGAAAGGCATAGTGTTGGCTTGCCTAAACCATAAAGAAGATGGTTTGCCTCGTCCCTGCACCGACTGTCGGTCGTATACCTGATATTATAGCTTCTCCCATGCTTCTTAGACTAAGGGGGTTATGGAATACCACAGTGAATGAGCATCTGTCGCTAAACCGTCGGCATTGTTATGATTTATGACGAGGCCACAAGTTCATCTGTCCTGTGCAGGTGTGTTGCCGGACCAAGCACCACTTGCCGAGCAGCCCAGATATTGAAACGGACGTTACCATGGAGATTCAGTAGAGTAATAACGAAGGTAGGCGAGGCCTGTCGTTTTCTCCCCTTCCCGCACCCCCTCACGCTTCTGCGCACGGGTCTTGCAAAAGCATCCAAGGGCATATCCACCAGTTACGCCAACAGCCTGATCGACGTCGCTGTTCAAAGCCTCAGCTCTTGTGGCAAGATATGTCACAGTTCACAGGCGAGTGGTAATGTTAGTGTGACCCGTTTCAGTTCCAATGGTGTAAAGGAGAAACGTTATTTACAGTAATGCAATTGCTTGTTTAGCTAAGAGATAGATAGAGCAGATCCTGTTCCTTGAATCCTCCAGAACTCCCAACTGAGACATACCCGAAGCCACCAGACCTGTGGCTGTGGCTGCCCGATACATTATTGCCAAGCAGGCATATTCTTCGGCGGACAATGCCTTGATCCGACCTCCATGTGTTTTAACAACGTAGCCAAAGATCCCACCCAAACGTTATGCCTCATGTCAGGCGTATAACCCACCCCCTACTAGAAATAGCAAATCTTCTTCCAGACACACATAATGACCATGAGTCTCATACGGAGCCGGCCGTGAAACCCGCCAAGGAGGCAACTTTGGCTGTCCATCTCAACGGTAGTACCCCCACTGACCGGACGGGAACCCCTAGTCCCAGTTGTCTGCCTCCAGCTTCCCCGCCGACACGCCAATCAAAGTCCATACCGCCCAGCGCGACGAAGCATCTCAGCACGGAGTTGTCTCGCGTTCGTTCTTCCCCTGTCCGCAACCAATCTCTCAGCAGCCCGCAGGGTCTCATGCGACAGCTTGCCCCCAAATTCCAGCTCATGAGGCGCCCAGTGGGACCACGACGGCTTCGGCGTGAAGCTCTGTTCCTGCATGTATCCATTTGGTCTTGAAACGCGAGGAGGTGTCTCTGGGATTGAGAGAGGTGACATGACGGAGAGTTGTGACCAGCCGCTTTTCTCCCCGAGCTCGGGACTTGTGGCATAAGGCGGGGTTGCTGCCGGCTCGGAGGGCTTGTGCGTGGTGTCGGTCTGGCTCAGACGATCCTCGATTGAAGGAAGGGGGATGTCGCAAAGGTTTGCTGCGAGCTTGATTCGCGTGATTGACTCTGAGCTAGAAGCGGAGGGGACGGTTGTGGTGCCGCTCATCAGTGGAGGGGACGGTCGTAGGCCTGCTTTGTCCATGGTTGCGGTCGTCGTGCAGGCGACTGCCGGCTCTTCGAGTGACACGAACGCTGGCTTCACCTTGCGCTTGATCCTCGGGAGAGGTCTGGGCCTGCGAACGCTTGGCATGCTGGTAGGGTGTAGGTCCGAAGTACTCTTGGGGCCGCTTTTTGAAACGCTTGGCTGATATGTCGAGTCGTCATCCGAAGGGATGTCATAGACGTCCCGGGTGAGGTTGGCGGAGACGAACCCAGCTACACCGATGGGGGGTTCGATGCTGCTCGCATGCTCCTCGCTGGCCTTGGGCATGCTAGCGTCAGTCTCAGTAAACGAGGCAGCTTCGGGCGTGATCACATTGGGGGTCTCAATGGTAATCCTGGCCTTGGCTGGCTGTCTGGCATGGCATTCACTCGTGGATGTGGCCTGTGGACGAGCCAAACCAGGATTCTTGCGAATTCCGCCACACTTCGGCTTCCAGGGGAATGTCACGGTGTCGATTGCAAGCTCATCCTCGCTCCAGGTGTCGTCGAAGATGATGTACTTACGCTTCCGCGGGGCCATTTTCTCAGGCCTGCGCGGAGACGAACCAGTAAAGGATGTTTTTCTGCTTCAAACTGAGATCAACGCCACTCAGTCGTTGGGTCTTGGGGCGAAAGTGCTTGGTATCGCAGTAGGGTTGACCCGGAAGGATGCCGCGTTGAGAGCCGGGGAGTCTTGAAGGGAAGGGAATCGACTTGGAGGTTTCCTTGAGAAGCTAGGCTGCGTAAAACTTGGTGAGCAGGACGCGCATTAAGGAACACCAACATGACGCGTCCGGGCGGCAGAGTGACGGAAAGGTGACGGTTCTCCAGGCCGGACGTGACAAATCTGGCTGCTCCTTGCCACAACCTCACGAATACATCACCGGTCTTGTGGGATGCGTCAACCGTACGTAAGGTGTCGGGCGCAGGCAGAGGTTGTACCCAACAGCATCGAGGGGCCCTGCTCGCTCTTAATGTTCTAAGGGCTGGTTTATTGCGGCCACGTCTGGGCCCGCCAGACCAGCATCGGATTGTGGTCGAAGTCGATAGCTCAGCGTCGACGACGACGTGACGGCCCCCATCCCGCTCCGGAACCGCTGGAGCTGAGCTTATGATCACTTGATTATATGGCGTACTAGTACAGAGGATTTACTGTATCGAATGTCAGTTAAGACTTGGTATGCCGGCATGGGGAATGTTGTGCTGGTCATGACAAAGGAGGGAAACTTCAGAATGCCATGATGCCAATGTTTAGTTGGCCAGCCTGGGAACGAAACCCGCCTTCGCTCGGTATGTCGTATTTTGTGTCGTACTCGATGGCAAGCCACTGTAAGAGCTTGAGGGGATATTTAGAATTTGAGGGGGCGGAGATGAGCTTGGTGGCCAATCTTCACACAAGGGTTATAGCGATTTGGCGGATCATGGCCCCGTTTTCAGTCACCAAAGCACACTAAACTTGACGCTGTCGAGACATGGCGAGCCGACGGGTGTACTGGAGATTGTGGAGGACTGGAGATTTTAGAGCACTGGAGCCAACTCTGTTCATGGAACCAAGCCGCGACACCTCAATCAAGACTCCAAGCTGGCTTCTCAAGCCGCAAGAAGCCAACAATGACCGCACAGCGTAAAGAACTATACGCATATGCTGGGTGGCCTGGATCCCTCTGGGAAATCGGCTGAGGGCAGCGTAATTTTGTCTTTGTACGGCATTAAAGCCCTGAGCTGCCAGAGAGTTCCAAATGCTGATACCAAAGAGAGAGGAGGATCGGTGTGGTTCAATGGTGATGATTAGGAACATCCGGGTCAAGAGCCCGCCCTCTGCATGGGCCAGGCTCACACACTTACGGTAGGCTGATAAGGGTGCTAAATTAGGGTAAACGCCGAGATTGTTGAGGCTACACGTCAGTCCTTTCTGGTGTTTGTTGGCACGAGGAAACGAATCAAACAAAGCGGCAACCTGCATGTCTATCTGCTGAACGCCGTGGGACTGTCTATAGCCACGCAGCATTATCACACGGCCCAAAACTGACAGAAGGAACAAGGCAAGGTAACACGGGCCGCCACATGACACCACCGGTGGTAGAAGTGGTCATGACGGGGCAACGAAGATGCGTGGTTGAACAAGAACATGATGGACATCAAAGAGGGGAGGCTGCTCGAGTTGAAGAAGGGGGACCCTGTCAAGTTACAGCAGTCAAACCTTGTGTCATATTTCCGGCAAGGTGCTCAAAGAATCCGCTATTCTATCGTTGTTTAGATGCACAAAAGGTTGCAGATTTAACTCCAAAGCTTCAGGTTGTCCTGGGCTTCGCATTCACATTCACTTCTGAACATGAATAATCGGAACTACTACGAAGCAAGCCCAACCAACTAGAACGCTCGTTCAACGCGGCAGCTAATGCGACGCGCATGGCTCGCCCCTTAAAAGCACCGTTACTTCTATTTCGATCGTCAAACACCATAGCAGTTCCGACGGCATCCCCTTCCACTTGCAGACGGCCCAAGCCTACATCAAATCCGCTACCATGGTACCGCAAACCGCAAACAAGCATCCAAGACGTGCTTCTGCGCCTGAAATTATCGATATGCCCCTGCATCTGGGACAGCGACGAGCCAATACCGACGAATCACGCAGTGCCAGGCAGCCAGTGGAGGATCAATGGCCCCAAGAGCATGAGGAAGAACATCAAGCACGCCTTCGGTAACATGCCTCGCAACACCCACAGCGGAGAGGAATGAGCTCAGTTCGAGGAAACGGCGCCTGTTTTATGCCGCAGCCCAACATAGGCGATACTGGTCCGTGCTGCACTCGTTTCTGTACGAGGTCGATCCCGATACCGACGTCAGCCTCGGCTTTGATCTCGCAGATCTTCTGGACCATGCATCCGTCCCCACCGTCTACCGCAAGCTGGTTAAGCCTCAGAAGCATTTTCTAGAGCCGAACTACACCACGCAGGGTGCTTGTTGCGCCAGACAGCTCGATGATTGAGGACATCGATATTCCCTTTGATTTGTCTGAAAGAGAGGGAATGGCTGGTGGACATCGCTGCGCGAAGTCTGGATTAGCGCCAATGCATCCTATGCGACACCTTGCGGTAGCTCGGATGGGATGACGACCGCCCCTCGTGATCTTCGACGTGCCATTCAAGGATCACTACCTCCACGACGATTCCTCCACAGGCGCCCGTGATGGCAGGGCCAAGGTCTGCCAATGCGATACCTTCACGCAGCTGAGAGCCAACTTGACACCACAATACGCACATGTCGGGCCCCATTATGGTGAGTTCAGCCCCCCACATGCCTGTGATCGACATTACTAACAATCAGGTTGTTTCCACCACATGACCTAGGCTCCTTCAGCATCTCCTGCGAGCTAGGCTGCAAGAAACTTTCGGTCCGCTGGACGCCGACAGAGACCAACCTCAAGCTCTTTGTCGCGGCTCGACGACGGCGGAGCACCGCGACTGGCGACCTATCCCAGAACCCGGCCATGGGGGATGTCCGCGGCCTCGAAGGAGCCATGTTCTTCGTCACCGAGTCAGGCAAGGCGCTTTACTGCCGCCTATGTGTCTACACGCGACGTATACCTTGAAGGGCGGTGTCATGCTCGGACATCTCAGGTACCGACACTGAGTGTATGGAGTGGTGCAAAAAGAGACAGCAAGGAAGACAATTATCATGACCGTCGCCAGGAGCACCGCCATCACAGCCTCCGCCGTCGCCCCGATCCCATCCTGCGATGACAACTGCAACATCAACAAAGGCGACCAAGTCAAATGATGCCCCCATGGCGGCGAGTCCAAGTCCCTCTATTGCTGCAGGTGGGGGCAAGTTCCCATAATGTCGCTGTGACTGGGGCCAGCCCGACCGCGGGAACAATAGTTGCTGAGAAATCTTTCCGCTTAAGACTGGGCCACTACCAGCATGCGCAGCGCGGTGAAGCTTCGGCTTCTACCAGTGCGCCAGGGACCTCAACGACTTCAGTCGTCCTTGGATCAGATGGAAGTTGTTGACCTGGATTTCCTCTGCGACTAGGCCGACATCACGACTTGGAGTAGAACAACCCAATGGCCATCGCCATCCGCAACAACATGGGTTTTGAAAAGAAACGTCAAGGTGTGGCTAAACCCGATCAATCAAAGTCAACCAAGGATGGGTTCAGGAGTAACGTCCGGTACTCGCACCGCCTG
>Ga0209127_100498_pt1 | contig 13764 bp, 20 predicted proteins | sample LakSupMetagenome_FD_187469 | JGI IMG/M metagenome (GOLD analysis project Ga0209127, IMG submission 187469) | Freshwater microbial communities from Lake Superior, Canada - Sta WM archaea (SPAdes) (version 2) | ecosystem: Environmental > Aquatic > Freshwater > Lake | place: Lake Superior, Canada...
GTAAAACAGGGCTCTGGAATCACTTACCCCCAGTGCGGATCTCTTCCATATGTTGTACGTATGTACTTCACTTGGCCGTACTCGAGTGCCCGAATGCCTGGGAAATAACGGCTGAACGCCTGGGTAATCTCCTTGGTAGTGTGAGTTCGACTCTCTCCAACACGAACGAGATCTCCTCTTCGGTGAAGTTTCGGGGAGTGGACTTGCCATGCTGCTTGTGAGGACGGGGATTCGGAGAAGCCATGACTTTTGGCGGAAGTTAAGGTGGCAGTGCTTGCTGGGACCTAAGGATTCGTAGAGGAAGGGAAAGGGAGTCGTGCATGGCCTTGAATGAAGCGAATATATAGAGGGATCAATGGCCTGGGAAGACGGTAAGCGATCAGGTGCCAACTCGTACTGTCTATTCACCTTCTTCGTGTATCACTCTCTCGAACCAGGGAGAAAGCGGCGAGAGATTCGTACATTTCTCTCACCATTTCCACGCTTCAGCCTTTTAGCTCTACGCCGTCAGGCAGCAACTGGATGTGTACTCACGTAGTAGTTCCGGGTTTGTCCCTGGTGTGCCAAAAACAATGACCACTTTGAGAGCGGTAGGGTGTGTTAGGGGGCCTTAGCCCAGTCCAGCATTTGCAATGGGCCTGTCTTCCTGGTCAACAATGGCAAACAAAGCAAAGACAAATCGTCATGGTTATCATGGTGTCAAAGGACACCATGATGGCCAGCAACATGTATTCCGAAATGGGTTCCCTGCAAGAAGGTACTGTCAACGTCAGCGTGATTCCATAACTAAGGCGCTTGTAGGTTGTAGATCTATGTCTTTCTAAAGTCATCCCAATACCTGCATGTCCCATGCTGTGTGGACAGGCAAGCATACCAGAACTCCTCATGGTCTAACGTCCAAAGTTGCCACCCCATGTGTGACGGCAATGTGTTGCAAACTGAAAGTCTGACAGACATGCGCCCAAGCTGGAGCTCCACAGCCGTCTACTGTCTCTGAAATATCCCTAACCAGCAATCGACATGCTGGCCCTCGTCTCCGTCGCCCCAGTCGTCCTGACCTGTTACCATCCTCTCGGCAATGCAAGCAAGGGGCGCTTCTTGAAGGAGGAGCTGTTCCCGCAACGTTCGCGCCAGCTTCCGGGTTACCTCATCCCGGTAAGGAACCATGACCAAAGCCCTCGCCGACTGACCCAGCGCTAGCTGTTCATGTATGGCCCCGGCGAGGAGGGTAGGATGGTTATCGTCGTACAGAGGATCCGCAGCCATAACGACCTACGCGATGTTAGCAGTCCGTCACCAGCACGTTGCCGGCAAGGAGAGCTTACCTCGAATTGATGATGTGTGTGGAACCGCGTGTCTGTATCGTCACGGTTGCCCCATGTCAGGACACCAGTGTCGACATCACCACCGTCGCCAGACCAGACCATAGCCGTGTCCCGGTTGGACTCAACATTGTACACCAGATTCGGCATGATAGCGGGAAGGTCGGTGAGTGTAACATGGGTATTCCAGAAACAAGCAGCTGCCAGTCCCAGAAGGCCGGTGCCGGACCCTAACTCCAGCACACGCTTTGCGCCCAAGTCCGTGTGCGAGAGATACTCCTGCGCAAGCTGAGGTAGGAGCTTTGCTAGGACATAAGAAGAACCCCATGTCTTGAGGCCAAGAGAATCACCAGTGATTGGAGGTTCTCTGATGGTCAAATAGAACATACCGTTCCTATTCTCCACCGTGAAAGGGAATTGTCTCGTGATCTCGCCCATAGCTTGGGGGTAACAGTCAGCATACGCGTCCAAGAGTCAAAAGGTACCATGGTTCTTGATGGCCACCCACCTGTCCGACCACATCTCTCGGCAAGCCTTCTGCTGGCGGTAGCCCAGATCTCCTCGCGCTGGTCTTCGCCTTCGATCCATGTCAGATTGCTGCTGATTACCGATGAGAGAAACCGGATTATTTCTCGCCGGTCTCGTGATTCGGAAGCTTCGTAGGACATAATCTCTTCGGGTGTAGTGGCATCGACGCCCCATACAAGAGGCTTGACCTCAAGCTCCTTGAGATATGATAGAAGGCGCTCGTAGGCAGGCTTGCGCCACAGCTGCATACACAATAGCATCTTAGGCACGCTCTGAATCGTGAACGTCTTGCATGCAATGGATCGACTGGTCGGGCCAAGGAGAGGCAGAACCTCGGGCTTCTGAAGATTTAAACCCGATAGAGCGGTAAGGTAAGCAGAGACACAACGAGACGCGCAGCGCAAAGGCTCAAGAGTGCCCGGTTTCTGGATCCTTAGCACTTATACGACATTCTTGCCTGCTCGACAGCCGTTGTTGTCTCCAGATTTTGTGGACTGACAAAATTTGTGGGCACTTGTAAGGGACATCGACCATCACCTATCAGGCATGTGGGGCTGTCCTGGGCCTGTCGATCTGCCGAGATTGGCAGCGTGGGCGCCTCTCATTGGGAGAGTGTTGCTATAGGGCTGGGAGCCGCAAGTCGCGACTTGACCTCCTGTCAAACTTTCACACATAAACTCATTCAGGCTAGCGACATCTTCTATTGTCAGGCCTGCATTGTGCGATTCGATCCAAAAGAGACTGCGGTCTTGTTTGTTGAAGCCAGAATTTCGACTGGCATTTCTCACTCGGACCGTTGTCTCGGACCACGCTTTAAGCTCAATGTTCCCTACATTCCTAGTGAAGAGACTGAGGACTTAAAGGATACACTGCGTTATGTGGCTGCGGCTGGAAGTTCAGCCGATTTGCAACCATCGGTTGCCCCAGAGACTTTCTACATGAAAGATAGAAGCTGCGCGCAGCTTCATGTCACGCTGTGGCACCCTGTTTCCCTCAGATCTGTGCCGGTTACCAGTTCCGCTCACCCCCTGCATCTGGCGTCTGCTCTTCTTCATGACCACCTTCACGACCACCATCGCCTATTTCTTGGTTCGGATCACCAGGCTGCTCAACAGGCTGGTGCCAAGCTGCTGTATCTTCCTCGACACCCTCGGCCTTCTCTGGCGCCTTCCCCAGCTGACTGCCCTGGCTATGCGGCTTGGACAATACGTTTCCCTTGTTGTGTGTCGATCTCACCCCCTGAAAGTCGTCATACAAGCTAGGGTGCTTCTTCGGATCCAACATGTCCACTAAGTAGCTGACCTCCTCCAGCAAGATGCGACATGCGCTCCTCTCTGTCGTGACTCGAGGAACCAGCTCTAGCAAGAAATTGCAGTTCATTTGCGCTCTCCTAGCAGTACGGTGTCGACGCTCCCGGAGCTCATGCTTCTGCTTGGCCGCACTGGCGTGATTGACGTTTCTGGGTTTACCACCATGCTGAACACCTTTGAGCGAGCAGAGGCACTGCTGGAGCTTCTGTATCAATCCTGGGAACTTATCGGGCTCCCCTGTATTCCTGTGCATGGCGCTCCAGAGTTTGTCAAGAGTATCTCCGGGAGCCCAGCTGAGAGAGGCAGTATCCTGGCGAAACCTGTGCTCAAATCCCTCGCACAGGTCCTTGATCCCAGAGAGGTTGTCGAATAGCAACTTCAGACCGACATCAACCGCGAGGATGTCGCTATTCGACTTTGAGCCTGAAGCATTCGAGACAGCGGCATCTGTCGTCGAGGGTCTGTTCGTGGCTCTGTTCGTAGCTCTGTTCTCCCTCCCGGTAGAGACGTCAGGCTGTCTGTTCGGCGACGGGTTGATGCTAGGTGAGACTGTTCTGGCTGCTGATGATGCTTCGGCGCTCGACCACGGCTGATGCGCGATGCGGCGAGGTTGGGCGATGTCATTCTGCCACGTATACGGGCCGTTCTGATGAGGATGATATGAGGTTCCTGGCGTGGTAGCGTCTCTGTTCCTGTATGGCCCACGGTAGGCCCCGAGCGCATCTGCTCCGCCTCGTCGACGGCCATCGAAGTGATGATGCGACATTCTCAGTGTCCCAGTATCTCTCACACTGACTGCCGCAGCTGCGAGATGGCTCAGGCATACTCGGGTGCTTTCGCCATCACAGGGTTATATGGCTTATGGCCCGGTAGAGGGCGTGATCTGACTGCTGATTCGCATCTCCCAGCAAACAAAGAGTGGGAGCAAGCTAGTTTGGCTCAGGTTTGGAAGGCAACATGGTCGGCTTGCTGTGTGCTCGTGGCTTCCACGGTCTGGCTGTCGCGCCACCTCGGGTGAGCACGAGGCTGTCTGCATGTGGCGACAAGCTTCCCACCATGCTTCCGTCTCCAGAACAAGCCCGAGCAAAGTCTCATCCTCCAAGCACCGCGGAGCTACTGTTCGAAATTCTCAACTGATCCTGATGCGACTGAGCAGCCCGACATCTCCTGGCCTCGGCCGACCGGCCCACGAACACCACAACGGCATCCACGCCGTATCAAAACCGGGAAGTATCCTTTGAGCTCCTGTTAGCCCACCTGCTACCCGGACCTGGTGCGGAGGAAAGCCTATGATCCTCCAGCTTGGCTGTGTGGAACGCTGCCTACAACGAAAATGGCGCCTCAACCCCGCGACTCTCAACATCGACTGAGCATCTCGGTCTTGGCCATGTGGAAAGTTAGAGTGCATCCACTGCTTGCAACAAGCAGGCTCCGCGGTCCTCTGAACAAGGTCGCTCACCGGAAGGGCTTCAAGATGGAAGAATGTCCACATGTCACCAACTGGTTGGGACCAACGACGGGGTTGTTGGATCTAAAGCTGCGATGTTGTCCACTAGCATCCAAACTACCGATCTGTTCGGCTTTGCTATCGTCTGCGGTTGTACAAGCTCGCCATCGAACCCCCTAACACAAACTGACGGCGCTTTTCCAGACCCTGAGGGCATCACAAACTCGCATCTCGGTCGCTTGGCATCTGCAGCCGGCCTGCACAAGCAGCTCTCAGCCCATGTAGCCGGTTGCTTGCACACACAACCGTAGCGAGATCCACATTCTCCTCGTGACGAATCTTACCATTGTCTCTCGTCTCTTTCGTCTAGACTCTCCCCTCGGAGATGAATTGACTCCTCTCTTCTCTGCCCCTTCGCGTCGCGGGGAACGTCTTATTACCCTTCACACCAGCCGTGAGAGCCCATCCTGCCACCTGCTGGCACTGTATTAATCTCTGCAAACCAAACGTTGCATCCATCAGTGCAAGGCACCCTGCACTGCTCTGCGATTTGGAAAAAGCGGCAGGGCGGGCCACATGCCACATTCCCCCCTCGTGGTGGCCCCACCATCCGAACCGAACCGAGCTTTTGACGATTGCCCGATTTAGAACGGCAGCACCCCCTGCTGCCGCCCCACCTAGGTTACTCTTGAGCCGGCCGGCGATCATGACGGTTGCTCCGACGAGAGGGGTGAACATGTCTGTGTGTGACGGGGCTGGTTTTGGCTGACCGACGAGGGGGAGAAGGATTGATGGGAGAGAGAAGCAAGGAAGGAGTGAGCGGATAAATAAGCATTACATGGCATAATGCCTACGTGTAGGTTACGGTCAAGACAGCAGGGTAGCATCCGATGATTTCTCGTGCTTTTTGATGATCAATTTGGCTCCCTCGTTCGACTTGGCGTCGTCATTTTGAGAGGGTGAAGTCAATTCCTCCCCCTTGGGAACACATCAACAACAAGTCTTACGATCCATCGTGGTAATGTATTCATGAAACCCAGTGGTGTATTGCACCCAGCCAGCTTCATATAAAAGCGCGCAAGAACGTTACTACTCGTTCTTCGTCCGAAGATCGTCAACAAGCCAGCAGGGGGTGTCGTCGCCCCCCTCCTCCCGATCCTCTTCTGCAGCCGTACCTGTCGCTAAAACCCGGACCCTGGCCCTCCATTTTCTGGTCTACACAACACCACCCAATAACAGCGGTGGGTTATAGTTCGTCTGCTGCCCGGAAGCAGGGACGGGATTGTCGTACCCCATTTCTGGGGGAAACGTACGTAGGTGTAGACGAACCCCCTTTGCCCTTGTCGGGTGAAATTTAGTATAGATGTATAATATAGGGCGGGAGCTAGGGAAGCGGAAGTCTGGCACCGTGGGAAAAGACTCGCCCTCTGTTCGTCCGGAGAGGGGGTGAATGTGGATTGCGGGGAAATACTTCGAGAGCGAGCGGGAATCGATTGCATGTATTCCGGCGGAATGAGAAGGGGCTCGTTGGACGGTCTCTTCTTACTATAGGAGAGAAGGGCAGACTGTCACTGGTAGAAACACCCGGTGTGGTGTAGAGAGCAAGAATCCTATCCATTGAATGCGGTTCCTTCAATGCCATGTCAAGCTTACCAACCGCTGCCGATCGGTTTCTGTCTGGCCCAGGCCGCAGATGTCCGTGACAGCCCAGTTGTGTGGCAGAGTCGAGTGAGAGCAGTGGAAATCACCAAAAAAGATATATGACAGGACAGGGACCGCGAGAGATGAGTGAGCTGAGGGTTCGTAAGGCCGGCCGGGGCGAGCGACCTGAGGCCCCGCCATTCGTGTGACACGCACTGGTGAGCTTTCAACTTTGGTTTCGCGGTTGTTGGCCGTTGATTGGATGCATGCATGCATGCTGAATCCGGTCGTGTCGACGGCAGCCACCATGACTGGCTGCGTCGGCACAGCCTGATGAGATCGTTGCAGAATCGGGCAGCTGTTTCTGGGTCTTCGTCAGCTCAACTGCGCTTTGCTAATCCTCGTTCTCCGGCGATCATTCTTCTCGGCTTGGGAAGCGACAAGCGCGGCACAGATACCGCGAGCATTGGTGTTGATTCTCCGTCTTTTTTTACTTTTTTTTTTTTTTTTTTTTTTTTTTTTTTTTTTTTTTTTTCGCTTACACAGCGTCCGACATCCGCTACGGCGTCCTGGATTTGGCTGGTTGATCCCGCTGTCTCTCGGCTCATCAGTGGTGCGACACGACCTGCCAACTTTTGACGGTGCCAGCAGTTCATGTGTGTGACGAAGTTACCACAGTAGGTAACCGGCGTGGGCGGTCTCTGACAGTCTGATGGGACGATCGAAGAGCGCCCACCAAGAGGGTCGTCCTTCTTTTGTAGGTAGTATTCCGGCAGCCGCTGTGATCCTATTCCAAACTCGTTCTCAGGTCAGCTGCAGGCTGTCTGCTGAGCTTATAGCTGTTCTATGCCTCTTTGTAACGGACTTGGTGGCAGGCTCTTAACAGCACTGGAATGATGGATGCTTTAGCGGTGGCTGACATATGTCCCAGACTGGCAACCGGGGAGCGGGAGAGACCGTCTCGATAATAAGACATGCATGCCATCATGACCCGGGAACAGCATAATAGGCGGGACATTGCATACACCACCATATCGGAATCCGGAGAATCGACCTCTGAGGCGACCGCCTGATCCCATGCTCCGTATGTCGGTTAAATAACCTATAAGCTTTACTCTCGCATCGAACAAAAGCTTGTCGACGGACGCACATCGTCACAATTGCATTTTCGTGCCTGTGCCCCAAACGCACGAGGACTGGCTCACCGAGAATGTAGCCTCAGTTCAGCAGTTCTCCAATGCGCAGGGCTGTGTCCACATCATCGAGGTGCTTTGCCTCACTGTGCCGTCAGCGACGAGATATATTCAGTCAGTGCCAGTCTGGATAAGACATTCCAACGGTAACCAACGCCCAAGTCGGCCCTTATCCTTCCACCATGTCAGCACGAGCTTGTGATACCACACAATTGTCCTTTCTTGGGACATATACGATCGTTCTGCCAGTATCCACAAACGTAATCGGCTGCTGTAATATGAACGCGATGTTGGAGGATGTTGTCGGGGTGGGGGTACGTTTGAGCTTCGGCTGTCGGGGATGGGAATCCTCGAGGTCTTTGGACCCAGCCCAGTGCACAAACGTGTTGTGCATCGTATTACGATGCGTGAGTGGCATCCACAGATGCGATAGCTGCAGAAACACGGAGATGGCGACGTTGCATGGCGATGGGATGCGAACTGGACTCGAGCAGTTCGATCGGTCAGTCAAGACAGCTTTGAACTGCATTGCAGCGATAAACAAATCGAACTTCCTCGCGAGGCACCAGGAGTTGAACAGCGATAGAGGTGTGCCGGGGAAAGCCCTTGTCGCAAGCGATCCTCAACAGGGTCTGGAAGCACAAATCCAACCAGTTGGTGCAAGATCCCAAACATGCACCGTGAAAGCCTGCCAGACTGCCAATGTCTGCAAGGGGCGGTCCCCCAACCCCGGGCCTTGTCGGGAAGCCGAACGGAAGAGTCCGTACCGGAGCTTGCCTCGCGTTTCAACGGCATCTAGGTTATTGGGAAAGCCTAATCAGACAGCCCTTTCTTTATCCAGGAATGATCAGCCAAGGAATTACTGGAAGATGAAAGAGAACTTTGAACAGTGTATCGCGGCCCCAAGCTGCTCATTTCGTTCCTAATTGGGGACTTGATGCCATCGTTGTTGAAGAGAGGTCGTGGTGGTGTTGCTTGGTATGACGCTAGAGTACCTCTGAAGCCAGTGAGCTGGTTGGTGGGGCGTCGCCTCACTGAGATGGCCTGCATTTCGTACGAGAATCACGGCCGTCGGAATGATTTTTATGACCGTGGCGAGACAGAGTCAAACAGGCAGTCGATGCTTACCGAAGCATATCGTGTCATTACAGCTATTTTGCCCTGTGCCCAATGCTCATGAGCATGATGATGGAAGGGCAGAAGGGTCCTCGAGTCACAGGGAGACTGAAGGCATGAATAGAGGCCCACGCTATTGGATGAATCGGCCGGTGCGAGAATTCCCCGCACTGTACCGAGAAAGCTGCCCGAGACATCCAGAACAGCCCGGTCCAGCTCTGCATCCACTTCGCCAGCGAGCTCCTCAGCTTGATGGGCATATACACTACTGCCAGAGACAACAGAGTGAATGGGGGGTAACTCATGGAGTTCAGTTTTCTCCTGTGACAGCATTTCCAGAAGCTCCCATGCAAAGGATGTACATACATATGCATAATCACCGTTCCCAGCTGATAAAACGCCGCAAAATGCTGGGATGATGTCACGGCTTGATTTTGCCGGCAGACCATAAAGGTATTCATGTCGGCTCAGAATGCACCACATTCGGGGAACAAGCTTTGGTATTCTCGGCCTTGCACTGGCAGGACTGGTTATGTAGATTCATCCCAGGCACGTACAAGGTACCGTGTCTTGCCGTCTGCCCTGTCACTAGTCGTCGATGAAATCCCGGGCATCGAAGCACCCACCCGGCAACAAGCGAAGGCTAGAACTGATCTTTGTCCCTGATGCCGTGCTGCAAATATAGTAGCTCCGAAACACCTCCCTTCAATCCCTTGCCTTCTGTCATTTCGGTCTCTGTGGTTACTCCGCAACAAGTGCCAATAATACCTCAAATACCACAACGAGGGCGAGAAAAGCCGTCAACAAGGCAAGCCTGAGTAGTCATGGATTTGAAGCCAAGTCACATCCCCGAATATCATCTGTCAAGGGCTCGAGTCGAACTCAGTTTTCCTCCATTAGAGTTCTTTGAAGAATGCACCCGGAGATCTTAGGCATGGCGCAACAAGTGGGACATAGAGAACCACACTAAGGTACCTTTAACGAGGGATGGTGTCGTGATGGGCTGCATGAATGATCTGGACCTTTCTTCGGCCGGCCTCCTGATTCTTCCTCAAGCACGACAGAACGCATCTATTTGGCTTAGCAAATTCTGGCAGGGGCTTTACAAGTGCAACATTCACAATGTAAAGTCCACGAGCTTCTTGTTGGGCGCATAAAGTCGAACATCGTGGACTTGGACTGCGACATGTGCATACCTCCAAGTTGCACTGCCAGCTGGCTTTGGTGCGTGGGATTTGCTGCAAGTGTAATGCTGGGCGTTGCTCACCCGTCCAACCCTGCCCCCTGTCGTCCATAGCGTCACAGCGGCCTTAGTCGGGTGGAGCTACTGGGTCGTCTTGTATCCCTCTGTACTGTCCGACACTTAGCTTGTCCTGTCGGATCTCTTTGAGCCCTTTCACTGCAGTCCGCCCGCCCCCTTTCATCGGACAAAGGATGGGCTGCAGTGATGAAGATACTTTGAGATACATGCCTCCTGCAACCACTTGCAGGGTACGACTCCGCCTTGCTCCACCATCATCTGCCACCCTGCTGCTTGGAAGGGTGCGTGCCTGTACCTCTTCTGTTCCGCTTGTCTCTCGTGCAGTCAAACCTTCGATCCCAAGGGACGACTTTGGCGAATTCCCGTCACTCTCTACACCATTCACCTCTTCCGTCTCCTCCTCCTCTTCACCTGTCTGGTATCCCTTCTCTATTGTGACCTGCGTCTTCATTGTGTCGAATCACTCCCGCTCTGACAAGTGAAGCGAAGCTCAAGGTGCCTATCCCGTTCACTCGCTCCACCGATCGACCGAGTCTCGGCCCGCCTGCCGTCTGCTGCCTCTTGGAACACTTCCTCCTCTCTAGAACACCCCCAATTCCTACCGAAAGTGCTCGTGCCAGCATGTAAAACGTCTGCCTCTTGGATCATCACAAGAGGGCCGTTCAAGGCAGGCGTCAGGCTTGTACCAGAGCTTGGTCGGGGACACTGAGGAGAGGGTAGTGTCTGGCACCATCCAGCCATATCCACAACTTCCCCGACGACGGACTCCACCATCAAGCCGGGCAACATTCGATAGCAACAACAACACAACAAACAACGACACAAAAAACAAGGTGATTCGGAGGATCATACTCAGGGGAGGAGAATCAAGGGGATCAGCATCCATTTCTGTCATTTACAATGGTGCTCGCGGTCCCCGAGAACATGCAGCTGCTGCTAGGCGGCTCGGCCGAGACCATGGCTGAGCTGCCCCAGCAGGCATTTGCTCTGAACCTGAGCGACGACGTGCTGGAGGGGATGATCGAGTCGGTCCGGAGTGGCCAGGAGATCCAGCTGTCACTGGGTGACACTCCCGTAAGTGTTGTCTCTATTGTTGCCATGTTGCTCTAGTATTGTCGGTCGTTCTGGTATTGTCAACGGCTGGTGCGAGCGAGGTGAGGAGAAGATGGTGCCAGACAACCGCCGCTCGCCAGAGAAGAAAAGCCCTCGGCCCAATTGACAATAGGCTCACATCGTATTGTTGCTGCTATTGTTGGACTGGCTTATTGCTCGCACCAACTCCTCTCTTCTTAAGGTCAATCTTGCCAGAGAAAATCCATCTTCTAACTTCTCTCCATCGCAGTCATTCCTGTTCGCAGACCAGGAACACAAGATAACACAGCCCTCACCCGACTTCGAATTCGACCTCTTCATCTCCAAATCTCCCACATCGAACCTCCAGCGATTGGCCACTCCAGCCATGTCGATACTCAGCCAGAAGAACCGCAACGCGCTGCTCCGGCAGAAGCAGGGGACGCACGGCAAGGCGAAGCCCAAGCCCAGGGAGACGAAGGAGAACAAGCCGGCGAAGGACAACAAGACGGAGAATGTCGCGGCCAGACCGCTGAGCAAAGCCGAGAAGGAGCAGGCGGACATCGACGCCCTGTCGGCTCGGTTCCACCAAGCCGAGGCCGACAGGGTTGGGAACTCGTACGTATACCTCCACTCCAGCCTTGCCGCTGTTCCACGAAGTGCTGACCTTGCTTCTTAGCACGATGATCCTGGAGGGTCCGATCCAAGTCAAGGCGGGCAAGCTGAAGGCTGGCAGGGGGCAACTCCTGTCACGCCCCAGTGCGCTCCCGAGGTCGCAGCCCGGCAGCCCTGCCCTCGCCGGCACGGGCTCGCCCTCGCTCGGCCCAACCAGCAACAACGCCGCCCAGGAGAAGGCGAGGAAACTCCGGTTCCCGCTGATCCACGAGCTGGCGGCCCGCGACCAAACCTTCGGCGACCTCCAGCCCAAGTGGCAGGGGGAAACCGACGCCGATTTCCACACCCACCTGGAGAAGGTCGCCAACTTCGAACCGGCCTCGCAGAAGTGGACGCTGAAGAAGAACTGCTGGTTCGAGCTGGACGTCTTCGCCTACCCCTACGCCAAGGAGGACGACCGCCAGAGGGCCATCGACAACGCCATCAGGAAGTACGACCAGAAGCGCCTGCCGGTGTCAGACCCGCTCTGGCAGAAGCTCCTGCCAATCTCGGAGCGAGGGAAGGGCATCTGCTTGAGCAAGGTGCAGGCCGCTATCGCAAAGGGCCCCGCGGCACCTGCCCCGAAGATCAACGTCCAGTCTCCGAAGGCTTCCAGCCCGAGCGTGGATTCAGAGAGGGAGGATTCCGGCTCCAGTTCAACCAACAAGGCAAAGGTCGGATCAGAACCCATGGCGCGCACGAACTCGGGCAGCAAGACGAAGAAGGTGTCCGAGGCACAGGCACAGGCGAAGCGGCTCATGTCGGGCAAGCCGGCCAAGACTGCGGCACCGAAGCCCACCTCGAAGCCGTCCTCGGCCAAGACTTCGCCCAAGGTCTCGCCGACCAAGCCTGCGAGCAAGGCAGGTACCGGAAAGGGTGGCAGAGTGCTTTCCAAGGAGTTTATCTCTGATTCGGACTCGGACAGCAGCGAGGAGGCACCACTCTCGAAGACGACCGCGGCCAGCAAGAGGGCGCATGAGATCAAGGACCTCAAGAAGGCGACCGCCGCCAAGGCGGACACAGTCAAGGCGACCACCCCGAAGCCCAAGCAACAGCCCGCAGAACGTGCGACAGAGCAGCCAAAGCCTGTCGAGAAGCCTCGCGATGTCCCGGTGCCGAAGGCCAAGCCTGCGCCGGCCAAGTCTAACGCACCAGCCCCCAAGATCATGGACTCAATCCGTGCCGAGGGCGCGAAGCCGAAGCCAGTCCGTGCTCCCAAGCGCTCGCGCGACGACGACGAGGACGACAGCTCCAGCTCGGGCACACCTCTCAGCAAGCGCCTGAAGCAGAACCGCGACCATGCGGTCAGCAAGCCTCGGCCGAGCGAGCCGCCCGCCGCCAAGCACCGCAAGTCCGACTCGAGCCAGAACAGCCGCAGCTCGCAGAGCTCGACCTCGTCGGCGAAGGCCAAGACCTCGCCCGTCAAGTCCTCGCCTCTCGCCTCATCGCCCCCGACCAACGCGTCCGAGATCGACGCCGCAGCGGCCGCCGACGAGCGCGACACGATCGCGGTGGTGGCGGCGAAGAAGCGCAAGTTCGAGTCTACCGCGCGGGCGGGCGAGAAGAAGGCCCTGGCGGACCGCTACGACAAGTCGCAGTCGTCGGCGGCCGACCCGTACGACAAGAGCGACTCGTCGGACTCGAGCCTGATCAAGCGCGCCAAGCACGGCCACGGCCGCAGCAGCAACGGCGCCGCCGAGATCTCGGAGGCGACGAGGAAGCAGGCCCACCGCTTCAAGACGTTCTACACCCAGTACGAGGCGCTGCACAGGGAGCTCAGCGCGCTGGAGGACCCGCCCGAGGAGCAGGTCCAGGAGCTGCTGGAGATGCACAACCGGCTGTGCCGCATCAAGGACAGGATTCGGAGGGATGTCGGGGATGGGAGCCAGTGAGGTGGCAGGATGCTAGGTGGAAGAAAGAGGGAACTGGGAAGGAGCCCAAAGGGGGTGAGCGATAAGGGAGGATTAGAGCCAGCTTCAAGGGTTGAGGTCGAGGGCATCACAACAATTGGCTTTCATTTTACGACAGCATGGGCGTCTATCTCTACGAGGCAGTCCCGCATTTGCATTGCAGCGGTTGATTTTTCATGGTCTGGATCTGAGTCGACTTTCACTCACATCATAAAAAACGGCAGGGGCGGCTTCGACCTCTCGAGTCTCTGCAGGACATCAAGCATCACAGGAAAGGGAAAGCGGTCCTGAATCGAACTGTGACTTGGTTG
>Ga0209127_100499_pt1 | contig 13759 bp, 15 predicted proteins | sample LakSupMetagenome_FD_187469 | JGI IMG/M metagenome (GOLD analysis project Ga0209127, IMG submission 187469) | Freshwater microbial communities from Lake Superior, Canada - Sta WM archaea (SPAdes) (version 2) | ecosystem: Environmental > Aquatic > Freshwater > Lake | place: Lake Superior, Canada...
TAAAATTTAGGTGGTTTTCCCATACCTTTCTATGTACTTTGACAGGATCTGCAGTTGCTTACGCATTTTGGTTAGCCGGTGGGGCATGTAGCACGCTAACCTTTAATACCCCGGTGGAGGTGTAGTATCAAAGCACGGACGCGCATCTTAGTCAGGGGTATTAATTGCCCCTCCCTACGCGCCTGACGCGTTAAGAGGTGTGATAAGATAACAAACAAGCCGCCGTGAAGTATTCCTGGTTCCAGCACCTGCACAACTAAGGCACTCTTCAAGTTGTTAACGAAGCGTTGCCTGCTTATCTGAAATGTCGACCACTGACTAGAATTTCTCGCTTGTTTGCTTCCAGTGCTATTGCACACCGCCAGTTGTTAGCGTTCATATCGTGCGACTCCTACAGCCTGCAAATGTGTCAGTGCGCAACCCTGGCAACTGACGATCCGGTATTGCGGAGTGGATTACCCCTGAACGAGCCAAGACTGCCACGTGTGGGTGGTTTCGATGGCGTTGTCTGCCCGACAAGCTGGATCGAGCTAGTTACCTTACGTCCCTTAGCAGACTGTGAGCACATGGATGACCATCTAGGAAGACTGCCATCGCTGTAATCCTCTCCCAAAATTCTTCAAGGGACCCGTCTCTGTTAAGTCGACCCCCAAATGCAGCTCGTTGGTAAGTATGCCTGTTGGCTGTTCGAGCTTACTGTGTATGGGGTTCAAACGCCTGCGAGCTGCGCCGCAGAAAACAGGCGATGAGACTTCGGCACAGGGAACAAATTCCGGGTTGACCTGGAATTCAAGGTCAAGGATGGCAGCCACCGCATCCAACCCGCGTATGATCTTCTGAGTCACGTCTACCTTTTCAACCTCCAACATCATTCAGCAGTGAGCTACGCCTCAAGGAAATATCGCCCGCCGGAACGACACTGATTTAATGAGTCCGTCCCTCGAGGAGCTCCCTCTCGAGCTCTTAGACGAGATTCTAGTGTTCCTGGACCTGCCCTCGATATGCCAGCTCCGCTTAACCTCCCGGACAACGGCGGCGAGGTGCGCCTCGTCGCATCACTTCAGGGCCTTCTTTCGAGAGAAGTACGTGGCCCTGACAGAACAGGCGCTGCGGGCTTTCGCAGATGCGACGCAGGCCGGGGGCCTATGCGCCGCTGTTCAGGAGGTCACCATCAGCAGCAGTGCCATCGACGAATGGCCGCGGAACGTACCCGCCTGGGAGGACAGACGGCTGCCATCAAGGCAGGACGCGATATCCCTGCTGAGCCGCGCCTTTGAGGGACTCGTCAGGAACGGTGCGACCGGGAGGCTGCTGTCGCTGTCGTTAGACTCGGCGCCTGCTCTTCCCGATCCCAGAACTCGGGCGGGAGAAGTCCAGCGCGCATACCGCTTTGACTTCAAAATAGTACACACTGCCGACGTGCGCACTTTTGATGTGGTTTTCCACGCGCTGGGTGCGAGTCGCCTGCAGGTCGAAGCCCTAAACATCTGCCGCGGGCCCGGACACCTATATCTCAGCGTGTCTTGCAAGGAACTCGACGTCGTTGACTGGAACGCTCCGGGCTTGAGGCGAGCTCTTGCAGCGGTCCGGTCGCTCTCGATGTGCGTAAGAAATATTCCGCTGACGGCGGCTGGAGGACAAAACAACGACAGGCCCGTGTCAAGACGAGAAGCCCTGCAGCGTGACGTACCGGCCTGGGAAGCCGAAGGCGACTGGACATCGCTGGCACGTTTCTTAGACGTCTTGGGGTCGCTCGAGGACTTGGATCTGCAGTACGTCTGTCGTCACACTACCTCAAGACCGACACCGCCCATGCGGTTGGAATGGACGCACGAGAGGCTTCTGCAGGATGTCGCCCGATCCGACAGTCTGTCGAACCTGTCTCGCTGCAGACTTCGAGGTGTCTATGCTAGGGAAGCAGACTTGCTCGGATTCGTCAAGTGCCTGGCGGCGGTCAAAGAGCTTTCTCTGGAGACCATTTTCCTTACCACGGGGACATTCGCGTCCATCTTCGATTACTGCTCGGACGCAGCTACGTCGCTTACCAAATTGGACTTCGATCTCCTGCACGAGATGAGCTCGCAGTACACACTGGTTCTCTTCCTCGGACCCGACCGACGGCAGTCGATGGTCGAACTCGTGCCCCCCGAACTCGGAGACGTGTCGCTTGAGCGATGCGGTGACGATGTGAGACTCCCTATTCTTTACACGCATAGATCGCATCCGGTGACTGCCGACACGGCACGAGCATTGGATGTGCGGCAGCGAAGAGAGTATGGTGTTTGCCTATTGTCTGCAAAAAACTCCTTTCCGTAGATATTAAATCTTTCCAATGGTTCCTCTCTATTTCTATGACTACAGGACTTCTTGGGCTCGTATACAACGTTAGAAGACTTACCCGAGTCCGGCTCCCTTCTAAAGTTGACAACGCCGGGCTGGGTCTATTGCGAGGGTGTTGAAGGGGAGCAGACGGCGGCGTGCCATGGTGAGCTTTCAGTCGTTTCTTGGTGCCTTGCGAGTATGCTACACGGATGTGCAATGCCCTGTGATAGGGTTGCGCCCGGCACACGCACAATGTACGGCACTCTTGAACGTGATATTGAATGGGTATCTTGTCTATGCCTCCTTGGTCGTAGTCTCATGCCTCCTCGACGATGAAGGCGCCTCCTTCTCCTCCACCTTGAGCTTCTTGGCCGGCGACATCTCGCCACTCGGTCTCCTATGTCTGCTGTGCTTTGGGTCATCCTCGACCTCTTCGAGCTTCATCAGAGCCTCGGTGAGCTTCCTTCGGCCAGCCAGCTCACGGGCAGTACTGTCGCTCTGTGGTCGGTAGAACTCCGTCACTATGGCGACGGTCGCGTGGTAGGCTTGGTATAATAGCAGTCTCGTCTTGGTGGAGTCGTTTTTCTCCTCGCTCTTCGGATTTGGTGACTGGTGGTTGTCGGTCTTGCTGCCATAGAACCCGTTGAGTAGTTCCTTCGAGGGGTTGTTGCTGAACGCTGTCGACAGTAGGGGGTCGCCGAAGACGGCATTACTCCAGTCACGAAGACCGACGACTTGGTACTTTGGTTCGCATGCGACTTCCGGGGTAGGATGGCCACCCTTGCCTTCAAGGTCATGACAAAGCGGACTGGCTCCCTCTTCTCGTTCCTCTCTTTGCTTCCCTTCTTCACTCGACCGTTCGTCACCATGTGGTCTCGCGCGGGTGCTGGTCCTCTGGGTTTCCTTCTCTGTAGTATGCGTAGGCACGACAAACACGAGGGCATTCTGATCCTCCATCCCATCAACAAGAACTAATGATGGGACTGTAACGTCGTCGAGCATGTAGCTGAACCGTGTGAGATGCTTGCGAATCATCGAGTAGGCCAGCATTATTCCCATGTCTTCCGCGTCCCGCAAAACTCCTTCAAACATCAAGTTGAACGCTGCCGACCAGGTACGGGATCCCTCCGCTGAGCCGCTTGCTGATGGCGTGGACGACCGGGTTCCATGCTTCGTGGATGCAACCGGCTCGGCTGAGGCAAGAACAGTCGCCGCATGTCCAAAGCGGGTGGTTGGTGATTGGATTTTAGCGAACTGCCGAGTCAACTCTCCTAGTCGGATGTCGATCTCGGCTCGAAGGGTTTTTGTCAGACAATCAGGGGCTTGGGAGTTGATGGCCATGCCACTCCTCGGTCGCCATATGCTGTATGGAGCATCCAAAGTCGTGGAAGTCACAGGCCGAGTAACTAGTTCTGGGAGCAAGGCTAGTAATTCAGACTTGTCAATCGAGGACAAGTCCTCCGACTGAAGTTGTTTGCTGACAGTGACACTGGATGTACTCCTCTCCATGTCCTTGCGGTGGGATGAAGCATCCCCCTCATCTTCGTCCCGGGCTGATCCTGGACTGAGAGGACTTTCTGCTGCCAGAAGCGTACGAAGCCATTGGACGATCACAGCTTCAAAATCGATATTCTGCCGCTCCGACCGTAGCAATTTCAACATGGACGGAGGTGGCATGACCAGCTCCAGGGTGTTGCCATCGGAGAGGAGCACCTCATATACCCGGTGCAGCTTAGACGAGTAGACGGGCCGAAATCCACGGATGACAACGTCAGGGTCATCGATCGCCCTTGATACGGCCATGGCGATCTGCTCGGTCCATGGTTGGCACATGGAGCGACGGAACAGGCGAGGTTGTACTGCAGTGAAACCCGTGGCACTCTTGTCATGTCGACACTCGGTGGAACATGGCGGATCTTGCGCGACAAAGAGGTTTCGGACGTTTAAAATGACGCTTGTTTCCCCGGAGGGCAAGGGACGACGGGGAGATTAGAGCTTCGCCGGTACTTTTGGGAAGGGGGCGGTATCAGACAACAGCGAGTGGGAGTGGCTTGGGGAAGTCGACAACCAAACACACAAAATTCTGGCCTATGGGGTGGTATACCGAAACGAAGAGGCGTTATCCGTCAAGCGCTGTCGTTGGGTGATGGCCCTTTTGGCACAGGGCTTAGCAAGGAAACGGCCCGGAAAGAATGCAGGTGAAGCCGAGTGAGGGCAGAACAAGCGAGAAGGGAGAGCAAGGCGTCGGCCACCGAACATAAAGGACGTCAAATGCAAGTTGTCGGTTGCTCCCATGTATTTATTATTCAGGAGGTGCATTTCAGAATACAAGTCGAGAAAGAAAAGAGGATGATGCCCGGCAGCACAGGGATATTGTCCAAGTCGTCGTGGACCGGCAACAGACGTCCCGGACATGATCTCTTTCAAGGTTAGAGACCGCGTCTGAGCATGGTGTTCGCTCAGCGTCGACATCCACAACGTTACCTCTGAAGCAAAGCATACCAAAAGGCGGCAGAAGCGTTTATGGAACCACACCTACGTACTCCAGTAGACCCAACCATTCCACTCGGGTCGCCAAGAAGGGCCACAGTCCGTACGCTTAGACGCGAGGACGGCGGCCAGACAGCGGTGACGAATGAGGAGGCAAGCGAAGCGAGCGGCAAGGGGCGGCGGACCGTCATTACACGTAGTGAAGATGTGAGATGCTAGAAATGCAGAAGGGGGCGGGCCTGCGAACCAGAAAGGAAACCAGGAGCAGACGGCCCGCAGCAACCTCCGACATTTTCTCCTTCTCAATAACTGGGGGGCGGGGGGACAGATGGAGACAGTATCGCGGTCATGGGGATACCCGGGCCTAAGGTAGGTTGTGCATCGGAGGATTCGTGTCTCCAGCCATCCCTTTGCATGACTTTTGGTATCTGAATCAGACTTCGCAAGATCAAGCGTGTCCTTCAAGGCAATCCGATGACGGTCCAATCGGCTGTCTCGAAACACGCAAGGCCAACCACGCTGTGAAGTTTAGTGTAAACTGCGAATGCAGAAGAACGAACATGGTGAAGCGAGACGGGGAATTCATGATTGGCCAGCCTTAGCGAGACGGCCGAACCGCACTGCAGCGTTCTCCCGCCATCGTTCGCCTTTCCTCTTTTGGGACTCGACTTGCATCCCTTCCCCAGGGCTCATGACTGACGGCTCGATATCGCAACGCCATACCTACTCCTTCGTCCAGGATACCGTTGAGTTGAGTGAGTATCCGCTATGCTTCTCGCTTCTGTATGACTCTTTCGCTCCGACGTCGACGTATGCCCAAGGCCCTTCTCCAATGAGCAGCCACGGAAACCCCCGACACTATTTCGCAGACAGGCTCAAAAGCTTGAACGCGCTGCTTGGCAGAGACGCGGGCGCGCTACGGTGGACTGAAACGACCGGTAACGACCTTCCTCCTACGGACTGGCGCCGAAGCAAAAGTTCCGGTGTTCTAGGTAAGATCGCATCTCGCTTGTTAGTGGTCCGTTCTACCGGGTGTCAGCACACCGCATCAGCAAGAAGAAGCGAGCTCGCTCTTGTTAGCTCGAGAGTCGAGACATGAACCTGGAGGCTCGTTTCCACCAGATCGACCCACGGGCCGAGTGCTGTACCAATTGCAACCCTGCTCGCCAAAATTGTCACAATAGGGCTTAGCGCCATTTCCCCGCATTCGCAGGGGTTTCGTGAGGGTTAGGGGTACTCCTTTTACGTCCTTGTGTCGCTCGACACCGCTCTTCTGCTCTCCATGGCTGAGTGGTTATCTTGCTACACACTGTAATCAATGCAGTCATGGCAAAGTAATATTCGAATAGCCTCTGTGCGGCGGAGGGTATGTCCTATCTAGTTTCTGGCATCTGCGAGTCCCAGGAGCCTAAGAGTGCATTGCAAAACAATCTCCCCCTGCCATCGTTTCCAAGTGCTCTCATGACTGCGGCATGCGCCGAGCCGGCTACCGAAGTAGCCTTAGCCTGCATACGTACTTGGCTCGTATCAGCTATCGGGTCTTGAACTCAGGTGAGTCTCAGAGAGCAACTCGCTAGTTCTTATCCTCAGCATCTGATGGCTTCGCATCCTCGCCAACTGACGGCTTGGCTTCCTCCTGCCCCTGTTTGCTGGCGTGGCTGTAGAGCTCAGTCAGATTGTATCTCTTCAGCTCGTTCCAGTAGTCTCCATCCACTACACTCATTCCGACGGCGTTCTGCCAAGCTTTGTTAGTGACCGCCTACGAGCATAGGGATTACAACTGGAGGAGGCGTACCTGATAGACCTCAATGAGAACTACCTTATCCGGCTTATCCAGGTCCACCTTGTGTCGCTGATTATTGATCAAGCTGGCGACTTCCTTGATGATGACGTCCCGCTTGAGTGTGTTGTTGTTGCGGATACTCGGACGGATAGCGAACTGTTCCAGGGTGTCAGAATGCGCGCTTGCGACTCAACTTTGCATCACGGTTGGTACATACCGAGCAAGGCGCGGGTCCGTCAGAACCATCCTTCTTCGCCGTACCATCATCCGCCGAATTTCCTTGGTCCTGCACGCCGGCGGCAGTGGCATCGCCATCCGTCTTCTCCCCGCGGAGGTCAAAGACTTCTCCCAGCACCTTCCTGGCCAGATCAACGAGCCCCTGCTCCGTCGCCTTGCCCACGGCCGTCATAGGCACAAGCCTGTTCACGTACCGACTCCTCGTCCTCTGCTCCCCGGACTTGGCGTCCTGACAGATGCGCTTGACGAACTGGACCGGCTCGACCGGCGACCTGGTCCGCACGAACAACAGGCACGCCACGTTCATCTTGACCGGCGTGAAGATGCGGCCGGCGGCCTTGGCTTCCTTCCCCGTCGCTTTCATGGCGTCGAGCTCCCGCTTGACCGAGGCTTCGATGTCCTCTTCCTCGTCGTCCTCGGCCGGAGCCTCTTCGCCCTGTGGTTTCACTCCGTAGAGGATCTCGGCGTACTGTCTGCCCTTAGCAACCGCCTCCTTGGGCGTCCCGTAGCAACCCTTCTACTACCCGGCTGTAGGAGATAAGACATACCTCGTCAAACATGGCAACGACCTCCCGCGCCGCTTTACCTTCTTGGCCTCTGGCGCAGCTCACCCAGACTCCGGTCTCACCTGGTGATACGACGCCTTCCAGCAAGCCCTCTTTATTCGGCTGATGTGAATTCCTCCACTTGTTATCATTGCCAGAGCGCTGTCTCGTGTCAGCACACGCCACTTTGTGAAATGGTTGAGTCAAGGTACCTTATTTCTCTTGCCCTGCCCGCCAGAGTTCCCCGAAGGTGCCTCCTTTCTCTTAGTGGAGGACGACATTTTCGTTGGACTTGGGAGCGCCGTTCAAGCCAGCCTGTCAAGAGGGAGAGATTGTATTTGAATAGAGAAAAGAAATCAAGGCCTCAGATAAAATCAACGGAAAGGATCTGGGACTGTGAGAGCGTGGCTGAGGAAGTGTTGAGTGTAAGACCAGGCAGAGGTGAGTTAAGGTTCAAGCTGGGACCCACAACTGAAGACGGCGCGAGGGTCACACGTGCCTGTTCACGTGGTACCCTTATTAAAACGACATCAGATTACGACACTGAGGCAAGCACTCACGGTATTGCACATTTATTTGTGTGATTCAAATCCAGTGATAGCATAATTTGTACCAAAACTATTGCACATTACTGAAGCCAATGCGAAGTACCCATGCCGTGAGCCTCAGCCAGGGATGCTGGAACAACTGTCTGCGAGTCTCCCGGCCACATAGAGGCGCTCTGCTCCCAGGCTCATCCGCCCTCAGCCCGAAGTACCCAGTCTGAACCCGTCGCCCTCCTGTTCCCAGCTCATGCCGCCATGGTGCCATATGCCAACGAAAATAGGTCTTCCTTCAGCAACGCACGAAATAATCCCCCAAACCCATCAAAAGGCCCAGGTGTCATCAGCATAAGGGTATTGCGAATCCGCATCGTTGAACCCAACCTCTTCCTGCGCCGTTGCTCTTGCGATCCGGCGTACCGTGTGGCCTTGGCCCAGGCATGCCACTAATGCGTAAAGTATTGCTAGCAAAACTGCTTCCAGCAAGCAGAGTCCACCTCAAATGCCAAAAATGTGAAGCCACAGCATAAGAGAAAAGCCAAAAGCCAGACATCGTGTGCTGCGCGGGAACCGGCGGTGTCATGCAAGGGCAATCGACACCGGATCTCTCCCGGGGTTGGGAGCGCGGGGAGATGGGACCGCGGACAAGGCGTGTTAGCGACATGATCAAAGAGGGGCCCAAGTCTCCTCGGGTCCAAGGGCAGTCCGAGTAGCAGGTCAATAAACCACTGGCGGGGGTAGACCACGGTCTCGTAGCTGGCGCACAAGCGCTCGACCCGGCGGCGCATTTCGTCGGACAACGTCTCCTCCGACAGAATGAGCTGGAACGCGACCTGGAAGCGCTCGCCGATTTCGCTGAGCTCGCAGTACAGCTGCAGCACGATCCGTTGGTGCTCGTGCCGTTCACTCCATCTGTCGAACAATGCATGCTGTGCGATCCAGTCGAGGGCGTCGTAATCGTCTGTAGGGTCCGGGTACAGGTCATGCCAGGAGATACACCGCCACTCACGCGCGCGAATCCTACGCCGCGCGGACTCCAGGCGTTGGCGGATGACGGCTACCAGATGGTTCAGGGTGTCGTTGGAGGTACCGGCACCTGTCACGGCCGCGATGGCGTTCTGGAGACATTTCAGGTGTTGCCACATGTGGATGCCGAGGCTGGTCAGCCTAGCGATGTCCTCGGCGATGGGCTCGGGAGGGAGAATCGAATCCATGGTCACGCGGGTCGACCGTGCCTTGAAGGAGATGGGAATAATTATGCGGCAGCTTCCAGCTGCCCCAGCGAAGGCCCTAGACTAAGGGGGGAGAAGAACGCGTGGATGGACTGTCAAACGCAGTTTACTAGCACAGCCAAAAAAAAATATATAAGAAGAGGAAAGCGAGTAATCGGCAACTCAAGAATGGAGAGGAAGAGGGAAGAAGAGTGTGGGAGGAACACAGGGTCAAGACGTTGAGCAGCGAGACGCACACATCTTACTTTATACATCTTCGATTTCGATTTCGCCCCAGGTCTCGCCGTTTGAAGTCGTCAAAATGGGTTCCATTCCTTGCGAAAAGGGTTTTGGTCTTAGTTCGTCCAGCTTCAAGAAACCTTACGATGAGTCGTCCAGCTTCACGAAACCTAAGAGGAGTCAAGCATGCATGGCTTACCAGCTTAACACACTGCAAACAAGATTTCCAGGAGATATGCACCCGAAGAAGAATCAAGCCAAACACACAACTCCTATTCGTCGTCGTCATCCTCCTCGTCACTGTCCTCCTCGTCCGCATTCTCCAACCACTCGACCAGCACACGACACTTGTCCCTAACGGCAGCCATGCTCTCCCCCTCGGAAGCACGCTTGTCGCCCCACCAGGCCAGGATGCCCTCCTCCTCCAGCACGTCCTGGTTGTACAGCTGCTGCAGCAGCGCAGCCAGCAGCGCACCGGCCCTCGCCGGCTCCAGGTTCTTGGCCGCCACCAGCGCCACCAGCGTCTTCTGCAGCGCGAGCTCGAACTCCACCTGCTCGGGCTCGCCCCCGCCGACACCCACCTCGCGCACAAACTTGACCGCGCCTTTCTTTGACAGGAGCGCATTCTCGGCGGCTTTTGTCGGCTCGAGCGTATTTAGCAACTCGGCTGCGCGGCGGGCAAAGGCCACTGCTATGGCGCGCCTCATGGCCGAGTCCGAGGCGTCATTGGCGAGTCGCAGACCCATGAACTCGAGTTTGGCACCGTCGAAATCCGAGGTGTCGTCCGCGCGGAGGGAGTCAAGAAGGCCCGTCACCGCATCGCCGTGGAAAGCGCCCGTACGTCCTGTATTCGAATCGTCTGAGAGTGCGAGGGAGCTGAGACGCATGCGCGTCGAGCTGTCCGAGGTTGATGCCGTTGGATCGGCTTCTTGAAGTTCTGCGACCGCTTCCTCTATCTCCGAGTCGCTGTCGCCCGAGGTGGAGAGCGTCGATATAGAAGATGTGGACAGGCTGAGGCCGGCGAGTGAGTAGATTAGCGACTTCTGCAGGGTAGATGGATCGTCTTCGTCTTCCTCCTCGTCGCTGTCGAGGTCGTCTGACTCGGTGTATAGCCCTCCCCTCCCATTTGCACCGAGGAGCTTGGCGTCCGTCTTCACAGGGCTACCGTCTCCCGCCCGCAAAGAGAACTTGGCGTTGTTTACTGCGAGTTGGATGTTGTCCCCGACTTGGACACCATACGACAAAAGCGTCCCTTCCGGGATCGTGGTACCCTTGCCCACTGTGACAGCATTCGCAACCACCGACCGGTATACTGACGCTCCGTCCTGAACAACTACATCGTCCCAGATGTAGCTGTTTTGGATGTGCACGTTCTTTCCGATCTTGCATCTCCTGCCGATGACGCTGTTCGTCACCGTGCTTCCACTGCCCAGTTTGCTTCTCTGACCAAACACGGAATTCGAGATGCGGCTGCTGGGGGATATGACCACGCCATCCTCCAAGCACACGTCGCCCTTGGATCTCCTGTAGGTGTGGTCCATGACCAGGTTGGAGTCCGGCACGAGAGGAAACGTCCAGCGGCCTAGAATGTCTTTGCTAATAGCATCGTACATCTGCAGGTTGCTTGCTCGTGCTGCGTAGCCGCTGTCGAGGATCTCGGTGTAGATGTATTTGCCATTCAGCTCAAAGTCCTTGAGCACACCATGGAGGAAGTTCTTCCGCGGCAGCTCGTAGTCGAAACTCTCCGACCAAAGTGCTAGCACGTCCGGGGTGCAGATATCGATGCCACAGTCGATCAAATCACTCCGCATCTCGAGCGCGGTATGGTCTTCGAGCAGGGTCGGATCGAGGGTGATGTAGTGGTCACTCTGGAGGGGATGTGTCTCCTCATAGTGCAGACACCGGCTTGTGGTCGGATCTACCAGGAAATGTGGTGTTATGCCATGACTCTTCGTTCGATGGTCGTCCTCGCCGGCAGAGCGCAGCACCACGGTCATGATCGCCTCTCTGTTCGCCTCTCTCCTCGCACGATGCTTGGCGAGCGCCTCGTCTAGAGAGATGTTCGCCACGAGGTCGCCGTGGACGAGGATAAAGTCGCTGCTCATCAGCCCGCGCTTGTCGAGGTCTCGAAGGAAGTCGCCGACCGAGTGGGCGTCCGAGACGCGGATGAACTCGAGGGTCGAGAAGGGCGAGATCTTGCTTCCTGGCCGCCAACGTGGAGAATCGTAGATATAGTCCTCCACCTGCTCAATATGTCGGCCGCAGTATATGAACACGTCCTGGACGCCGTTCATGGCCAGGAACTCCAGGGTGTATTCAATCATCGGGGTGTTGGCCAACGGGAGGAGGCATCTTGGTTTGTCGAGCGTGAAGGGCGTGTACCGGTCCTGGAAAGTGTCTGCAATTATCTAGCCACGGAAGTCTGTCAGTTACAACCAAGCAAGTTCGAGGCGCATCTGCTACATACGACAGCCTGAAGCACATCTTCTCTCTTCTCCTCGGCGCCGCCTTTGGCTCCCTTCTTGCCTTTGCCGCCAGCGCCCTTGGCGGCCTGCTTGCCCGACATCGCCAATGCTCCAGGTCTGCACAAAGGGATGCTCCTTATATTGGTGTCGTGCAATTGTCGGTCGCCTGAAGATGTCTCTTTGGCAGCCAAGAAGTCGATGTCGTCCAATGGGGATAGCTTCTTCGGCGATGACTCCAACTCCCATTCGCGATCCTCACAAAAATTGCGGCTGTTTGGCGGGGTACAGTACAGGAACGCGGGACCCATTGTCCTGCCTTATCGATAAGAGCTTGGTGCATGTACAGCTTGTTGGCCCGTGCCTAAGTCCCTTCAGCAGGGCTGTCATCCTTTGAAACACGGTTGGAACAAGCAATGACAACATCGTCAACTCTATTATATTTGTTTCCTTCCTTATTTATGGCAGTACTTCAACCCCACATTGATACTACATATGATAGTGGACATTCCATAACTCTAGACCTTATTCTCAAGGTGATTTGAGTGTCTTTACAGCACAAACATCAAGGTGCTGGATAGGGCAAGCAAGTTGAACGAACAAACAAGGAGCCCGCCGGCTTTTCGAAGCCTGGACCGGACCATGCCATCCCAACATAATCGGACTCCCCCCCTATTTATTCAGCTGTCTCAGGTCTTGGCAGGGACGTGGTTCAAGGACTTCAACGTCGGGGCATCTTGTAACACGGAAGCACGGGAAGAGCTGTCTAGTCTGTCTGATGAGCACGCCAAGACATGGATTGACCAGGGGCAGGAGTCACCGGCTTGGCGCCCTCGCGGCTCTTGCCCCTGGGACCGGACCTCCATGCACGTTTCAACCCCTGGCCTCCAACTCCGACAAATCTCTTGGAAAACCATATCGTTGTTAAGCTCTGCCAACCACAATCTCGTAACAGTGACCGTGGCCCTTAACTGCTCCGCACGGCATCTAGACCGTCTGCTGTTTTAGTGGCAAGTCTCAGGGATCACAAGCGAGGAAGTCCTCGTCCCGAGTCGCAGACACGAGACTCCTGGTTGGTTCATTTACCTAGACGTCGGCTCTCGAATAGGCCAGACACCTTGGGATGGCAGGCATGTAGAGTAGCACTGGCTGGCTCTATGGGGCCTGAAACTGCCAGCCTGCCCATCAAGCATCAAGTTGCGCCAAGAGGATCTCCAGCGGCAGCAATCATACAAATAGTGATTCCGCCCATCCCATCCCGCCTCTCCTCTCTCCTCTTTCCCCATCCCATTCGTTCCACGTCCGTTTATATACCATTTATATTCAGCTTATAGAATCTGCTCGTCGCCGGCCGACATCATCAACTCTTCGCAAACCATCATCAACCACAACCGTCAGTCAAAATGAAGTTCATCCTCATCAGCCTATTCGCCCTCGTCAGTGTCGCTCTTGCGGTCACTCAAGAAGAGCACAACGGTATGTACCGTCCTGATACAAGGGCTTGGTTGAAGCAGCGATACTGACCGCAGCTTGTTCAGAGTTCATCAAGAGGCAAGCCAACACAGCCGGGAACGTGCCAGTCAACGTGGCAGCCATGACAGACAAGGACGGCAACGTCATCCTGTTTGATGCCAACAACGTCTACAAGGATGCAACCGAGAAGGGTCTCTGAGTCCGACGGCCATCAGGAGCGACAGAAGACAGAGAGGCGCAAGAGTTACGGGATGTTGGGTAGTGACATGTGGTTAATGCGGTGTTCAACGGGAGCAAGCAACTTGATTCATCATCCAGCATCAGGCCGACAACAGACAATAGATCTGAGACCTTGCTGTGTATCGGTCCGGCAAAGGAGGCACCACGGATGATAGAGGGAGCCAAGGCGCTTCCTCTGGGCAGATATATATTCTGAATGTACCTTTTTGCGGCC
>Ga0209127_100500_pt1 | contig 13749 bp, 16 predicted proteins | sample LakSupMetagenome_FD_187469 | JGI IMG/M metagenome (GOLD analysis project Ga0209127, IMG submission 187469) | Freshwater microbial communities from Lake Superior, Canada - Sta WM archaea (SPAdes) (version 2) | ecosystem: Environmental > Aquatic > Freshwater > Lake | place: Lake Superior, Canada...
GGGTCTCATCTACCCGCGCATCGAGCGTGTTCGGGAGGCAAGCATTATCGTTGCCCGCGAGGTCATGAAGGCTGCCCGCCTAGACGGCGTCAGCACGCTGCCAGAGGAGCAGTGGGTCGAGTGGGAGGAATGGGGCGATGTTGCTCTGACCAAGTACATCAAGGAGCGCATCTACGATCCCGCCTTCTGAGCGCCTGCTTCAATCTGAGGAGGCTGCGTATAATACAGGGGCGGAGTCCGCGATGGTGAGCCCTTTGGAGAGGCTGTTAGTGTATTTTGAGATTGTCAACGGGCCCTTGGCCTGTTTTTGCGATGTCGCTCGTTACGAGGCAAGACATGACGTTGCTTGGCGGTTTTTCCATTAATGATAACGCTTGAGCAGGCGTAGGGACTTTACGAGGGACAACTGTCGGGAAGGGTTGCACACAATACCACGGTTGGAACACGGGCTATACACGCCCTTAGGCAAGGGCGGCTTGTGAATAGACAAAAGGGATTCGGATGGTGACAGCCAACGCCTTCTTCAAGGACATAGCAGAAAATCACCAACACATCAAACTGGCGACACCTCCTAGTTACACCTCACTGACTTGGCGCGCAGGACCAAGCAGCTCAATGCACTCATCCGCTGACACAACTGGTAAGAAGCTGCAGCTCTGTGCATAGAGCATATTACTTGGGCAGCAGGACAGGAGGCGAACCACTGCATGCCACAAACGAGCTTGACAGGCATCGCTGCTAGTCCAAAGTAAGGATGCCTTAAAGAGCGCTGCATCTCCACAACTCCAAACCCAAGCCAATCTCAACCAGACAACAAATCGCTCGCCGGTGGAATTGCACATGCACATCGCTGAATTCATCAAGGATCATGCAGAGCCGACTCGTTTGGTTGCTTGTGGCTCTGAAACCCTGATTTGCTGCTGATGCTGCTGCGTTCGCCGAATTGTTAGCACATCTCGCTCTGTCCTACCCAGCGCCCCTGATTGTCCGTCCAGTCCGCGGCACTCCGCAACGGATTGAACGGTTCGCGCTTTCACCAGCTCATTTGCGCCTCGTTATTTCTCAATTGCGTTCAATATCATGCCGATCTTGGCCGTTGCCCAGTGCTCTGATGTCCGAGTGGACAAGCAGCACGCAGTCCTGAACATTACAGCCAGGGAACATGCATGGTTTTACCGTACCAGGGATTCGCTCGTGTTTGCGCGAGCGGGCTGCGGGCGAATTTGTATGGCCGAAAGTCGGTGATCACTGTGCCTGATGGGCTGCAAGTTAAAAGTGAGGCTGTCTAGCTCTCCGAGGAAATACCCGAATGGACGACCGAGGAGAACACAATCATACAATGCTCCGGTGCCTCGCTGCTAGTGCAGACAGGCTTGCGTTGTACCTAACTGACATCTTTCGAGTTATTAAAGGGACAGATAAAGTATCGCACGTACCTCACCACACCCTCTAGGCCGAGTCCTCGTGATTGTCACTTTGACGGGGTCTCAATATCTCTACAGAAATGCCACACAGCCAGCATGGCAAGGATTCAAATACTAAGCAAAGACATCGCCGGTCGGCCTCACATGTTTCCAAGAGCAAACAGGAGCAGCCACGACAAGCTTTGAACACTTCCGATGTGAGCCAGCCGCCTACGGGCAATGACGCACCAACTGTCAAACCAGCAGCAGAGCAGCAACGGCCATGGTCGCCTTGGATTCCCGGAGATGATGGCAGATGGTTCTACCAGGGTCGGCTGAAGGCTGATGGCAGTAAGTCTTCAGCCGGTCGAAACGTGCTGGTTAACACAGCACTGCAACTAAACTTTTGCGACAGGCGGATGGGAATACCAATTCACAGAGGGCTATCCCCCAGCACCTCGGCGACGAGATCCGAGCTTAGGGACAGCCTATCCAGCGCCGTCACAGGCATCAACTTACAGTCCACCGGCAGCTCGCGCAGGAGCAAATTTTGGGATCGAGACGCACCAACCACATATAGACACGGGAGACGATGGCGCCGAGGACAGCGACAATGGTGACGAGGAAGTGGAGATCCACCCCCAAATGCCTCCCCAAGTACCCAACCTCACGGCACCCGTACAGTCACAAGCGGTTATCCTAGCAAACAACAACTCCGCGCCGCCAGCAGCAGCTAGCAAAGCCGGCAACGGCAGCGGCAGCGGCAGGCAAGCGCCCGCAAAGCACGCCGCCGCCGGCAAAGCCGGGAAGAAGCTCAGCGCCATCGTCAAGGCGGATAAGGAGCGGCGGATCAGCTCCAGGAAGAGGATCAAGAGCTGGCTTAGCGAGGTGACGCCCTGAGCCTTGGCGCAAATGATCGGAATCTGATGGAGGCGTCTACTATGAGCCTTCCGGAGATGAGAGAGACCGACGGATTTTGTAGCCTGCTGGCTAACACTACCGCTCCCACCCACCCAGCACAATAACCCACACATCCTTATGCTCCGCCTCGCTTCCCGGTTCAGTCAGCTTCACAAACCAATCCAGCGACAAGTCCCAGCACGGGCCGTCTCGTCAACGATCAGGAAAATTGACGGCGTATTGCCAGACAATGGCTGTAAAGGCTGAGGCCGGGGGAACAACACAACAGGGGGGAGAGGGGAAGATGATTTCTCTCCCTCTCTCCCGTCCTTCCCTGCATCTCGGGATAAAAAAGTGGGAAACTCACTATCCAGCGCCCACCCCGAACGTGCCTATACCCTCGGCATTCATCTACCACAGGTTTGGTGAGTTGGTGAGGGGATGCGGGAAGGAGAGATGTTGACGGGGGTGAAGGAGAAGAATGGTGGGAGGAAAGGAATGGAGAGGAAAAGGGGGTCAGGAGGAGGCTTCGCGACGTGGCTTACGCCGGTGTTCATACCCGTCACGAGAAAGACGTTGACGAGGAACTTGGCTAGTCCCAGGGGACTGTGGGATGGGTGTTTCACGTAGACCGGCCCGAGTTGCCATTTTGGAGACTGTCGATTGCGATTGTATTTATGCGAAGTAGGGGAAGAAGTGAGACTGAAAGGGATGTGAGATGTGGCTTGGGGATCTAATCTGGACATTGCGGAGGCAGAGCGTGTGGCTTCCATTGTGTATCCCGCTATGCGCCATGCGCCGCGGGAAGTGGTGGAGTTGTCGTCGGTATGCTGCCCATAGTCAGAGCGTCGCGGCTCTGCCACGGCTCAAGCAATGTCCTTTCTTGCATATCACGGGCAGAGAAACGGCATGACCGCGTCGCCAAGTGGAGTGGCCTATTTCCATAAGTCTCAGCCTTGGAGGATTATTTGGAGCACATTTCGACTCATGCAGTTCTTGTGCTGATATCTTGAAGAGGTGTGATAAGCCCGGCCCATTTGCATACGGCGCAACCATTCACTGTGCTATAGGGAGCTAAAGTTTGGAACAGCTTTGTTTTCATGTTCACTATCTATCTATTTTATCTATGGGGGGATGCGCGTATTACTGTGTTAATGTAGAAACAGCAAATGTGTCCAATCCAAAAAACAAAAAGTTGACAATTGACTGGTCATGGTTACCGTGCGCCACATAATTATCTGGCACCCCTTCTTCCCTTGCCCCCGGCCTTGCTGGTTCTTCAATCTGTATGGATGCGTGGAGGAGTGGCATGGGCGGAACAGCCGTCGGCTGTCTACCGGCTATCCAAAGCGAGTCCAGTGTGGATTCATATCGGTGATGCTGTCTCAGCTCGTGTTGCCTTGGTGCTTTGTGCGTTTCGTGGGCTTCTCAATCTCGGATTCCGTAAGGAGAGTGTTGTGTAGTGCGTTTCAACCAAGGACTGACGTAGGAATAGAAGGAATGGCGGTGAATGGAGCGAGCCCGGTTTGGACAATCTGGTATGTCGCGCATATAGGTCCACGGCAGGGCGGCCTACGATGGTTCTGCTGCCATCAGGATCTTTGGAGCCGCGGCACTTTCGTTAGCGAGGACTTATTGGAGAGGGAGTCTTCTTGCCAGTAGGTCACTGTGCCACGGAAGAACAGAATAGGGGCAGTGGACGTACAGTTTAAGCCGAGACTGTGGACGTTGCCGCGGTGGGCACAATCACAGTGGCTGTGTTTGTCTGGGTCACAACTCCAGGCGTGAATGTGGTAGCTGTGGCCACGGAGACCGAAAGAGTTGAGAGAGTCGTGACGCTCGTGGCAGTTGTGGTCGTGATAGTCGATGTTGTCGTGGTCGACGAGGTCGAGCTGGCCGATGAGGTCGATGATGTGGTCGGCGAAACGGTAGTTGTAGTTGTCGTAGATGTAGACGAAGTAGTCGTGGATGTCACCGAAACGGTCACGGTAGTTGTGGACGGCGGCGGCGTCATCGACGTGCTCAGGGTGCTTGTGTATGTCGTCCCAGTGACTGTCACAGTGGCTTTGAGGGAGGGTTGTCAGCCGGACACTTGGATTTCACAACACTGATCGGGCACCGCTTACTTGGATAGACGCTGATGCAAGAGCATGCCTTGGAGAACTTGTCGCCATCGCAGTGCGCGGCATAGTCGGGAATCTCGTGGGGGCGGATGGTGACTACGAATTTTGTCAGCATGGGTCGCCCTCGGAAGACGGCAGGTCATAGCAGGGGGTACGAACCGTGCCTGACTCCGACCTTGACCTGTCCTGGCGAATGCCTCATGGCCCTGGCTGTGACCATGACCGCCGCACCAGTTGTACTCGTACTCGTGCTGACCGTGACAGAGAGGCTGGTGGTCAGACTAGTGCTAGTCACGGTGCTCGTGTCCGTGCCAGTGCTCGTAGCAGTACTGCTGGTCAAAGTAGTGCTCGTCGCAGTGCTCGTACTCGTTCCGGTGCTTGTGATAGTACTAGTGCTCGTTCCGCTGACGCTCGTGCTAGTAATTGTGCTTGTACTCGTCCCGGTGCTCGTCGAAGTGCTGCTGCTCACGCCAGTGCTCGTAGCTGTGCTCGTGCTAGCCGAAGTGCTGGTGATAATGCTCGAACTGGTGCTTGTGCTCGTTCCTGTACTAGTGGTCAAACTTGTGCTCAGACTCGTGCTTGTGCTTAAGCTGGTGCTGCTGCTCGAACTGCTGGAACTGCTGCTCGTACTGCTTGTGCTGCTCGTAGTTGTGCTCGTAACCGTTCCAGTGGTGCTAGTCTGAGTCGTGGTGCCGCCAGTAGTCGTGCTCGTTCCCGTAGTCCCGGGAGTTGTCTGCGTGCTCGTGCTCGTGGTTGTGCTGGTAAAGACTGTCGAGGTGCTCACAGACGGGCCGAAAACGGTGCCAGTCGCGCCCACGACGCTAACCTGCTTGACCCCGCGGCGGAAGCGCATAGCCTGCGTGGTGGTTTCCATCATAGTCATAGTCATAGTCATGGTCTCCATCGTGGGTGTCATCGTCCCAGTGCTGGTAACGGTCTCGGTGCTGGGAGCAGGGGGTCAGCTATGGCTCGGGACTACGCATCGTGCCTCGTCTAGGGAGTGTTTGCGTACATGGGCTCAAGGGTCACGGTGACCTGGAAGTACGAGCTGCAGTCGGCGAGAGGGTCGTGGCCGGGGTGGTACTTCTTCTGGATGAGAGCTACCGGAGACGAGTTAGCAGCAGAGTGATGGGCCCAAGATAGGTGTTTCTCGGGCCGGGGTCATATGATGAGTGAACCCACCTCGCTGGCACTGATTGTCAAAGTCGCAGAAGCCCGGGTTTTCATAATGGGGCTCCTCATGGCCGTGATCCTCGTGGCCGTGATCTTCGTGCCCGTGATCCTCGTGCCCATGGTCCTGGTGCCCATGATCCTCGTCGTGTCCGTGATCTTCATGGCCGCCGCCATGGCCGTGGTCGCCAAAGTCGTCACCACGCTCCTCAAAGGCGCTGATGCTGTTAGTGTCACGGTTCAGGGTGATACCGGCGAGGGCAACACCCAGGAACCGGATGAGGAGGAGGAGCCGTGCGAGATACATGCTCGGCGACGGTTTACTATGACGATGGGCAGGTTGATGAAAGAGGAATATGAGGATCAGAGAAGAGAAAGGAAAGCTCGGTTTGGGTGGGAAGAGAGTGGTGTTAAATAGGGCATCCCAGCTGGCAAACCGGAGCTGGGACGTAGGGGGGGGTCTCGAGACAGGGTCCGGAATCTTCCACTGACGGTGACGAATACAATAAAACACACACGCATAGGCAGGTAGATGATGCAAGGCAGGGAAGTCTGCATTAGCATCTCCAGGCATTGCGAGGGATGTTCGTATCTATTGGGGCCGTTGAGCGCCGGGTAGACAACAACTTCCAGTGCTGAATGAAGGAGACCGGATGATGTATCAATAGTAAGCAAGAAGTCAAACAGGCGCGAGGCGCTTGACAAGTCAGCGGCCACATCGGCATGTATTGCTCCCTTGGGGCTGCAATATCGGAAGGAACTTCCTCTCCTGGCAAGCCGGTTGTGCCACTGCTTCATCCAAGGCTCCTTGGGCCGTCATGATATCGGTGTGTCCTGTCGCTGGTAGGGGGCCAGGGGAAGAGGACTCCGGACGGCGGTATTTGGTTTTCGGTGGCGGTATCTCACACCTTTGAACCCATAGCTGGCTGCATGCTTCTCGTCCTCTCGCTTCCGACGCGAAGACTCGGGGCCGATACAGAACAACTTCCCATTGATAGTACCGCCGCGGCGACCTGGCAAATGGGGAGGGTGATGTTCCCGCCTCCGCGGCGTGAGGGCCAATTCCACATCTGAAGGCAGAGCCTTGATCTTCAGGACCCTTTCCTTTGGCCGAGTCTCGCTCTGGAAAGCCAGATGAAGAATCCCATACCCGTTATCCCTTAAGGTGACGCTGACGATAGGAAAGCCCTGGCAGTCAAGCAAGCCCCTAAGCTGCCGTGCAGCCAGTACCACTGTCAAACCAAATAAAGCTTCTTTAAGGGCGCAGTTTCGAGTTGATCTCGAGGTTCAAGGGGTAGTCGCGTGATAGTCAGATGGCGAAAACCTGAAAAGCAATCCTGAATCTAGTGATGTGGGACGACCCACGAGTGCGTCAATAGAACCGACCCTTGGCCGGGGAGTCGTAGCATGCATCAACAAACATTCAAGACGGCGACACCAAGTTCGGCGCAAGCAAGTCAATATCCATAATCCGCTCGACGGCACGCACGCTTGCGGTCTGCGTGAGGCCCTCACACAGGACGTCGCCCGAGTCTCCGCCATGCTCTCTCAACAGGTCTGAGCCACGATCACTGGCCTGACGAAGTATAAACCTGGCCGGAAGGGTTGGAAGGGGCGGCAAGTCGTAGTCCTAGACTCTCCCGGAGTAGAGGCCGTAATTGCAAATACGTACTGGTCTGAGGTTAGAGGACCAACAGTCCTACTAATGACACTGCACGAGGTGCGTGCACTACGAACCTCCACCAAGATCAGCCGGAAACTTTGTTAGGCGCGCCGGTACCAAGCCGAACCTCAAGAAAGCCAGTCGTCATATTTCGCCGTAACTGCGGGTTTCCATTGGCTGGCCCGTGGTATGATCCTGTTCACGACCATAACGCTCACACTGCAAGCGCAAGCCGGGTCTGGTTGTATGCACTCGCGCAGAATGCGCACACTAACTTGTCTATCCCTTATGCGCGATAGCCAGACGACCCCATGCCCGTCGGGGTCATGAGGGTGTTTCGCCACTACTGTGGTAAGACCGAGGTTCGTTCGGAGGGCCATCCGACTCCAACGTCACTCAAACAAATGCCTCGTCCGATGCCCATGTGTTTTGTGTGTGTTAGCAAAATTCTATCTCATACATGCTTGCTGACGCACACAAAGTCCTACAGCTCCTCCCGCCCGCTCGTTTTGGCCGCAGCAGCAACATCGGCAAAGCTGCCCTTCTCTTCGGTGACCTCGCTGGTCAGCACGGCCTTGTCGGACTCCCACTGCAGCGCCTTCAGCCGCTCTGTCAGGATCGGATGGGAGAAGTGGTAGCTGGCAAACATCCAGTCGGCGTCCATGGTGCTGAGGTTCTGGATCTGCAGTTTTATAAGAGACTTGGCCAGCTCCGTCTTGTAGCCCAGGTTCTTGGCGAAGGCGTCGGCCTGGAACTCGTAGCGCCTGCTGAGGATGTTCATGAGGAGCTTGACGAGGACGTCCATCGGACCGAGAACGTCGGAGAAGAGGATGAACCCCACGATGATGGGGTGTTCCTTGAAGAATCCGAAGGAGTTGTAGAGGGAGGTGTTGTTGATGAAGACGGAGAAGAGGGCGAAGATGTAGAGGAAGTGGACCTGCTGTTGTTAGCCATGTGAATCAACTGGTTTGATATGAAGGTATGCAGCACATACCTGGGAGATGCCAAACAGCCGCGTCGTGTGGCCGAGACTCCAGTGGCCGAGCTCGTGCGCCAGGACAGCGACGACCTCCTCGGTCTCGCTCTTCTCGATCAGGGTATCGTAGATGACGATGTGCTTCTTCCAGGGCAGGCCGAAGAAGTAGGCGTTGCTGTGCGCGCTGCGCTTGCTGCCGTCAATGACGTACAGCTCGTGCAGGGGGAACTTGAGCTTCTTGGCCAGATCTTCGACGCCCTGCTTCAGCTTGCCGGGCTCAAGAGGTGACAGCTTGTTGAACAGAGGGAGGATAGCGATCGGGTAGATGGTGATCATGAAGACCTGGAGGCCGGCTCCGAACAGCCACAGGTAGTAGAAGAACTGATTGCCGGTCTTCTGGATGATGGCCAAGAACGCGGACAGGATAGGCGGGGCGAGGACAAAAGCCAGCAGGTTCGACTTGATCAGATCGGTGACGAATAGCTTGGGCGTCTGCTTGTTGAAGCCGAACTTCTCCTCCAGCACGAACGTGTGGTAGATGCTGGACGGCAGCGACAGGAGCTGGTGGAGGACGATGAAGGACAGGACGAAGACGATGGACTGCGAGATCTCGCCGGAGAAGCGGGCGGGCGCGAAGCGGAGGAGCAGGCTGCCGGCCCAAGACCACAGCTTGGGGAGCACGTCGAAGTAGATGAAGCCGATGTTCTGCAGCTGTCCGTAGAGCGAGTTGACCATCTCGAACTTGGCCTTGGCCCTGCCGTAGGCCTGGCTCTTGTCGTAGACTTCTTGCGACACCTCATGTTCCAGCACCTTTGGCGGCTTGAGCTTCTTGAGAACGCGGTACTGGCGGAGGCCGAGGAAGCCTTCGAAGAGGAACTGGGCGACGGAGAAGCCGACGATGAGCTTCTTCCACGGGAATAGGGGCCGATCGAGGGCCCTCGCTAGGCGCTGTCGAGCCATCGTGTTAGCTGCAGTCTGGATGCTAAGGGGAATCGGTGCCGTAGCGAGACGAGCCCTTACCTGAAGGAAATCCATCTTGCGACAGAGACTGGTGAAGCACAGGGGCTACCACCTTTCTGACTGTGCGATGCTGTTATAATCAAATGAGTGACAGCGAGATGGTAAGATCAAAGAAAGGAATGAAGTCAGCACAAGGTCAAAGGCAAGCTGTCCTTGAGCGCCAATGCGACCTGTGTCACATCTGTGCCGCTGCGTTCCATTGACGTATTGTAGGTATCCACAATCGGCGATCCTGATTGGTCTAGCTGCTCCCCAGACTTTACATGGCTGTCTTGGCCCTGAAGTTCCAGTCGACACCACCTACCCTACAGTTGGGCGCACCTAAGCACTAGGTCTAGGCTGTCGCGCAAGTGGTTCACAGCTGTGAGTAGATTCCAGAGGGATCCTCAGGATGTATTCCAATGTTGATTATTGAAGGCTATCTTCATTCTAAGCCGTGTTCGACCTTCTCCGTTACGTATTCAGGAGGCTCTCAATGTCCTGCTCCTGGGTAGCTTAAGCAGTCGAGTACGTATAGACCATGTCCTCCATCCCAGGCGGGCCGTTTACTGCCTTGGAATCCTCATGTTCGCCTTGACCCTCTCAAGCAACTGCTCTCGACTATCTGAGCTCTGTGGATGGAGGTTACGCTGTCCCAGGGGGGGTCAGCCACCCGTGATGTACTTCGACCTGGTAAACGGACTGGGGTGCACTTCCGGCGAGGTCAACGTACCGCAGCCAGCCACCTCCGCAGCTCTTCCAGCGTCCATGTCTCCGGCTCGCCTCTAGGGTCGGGGTCCGCCGGGAACAGGTCTCCTCCCCAGATAGCCCAGGCCGCTGTGGCTGTGACCAAACCAGCGAAGGCTAGGATTGAGAACGATGTCAGGTTAGCCATGGTTAAGCGTCGCCCACGGCGCACATCGTCTATACACATACCAAGAACCGCGTTCTAGAGTGACCGAGTTAGCAGCACGAAATGGCCATGATCGAGGGTTGTGTCGGTCTCACCCGTGATTTCATAGCATTGTCCAGTGGAGTTGGCATATTGGTGATGCCTCCTCAGTGTGGTAATGTTGATTGTGGCTGGTACTCTGGAAGGTAAGCCGTCCAAGCTCTGGCAAGACTCCTCGGCGTAAGGTATATATGAGAGGATGCTAGTTTAAGTATCACATGCTCTTGTGCCTGTTGAAGCATCACTATCTGCAATGTGGCATATTCAGGGGAGTTGGGGATGTTTGACCTCGACTCACAAGCTGTCCTCGTGGCAATGACGAACTGGCGAATGATAAGGAGCGCGCCCAGTCCACTTGCAGCCACAGACGCGTCAGCCACAGAGTGCCAAGAATTCTGCGGGGTCCCCCTACTCACGGCCCGCAGACTGCCACACATCAAGCCGCCCACAAATAATTATTCTGATGTAGCGAAATTCTCGAAACTGATTGACTTGGAAGGAATCGCCGTTAATACCCAACCACACATCCCCCAAGCCAAACCGACAAGATGCCTCAGGAAGTCTCTGATATCAAGAAGGTATGGGATCATTGAATTGGCGTTTTTGGTGCTCGAGGAACCTGCTAACACCTCCCAGTTCATCGAGATCTGCCGGCGGAAGGATGCTTCCTGTATGTTTTTCGACGAGATGATTTCCCCCCCGACGATGCGAAACGAAAAGGTCTGCCACTAACTGAAGCGCAGCCGCCCGGATCAAGAAGAACACCACCACCCAGCAGATCAAGTTCAAGGTCCGCTGCCAGCGGCACCTGTACACCCTTGTCCTCAAGGACTCGGACAAGGCTGAGAAGCTGAAGCAGAGCCTTCCTCCCAGTACGGATACCCGCCGCACCGTGGTCATCAACTCGTCAGGTTACTGACAAAAAGCGCGTTTACAGGCCTCCAGATCAAGGAAGTCCCGAAGAAGAACAAGGCCAACAAGGCCTCGTCGTGAGCTTGGGGGGCTGCTGCAGGGGTTGAGGAAGACTGAAAGGGGCCGACGGATCGATCGAGGATGGAACGGGCATCATGCATTTCCCGTAACAGGGACGGACCAGAGTCATGATTAGGCGTCTCGGAAAACGAAGGACTTCCTTGGGATTGCTTTTACAGGTCTAAAGACAGACATGTATTCCAACGATTGCATTGAGCTGCCGGCCCGAACCAATCATCTTTCCCCCGACTGCCTGTTGCTTGACATTTCTTTCTCAGAGAAACCGCTTGTAGTGAAGAAAACCGGTCGAATTCGCAAGGCCAACGAACTCTTGCCACTTGGCGAAGCTGGGGTGCTTCTTGAAAGCCAAATGTGCCTCGATACCATCCCAGCCGGCGACTATCACAAACTCCTGCGTCTTCTCATCCCTCGGGTCGACCACCCATCCCCATCGCGTGTCATAAGGAGCAGCAAACTTGCGCAGCGAGGCCGCAATCTCCTTGATCTTGGTGTCCGCGGCCGCCTTGTTCTCAATCGGCACATATGTCCTCCCTACACTAATGACCGGCGCGTCAAGCATATTCGCGATCCCCTCCGGCGCCGGCCCCGCGAACAGTTCCCCTTCGACGTGCCGCAGCACCGTCTCGCGGGTGTCGATGTACGCCCTGATGCCGTCGACGGTGGGCTTATTTTCCGCGCTGTTGTGCCACTGCGTGTGAGCCTCGATCGAGTCCCAGAGCAGGGCGATGAGGAACTTGGCCGGGTCTTCTACCTGTCGGAAGAGGGCTCTGCCACGGTCGATGCCACTCAGTGAGTCGGGGAGGATTTTAGAGAGCCATGCGTCTTGGACTCTTGCGGCGTCGGCCAGGACGCGCTTGAGCTCCGGGGTTACTGTTCCGGCTGTGGTGTGGGCGACTGCAAGTTCTGTGATGGCCATTGCGAGAGAGAGCGAGAATGAGAAATGGATGGCGGTCGTCTCATTCTCACTCAAGCGACGGAGAGCTTGGCTGATGCGATATTTTATTTTACATTGCCACCATTGCAGACAAGCAACCAATCCTCCGAGGCTTCGGATGTTGATTCTGAAAACCCGTGTGTAGTATTATACGCGCCTTCCTTCTTTGGAGCTGACGTTGGACACCACTGGCACTGAGACCTTAGGTGCCTTATTGCAGACCGACTTTGGCAGCTTCGTATGTACATGTACACGTACGTGCGTACGCATTTGAACTACAGGAGGCGGGCGAAAGATGACAGAGGGTCAATTAAACCCCTTAGCATCATGAGTGAGATCCTACTGGAATATAAGCGCGTGCAATGGCCACAAGAGATATTCCAATGCACATTGCAAAGCGTCGACTTACGTAGTAACAAAGCTTTGGGGCATCGAGAGCTACTACGCTCATTGGGCGCTGATGCCACAGGACAGCAGCAAACTCCAGGCCATTCAAGAAAAAGAGCAGGTCGGGACCGCTTTCACCTGCCTGAGAAACGGAAACATTCCCGACTTCTTGCCCATCTCCAGCACTGTTCTGCGGCGGAAACTTACTTCGCAAGACCATCGGTGCCGGCGAACGCATCCGGGACGGCGGTGGACTCCGGCATGGCGGGCATTAAGAATTACCTTTGCGTTGGCATCCAACGCAGCCACAAGGCCCTGAAGGTCCTCGACCGCCAGTCTGCCAGCAACACTTGTTTTCGCCTAGTATCGGGTAGATACAGCAACGTCTCCCAAGCCGTTATCGAACAATCCTCCCAACGCCTCCCACTCGACCATACCTTAGTCAACTCCAAGGACTTGATTTGAGCTAATCACACGGTTAAGGACGGCCGGTGAGCAACCTAACTGCAAGGAACGATATTCCCGGGACCCTTCCGACTCTTGGATGTCCAATCAGACAATGTCCAATTGAATTGATATCAGGATGCGACCCACCACCCCAAGCAGCCGGCGTGATGCGCCTTTCCCCTGCTTTTGTTGAGGTTGGGCATTGCTATTGAATGGTGATGCAACTCACGATGCCGTCCTACCGACCTGACATAGTCCTTCTTTTTCTCCTTTTCACTTTCTAACATATAAGGTGAAGCAGTCGGGACAGCTTCTTAAGTCTAGTCACTCTTTACGTTGGAACAAGTCTCTCTGTCGGAGATAATACCCTTTCGCGAAAGCCTAATAACCTCCTTTTCCTCTAATATCTGAGCCACTCCACTGCGCCAACTGCCGCGAAGAAACACAGCACAGTCTCGTCCGTTTCTGCTTGCAACACGACAGCCGAATCGGTTGCCAGATTGTGTGTTATACGGACGAGCTCAGGAGGACGCCTTGTCTGCGGTTTACATATTACTTTATCTCTTGCGTCTCGGTCTCGTCTTTCAAGTCTCGTCCTACTTGGCGCAACAGCCTGCGGAACCCTTCACAAACGCACCGCGACGACTCGAGTCTTGCCCCCCCTGAAACGGCGTATATACAGCAAAGGCCTATACAGAGTCCGCAGGTTGAGGGAGACGAGCCTTGCTGTTGGTCGCGACAAAAGGGCGGCCAACCTGAGATACAGCTAGCGGACGCCTTCATTCCAGCCAGCGAGGGGGGA
>Ga0209127_100501_pt1 | contig 13689 bp, 8 predicted proteins | sample LakSupMetagenome_FD_187469 | JGI IMG/M metagenome (GOLD analysis project Ga0209127, IMG submission 187469) | Freshwater microbial communities from Lake Superior, Canada - Sta WM archaea (SPAdes) (version 2) | ecosystem: Environmental > Aquatic > Freshwater > Lake | place: Lake Superior, Canada...
AACTACGGTCTACCTCGTCGACAAGCGCATTGACATGTTACCGATGCTTCTTGGAACCGATCTCTGCTCCCTAAAACCGTACGTTGAGCGGTACGCCTTCTCAGTCGTCTGGGAGATGACGCCGTCAGCAGACGTTGTGAGCTCTAGATTTACAAAATCCGTCATCAAGTCAAGAGAAGCCTTCAGCTACGAAGAGGCCCAGCTGAGGATCGACGACGCCTCTCAGCAAGACGACTTGACAAAGGGCATCCGGACACTCCTCATGCTCTCCAAGAAACTAAAGCAGAAGCGCATGGACGCTGGCGCCCTCAGCCTCTCGTCCCCGGAAGTCAAGGTCCAGATGGAATCCGAGACCTCAGACCCGATCGACGTCAAGACCAAGCAGCTCCTCGACACCAACTCACTCGTCGAAGAGTTCATGCTGCTCGCCAACATCAGCGTAGCAGGCCGCATCTACCAAGCCTTCCCGCAGACCGCCATCCTGCGCCGCCACGCCGCCCCGCCCAAGACCAACTTTGAAGAACTCGCCCTCCAGCTCAAGACCAAGCGCAACCTAGACCTGAACGTCGAGTCCTCCAAGGCACTGGCCGACAGCCTGGACGCGTGCGTCGACCCCAGCGAGCCCTTCTTCAACACCCTCGTCCGCATCATGGCGACGCGCTGCATGATGAGCGCCGAGTACTTCTGCTCGGGCACCCAGTCCTACCCGGAGTTCCGCCACTACGGCCTCGCCTCGGAGATCTACACGCACTTCACCTCGCCCATCCGCCGCTACGCCGACCTCGTCGCCCACCGGCAGCTCGCGGCCGCCATCGGCTACGAGGCCGTCGACCCCTCGGTCCGCAGCCGCGGCCGCCTCGAGGCCGTGTGCAAGAACATCAACGTCCGGCACCGCAACGCCCAGATGGCCGGCCGCGCGAGCATAGCCTACTACGTCGGGCAGGCGCTGCGGGGCCGCCCCGCGGCCGAGGAGGACGCGTTCGTGATCAAGATCTTCAGCAACGGGTTCGTGGTGCTGGTGCCGAGGTTCGGCATCGAGGGGCTCATCCGACTGAGAGACCTGGCCGAGCCCGAGCCGGCGGCCGAGTTTGACGCGGAGAATTATGTGCTGGACATCTCGGGGAGCAGGACGGCGAGGGTGGAGCTGTTCCAGAAGGTGGTCGTCAAGGTTTCGGATCAGAAGGATGAGGTTACGGGGAAGAGGGGGGTGAAGATGGAGCTTGTTAGGGCTTGAGGAGAGTCGCAACGTGTTAGGTCGGCGGAAGCCCAGGCTGAGCTAGCGATTGTACTCTGTCCAACGTAACATGATAAGATCAAGTAAAATAATGCTTCGTGATATATCTTCTCTTTATGTGTGTCTATCATTGTCATGCAAACCTCTTGACTTCAGCAGAAGCCATGCAGCAAAAGTCATATATTTGCTCCCAATGCGAATGCTTTCCGCTGTCTCTCCTTTCTTTCCCAATCGCCAAAAGCACGCCCATGCCCAGATGCAGTTTCCATGCTTATCCATTCAATCAAGGTCATAATCATCATCCCAGCCCAGTTGCTGGTAAATTGACACCGGTTGGTGCCCAACGTCCGAGGGATCCTTTCGATCCTCCTCGTCTGCTCGTTCCCTTACTCCTTCCAACTTCTTCCCCTCGGGCGTAGCAGCAACCGCCCTTCTTCTCGCCTCAGGCGTGCCGGCAACCGCCGTCACCTTCGTCTCAGGCGTGGCAGTCACGGCAACAGCCCCCGTAACAAGCCGCAGAGGCCGGACGGGGGTGCACAGTTCCCCCCTGTCCATGGCCGACCGCGGCTTGAGTGGTGTTTCGAAAATGCCGACTGCAGCAGGCGGCATTGGTTTCCTGTCTGGCGAGGAGCTTCCGACCAGTGTCGAGCTGCTCGGTAATGCGGGATGGAAACTCTGTTTCCGGGTCACTGCTTTTCTGGCCAGGACTGGGGACAGAGGTGGCTCGACCACTGTCGCTGGAGCCGGCTTTGAGGTGCGGACCGGCGTGGCCTGCACGAGTTTACGGCCCGCAACAGGTGTGGCACTGACAGCTGGCGAGGGGCGCAGGAAACGAGTTGCCACACGCCGCGGTGCGGCAGAAGAGGGTACGACGGAGCTGCTGGCTGGTATCCTGTCCTCGTCCTCGACATGCTCATCCTTCACGACCTCTTCCTCCTGCAGAATGCTCATCAGCTGCGCCTTGCTCTCGGCGGCGATGACATCTCTGAACCGGTTATTCGCCGGCGTCGCCTTGACCTGGATGGCCGGGGCCGTCGCGGTACGTCCGAAAGCCGGGTCCCGCACCGGCTTTCTCGACTTCTTCAGCTGCGACAGGCTTGTCGACGCGCGGAGGCGTTCTGTCTCCTCGACAATCTCCTTGCCTACCACTGCGCGATTCGGCCTTTTAAGCGTCGAGATGGCTTCTTGCAGCTCGGCTTCGACCTGGGCTTTCTTCCTCGCCTTTTGGTCGTCCGTGGCGAGACTGCTGGTGCTGCTGCTCCTGGAAAACAAGTTTCTTGACCACTCCTTGAGCGATGCCGGGGGCTCTCGCTTCGGTACCATTGCCATAAGAGGCTCGCTGCCTTCTCTCTTCAGTCCTGGGATGGCGGTGACACTTGCAGATCGCATGTGCGCGAGCGCACTCGTTGGGCCGCGCGAAACGCTCCGACGCATGCGCTCGTTGGAGAGGACTCGTTCCAGGGTCTTCTCACGGTCTCGGCGGGATGCTGGCTTCTTTGCCGGTGCACCTGGCTTAGCTTTGGGCTGGCTCGCGGGCTTGGACTGCGTTGGTTTCGGAGGCGGCTTGATGACCGGCCCGCCGAGCTTGCGGTTGATCGAGTCGCAGATATCTGGCAGGCGAGCGGAGAAGCTGTGTTTAAGTCAGCACGGTGCAGTGTACCGCCACGCCTCAGGAGATACTTACAATGGCAGGATGATGTCGACGCAAAAGTCTTTCAGAGGATCCGAGTTAGGTCTCTCCGACTTGTCTGCCGCATGCCCTTGGGAGTGGACTTGTGTCTCGGCCAGAGCTTTCATTTCATCTGGGGTTGTGGACTGCCAGATGCAGAGGCGGTCTGCGTGGACATCCAGCAACACAGGGAAGTTGTGTCTGGACCTCTTCTTCACCGGAGGGTCTGCTGCCGTCAATGACGCTCCAGCCTGAGATTCCATGCCTGGCAGTTGGCTATCCTCTGCCGTGTCTCGCGGCCTGATCAGAGGCTCTAGTGCCAGGATTTCCATGATGATGATCATCTGCAGCTGCGTCTCGCGCCGCCGTAAGCAAGAGATATGGTATTTGAGCTCATCTGGTGTGACGGATTTATCGTCCGAGACGGGAGGCTTGTTCGCTCTCCACCAACGACGGACGTGGTCTGCTTCATGGGGGTATAGTCCGTCTTTACCAAGCTTCATCTTCTTGGACTTTCGCTTCTTGGCCTTGGTGTGGCCGTCGTCCGAGTCGTCGACCATGGTCTTCATGTTTGCGATGATTGCAGGTATCGTCTCCCGGAATTTCTTATCTATAACCACCGTGGTCATGGCCAGGCTCTTCAGGAAGTCAATCAAGTCGTTCATATCCAGGTTTGAGTCGCAACCCAGGTGGAACGCAGCCCGGGCACGAGACAGTGGTCCTTTTGCGAAATAGGCCAGTGAACCCTTGGAATGATATAGAGCTTCCACATAGTTATTCCGAATATTATCAAAGATCGTTTCCGCCGTAGGTGGTGACGAGGTCACATCGGGCGACTCATGTTGGAGCTGGGGATGATGCTCGCCTTCTGGCAGCGTGGGCGCCTTGGAGTCGGACGTGTCCTCGATTGCCGGACTCGAGTCCAGCAGCGAAGGGCCTCCTGGAAGGATGGATTCGCTCTGCTCCACTGGTAACATTGTGGCTACTGACTGTGATCTTGCACGCTTTTTGACCAAGGAGTGTATCTCCTCGATAGCAAGTCTGCGTCTCTTGTTCTCTTTGTGTAGTTGTGGAGTCGTGAGCGGTAACGGGCCAGCATTCGACGAGGCAACGGAAGCACTGGGCCGCATGCGTTGGTGGCATATCACAGTTGCAAATTGAGCCAACGCTCCCAGCTCGACCCACGATCCCAGCTTACAAAGAGTGTACAGGCCATCGTCCTGGCGTTCAATGGCGTAGGCGACCCTCTTTGTCTCTGACCGGGCTAAGAGGAGGTTTGAACCGAGTCGCCCCTCAAGTTCCAAGATCTTGATTCGGGATTCGTAGCAACGTGATGCTGAGAAGTCGCCGTGGGGCATGGAGAGGTCGAGAGCTGACAACGGTAGGTGTTCCCGAGGAAGCAGCATCAGGGGGTGGAGTATGCATGGCTTCACATGGATGCTCGACGGATATGGCTATGAGACAAGTGCTCTGTCAGCGACGGACCTTGCCATGTAGGGGCCAGGCAGCATGTCTACCTTGATGACTATGGTGGGCTTGAGGAGCTCTTCCATAGGGTGTGCCGACTCATCATGCTTCCGTTTCCGTGATCCAGAAGATGATAACGGCGCATCTCGAAGCTCAACCCTGTTCAGCGAGTTCAGCGAGCCGTCTGATGTTGGAGTGAGGATGCCGGACTTGAGACGCGACGCGTCGGATTTCAAGCCGACATGAGAGGACATAGTAATAATGATGGGATAAGAACAGAACTGGCCATCTAAACGCTGGCCATAGGACAATAACTCTCTAAAGAACCATTATGGATACGTGCTGAGAATGAACACTACCCTATGGCCAATATCTACGAATAGAGGACTTGGCATAGAGATTCGAGGTTTTGGAAGCCATTGGCGTCACGCGTCGAACGGCAGAGGGACGCGCCGAGTGGGGCAAATGCCTAGAAAACTCTCAACTGTGGCACAAGCTCGCGCCACATGGATGCACATGTGGCTGTGCAAGTTTGGCATGCGTGCCGTTTCGCGCTAACAACGTCGAGATCTCGATCAAAGTGGAGCTGTCTTTAACCTCTGGCTCCCCAAACTGATCTTCACGGCCATTTCCCCTTGTATGTTTGAAGCGAGCAGGAGAGATATTAAGACATCTTCATAGACACCGGTTAGGTGAAATAGTACTGGTGCTTGTTGAAGGCTAGAGAGACGGATGAGACACGCTCACAGACGGCTCATGGCCGTCTCTCGACTACTGTGATAGTCTGGCTAGGGGCTCTTATCATGCTGAGTCACCACAACGCTCGATGCGCATCCAAAAGTCAGATCTCCAATCTCCCCGCTTGGGGCGCATCAGACGCGGAACCGTTAGGAAAACCCTCTGCCACGACAGCTGCTGCCGTACCCTGCATTAGGGTCCCTCATGACTATTCCGAGGTGTACAGACAAACAGAACTCCTCTGGAGATTCAGCTGTTGAACGTCAATGCTGCTTTGTTGGTGTTCTACTGCAGAAGGCACCGCTTGTACTCTGTACACCACCGCAAGAGACCTGCCCACTTCTGAATCCATCGGGAGGGACAGCCCCTGGTTGACGAATCAGACGCGGTGGACATTCATCTGAGCTCTCCACTAGTGTATCAATCGCAAGTCCTTGTTCGTTCCCGGAGCCATCTCCAATCCCGCCTTTCAACAACATCAATACTTTATTTTGCCACACGGAGACCCCTTTAACGCCCAACCTAACCTAAAAGACTCTACAACAACCTTGCGGCAGTATCCACGACTCCGAAACCCCGGATCCTAGATGAGTATCGGACGGCGAAGTCAGTAAAGGGGGCGTTGCCTCATGGGCGCACTCTCCACCTACATCAAGGTACGGTATCTAGCCTGATCTCGACGATCAGCAAAACGTGATTCGGTGACGAAGCTCAAGCTGACGGTTGTTTGCTACGTGCTGCAGCAGTAAGTTCGACGGAGCTTTGGACAGGGTTGGCTCTTGCTCCGTCGTTTGGCTTTTCGATGTTGGCCGCGCAACAAGTGGCTCTCTAGTGTCGGATCGTTAAAATAAAAAAGTCATCCGCCATGGCTACCGAGACCTCCCCGCGAGCAGTTCGATTTTCGCACGACAACGATGAGTTGTTGCGACTGAATATGGAGAAATCGGACATGAATGGCAATGGGGCCGGAGGAGGCTTTGGAGCCACTCGACCCCAGCCAGTGACCACCACCTCTGACGAGTCTGGCTCTTCGGGAGAATTTCCTGTCGATTCTGATCCTACCGAACTGGAGCAGCAAGATGCGCTAGGGTCGCTCAACCGGTACGCCGAGCTGGCTACACACTCTGGCTCGATGACCTCGCTGGTCAACCCCCCGCATGCCAACGGCACTGGCACCCGGCACCGAACTGCTACAGACCCGGCCGGCATGTCTTACACGAACGGGACCCCTCGAGGCCCACCTCAGCGGCCGACCGGTCCCGCAAGGACGCCATCGAACACCTACCAGCCCTACACGCAGCGCCGGCCCGGGCAGGCGACGGCGTCGTCGCAGGGTTCTTTCATGACCGGTCCGCATGCTCGCGATGGTTCGAGACCACGACCGATAGGGACTTCCACGTTTCGGGCCCAGGAAAGAGAATATGTGCGGAGGTTGCGCCAGTCGGATCAGAACACCGAGTATTTTGTAGCCGATCCGTATGCATCTGGCGAGCAGTTCGACTCCGATTCCGAAGGCGAGACCCCGTCTTCCGAAGGTCCTTTTGACGGGCTCGAGGAAACCAACCTCTTCACCAACAGCGAGCATCTACAACCGACTGACGAAGATCTGAAAGACCCCCAAAACCGAGAACGGTTGGAGTGGCACGGCATGCTCGAAGCCGTGCTCACGGGCGACGTTGTCAGGCAGGAGAAGAAGCGTCTGATTGGCTCGTCGGAAGAACAACTAGGCAAGAACGCGCAGAAGGCCGAGATATGGATAGGACTCCGGTCCAAGATATGTGGCCGCCATCTACCGGTGCAACGGAGGATGATCGAGGACGCTCGAGGAAACCTGGACAGCTTGATTACCGAGATTATCAACTTCTCCATCGCCGGTGAGAGCGAGGCGGGAAAGCCGCCGGTTGAGCAGGTCCGCGACGTGGTGGCCAAAATCGAAAAGGTCGAGGGGCTCTACCCTTCCAGGACGACACTCATCGCCCACCACAAGCTGGCCGACTCGGATGCCTTCAGGGAGACGTGCGACGCTGTCATTTCTTGGCACAACATCAACGAGATGATCAATACAGAGCTCTCCATCCTGAAGAAATGGGTTGGCAACGATGATCTGGACTTCCGGCGGTCCAAGGACCAGTCGCCAAACGGCAACGGACTCACCGACGAGTCTTCGTTCTTGGACAGGCTCATGAAGGAGGAGGGGCTGAAGTCTCTGCACGATGATCCCGAAGAGGATAGGCAGAACCTCCGCAAGAGGAGCATGTTATACGGCATCTCTCGAGTAATTATGAAAGCAAAGGAGAGCCTAATCCTCAATGCCCACGCCTTCGCGGTCCGCCATCTGCCTCCCTATATCGAGGAACTTCTCACCCTGATCAGCTTTCCATCGCGGCTTATTGAGGAAGTCGTTAAGGTACGACTCGCCTACGCGAAGAAGATGAAGGATTCGGCGCAACAGAACTTGATGATGCAAGACCAGATGATCACTCAGTTTCAGGTGCTCCTGAATCTTGCCATCAAGATCAAGCAGGAGTATCTGATGATCTCTCAGCCGGAGCCTGGCTGGGACCTACCGCCCTGCATCGATGAGAACTTTGATCAGGTCATTCTTGATGCACTGAAATATTATTTCAAGATGCTCAACTGGAAGCTGAGCGGCAACAAGAACACATTCAAGGAGGCGGAACTCCTGTTCCAGGAATGGGATTTCGCCAACGAGATTGGCAGGTACCTCCAGCGCGGAGACATCGAGGTTGCGGAGCAGTTCAGCTCCCTCACTTACAAGGCGCTCAACCGACTTGCGCAGACTTTTGAGAGGGAGCTGCAGCGGAAGCCGAAGGAGAGCGTGTCCGAGATGACGAAGCGCTACAAGCAGATCCTCGACTCCGTCCGCGTGAGGCAGAGAATGCTGCAGCGGTTCTCGCGGATGCTTGGCGACAACTACGAGAACGCTTGCGACTTTACCATTGCTTTCGGACCCGAGAAGCTGCAAGAGTTGTACGAGAGGCTTGTGGAGACTGGCCACTTCCAGGTCGAGACAAATACCTTCGAAACTGAAGGGGTCATCCTGTTGGCTTCGCCCAGTCTGCGCGACCGTCATGAGGAGATTAGGATGCTCATGAACACATTCTCGTACGAGACGCCGATGGAGGATCCGTCTGACCCGTACATGCTTCTTCTGCGGCCAGAGAACGGTCCCGAATGGTTTGGAGCTAAGGTCGAGCTTACCATCAGAGAGGAGCCGCTCGACCTCCGGCTAGGGCACATGAGGCTCATTGCTGGCGGGTCGCAAGCACGTCTGGTCAACGCTCGCAAAGCCTTCCTAGAGTACGTCGACATGCAGATCGACCTTGTAGTTGAGCAGCGATCGACGCTGCACAAGGTCAATCAGAGGCTTATGGAGAATCGAAAGGTTGCCTACAAGCTGTCGAACTCGTTCATGGAGAGTGTGGAGATCATTCGGAAGCAGACTCAGGGGCTGGACTGCCAGGATCTCATCCACACATGCTTCATCTTTGCTACTGAATTCGGTCAACGCTCGCTCCTCTACATGGACAGCAACAGGCGGCAGATGAACAACTTGAAGCTCACAAAACTGGCCCTTGACTGGGTGAGCTTCATATGTGACGACTGCGTCGCTTCCGATCGGAAGACGTTCCGCTGGGCAGTGATGGCTCTCGAGTTCGCAATGGGCATGACGCGCGGACGGCACATCCTGGCGCTTGGGGACGAAGAGTACGCCAGACTGCGGGCCAAGGTTGCGGGCTGCATGTCCCTCCTGATCTCGCACTTCGACATCATGGGAGCACGCTCCAGTATTGCCGCACAGGCCGAAAAGCAGCGAATGGAAGCCTTGATGGTGCAGCTGAAGCGTCTCAACAAGGGACAAGTCATGGATGATGATGACGCTGCGAGGTGTGTGACTGAACATCGTCTGGAGGAGATCACCAAGGTGGATGACCTGAGGAAGGAGATCCTGCAGGAGCGGTCAGCGCTCGGGCGTGTACTAGAAGCCTCTAACGAGGTCGACCGGTCGCTGGCCTGGCTGTCGTCGACAGCCAACAACTTCACCATGAGGTGGCAGCAGGGCCACTTCGTCGGCGGCGGTACCTTTGGCAACGTGTATGCTGCTATGAACCTGGACACGGGCCACTTGATGGCGGTGAAGGAGATACGTCTGCAGGATCCCAAGTTGATACCGACTGTCGCCCATCAGATTCGGGACGAGATGCGTGTGTTGGAGTCCGTCGACCATCCCAACGTCGTGTCATACTACGGAATCGAGGTGCATCGCGACCGCGTGTACATCTTCATGGAATTCTGTTCCGGAGGCTCGTTGGCCAACTTGTTGGAGCATGGACGCATCGAGGATGAGCAGGTCATTATGGTCTATGCGCTGCAGCTTCTGGAGGGCTTGGCATATCTTCACGACATGAAGATTGCCCATCGCGACATCAAGCCAGAGAGTGAGTCTTCCTGCTCTGACGCGAGAGAAGCGATTAGGTTGCTAATAACATACAGACATCCTCCTCGACCACAACGGCATCATCAAATACGTCGACTTCGGCGCGGCCAAGGTCATCGCCCGCCAAGGTCGCACCCTTGTCCAAGACCTCACCAGCACCAAACCCAACAAGTCCATGACCGGAACCCCCATGTACATGTCCCCCGAGGTGATCAAGGGCGAGAACCCGGGCCACTTCGGCGCCGTCGATGTCTGGTCGCTCGGCTGCGTGATTCTCGAGATGGCCACGGGCAGGCGACCGTGGGCCAACCTCGACAACGAGTGGGCCATCATGTACAACATTGCCCAGGGGAACCCGCCGCCGCTGCCGGGCATGGACCAGCTCAGCCCGCAGGGCATCGACTTCCTGAAGCGCTGCTTCGTGCGCGACTCCAAGAAGCGGGCCAAGGCCGTCGACCTGCTCAAGCACGACTGGATCATGACCATCAGGAACAGGGTGGTCGAACCGTCTACTCCGAGCGACACTAGTTCTGCGCAGTCGACGCCCAATCCCGGCAGCTCCGTCTCCAGTAAAGGTGACGGGTTCTACCTGTAACGCTCCGTTGCGCCTTTATCATCTCTCGACTCTGCTCCTCTCATATGTTCACAATACCCTGTTTCATTCGGCTCGATGACTGTAGCCGAAGGAGGAACTATCCTTTGGGCAGTGCCGTACATGGAAGCGGTACTTTCAATTTGCATCAGCGCTGGGTTCTTCTTCTACACCTTACTTTTGTTACACTATTTCTTCTCCGAGCACTGGGGCCACCGGCGCTCTTCTTTATGGATCGAGAGCAGCGGCAGCAGCTGCGTGATATATGTAGTTTGCGTGGAAGATCCCATTGCAGTGGGACGGACCGGGTGGTCACAACTAGGCAACACACACGACGATGTTGATGAATCGGCAACAGGCACAGAAATGGTGAAGGGAGTTTGAACGTTCCACTGCTTTAGGCACAGTCTGACGCCGAGGGGCAATGGTCACTCGCGGCAGCAACGTAATCATGCCGACTTTCGGTCAACAGGTGTATATATAATGAACTCTTCGCAATCCGCACCGATCAAGTGACGCTGCTTCTACCCTATACGTGAGATGGAGCAGTCCAACCAGATACCACAGCACACCACATCATCCTAGCGCGTGAAGGTGAGAACCAGCAAGCATCATGCCTGACGTTGTGAGCTGGGTGCGCACCGGGCGTGCAGCTTATGGCGTCCACTCCCGGTCACCACTCTGGTGGGCAAAACGCCTCTTTTCTTAGCACCTGCCTCAAACGGCCATGGTGTGTCCTTTCCCTCTCTCTCCTCTCGCTTCTCTCGCTTCCCTTCTGTTCACACCAACTGCAATGTCAGGGACTCGCGGCTTTTTACCGCCAGATCCAATGGGAGATCTTCCGATATATGAAGACGAGCTTAAAACGACGACGGACCAAGTCCCTTGTCGGTGCGCGCTTATATTAGGCCTTCCCTTGCCTGAAATGGGAGCGATCCAATGAGCGGTGTGGACGAGATGGTAACCCGGGAAGTCGTAAATTGAACGGAGATGGTCAAGTTGGACTCTCAGTTGGGAAGGACTTGGAAGGAATGGAATATATATACTATGTGTTCATACGCCAGACAATTCAGAGTGGTCTCTGTCTCTATCAAACAGCACACACAAGTTGTTTATTGATGAAATAGTACACTTGATTGATTGATAACTGATTTCCGACCATCCAATGTTTCTTCTTCGAAAACCCAGAACTCCCTACAAGCACTATATCGCCCCGGCTTTCCGTCGCAAAAGTGCTTCGCTTTGTTGCTTTCTCTCAAAAATGTTCAACGCCATTTTCCCAATAGGTATCTCTTTTCGGCCTCTCTCTCTCAGAGGGACGTGTCTCCCGATAAAATTCCAAAACCCGACCATTTATCATTACATTAAGACCCGAAATGCATTTCCCCGCAGACCGTTCTCTTCGTGTACATGGCTGAGGGTGGAATACATGGCCACTCGAGTGAGTGAGTGATTGAGCGATTGTGTTTGTTTGTTGAATAAGTGCCGTTCAGCCACGGAGGTGGTGTGGCGACAAAGAAAGTTCGAAAAATGTGTTGGTGGTACATGAGCAAGACATAATGTGTATTCTTGGGACGAGAGTCCTCAGTTCTCGCTGCTAAAGTCCTGCGGCGTCACGTTCTGCGCGAACTGGAACGTCTTGGAGGACACGGCGTGCTGCTCGAGCGGCGACTCGACGTAGCTCGACTCCGGGAAGGTGTACTCGGGCGCGTTCGACATGCCGCCGCCGCCGCCACCGCCGTGGCCGCCGAACCGGAAGCCTGGACCGAAGGCGTCCGGGCGTGGGAAGCCGGGCGTGGCAGGCTGGCTGCTGGCGATGTAGTGGGGGATGTGGGATGTACCTCCGGGGAAGTCCATCTCCGAGCCGCCGTGGCTGCAGAGGGAGGGGGTGGCGAGTGGTTGTTCGCTTGCTGCGTGGGCCCAGGCCTGCTCGAAGGGGTTGGCGAAGGAGGAGTAACCCAGAGGAAGGCCCGGGGTGACGGGTGGTGTGTTGATCGAGCTCTCGAAGCGGGAGGTTAATGGCGCGTTGAAGTTGCCATAGGGGAGGCTGTGATGGTGGTCGTCCGAGTTGTTGGTGGCGGGTGTATCGGCCCTACCTGGCGAGACGGGCGAGGCGGAGGCGTTATAGCTGGGTGAGCGCGTGCCCTGGAAGTTGATTCCAGGAGAGCGGAGACCCTGAGATACCGTTGGGAGTCTGAGCCCGGTTGCCGACGCAGTGCGACGCATGGGCGTCGAGTCGTTGGGGCGATGGCGAGGCATGTCGATGCCGGTCTTTGGTCCTTGGGAGTAGGACGCCTTCCGCGAGATGGAGAGGCCAAGAGGCGCGGGGCGCTGGTGGTTTCGCCGAGCTGCGATGTTGATCGGTCGTGGCGACTTGAGGGCGAAGCGAGATGCCATCTCTTTTGACGGCGGAGGAGTTTGTGATGTCGAGGACATGGAGACCGGTGAGGCCAACTGCTGGACCTTGAGGTTATCCTGGGACTGGAACGGGTCGGCCATGGCCATGGGCGCACCGGCGTTCAACAGAGCGAGAGGAGTGGCATCCGACTCGAAGTAATCGGATGGTGCTTGAGGCAAGGGGTGGAACCACGCAGTAGGGATTTCGCTATCGTCCAAGTAGTCGAGATTGTCCGCGGACCCCTGAGGAACAACCTGGAAATCGTGGAGTGACCGATAGTCAAATCCTTGGCTGAGGTCTGATTCGGGCGTCTGAAAGGGTTGCTGAGCATCGTTGTTGTCGGACACATCATGAGAGACAACGACGGTCAGCCGGTTGTCCTCCGAGGGAGAGCTCGAATGCGTATCATCATCATCCATGTCATGCGAAGAGAGATCGGGAGTCTCGCTACAGTCCGCCGCCTCGGGCTGCTGGGCCTCTGATGCACCGTTGTCGTCGGGTTCGGTCTCGCCTATCGTTGCACTCGACATGATCGGCCGCTGCATGTTGTCCAATGCTGGGCGCTCGTCACGACCCCCGTCATCCTGGTGCTCAGGCGAGCGGGGTCCGGAAGATGCCCCTTCACTGGAGTCACGCCGCTGGTTCTCCCTCGCTGCGTACTCAGCCGTTCTCTTGTTCGACTTCTCCTTTGCTCGCCTGTTCTGGAACCAATTCTGGGCCGGGGGGCGGGCAAGTTAGCGGGAGACACACACCCTGGGCAGCTACACGGTGGATACGAACGTTGATGCGGGCGACCTCGTGTCCCATCTGCTCTGCAAGCTCCCTCTTAACGATGCTCGACGGCTTGTGGTTCTTCTGGAACTCTTGTTCCAGGATCTCCACGTGCTTCTTGTCCAGCCTGGCTTTCGTTTCCGATGTCGTCTTCGCATGAAGTGCATGAGCCAATGCGAATGGATGGTGTCGAACGCTCCCGAAAGTGTAATGGTTTCCATGTTGGGAGAGAGCATGTTGATGCTGACGAGAGTGAAGCTGCCAGGACGGCGATGACGGATATGACCCTTGTCGTCGGCTTTGGGGATGGGCATAGCTATGAGAGTAGGATTGCTGGGTGAATGGCATGAAAGCTTGCCTC
>Ga0209127_100502_pt1 | contig 13682 bp, 5 predicted proteins | sample LakSupMetagenome_FD_187469 | JGI IMG/M metagenome (GOLD analysis project Ga0209127, IMG submission 187469) | Freshwater microbial communities from Lake Superior, Canada - Sta WM archaea (SPAdes) (version 2) | ecosystem: Environmental > Aquatic > Freshwater > Lake | place: Lake Superior, Canada...
CAGCGCCTGTACGTGGTTCGAGGTGAAGCAGGCCACTACGCTGTCTTTCTTCACGCCGGCCGCCCTCAGAGCGTTGGAGCAGCGCCGGACCTGCTCGCGTAGCTGCGTCCATGATGTCTCCTTGACGTCGCCATCCCGCTCTGTGACGGTCAAGACGGCACAGGCGGACGCGTCGATGTCGGCGTTGGCTGGGAACAGGAGGTTCTCTGCGAAATTCAAACGGGCTCCGGCGTAGAAGTCTGGGCGGGGGAACATCGGGCTATCCCTCGGAATGACCTACAACATGTTCAGCACGTGATAGATTGAACGTATAGACATCGGCAACGGAGAATGACATAAGAGACCTCCACCGCTATTCCCAGATGAAACTTGGCAGCGAGGAAACCTGCAGGCCCCTCAAAGCCTTCAACATACAAAGTATGCATTCGCTCTGAGGGATGGCAAGTGATGTACAGCATGCCGCCAAACATACAAGACGAAAGTGGACTTCACGGACGAGAGTCACCAACAAGGAAAAGGGGAGATTTTCAGGGGTTACTCCAGAATGACTTGGATAGAGTATCCGGGAACGAAAACCAACCTCTGAGAATGGCTCCGATGCCTTGACCCCGATGAAGTGCCAGCACTCCTTCCAGAAGTCGGCAACATTGTCGACTGACCACTTATACAGGCTTGGATAGTCGTCGAGGTCGAGATTATAGGTCGCATTGACATGCCGGAGAAACCTCCACATTTCGGTCGACGCGGGGTCATCATGTCTCCAGAGCTCGACCGGAGCCGGCTCGGGGTGAGTTGCGCCTGTGGTCATTGCTGTGTGGTCGGCACGCTGGAAACAGATCTAGAGTCTAGCAGTCTAGAAGATTGAAGTCACAAGGAAAAGAACGCCGCCGTCTATCAGAAACGAATTGAGTTCGAATTCCGAGTTGGTCACACCAAAAGGGGGCGAAAAGTCCAACACACGAGTAATCCCGAGGCAAGCCGGTGGCCGGAGGGCGGGGAGGGTTGGCACGACTGGCAGGGTCCGAGGTCAAGCTCCGAGGTCAAAAGCCACACCTTCAGGGCATTCTCCGTTGGGGGGGGGGGCTTGTCTGGCTTGTTGAACCCAAGCATGCTCCGCTGTCACGGGACTTAAGGCAGGTACCCGTCGAGGTGGCGAGATCTTTATTTCATCAAGTGGAGGGGAAGTGGAGGCAAGGCGCGGACACCCGCGACGGGATGCATGCCTTCAGCATTCGGACATGAGAAAAACGCATGCCGGAGCCGGTCCCCGGAGAGCATGGGGGTTGATGCGGGCGTGCGGCATCTCGTGGCAACAGACCGGCTGGAGTGACAGCAGGTAAGGTACCGACTGCAGCAGTCAAGAAGGTAAGGTTATGTGCCAGGTAGTCGGTACTTTCGAAGGGATTGCAGGATGTATGTTCAAAGCGGGATAAAAGTAAGCTGGTACACTTAATAATGCGCAGTCAGCCACCGGAGCATTCGGAGCGTTGGAAACTCCAGCTCTAGGTACATTCGTGCGCCATTGCTCGTCATGATTGAATCATCCGGGGAAATGGAGGCTCTGTAGTACTTGACACGGAAGGTAAGGTAGGGTGCACTTGTAGCCTTTACCAGTTGTGCAGCAAAGCGTCCATGTTTAGTTTCGCGCCGTCGGAGCACCCCGAGCCCGTCTCCATCGTTACAAAACACAAGTCACAGAGCCCCTGAGAATCTCAGGAGTGGGCGGGTTCAAGAGATCACCGCTGGTGTGACCTTGAGTACCAACTACGCAGTAGAACTGCTGACACTTTGGCAGCTTTTGACATCATGCATCATCGCGCAACTGACCACAATCCCATGCAGCAGTATGCAGTAGTCGGACTCGATATGGATGAGCCCAAACCCAAGCTTTATCGCGAAAGCAAAGCTCATGATCTGATACCTTATCGGGCTGCAGCAATGACACCCTCAGTGCCGGCGAGCCTTTGAAATGACCGTGCCATTGGCCAGCAAAGGAGAAATTTTTGTAAGCAGCCAGACCCATTTGGGGATAAGCAGAAACGGCCGGACTGCTCGGGAGCAGGGGCATGGCAGCTAGCGGCAGTTCCAGCCAGAGCTCGGCTCCAAAAATAATGGCATGGGCGCTATTTTAGTGGTCTGATATCCCATGTTTGGGCACCGCTAGGGCTACTAAACTGCCTGTTGCTAATGATTAACGAACGCGGTCATGATCGATTCCCAATTTCGTTTTGCCCCTTCAATTCAGTGAGCAGACCGCACGCGGCACAGCAGGTCCTCGCGGTCGCGGGTTCTACAAATCTCTTTCGGTTGGCCTCCCATTTCCCGTCTTTTCCCTCTTACTCCCCGCCGTCTGCCCTCTCTGCCTCCATATTCCCTCCTCCGGCCTTTACCGTCCTACTTTCCTTCACATTCAACTCGGAGCGGAATCTGTGGGCGGAGAGAAACCGATTGCAGCACGAAGACATCGACAATCAATCGCGCCTGCTGTTTCCTGACTCGGAGTAGCGTGGTCTTGCCGGTGGTCTGTCTGGGTTTGGTCATTCCCGACTTTTTTACAGAGTTGCCCCTTGCAGCTCGAGGCCCCAGCTCCTATTCGCCCATCCCTCAACACCATCGACAAGTGCGCTCAACCCTTGGAACTCGCACACTTGAGATCCGTCACGTCCGAGTCGCAGCAGACCGCGCGGTGTTGTGCAAGGCTTGCTTGCTACCTAAGGCAGTCTGGGATCGGGCATCTGGAAGCAGATTGACCTGTAAGTTTTTGCTGCGCTATACTTCTATGACAATCATTCAATTGCGCCGCATTGTGCCACGCTGTTGTGCTCAGCCATTGCATGGCTGTGTCGTCTTGAAAACCCCCCATGAGCTTGAAACGCCATGAGCTTGTTGCATGGGATCGCGAACTCGACACATATCAAATTGCACGTGCGGCGACTTACTGGATCTTGGAGCTGACGGGTTCGCAGTGTCAATTGGACCCAGTGCAGTTCGATTAGGGTCCTCTGTGCTGTTGTGCATCGGCCTTGACCCTCAGCAACTCTCATCAACGACTTGCCTCTCTCGCCCCTTGATTCCGACATGGCCCGCAAGCTTTCGAACCCATTCGTCAACTCCAACGCTGCCAACATGCCTCAATCCGAGAGATCCGCCGAGCGACGGTTCTCCCAATCCAAGGGTAACCGCCTCACTCAGCTCTTCTCCTCGTCTCCCAAGAACAAGGACCATCTCTCGGCCCAGCAGTCGCTCCTGATGAATGCGTCACCCCACATGCCGTCTCCGTCTCTTCCTAGTATCTCCCTGTCGACAGCCACGGCGGGTGATTCCAACGGGGACGAGCCTCCTACGACGCTCTTCAAACCTCCTACTGCGGCCGAGTCGGAAAAGCAACGGCGCATGGACGCTCAGTTTGGCCCAATCAGCAGCCCTAGTCACAGATACGTTAGCAAGAGTCACGGCGAGAAGCTGGCAGCTCCTGTGATCGACGAGCCCCCCTATTACTATCTCCTGACAACCTACATCAGCTACCTCCTGCTCATTGCCATCGGCCATACTCGCGATTTCTTCGGCAAGAGGTTTGGCAACAAGAAGCACTATGCGAGCCTTAGTGCTAGCAATGGTTATGCCCCTCTCAACGACGACTTTGACAATTTCTACGTCCGCCGCCTGAAAATGCGCCTTGATGATTGCTTCGCGAGGCCCACAACCGGTGTGCCGGGCCGTTTTATCACGCTCATCGACCGCAAGTCAACCGACTTCAACCGCACGTACGAGCACACCGGCACCTACACCGAGACTCTGAACATGAGTTCCTACAACTATCTCGGTTTCGCTCAGTCCGAGGGTCCCTGCGCCGACGCAGTCGAGATGTGTGTTCGCAAGTATGGTCTCAGCTCCGCAAGCCCCAGAGCTGACTCGGGGACGTCGGACCTCACCCTCGAAGTTGAGCAAGAAACCGCCAAATTTGTCGGCAAGCCTGCTGCCATGATCTTCTCCATGGGTTTCGTCACCAACGCGAGCTCCTTCCCAGCGCTCGTCTCCAAGGGCTGTCTGATTCTCTCTGACGAGTTGAACCACGCTTCCATCCGCTTCGGTGCTCGCCTCTCGGGTGCTATGGTCCAGGCGTTCAAGCATAACGACATGGTGGACCTCGAGAAGAAGCTGCGGGAAGCCATCTCCCAAGGCCAGCCGCGCACTCACCGGCCCTGGAAGAAGATCCTGGTCGTTGTGGAAGGCCTCTACTCCATGGAGGGAACCATGTGCGATCTGCCTGCCATTCTGGAGCTGAAGAAGAAGTACAAGTTCAACCTCTTTGTCGACGAGGCACACAGCATTGGTGCTCTGGGTCCCAGGGGCCGCGGTGTTTGCGACTACTTTGGCGTGGATCCGTCCGAAATCGACATCCTCATGGGAACCTTCACCAAGTCTTTCGGCGCCAACGGAGGCTACGTTGCAGCCGAGAAGCATATCATCGACAAGCTCCGGACCACCAACGCTTCAACCATGCTTGGAGAATCTCCCACGCCTGCAGTGCTGATGCAGATTCTGGCTTCTCTGAAGCTTATCGACGGGCAGCTGATTCCAGGCCAGGGCGAGGAGCGCCTGCAGAGAATCGCCTTCAACTCCCGGTACCTCCGTCTCGGTCTCAAGCGCCTCGGTTTCATCGTCTACGGCCACGACGACTCGCCCATCATCCCCGTTGTCCTCTACAACCCCGCCAAGATGCCTGCCTTCAGCCACGAGATGCTCAAGCGGAACATCTCGGTCGTCGTTGTCGGATACCCCGCGACGCCCCTCATCAGCTCCCGCGCCCGCTTCTGTGTCTCTGCCGCTCACAATAAGGATGACTTGGACCGCATGCTCGCGGCGTGCGACGAGGTCGGCGACATCCTGCAGCTCAAGTTCTCGACCGGCATTGCCGGCGGCCTGGAACCGCTACCTGAGGGCGTCACCCCCGAGACGGAGGCAGAGTGGCGCAAGGCGAACGGTCTCGAGGGCGTCATCACTCCGCCGCGTTGGAAGCTGCCCGAGGTGCTAGCACGGGGCGAGGAGGACGTGAAGCACCTGTTGCGGTAGAGCTTGCGAATGGGTATCCTTGGCCGACTGCGATATAGACGTTTTGTCTGAACTGGCGTATTGAGTGGGAACTGGATTTTTGTGTGTACCGAAGGCTGGGACGGGCATCTAACAGCCGGGCCGGTCGGCCCGCGCTTGTTCGCTTCTTTTTGTCTGGGTCGGCGTCCAGCGGCACGAGAACAGACGGTGGTTGGGAATGTTCTCCGCTTAATGTGTGACTTCGTGGAGGAACGCTGCTGGGACCTGGGAGAAATCACCCTGGAGCAACCGCCTGTCTCTTGTGTCGCTTGGCGTCGACCCCTTCATATAATCATTTCATAGCATTGGAGTTTGGGACGGGAGGTTCACTCGCTTATCGACTTGTCCCGCCGCATTGGGGTTACCAGATAGACTTCGCATGGCAGTCCAGTTCTGCGTGCACTATATAACATCCACTTGATGTGCCTTTGGGTTGTGTCCTGCATATGCAGAAGCACTGCCACTCCCTGTGAGCAGACTATGTAGCACCCTTTTCAAGCCACCGCTGCAATTTTCGCAGCACAGGAGCTAACTACGTGTTTGTTCTCGTGATTGGCCGCAATCACACCCTTCTTTCCAAGCACCGACACATGTAGGCCGCTCATGAAGGGGGTATCCGAAATTATCTATCCTACTAGACCCCTCTCTACAAGTTAAACCTAGTCCTAACCTTCTCCATCCTCGCCTTCCACTCCCACTGCAGCGCGTCCTCACCCTCGCTGCCGGCCCTGCCGACGCCCTTGTCGACCCTGCGCAGCTTGACATTGAGGTTCGGCCCCAGGGCCTGCAGGCCGACGCGGATCTCCTCGAACCCCTTGATCTTCTCGCCCTCGACGCCGGTGACGGCCTTCTCCGTGGGCCGCTTGTCGCGGAAGACGTAGCGGTGCCGCCGGATCATGATGAAGTCGCGCTGGTTGTGCACCGTCACGACCTGCCGCCCCTGGATCTCGGGCTGGGGCGGGTAGAGGGTGTGGAAGGACTTGCCGACCAGAAGGCCGAGGGAGGTCCGCAGGTTGTTGAGGAGGAGTTCGGGCTGGGGGGTTGGGGTTAGCTGGTCGGGGTCTGGGGACGAGGGAAAGTGGGAAGGGGAAAGTTCTTACGTAGTGATTGGTGGGGTTGCCGTGGCCTGGGATCTTTTTGCCGGGCATGTAGTGCGATATGGTGTAGGTGAGAGTAGGCCCGTCGGGCAGATGCACGATCGTCATGCGGTCGGGCTTCTTCTGATCCTCGTTGATCACCACGACGGCGGTGAACTCGCGGTTCCGGGCGAACTTGCAGATCTCCCGCACCGAGTACTTATGGCCGTGGCGGTGGGCCGATCGCGGGATGTAGTGGCTGTTGGGGAAGAGGGTGGCGATGTCTTGGGCTTCTTTGTGGATGGTGGCGTTGAGGGAGGTCGTGATGAGGATCTTGGGAGTTGGTAGGGGGTCGTCGGAGAAGAGGTTCGGGAACTTGCGCGCTAGGGATGCGGGCGTGAGGTCCATGTTTGTGCTCGTTGTCGAGGGAGCGAGGCTGGCTGCTACGCTGGGCGCGAGACTGGCGTCGCGCTGGGCTCGTTTCCTTCGCGTCCTGTCGGCGCGCTCCGGGTCTTCGTCGTCCTCGTCGTCCTCGTCGTCCTCGTCTTCCTCCTCTTCCTCGTCTGAGCCGAGCATACTGTCCTCATCGTCGTCCTCTTCTGCTTCCTCTGCCTCAGCCCCGCCTTCTAACCGCTTGAGTTCGGCCGCTGCCTCCTCTAAACGGCGGCGCTTTGCCTGGGCAAGATCCACCGCCGCGCCGAGTGTATCCTCATCCGCGTCTTCGTCCCAGACTCGCTTCTTCTCAATTGTCATCGTCTGATTCCTGGCCAGACGCTCTTTCCGCAGCTCCGGGTCCTTGTCCTCCTCCTTCCTCCGACGGTGACGTTCCTCATGTCTGGACTTGGTGGCTGTCCTCTTGTCCTCAATGTACATCTGTTGTCTCCGGAGCTTGTTATTTGTCTTCAGCGACAGTGAGCGGCCGGAGCCGCCTCCGCGTTTCGAACCCATGATCGCGGTTGCGCCGTAGGTGACTGTGACGAGTTATGTCTCGAATGATGGTCACAGCAGCTCGCGATATCAAGCGACCATGGGGTCGGCCGATAACAGAAAAAAGTTACTGAGCACGGCCCACTATCTAATCGCACCTTAGCGCGGGGCTGATAACGGCCGAACGAAATTCCCTCCGGCGGGGAAAATTGAGTTGAGTCGCAGATGCTGTGTCAAATTGAAAGACCCAATTGGACAGAGAGGCCTTTTGCCTTGAGACGATCTAATAGAGTCATTCTCTTGGTGCGATACAGCCCACCTCAATCTTTTTTACTTGCATATCACGGTTGAAGAAGAACAGTTGGCAGCGTCTGACTCACTTCACCGTGTTCTCCAATCCTTGATTGATGCGGATTTCGCTCCAGGCTCTGCGTCAGACATCGCTCCTTGGTGCACAACTGCAACTTCAGCCTGCCTTCCACCCACGTGCCCTTCCGGCCAGCTGGTCTCTGCGACGCTTCACGACCACCATCCCTCCACAGGGCCGATTTGTTATCCATAAGCAGCCGAAGAAGACCTCGGGCAAGATGTCCTCCACGGCAACTACCCTCAAAGGCCAGCCCCTGGACAAGGCTGTCCTCGACTCCATGCTTCGGCGGCGCATGTTCTACACCCCGTCTTACGAGATCTACGGCGGCGTGTCCGGTCTTTACGACTACGGTCCCCCCGGCTGCGCCCTGCAAGCCAACATCGTCGACCAATGGCGCAAGCACTTCGTCCTGGAGGAGGATATGTTAGAAGTGGACTGCAGCGTTCTGACTCCCCATGAGGTGCTCAAGACCAGCGGCCACGTGGACAAATTCGCCGACTGGATGTGCAAAGACCCCAAGAACGGCGATATCCTCCGCGCCGACCACTTCGTCGAGGACGTTCTCGAGATGCGTCTCAAGGGCGACAAGGAAGCGCGAGGTGTGAAGGTGGAGGAGAAGGAGGAGGACCCCAAGAAGAAGAAGAAGAAGTCGAAGGGCGCTGCAGAAGCGGTCAAGCTCGACGATGCCGTTGTCAAGGAGTACGAGGAGGTGCTGGCTCAGATCGACAACTACAACGGTGACGAACTGGGTGCTCTGATCAAGAAGTACGATCTAAGGAACCCTGCGACTGGCGCCCAGCCATCACACCCTGCCGCCTTCAACCTCATGTTCCAGACCTCGATTGGCCCATCCAGCAATATGCCTGGCTACCTACGACCAGAGACCGCTCAGGGCCAGTTCCTCAACTTCCAGAAGCTCCTCGAGTTCAACACACAAGCGATGCCCTTCGCCTCGGCCTCGATCGGCAAGTCCTACCGAAACGAGATCTCGCCGAGAGCCGGTCTTCTGCGTGTGCGGGAGTTCCTGATGGCTGAGATCGAGCACTATGTTGACCCAGAGGGTGGCAAGAAGCATCATCGCTTCCACGAGGTCGCGGACATCGAGCTTGTTTTGTTGGATATGCACACTCAGCTCGCCGGCCAGACCACGGTCAAAAAGATGACCATTGGCGAGGCTGTCGCGACTAAGGTCGTCGACAACGAGACTCTCGGCTACTTCATCGCCCGCATCCACCTTTTCCTCAAGAGGATCGGTGTCGATATGTCCAAGGTCCGCTTCCGGCAGCACATGGCCAACGAAATGGCCCATTACGCCTGCGACTGCTGGGATGCCGAGCTGCTGACGACTTCCGGCTGGGTTGAGTGTGTCGGCTGCGCTGATAGAAGCGCATACGACTTGACAGTCCACGCCAAGAAGACTGGCGCTCCCCTCATCGTCCGCGAGCCCCTGAAGGTGCCCAAGATTGTGGAGGAGTGGGCGATAGAGCTCGACAAGAAGAAGTTTGGCCCTCACTTCAAGAAGGACGGCAAGGCTGTCGAGGCCGCTGTCCTCGCCACATCGCAAGAGCAGCGCGGGAAGCTGGTGAAGGAGCTGGAGGAGACTGGCAAGGTCGTCATTGACGTCCCCGAAGTGGCTGGCGGCAAGGCTGAGATCAGCAAAGACCTCATCAAGATCGAGTGGACGAAGCGGACCGAGAACATCCGGGAGTACACGCCCAACGTTATCGAGCCATCGTTCGGTATCGGTCGTATTCTGTACTCGCTGATCGAGCACAACTACTGGACCCGTGGTACCGAGGGCGGTGACGAGTCGCGCGGTGTAAGTGGACTGCCCTACTGCATCACCCCACATTGACCGTATGCTAACAATCCCCAGGTCCTCTCCTTCCCTCCCACCGTAGCACCAACAAAGGTGCTGATCGTTCCCCTGTCGTCAAACAAGGACTTCGCCCCTCACGTCCGCGCCCTGACGCAGAAGCTGCGGTCGGCAGGCATCTCGAGCCGCGTCGACGACTCGTCGGCCAGCATCGGCAAGCGGTACAGCCGAAACGACGAGCTCGGCACCCCTCTCGGCATCACCATCGACTTCCAGACGGTCCAAGACCAGACCGTCACCCTGCGCGACCGTGACTCGACGCGCCAGGTCCGGGCTGAGGTGGACAAGATCATCGATGCCGTTCACGACCTCGTGGATGGTAAGAAGACGTGGGAGGACGTCGAGAAGGAGCTGCCTATTTTTGAGGGCCAGGAGCTAGAGATGCGGTGATTACTTGACTAGGGCCACAGAAGGTTTACAGAAAAATCGAGTTGATTCGAGAGTTCGAGTGCTATCTTGCGAGCGACATGTTGGCTGTTGAGCGCCGGGGTAAATGTGTACATGGAAGGTTTAGGTGATAGAACTTGGCACGGTTAAAGAAGAAGCTCGTTTTCGCTTGCGGTATATTCTCTATGCGAACGCTGCATACTCATAGATGTCATGGAAGTGCTGAACCAAGCGCGCCATGTCGTAGTGTCCGATGTCTTGGAAAGGTTCGATCTGGAAGCTGCCCGTAGTTAAAGTCAATACCTTATCCTGCGGGCCCCACTTATAGGGGCAGGGATCTTAATTGCTGTCGCGTCTTGCGCTAGTACTACGCGACCGCTAGGCAAGTGCTAGGCAAGTACTCGAATTATCGGACCTTCAGGTTCCTGCACAGCGCTCGCGATACTGCTCTTCATTCTAGTTTCTGCGGCGCGAGTATCACGTCTATCCTTAGAGCGTGATTACGACCGGGACTATACAGTGATTATTACACTGGTTATCATTTTTTGGGCGTCATTTCCCCATGATCGATGTGCTGTCTCGCTGAGTTAGCTTGACTCGGCATTGCAGGCCCAGAGTGAGGTCGCCAGGGACTTAAGCCTAACATGGCGAAAAAGAAGAAGCAGCAGACCATCGAGGCGACTTTGGGTAAGTCTCCTTCAGTCTCCTTCACTATTAACCGCGGTCGCTCGGAAGCTACTTTCTGCCTCACTTGGTGCGGCGCCCCAAAATCAACCACATCTACTATTCACTACTCCACTCTTCAATAGGGAAAACTAACATAACTCTAGGCCATCCAGTCTTGAGACCAAAGACACCAAAGGGTCCCGCTTCCGAGGGCTCATCAGACAGGACTATCCCGCGGCAAAACAAAGTGCAGTCATGGCTCGATACCGTCAAGGCCGGCAGCAGCCATAGCTCCACAAAGGCGCGGCCTCCGGCTCTGCCATCATCGTCATTCATGCCCCCGTCCAGCTCCGGAAAGAGGGTCAGAAGAGTCGACAGCTCATCGTCAGCTGCTGAAGCTAGTAGTTTTGATGATGACGACGCCACGCCCAAGCGAGGGACGCCCGGAAAGCTCGGTAGTGTGAAGAGACAGACTCGGCTAGCTCTCGGCAACCCGGGTGCGGGATCATCTCCGCGTTCAGCTATCGTTGTGAACAACGACGAGGACAGCAGTGACGACCTGGCGATTGCTACACCTCATGGAAAGCTCCAGCTACGCACCAAAGAGAAAGCCGCGGCTGATGAGAGCGACGACAGCGATGATGTGCCGATAGTAACGCCGAAGTTCTCGGCGCGTGGTCGTCGTCGCCGCGCTGTGGCGGGTGACAGCGATGAGGACGAGGACCAGGACCAGGACTTGCCGCCGGTCTCAAAGATCGCCTCTAAGCGTGCCAAGCGCGCTCGCTCGGAAGACGAGGATGAAGACGACGTAGTAGTACAATCAACCAAACGGCGGCGCCTCATCAGGAAGTCCAGCCCCGTGGAGACATCCGCAACCGACCGTGCATCTTCGCCACCCGCGGCATCGAGCCCGACAAAGCGGAAAAGCAAGTTTCGTAGCGAGAAGGACAAGCGGCGCGAGCTGCTACGGCGGCGGCGGGCGGGTGAGAATATCACGATGGAGGACCTCGAGACGTCCGAGGAAGAAGAGACTCATGCATTGTATGATACGGACTCCGATCATGTAGCTCTCGAGGAATTCGAGGATGACGAGGAGGGTGTCCTTCAACCGGAGCCGGTCTCCGTGAGCAAGAAGAAGGGGAAGAAGGACAAATACCTCAGGACGGAGGGAAGCCCTGAGCCGGGCGACTACGAAGAAGGCGAAGAGGACATGAAGGACTTCATCGAGGAAGACGACGACGGGGCTTTAGGCGTCCCGGGCGAGCTGGTGGAGATTCCCCTCGAGTTCACGCGACACTCGCGCAAACCGCTGAAGGAACACTTCCGCGACGTAATAGAGTGGCTGGTGCGGTTCAAGTTCGAGCCCAATTTCGAGGAGAAACACAACGAGCTGTACATGATCGGGTGGAAGAGGCTGGACGACGAGGTGGCGGCCTTGGCGAGCAGCAAGTTCGCCTCGTCGGCCTGGAAGCCCGAGTTTCGACGGGCGCTTAATGCGCGACCGAAGTTCGTCTCTGTCGAGCTTCCGAAGGGCGATTTGGACCGGCTATTTGGTACCTGCGAGGCGTGTGGACGGTCGGGTCATCCGGCAACCTGGACAGTTTCGTTTCAGGGCGCCCCGTACTATAGGAAGAACAAGACCGACCCGCGCTTCCTCGAGGACGTGGAGTCGGACGAAGACTCGTCTTCCTCCTCCTCATCTGCCTCCTCATCCGGCTCGGACGAAGACACGGCCAAGCCGCCCAAGACAGACCGTGACGAAGAAGGGAACGAGCTGCCGCCCGAATCGCGTCAGTGGTCCGTTGGCTCCGTCTGCCAGAGCAACGCCGAGACGGCGCACACGCTGATCCACTGGAAGCACAACCTGCTGGAGTGGGTGAGCGACCGGCTCGAGAACGACGGGCACATGACGCCCACCCAGATCGCGGCCAGAACCAAGATGAAGCGAAAGAAGAGGAATAAGGCGGTCGACGCCATCATCGCCCAGTGGGACGGGCAGCGCGTGATCGAGAGCCTATACAGGGACTTTGAGGGCGTGTTGGAGGAGGCGAGGAATAAGAGCACTACCGGACGGGGAGGGCGGCGGTGGGGACGTTAGGGTTCGGGTCCCGGCCAGAGAGGAGGGAGGCGCGTCCGGAAGGGTGCTTGTCGGTGTACCGCCGGCACTCTATTATCGGTGGGCGGAATACTCGGCTCTTTCGTTCACGGTAGCGATCATTAAGTATTGTCATTCACCGAGTTCTGCTCATATTTGTGGCGTCGTTCTTATTCTTGCCACCCATCGAGTTGTGGTATTGCATAGTTCAGACAAGCTTGATTACATCCGGACAGCTTCAAGAGCAGTGAACAGGGCCGAGCTATCGGAATTCCCAGCTCATGACTGCTCAGACGGGTAATCTTCCAGAGCATAATGCTTAGCCTGATACCTCGTGCCTTCAACCCCTGGCTTTTCCAGAAGGGCCCGTTCAGACAGCCCCTGTGTAAAGATAAGCCAACCAACCGGCCCCAGACTCCTTGAATCCTCAAAACCACTACAACCAAGTGTATTGTGAGGACGGAGCGGCACGCGGGGCATGATTTATATGGGAGGGGGATGAGACGAAACCCGGGAGCGCTGTACGGTGTCGATCCCCCTGTCAGCTATGACCAACTGTTCGTTTGAGCATCGCGATCTCCAAGAATTGCCCTTCCTGAGTTTCGAGCCGTCGGAATGGAAAATGCACGTTCTCCGGCATGTCGGTTGGCAACAAATCTAAAGACTCCATCACCAACGCGCAAGTCGTGCGTCCCGGCCCGGTGATGCAGGGGGCACTTGGATCACGCAGCACCAAAGTAAGTCTTAATGAGGGTCAATGTGCGCCGCACATGCAAGGGTTGTCCAGAATACCTTGAATTGGATTCATCTGTCGTCAACGTCCGTTCCACAATACATTCGCTGAACGCTTGTTTGTCCGTGTAGGCCTTGTAGCTACATGACATGCCGCCTGACAATACGCCCCCAAAGCCCCCCTATTCATGGCAAGTACTCCCACACATTCCCCCCGACAGTAGAACTCCCTCCCATACACAGGAATAGTCTCAACAAAGACCATACAAAGTAATACCAACAGATGAAACAAGGTGTCCTTCACAGGGTGCAATCGCTGATGATGCTTGTTAAAAGAAATAAACGTGCTCCTCTGATTGAGCCAAGATGATGCCCACATCCAGTGTAAGCACACTTCTTGAGCCATGCGTAGTGGCAGCTAACCAAACAACGGCAAGGTGGAACTGGGCAAGATCCCAGCCA
>Ga0209127_100503_pt1 | contig 13636 bp, 14 predicted proteins | sample LakSupMetagenome_FD_187469 | JGI IMG/M metagenome (GOLD analysis project Ga0209127, IMG submission 187469) | Freshwater microbial communities from Lake Superior, Canada - Sta WM archaea (SPAdes) (version 2) | ecosystem: Environmental > Aquatic > Freshwater > Lake | place: Lake Superior, Canada...
CCCTAACGAACTGCCACAAAAGTAGGAGCTATTTTAGCGACCCGAGCCTCGAGAATCAACTACGTCACACGTTCCGGCGGAGCTAAAGTTTGTCTCAACAGACACTAACGTCGGACCACCTGCATTCCCTCTTCCTCCATCCAAATACACGACAGACACAATGCCGGGCGTTGTCGACGACAGTGCCTCCGGGGGCCGGTTACTCCTCATCTCCAACAGATTGCCCATCACCATCAAGCGCTCCGACGATGGCAACTACACCTTTTCCATGTCGTCGGGCGGTCTGGTCACCGGCCTGAGCGGTCTGTCCAAGACGACGACGTTCCAATGGTACGGCTGGCCTGGTCTGGAGGTACCCGACGCAGAGGCTGGTCCTATGGTCAAGCGCTTGAAGGAGGAGTACAACGCACATCCCGTGTTCATCGACGACGAACTGGCCGATCGCCATTACAACGGCTTCTCCAGTGAGTACCTTCCACTCGACCTCTAGAATGACCTAGGATGCTAACTGCGCTGCAGACTCGATCCTATGGCCCCTCTTCCACTACCACCCCGGCGAGATCACCTTCGACGAGTCCGCATGGAGCGCATACCGCGAGGTCAACCGGCTCTTCGCCAAGGCAGTCGTCGGCGATGTCGAGGACGGGGATATGATCTGGGTCCACGACTACCACCTGATGCTGCTCCCCGAGATGCTGCGCGAGGAGATCGGCAACAGCAAGAAGAACGTCAAGATTGGCTTCTTCCTCCACACCCCGTTCCCCAGCAGTGAGATCTACAGGATCCTGCCCGTCAGAGAAGCACTCCTGCTCGGTGTCCTGCACTGCGACCTTATCGGCTTCCACACTTACGACTACGCCCGTCATTTCCTCAGCAGTTGCTCGCGTATCCTGTGCGTCCCAGCTTTCTTAACCCCCCCAAAAACACCCCGTTCCTCTAGCTAACAAGCGCAGCTCAACACCCACCACCCCAAACGGCGTCGACTTCAACGGCAAGTTCGTAACAGTGGGCGCCTTCCCCATCGGCATCGACCCGGAGAAGTTCGTCGAAGGCCTCAAAAAGCCCTCTGTCCAGGCGCGCATCGCCGCCCTCACCCGCAAGTTCGAGGGCGTCAAGCTCATCGTCGGCGTCGACCGGCTCGACTACATCAAGGGCGTCCCGCAGAAGCTGCACGCCCTCGAGGTCTTCCTGACGGAGCACCCGGAGTGGATCGGCAAGATCGTGCTCGTGCAGGTGGCCGTCCCCTCGCGCCAGGACGTCGAGGAGTACCAGAACCTCCGCGCCGTCGTCAACGAGCTCGTGGGGCGCATCAACGGCAAGTTCGGCACCATCGAGTTCATGCCCATCCACTTCCTGCACCAGTCGGTCTCCTTCGACGAGCTGACGGCCCTCTACGCCGTCAGCGACGTGTGCCTCGTGTCGTCGACCCGCGACGGCATGAACCTGGTCTCGTACGAGTACATCGCCACCCAGCGCGAGCGCCACGGCGTCATGATCCTGTCCGAGTTCACGGGCGCCGCGCAGTCGCTCAACGGCAGCCTCATCGTCAACCCCTGGAATACGGAGGACATGGCCAACGCCATCCACGACGCCGTCACCATGAGCCCCGAGCAGAGGGAGGCCAACTTCAAGAAGCTGGAGCGATACGTCTTCAAGTACACGAGCGCCTGGTGGGGCCAGAGCTTCGTTGCGGAGCTGACGAGGATCAGCGGCGGGCAGGCGGAGGGGACGGCGGCGGGCGCCACCGACAAGCGGAAGGGAAGTGGGGTGGAGAAGAAGACTATGCCGCTCCGGGCGCTGGGCGACGCGGCTACCGAGGCGGCGCACGCGGCTAAGGATGCGGCGCAGAGCGTGCTGGAGAAGGTGGAGGGGGAGAGGAAGACGGAGTAAAGGTCTAGGGAGTTGGATAGATAGATCGGGGTTAGTAGGAGTGTGGTTCATGGGCGATAGCTCTTGTCCCGACTGAGGCTATGGTTCTCATGAAAGCCTTTTTTTCTGGCGTTTGTCATGCTCGTAGGGTCGCTTGGCTTTTTGCTCATTGAATATAGCTATTGCAAGGCTGAAGTATGTGTTTGGTTGCTGGAGACTGAGTGAGTTGTAATACATGCCACAGGACCTTATTAGACATGTGATATTATTGCGAGCAGACCTCATATGGAGGCGATATCTCTAAGACTAACCAAAAGTTACATATCAAGCTCTACACAGTAGGCCAGGCAAAAGCAGTGAGAGACAGCCTCCCGAAGCCGGAGCACATCGTTTCCTGATTCCCGAGGTATCTACCTAGTGCAAAAGCAATCGAACTCCAGACGCAGAAATGGTGACAAGTTCCCGTGCCCTCTTGGATAACGGCAACGCAAATTCCTCCTCTTGGATCGGAATAAGAACAACGGCAACAAGTTCCGAATTGACGTACCAGTGCACACGTGCAACAAGAATAAGGAGACGTGAGATCGTCCAGATCTTCTAACTCAATTCAAAAGAAGTAAAAGTCATTGCTCGAACCATTCATCCTCGCCAAATCGCATGGCTAATACTCCTTCACCACGTCGTCCTTGCCAAGCTTATACCGGCCACTCCCCGGCGTGCCGATCCTCCCGCTGCCCCTCCGCAGCGCGTTGAAGTCGCCCGCGATGCTCTCCCTCGTCGGCCTCTTCAGCCTCGCCCGGTCCACCATGTTGACCTCGTGCGGCAGCGCGACGATGACGTTCTTATCTGTGCCGAACTTGAAGTCGTCGGCCTTGATGTCGTCCGTGTAGCGCTTGATCAGGTAGGGCGCCTTCTTGCCGGCCAGCACCTTCTTCAGGCTCCACTCGACGATGTAAGGGCCCGTGGCGGTGATGATGCTGGTCTCCTCGGCGCCGGAGCCCGTGTTGAACTTGGCCGGGGTGAAGGACACACCCTTGCCCGTCTCGTACGAGAACTGCGCGACGTGCTCCGGGGTGAGGGCCAGGCGGCGGGGCTGCGGCTTGGAGTCGGCGGCGAAGGACCGCTCGAAGCCGAGCTTGCCCTCGTTCTTGCCCGACTTTTGCTGCGCGTCGATGAGGAGGAGGTAGGTGCGGCACGTTGCCAGGACCCAGCGGCCGTCGGCCGAGACGTCGAGGCCGATGATCGGTTCGCCGAGGGCTGGGATGTGCGTCTTGGCGTTGATGCCCAGCCGGTCGAAGAGGCGGATGTCGCCCTTGTTGGAGGCGACGGCGATGTAGCCCTTCTCGGTCGTAGCGAGGGCACTGAAGTCGTTCTTGCTAGCGTACTGCTTCAGCTGCGAGTCTACGAGCTTGGTACCGGCCAGGCGAGGGTCGACGCGGAACAAGGCCTTGTCGCTGATGCCGAGGAACGTCGGCTCGTGCGTCATCTGGGCGAACTTGTTCTCCGGAGCAAACGTCACCACAGGGATGTCCTCGTGCACCTTCCATTCGTCGACCACCTTGCCGTACTCGAGATCCATGCGGTAAAGCTTGTTGGGGTCGTCGTCCTTCTGGAGGATGAGGTTGCGATCCTCATTGTGCAACATGACCTTCTTCGGCGAGAAGAGGCGGCCTTCGGGCGTCTCGACCTTGGAGATGTTGGTGCTGAACTCCAGATGGTTGTTAGGAGTGTGCTTGAACACTCCAATCTTGGAGCCGCGGACGACGAAGGAGCGATCGTGCTTGTAGCCGACGGCAATCTGCTTGTTGACTTCGCCATCCTTGGGTTGGTATTCTTGGTCATCCTCCTCCTCGTCGCTGTCGTAGTGCTCCGACTGAGCGCGGTCGTCCTCAACTTCCTCCTCTTCCTCGTCCTCATGCTCGTCTTCCCGCTCAGCATCTTCCATGGCCAGGTCCGCGAAGGCATCAGCGACGTAGTCGCGCTCCTGCTCTTTGACCTTGGCCCACTTCATCTCGTTAAGCTGCTCCCACAGCGCACGCAGGAGACCCTCTTGGAAGCGCTCCAGCGTCTTCTGGTCCTTAAAGCGGAGGAGCCAAGAGTACGCGTTGCCATCTGGGGTGAACTGGTTGAAGATGAACGAGAGAAACTCGAAGTTGAATACCGGGTTGATGTCGGCCACCACGGGAATTCCAAGCCAGTCCCGGTCGCTGCCGCTGACTTGCAGCCAGTATTGCCAGTTGCCGACCTCGGTTACGGTGGCTGTGACGGAAGGATCCTGCAGGACAAATGAGCCCGAGGGGAAATCGAAGAAATGAAGCTCGGCATTTTCAGCGCACAGAAGCTCCCGAGCCTCCGGGGTGGCTGCAGCCTGGGGCGGCTTGTGATCCCGGAGGGCTTTAGCCGGCGTCGCCTTTGTGGGCGTGGTGTCCTGGCCCGCCTCTAGGAGCATCTCCTGCTTCGAACTCGTGTTGTGTGTCGGTTTGGAGAGGAACATGGAATCGGATGATTCGATGGAACGGGTGAGAGTCGGGCTGTGGAGAGGGCTCGCTTGCGGGATGGGCTGCTCGTCGTCGAACTCGAACTGCCGAAGGTCTTCGTCTGTGGCCGTCGTGTAAGGCTTGCGATACTTGCGCTCGTACTGACACTGCTTGGCTATGACCTCGAACTGCTGGACTTGGCTGGGTTGCACCGACGAATCGCAAACGAACTCGTAGACGTCTCCGATGTCGCCGCTCAGATCCCGCCAGGCAAGCACCCGTTCACTGCCGTCTCGGTTCTCGACCCGGAAGTGCAGTGCCTCGTCGAGCAGGAACGTCTTCTCGTCGCGCTCCGCAGCCAGGATGTCCGCGTCGGCCTCGCTATCCTCGCCGTCTTCCTCGGCGAGCAGCTCAGCTTCGCCTTCCTCGTAGACACGTTGCACGACAAGCTGGTATTGGAAGTCCTGCGCAGTCTTGCGGATTCGAGCGGTAGCGTCCTTGTAGATGAGTTCCGAGTAGCCCTTGGGCGAGAGCGGCCGGACTAGATATAGTTGGCCTTGGGGCAGTTCGATCAGCGACTCTTGGTTGCTGGATCCGAAGATCAGCTTTCCCACTGTAAGAAAAAAGAGTTAGCGAGTGAAACGACGAGGCATATCTGACCGCACGAAGAGAATAAGACAATAGAGCTGGTCAGGAGGCAGGCATTCGCGCCCGCGTCCCTGACTGTCTCCTTCTTGTTGACCATTTTCCCTTTTCGCGGCGTTGCTGGGGATGCAGATAGAGGGGCGGGCTTATCAGGGCGGGGCAAAAAGTACTTACCATTTCGTAGGACGAACATCGTGACCGCAGTCTACTGTTCGACAGCAGAGCTGATGAAGGGTAAATGGCTTGGATATGTGGTCGGAAGGGACAGTAGGCAGATGAAAACGAGTTGACAAGTCGCGACTGCAGAAGTGACGCGGTTGCGCCAGGCGGCAAGCCGAAACTTGTTGGAAGATGTCGTGGCAGTTGTGGTTGATGAAAGAAGACTGCTGTGTGACAGGGCAAGAAGGCAGCAGGGACGTCATAATAACCCGTATCCACCACTGAGAAGGTCTGAAAGCGGCCAGGGTCGGCCTGTGGCGCTGATCTTGACGCCACCAGCCACATATACCCCAGCTATTGGTATATCACATGACTGAGGCTAATTTTCGAATACCCACCCAAAGCAGCGAAAGGCTTGTTCTCTTCTCATTGGTGCACGTGTAAATATGTCGGTTTTGCACAATCGAACAGGCATCGGTCACGTGCGAAATGGACATGGAGCCTTGATGGTGTTCTTTTCCCCTTCTAAGTATATGTCGTCAGCCTTGGTAGATTTTTGGTTAGGCTGATACGTCTGTCTGGCTCTTCTTCGTACCCGTTTCGGGATCGGCCATAGAGCCTCTCCTTCTCCTATGTCCGTCCGCCACTACGACTGACCATCGGAGCAGGAGGGAATTCTGGCAACGTAAGCCTTGCGTACGCTCATTGTCATAGTGCTTCTCGGCTTTAATCATGAGGTCGTTGTTTTCGCGCAATCTGGGTGCTCGAGATGCTCTTTGCGAACAATATATGATAGGTCAAATGCAGGGGTTTAGCGCGTGTTTGAGAGACTGGGATATGGAGTTGAAAGGGACTGCATGCTCGGTGATTCTACGTAGGATTGCGAGCACCGGGGAGGCGTATGTTACGTTATTCATACATGAGCAAAAGCTTAGGTGGGACGTGCTAGGGACAGCCGAATCAGTGGTTTCTTAATAGATGGACACATGAATTTGGGCCTAGTGGGCAAGGTCTTCGCGATCAGACGTCATACAGATGACTTACAACTCTTCCTGGAGAAAGTTTCGACCGCCATCATCGCCAAGTTCCCCAACCATGGTACCTTTCTCTTCATCGACATCCATCATACGGTCAATGATCAGGCGCGCCACATTCTTTCCCATCAGAGCGTTGGTCTCCATGGTGGAGATGAAGCTCTCCATACCTGATTTGTGAAGATCTTGTCAGAACCGTAGTTGGGCCTTCGTACTGCAGAACTGAAAGGCCACATACCTGAAGTGTAGTATAGCCCGTCGCGGATGACAGGGTCTTGGAAGGTAACGCGGGGAAACCCCTTGGGGTATGATTGGAAGACGTGTGGGTAGTACCACGAGATGGGCTCGACGGCCTCATGGGCGGCCTCCTGCTCTGTGCTTCCGATGAAAGTATCTGGGACCTTGACTCCGAGGAGATCACTTGGAAGTCTGTTAGAGAGAGACCGGATAGCAAGTGTATGCAAAGAGAGACCGCGTACCTCAGGAGCTCAGGAGTCACTCTCTCAGGCGAGAATATCTTGTACAAATATTCAAGCTTGCCTGTCCTTGGGTTCCCCACCCTCCTCAAGGTACTGATGCTGTAGAATCCGGCTTTGCCGGCTCCCTGAACTCCAGAAGTAGGCCCCTCGCCGTCAGCCAGCGTTGTCAACACCGTGGCTGGTCTCTTTTCTGGGGAGACCTTGAAATAAGCCGGGCTCAGCTCGAATGGCGAGGTGAAGATGGTGACATGCAGCGTGATGTATGGGATCTCATCGATGGCGTCCTCTAGCACATTGTTGGAGGTGGTGATCTTGCTGAACTGGTACGGCGTGGCAACAACGACGTCATCGAAGGCGACGTCCTGTGTTTGCTCAACTGCAGCGGAGTCGCCCGATGACTGCGTCTTCAGGATGTATTTCTGACCCGACGATGGAGCATCTGCCTCCTCGATATCTATGGCCGTGACCGATGTGTTTGGGAGAAAGGTTGCGTGAGATGCCTTGACCATTTCGTCAAAGATCCGCCAGTTACCGCCCACAACGGACATGGCTCCTTCAGGAGCTGTGGAGACCATGGTCTCCAGACCGTGGATGTGAGCAAGATTGGAGGCATAGTTGACTCGAGTGAGTGCCTGGATGAACTCGTAGCTGAGGAGATCCGGGATCTGGCATTCATCAGCACCCAACATTGTTACTGCCATAGAACAGATGAAGATACCTTGTTCTTCTGCAGAAACTCCTCTCCAGTCAAGCTCGTCTCATCCAATAGCTCGAGCTCGTACACCCTCTGGGTCAAGGACTTGAAGGGGAAGTAGGGTGGCTCGTAGAGGTTGAGGAACTTGGCAATAGTCTTGTGCATGAGCGTCTGGGATTTCTTCAGAGCAAAGTAACCGTAGCGCCAGACCAGCCTGGCCTTGGTGTACCATTCAGAGCGGCTGCTGTCAATGGTGAAGCGGATCTTGTCGCCGTCCCAGAAGACCATGATGCCACCAACGCCATCTTCCTCGCGGGTGGTAGTCTCGAGGCCGAATTCGCGTGTGGCATTGTACAGGATGGCGTTCAGTTCTATGAAGATAGAGGCACCGAGCTCGACGCTCTCCGGCAGACCGGCGATGCCAAAGGGCTGGATCGTGAGGGTCCGGCCCCCGATCCGATCCGTCTTCTCGAATAGGGTAATGTTAACGGCGAGGTCATGCTCTTCGGCGTACTGCCTTAGGTAACAGGCGGCGGACGAGCCGGCAGCACCAGCACCTGTCCCGATGTAAGCGTAGTGCCATTACCGCAACCGTGATAGAGCGTTTGCTTCGTGGGCCGAGGACCAGTAGAGAGGTAGACTCCTCTCGCACTAGGTCTAGGGTACGCACCTATGATTGCTATGTTTCTTACTTGCTGGGGTTTGAGAGCCTGTTCTGCTCTTGCGGATGCGGGTAAGACATCAGCTCCTGATATTGCTGATGCTACCGAGACCGCAGCTAGGATGAGCCTTTGCAGCCTCATGGTACCGGCGCTCTTTCTGTCAGTAAAGGTCAATAACCGATTGTGAGCTCGCCGGTGACTCGACGAAGTGTATCTCTAAACTGTTTCAGGGATGCAGTGAAACCAACGACGAAATCTTTTGAGGCTATTTGGCGATACAAGGCCAAACGAGCATCGTTCAGACATCGAGCCTCACTGTTACTTCTACTGTCAGGCGTGATTTACTCCATCGAGTGAGCAGAGGGTAACGAGGAACGCTTGGGATGGCGCTGTTAAGGCGATACGTAGATTACTGTTGTCTCCCAACTTTAGTGAGAGTACCCCCTAACTCCATATTCCAAGTTGCCATTCGCTGAAGCTCCCCCGTTTCAGCCCCACCAAAGCTGGCAGCTGCTGACGGAACAACAGCAGCCTGCCATGCAAGGCTCTCGAAAAAAGTTCAAGGAGCAGCAGAAGCGGAATCGCGACTTTGAGCTTGCAGCTTCATTTGCAAATCACCCCTCCCACCAATCCCAACAACAACAACAACCCACCTGACGGCGCTGTATCTACCTCTTTCTTCCGTTGCGCTTATCATACAAAACCGTCGTCATGTCTGCAGCACAGCTCCTCAACCCGAAAGCCGAGTCGAGAGTAGGCATCTTCCCCTCGAACTATCCTTGCATGACCGACGTATTTTGGCTGACCATGTCCACAGAGGCGGGGTGAGGCCCTACGGGTCAACATTTCTGCCGGCGAGGGTCTGCAAGAGGTGTTGAAGTCGAACCTGGGCCCCCTAGGGACCATCAAGATGTGCGTCGTCCTTGTCATCCTAGTGTACCTCGTTGGGAATCCCGTTAGGCTGATCATGTCATGACTTTCTCTCTAGGCTGGTCGACGGCTCTGGACAGATCAAGCTCACCAAGGATGGCAACGTCCTCCTACGAGAGATGCAAATACAAAACCCCACGGCGGTTATGATCGCGAGGGCAGCGACGGCACAGGACGATATCTGCGGTGATGGAACGACATCAGTGGTGCTGCTGGTCGGCGAGCTGCTGAAGCAGGCAGACCGCTACATCTCAGAGGGCCTCCATCCGCGCGTGATCACAGACGGGTTCGAGATTGGAAAGAATGAGGCGCTGAAGGTCAGTACCGTGTCACATCACGGGGCAGAAGAACAGTGGCGGTCTAACCTGGTGTTCATCAGTTCCTCGACGAATTCAAGCTCCCCAAGGAAGTCGACCGAGAACTCCTCCTGTCCGTCGCAAGGACATCCCTCGCCACCAAGCTCAGCGGCAGTCTCGCACAGAAACTCACCCCCGACATCGTCGACGCCGTGCTCGCCATCTACCAGGCCCCCGCGAAGCCCGACCTGCACATGATCGAGATCATGAAGATGCAGCACCGGACCGCCTCCGACACCCAGCTTATCCGCGGCCTGGCCCTCGACCACGGCGCCCGGCACCCCGACATGCCCACACGGGTAGAGAACGCCTTCATCCTCACGCTGAACGTCAGCCTGGAGTACGAGAAGTCCGAGATCAACTCCAGCTTCTTCTACTCGAGCGCCGAGCAGCGCGACAAGCTAGTCGAGAGCGAGCGCCGCTTCGTCGACGCCAAGCTGAAGAAGATCGTTGAGCTGAAGAAGGAGGTGTGCGGCAACGATCCGAAGAAGAACTTTGTCATCATCAACCAGAAGGGCATCGACCCGCTGTCGCTCGACGTGCTGGCCAAGAACGGCATCCTCGCCCTCCGCCGTGCCAAGCGCAGGAACATGGAGAGGCTCCAGCTCGTGTGCGGCGGCACGGCGCAGAACAGCGTCGAGGACCTGTCTCCTGAGGTGCTGGGCTGGGCGGGCCTCGTATACGAGCAGCAGCTGGGCGAGGAGAAGTACACCTTCATCGAGGACGTCAAGGACCCCAAGAGCGTCACGCTGCTCATCAAGGGCCCCAACACGCACACCATCACCCAGATCTCGGATGCTGTCCGCGACGGTCTCCGCAGTGTGTACAACATGATTGTCGACAAGAGCGTCGTCCCAGGCGGAGGTGCTTTCCAGATCGCGTGTGCGGCGCACCTGAGGAGTGATGCCTTTACCAAGACGGTCAAGGGCAAGGCTAAGTGGGGTGTTCATGCGTTTGCCGATGCGCTGCTCATCATTCCCAAGACGCTGGCTGCGAACGCTGGACATGATATCCAGGAAGCTAGTGAGTATCCCGTGCCCTGACTTTTGTGTGCCGTCAGATTTCTAACATATCATCCCTCTAGTTGCCCAGCTGCAGGACGAGTACGCCGAGGGCAACGTCGTCGGTCTCGACCTGGCAACCGGCAACCCCATGGATCCGGAGTTGGAGGGCGTGTATGATTCCTTCAGGGTCCTGAGGAACTGCATCGCTTCGAGTGCGAGCATAGCCTCCAACCTGCTCCTGTGCGATGAGCTGCTCAAGGCCAGGCAGATGGGCAGGTCAGGCGGTCCGGGTCCGGGTATGGATGGCCCTGAGGAATAAGGGTGCCTAGATGACGGGGAAGCTGGTTCGGTTTATGTGTCGCGGGTGCTTTCTGTAAGATACCATCATACCTCGCTTAGACCCGGGACGAATGATACGACAATGGAGCACCTGGCGGCTGTTTTTAACTCTCATACGTGATATCGCTTGTCTAGGACCCAAATCATATCTTCGAAAAGGCCCCCTTGAAGTTGACGCTATTGTATATGTCGTCTCTGCATTTTACAACCCATAGCCACAAATAGTCAGAACTCCCCTCGTCTAAGTCTAGATATTGCTTGCCGTAGGGTAGCCAGGCAAATCTGTTATCGCAGATAAAGCAATTCCCCGCCAAAATTTGTCCCAAAAACTTCGACCCCACATCGAGAGATATCGACCCTTGGACCAGACCAAGCTCCTCCAAGTTGCAGACCATACCATTCCTCCTACAACTTAAACAGCTCCATAGGACAAATATGGCGCCCTATGACAGTGACTCCGACGACGGCTACGACCCGCAGGACTACACCGAGACCGACGTGCTCCTGGGCTACGTATCCAAAGACCCCAAGGGCGAAACAATAAGTCGTCTCGGCGGACGACCGGTATGCTTCTACACTTCCCTCCTTTCCTCGTCCCGGCTACCCTCTCTTCTATTTACTAACCCTTCTTCTTCTTCTCCCACTAGGCATGGCTAGACTCCAACACCGCCTCCCTATCCCTCGCGAAATGCAAATCCTGCAAAGACCCCATGGTCCTGCTCCTCCAGCTCAACGCCGAGCTGCCCAAGCAGTTCCCCACCCACGAGCGGCGGCTGTACGTGTTTTCGTGTAGGAGGAAGACGTGTCGCCGGAAGGAGGGGAGTATCAGGGCCATCAGGGGGGTGAGGGCCAGTGCGGACGCGCCGGTGACGAAGACCGAGGAGAAGAAGGAGGAGAAGAGGGAGGAGAAACCGGCTGTTAGCACGGGTCTGGGGGAGAGTCTGTTTGGGGTCAAGGGGCCTGCGGGCGGCGGGGGGGTGAATCCGTTTGCGAATCCGTTTTCTACGGGGTCGTCGGGCGCGAGCAACCCGTTTGCCAAACAACCCAAGCCCGTGCAAGGTACGGCTACGGAGTCCACGGCGCGGACAGAACCCCCGACAGAGACGACGACGACGGCGGAGAAAGTGGGCGAGGCGATAAAAGCCCTGCCCAAGACCTTCGCCGAGACGCTCAACCTCAACAACACCCAGCCCGCGGCCGGGCCACCGCCACCACCCGAGCCGTGGCCCGAGGAGTCGGCTCTGCCGCCGCCGTACCCCGTCTCCTGGATATCGGACGCCGAGTACGAGGTCCTGGAACCGAGGTCGCTGCCCAAGGTGCCGCAGGCGACGACGGTTATGGACGTGGATTCCGGCGAGGGGTCTGGTTCGGGCGGGAAGGAGGACAAGGAGGTGTTCGAGAGCACGATGGACAGCGCGTTCCAGAAGTTCGCCGACAGGGTGGGGCAGAACCCGGAGCAGGTCATTCGGTACGAGTACGGCGGGCAGCCGCTGCTTTATGCGAAGGGGGACGAAGTGAGTAAGGTCCTTGGGGATGCCGGGGAGGCGGGGAAGGTTAAAACGGCAAGGGGCATGCCGAGGTGTGGGAACTGTGGCGCCGGCAGGATCTTCGAGGTGCAGCTTATGCCGCACGCTATTGAGGAGCTTGAGAGTGAGGAGGATGGGTTGGATGGGATGGACTGGGGGACGGTGATTGTGGGGGTTTGCGAGAGGGATTGTACGGAACGGGGCCAGAGGGCTGGGGAGGCGGGATACCTGGAGGAGTGGGCCGGGGTGCAGTGGGAGGAGCTTACTATGAAGCGGTAGTCTAGGCGCAAGCATGCACAACAGAGAGAGAGAGATGCACTTGCGGGAGGAAGCAGAAGTATCAGAAGCCAGCGATATCATTCCATTCCTGCCGTTGTAGAACCGTTAACGCCGTGGCACTTTTTTTTGCCGCCAGATGCAGAAAGGCCCCCTTTCAAGGTATGTAAGGCTTCCAGCACGAAAGACAGAGTCTATCCCTCCTCCAATCAACTACACAACCGTGACATCTAAGCCGCCTCCTCCCATGCCCTCCTGATGACGCGCGCAAACATATCGATGTTGACATCCTCCCTGATCTCCGCCTTCTTGGCCTCGTTCTCGGGGTTCCGCGGGATCTGCACCAGCCCGCCGTCGGCCACCTTCCACCCGCACACCTCGGCGACGTACTTGCGCGCCTCGGCCTCGTCGCTGATGCCCAGCCAGGCCTCGAGCACGCCGATGTCGACCTCGCGGAAGGCCTGCGACACGAGCTGGGCGATGCGCACGCGAATCATGTCCTCGAAGCCGGCGATGTCGGTGGTCAGGTCGGCGTACAGGTCGTCGCTGTCCATGGTGGCCCAGAAGCGGGCGTACTGGGCGCCCTCGAGCTGGGCGTTGAGGGCGCGCAGCTTGGAGACGGCCTCGGCGAGCTCAGAGGTCGGGCCGCCCGAGGCGGAGGGGTTCGCGATGGAGGGGGAGAGCAGGTGGAGGGCGAGGTCGAACTGGGGGGAAGGGAACTGGGTCATGCATTTTACGAGGATGTTGGTTATGGCTTCGTCCTTGATGCGGTCGGGGTTGAGTTGGTAGCTGTTTGTGTTTTACCTTGTCAGAGATATTGCACACCCAGGAGGTAGCGGATGGAGGGGGAGAGGAAGATGCATACAGCTTCAGGAGCGCCCGGTTTGCGTTGGCGTCGCAGAACTTCTCCTCGCACTGCTGCTGCAGGTACTGCTCCAGCGTGCCGGCCGCTTCGGGGTTGTACCGCTCCAGGCCGTTGATGATGTTCCTGATGAACTCGGGCCGTTCTTGGGGGTCTTCGCCGTTCATCTTGGGCGATCTGTGGTGGTGGTGGTGGTGCCTGGGGGTGGTTGTCTTTGTCGGATCCGGGGTGTTTCAAACAACAATGGTGGGGAGGTCGTCGTCGTCAACTTTGGGCTTGAGATTTCGAAATTGTGATGGTGGGGTCCAGGAAGTTTGCAGTTCG
>Ga0209127_100504_pt1 | contig 13629 bp, 8 predicted proteins | sample LakSupMetagenome_FD_187469 | JGI IMG/M metagenome (GOLD analysis project Ga0209127, IMG submission 187469) | Freshwater microbial communities from Lake Superior, Canada - Sta WM archaea (SPAdes) (version 2) | ecosystem: Environmental > Aquatic > Freshwater > Lake | place: Lake Superior, Canada...
CTTACACCTTATTATCTACTATATTCTCTGCATCTCAAGAGCAGCCAGCATGTTTCGATGTTGGGACGAATCTTCAAACCGAGAGCCATCGCTTGTTGTTTGGTCGCATCGGTCCAGGCAAAAGCATGGCCGGACCCCAGCCGGATCCACAATGCCGTCCAACGGTCGGGTCGCTGAGCCATCTTGCACTAAAAGCGAAGGAGCCACCTGATTGCTCGGACAATGATTCGCCAAAGTGGGCTGTTTCTCCGCTCGCAAGCGCCCCACCAACCCCACATCATCAGCAGACCAAACCAAAGACGACAGTGAGAAAAAAGTAAAGCGCGAGATGCGGACTGCACTTCAGCCGTCCTGGCGCTTCTTGACTGGAAACTGATAGAAAGCGACAGGACTTGCTGAGGTCTTGTGCAAGATATGCGCACTTTGATATCGATGAGAAGGTTGATAAGCTGCTTTAGAACTGTCCCCATGTATGTACCTACAGTATCTGAAAAATATGCCATAACTGGGATAACCCTTCCAGTCATCGTAGAATCGTGAACAGTAAAAGGTATCACAGTACGTATCCGACTGGAAGGTGACTCCTCGGCAGTCAAGTCCACTGCCAACCAATGTTGCCGTTCCTTCAGGGTTTCTGTGTGCCCGTTTAACGTCAAAGTATCTTTGCGTGGTCTTGGCGAGGGAACACCAGCTAAATGCAACAACAAAGAGTCTGTGATTGATGACCGCATGACCTCGTGCTCTAACGGCGTCCTGCGTGACTGCAGTGCAGCTTTCTCCAAGAAAATCCAAGAAAGGCTCCATCTTAACCCGCCCACAGCCATGGATGCAGCCCAAACTCGACCCCATTGGCTCAACTAAGCCTAGTGTAGCACTGCAACTCTGACCAGGGTCCTTAAACTCGCTGGAAGAGAAATCAACAATTGCTGCCGGCGCCGGTTGTGTTGTGTGTTGTTCCTTCCTGGCTCCGGCTCCCTCTACCTTTTTTTTTTTTTTTTTTTTTTTTGACTCGTGCCTGCCCCTTCCAGACCGCGCGCAGTGGTGCGTCCGACAAACACCCAATACCTCCACCGGAGGGAATTGTCCAGCACAAAAGTCCTGACGTGGACTCCGGCTCGCTCTGATTCGAAATTGACCTGTTCTTCAAGGTTGTTCGCCGTCTACGCCTATCGATAACAAAGAGGGTCTCCACCGCCAGCCAGGTCAAGCCTCAAGCGGCGGGACCCGTCTGTGCCGTCAACAGAACCAACGACGCCAACTCCGAACTTCGTCCCTTCGCGGGGACTTACGGCAGTAGGTCTGTTCTTCAGGCAATTCCTCACGAGATCGACCTCAAGCAACAAAACAAGACAATTCCAGGTACACAGCATGCCTCGAGTCGTGGCAAACTTGTAGCTCTGGCGCCCTTGCCGGACCGCTCTGGCTCGCGTCAATAGCTCTGTCTGTCTACCCGAATCAAGTCGAAGCCGCCCTCCGATATCAACATCACGACTCCTGCCTCGGATCCCGACGCCTTCACGGCCTCATTCCACACCGTCTCGTCCATAGTACAGCACTTACGCCCGACCAATTCCTTCCGACAAAGGCAGGATAGTCGCTGGACTTCCGCACAACAATAGCCCATGCTGCTGTGCCAGTCGGCCTCTCCGCCCAACGTGCACTCGCGATGGAGGGAGGCTCTCCCATTCCGAACATGCTGGCGCCCCCAGCCGTCGCCACGCTGCGGGCCGGCCTCATGGAGCGCTCGCTCAGCGAGGATATCCGAGATCAGCGAGAGGAGCTCCGAGAGGCGGCGGAACAGACACTCAACGTCATCATGGACTTGAACCTCGACGGAACCATACGTTGGGTCAGTCCCTCGTGGGCCGATGTCATTGGAACCCAGCCCGACTCTGTCACGGGCACTCCCATTTCCGACTTGATTGTCAGCGAAGACAAGTCCGTCTTCACCACCGTCGTTGAGTCGATGAAGAAGGATGACTCGCGGAGTCAGTTTCTGCGATTCGCCGTCAAGCTCGGGCCTCTGTCGAGGCTGTTCCCGCTCCCGAGCATCCAAGAAGAAGGCGCACCCTCGGAAGATGAGGTCATTGAACTCGAAGCCCAAGGCATCATGGTCTATGACGGAGCCTCTGGCGGGGAGAGCCATGTAAGTATTTAGGATGGTCGCGGAGCTGTGTATTCATCGTTCTGAAGGGCTTGCTGACGCTGTTGTCTAGACCATGTGGATGATTCGACCCTGGATACCACCTCGAGAGATTACTATCGACCTCCCTGCATTTCTCGTCGACTCCCTAGGTTCTGGGGCCCAGGTACTTGCCAGCTACCTTACCAGTCTGGCAGAGATGGGCTTGGACGATCCCGAGAGCCACCCGCCCCCGCCGCCATTACTCTGCCGTATCTGCGAACGACACATTCCCCCCTGGTGGTTTGAGAAGCATACAGACCTGTGTCTGCAGGAGCACCGCGCCGAAATGGACGTCCAGATGGCGCAAGAGAGTCTGACCGAACACCGGCATGCGATAGTCAAGGTCCTAGACGCCCTGGAAATCAGGAAGAGCCGCTCGTTCACAGGAGACCAAATCTCGTTTCCAGTAGCCGAGTACAAGGGATTGCCAATCGGTCCACCAAGTTCGTCCGCTTCTTCACCCGGGACCTCGTCTCCTACGCCGAGTGCTGGGTCAGCATCGTCTACTGGGCGGTCGCGCGAGCGATCCGGGGGGTTTGGCCACGCAAGAGGACGCTCATTCGCTGTGCGGCGGCCTCAGGTCAGGATCGTCGAGTTGCTGCTCGACCTGTGCGACACTGCCCTGGAGATCAGCCCGCCGGCCATCAAGGAGTCCTCGCAGAATCCCCTCGAGTTCCGTACACAGTCTCCCCAATCAGAAGGCCGCATCACCCAGGTCTTGCAATGGGAGACACCGGGCACCAATACTCTTGAACAAGAACAGGGCCTTGCTCTACTGTGTGCCGATACGGAGAGGGTTGCTAGGGCCAAGGCAGAGGCCGTCATGCGCCAGCGCAAGATCATCGAATACGCAGAGCGCATACGGGTCGAGTTCACCATCCTGGTCCAAGACTGCATTGACGAGGCAATACGGAAAGCCCACCAGATCGCCACTGGCCACCTAAGTGACACCAGCGAGGACGAGGAGGACGCTACACCTGCCAACGAGGAGGGGTTCTTCCCAGGGTCCTTTGGCGCGCCCACTGCCCTGGCCATGGCACTTCAGGATGCCAACATCAGCGACGACCCCGACAAGCGGCGACTGTCTTCGGCTGTGCATTCGGCCATGTCGAGCAGCCCGAAGGAATGTCCTACCCCTCGCTCGCATCGTGCGACGCTCAACGCTCTCACTGGTCAGACCAGCCGGGACTCGCGACGCGAGTCGCTGATGTTTGAGAGCGACGCCGGTGACAGCGACTGCAGCATGAGGTCTTCCTCTGTAACCTCGAGACGGCCGCCGAGAACCGAGTCTCCGATCTCCGAGTTTGGCGACTTGAGAAGACAAGCCAGCTCGCGTCAGCACCAAAGAAAGAGTCTGATACTCCCCGGTCCCGGGCCAGGAGCGACATCCCCCCGGCGCCAAGAGTCACCTTCACGATTGGGACAACCGTCGTCACCGCTCCGAATCATGAAACCGCGAGGCCTGCCCTTCCCTTCAGATGCGCTCATGTCCCCGGAAGCTTCTCCCATGCTTTCAGCCAGTGAGTTCAACTCGCCAGCTCTGTCGCAACATCATCAACACTCGAGCCAGCATCATCGGCGACAGTCATCAGCAGCTATCCTAGGCTCTACCGGCGACTTCTCGATCAAGCCGCCGCCTTCGCCGCGTCTGAGTGCCGTGGTCAGCGCTCCCCAAGCCAAGGCCGTCCCACCTTCGATCAAGGACTTCGAGATCATCAAGCCTGTCAGCAAAGGCGCCTTTGGCAGCGTCTATCTGTCCAAGAAGAAGTCCACGGGGGAGTACTTTGCCATCAAAGTCTTGAAGAAGGCAGACATGGTAGCCAAGAACCAAGTTACCAACGTCAAGGCAGAACGAGCGATTATGATGTGGCAAGGCGAGAGCGATTTCGTCGCGAAACTGTACTGGACTTTCTCGAGCAAAGACTACCTTTATCTGGTCATGGAGTACCTGAACGGAGGCGACTGTGCGTCCTTGATCAAGGTCCTGGGGGGCTTACCGGAAGACTGGGTTAAGAAATACCTCGGAGAGGTTATTCTTGGCGTGGAACACCTGCACAGCCGGGGGATCGTGCATCGCGACTTGAAGCCTGACAACCTCTTGATCGACCAGAAGGGCCATCTGAAGCTCACCGACTTCGGTCTCTCCCGCATGGGCCTGGTCGGTCGGCAGAAGCGGGCTCTCAACAGCGGCACTGATGCTGCTCCGGATCTTCTGAAGCAGGGTCCCTTTGCCCGTTCTGCGTCCATCGCTTCGTCTCGTTCCACATCACTCGATCTTCACGCTACCCGCAGCCAGTCGCCCGCCTCAACTCCTCTGATGACTCCTAGCGATTTCGGCACCAGTCTGGGACAGCCGTCATACTTCAACCTTGGCAGTGTTGCTCAAGAGCCGCGCCGGATCTCAGGCCAGCGAAGCGATAGCGGCGGGAGTGAAGCGTTGACGAGGATGTTGGACAACTTCTCACTCAACGACCCGCCACCGCACAACCCCAGCTTTCAGGCTCTACAATCTCCCCAAGGGGAAATCAGCGAGAATGAGGGCGGTGCCTCGCCTGATTTCGCCTCTCTTCAACACACTGTCACTCAGAGCAGTGTCGAAACGGGCAGAGGAACTCCACCAAAGGCGAGCATGCCCCCGCCCAACTGGGCTCTGTTCGACCCCGAAGATACAAATCGCCGTTTCGTCGGCACGCCGGATTATCTCGCTCCAGAGACGATCCGAGGCGAACCCCAAGACGAGACGAGTGATTGGTGGTCCGTGGGTTGTATCATGTTCGAGTTCCTGTACGGAATCCCGCCGTTTCACGCTCCGACCGCCGAGCAAGTCTTCGAAAATATTCTTGCCCGCAGGATTCAATGGCCGGGCGAGGGCGAAGACGACGTCTCGGCTGAAGCCAAAGACTTGATCAACAAACTCCTGTGTATGGATCCGGCAGAGCGGTTCGGGTCGAATCGCGACGACAAGTTCCCGTCGGGCGGCGCTGAGATCCGCGCTCATCCGTGGTTCCGCGACTTGAACTGGGAGACTCTCCTCCAGGACGAGGCACAGTTTGTACCCCAACCCGAGAACCCAGAAGACACCGAGTACTTCGATGCGAGGGGCGCGACGCTGCAATCATTTGCCGAGGAGATCGAGGATCAGCTGTCACCGCCATCTGCGCCAGCGTCGGAGTATCCAGAGCGCCCGCACGATGCTCTCTCCCGCGTCAGATCCCAGGTCAACTCGATGAAGCGCGGATTGATGCCTCTGCACATCCCGCCTCATGTGCGGGATCTGAAGAGCAGACGCTTGAGCGAACCGGTTGTGACGGATGATTTCGGCAATTTCGCTTTCAAGAACCTACCGGTGCTGGAGAAGGCCAACAAAGACGTGATCCAGAAGCTCCGTGCTGAGGCGATCGCGCACCAGAGCAAGTCGCCCATCAGTCCAGGCGGAATGAACAACATCATCACCTCACCGGGGCCGGCTCTGGAGGGCAGCCCTGTTCTCTCGAATCCGGTCCAGAGGACGCTCTCCAACGCGAAAGCGGCGCAGCGGCCACAGTCCCCATCCGGCCTCGCCCACACTAACTCGTCGCCGAGCAGAGTGTCTCAACCTTCTTCGCCCCTGCTCGTGTCTTTCGTGGCGGGTCAGGGGGCCGAAGGCCGGCGCAAGGCCTCAAGTAATGCCTCGAGCCTGTCGCAGCAGTCGAGCCACTCCCTCCAGCCAGGGACGTTCTTTGACATCCCGCGTGTTCCGCCCAGTTTGCAGAAAGCGGCCACGACGGTCGCTGCCTCGTCGCCAATCAAGGGCCGCGGTGCGCCTGCACCTCTGTCTCTCTCGCCACAGAAGCTGGTGGCAACTCCGCGGCAGCTCAGTGGCTCGTCTGGTGGTACCCGGTCGCGGTCGTTGACTGTCGGTTCACAGGAGGGGAGCCCCATAGCCACGGACATACTTGCTGCGCACCATAGGAACCGGCGCAGTCAGGTGTTCGACATGTCTCCATCCTCCTCCGATAACGAGGGCGATAAGGCCAACGCCCTGCTCCGGGTCCAGCGACGGCGCCAAAGCTCGAGGCGCATGTCCCAGATTGCGCTCGACGGTCCCATGTTCCGTCCGCTGGACGTCTTGATCTGTGACGACCATCCTGTGTCTCGCATGGTCATGGAGAAACTGCTGGAGAAGCTCAGGTGCCGCACCATCTCTGCATCTACCGGGTCGGAGGCCGTGCGCTACTCGATGAGCGACATCAAGTTCGATATCATCTTCATGGAGTTCAAGCTGCCCCAGATCAACGGAGCCGACGTCGCACGAATGATTCGTGAAACAAAGAACGCCAACTCCCACACGCCTATTGTGGCCATCACGGCCTATCTGAAGGAACTGCAAGCTCCGCATTACTTCGACTCGTTGGTCGAAAAGCCAATCAGCTCCTCTAAGCTGACCGAAGTGCTTGGAAACCTCTGCCAGTGGAAGCCATGCTCCCCAGGCGCAGCGAAGCCATTGTCGCTGTCCCTCCCTCATCCGATCCCGTCCGGCCTTCGTCAGGAAAGCTCTCGCCTGGAGGACAGTCCGACGTCCGGTTCTTCCGGCTATGCTCACCGGTCAAGCAGCAGCTTCCGGGAAGATTCCATTGGCTCTAGCCTATTCGGCGATTCGGAGTCCGTCTCTACCGTGGACGAGATTCCCGTCGTCATCAGCAGGAAAGCCACCGGGGATTGGGACGAGGGCGGCCTGAATATCAGCGGTCAAGAAGAGATGTTGGTGGGCTCGATGGATCCGCTCAAGCCGGCACTCCACGCAAATCTCGTCAGTCAACAGTCGGCACCCGCCCAGATAGAGCATTCATCGCTACGCGTCAGCAAGCCGGTACCCAAGCGGTCGCTCGAGAAGCTCCGCGCCAAGCGAGAGTCGATCGAGAAGAGGCGTTATGAGGGGAGCGTCGACTCTGCCGACGACGAGGACGATGAGCTGGGCCTAGGCGGGCAGGCGAGCAGTACCAGTGGCAACGCCAGCAGCAGCGGAAGCAGCAGCGGGTCGAACAGCGGGCCTAGCAACTCTGCGAACCGACAGCACTATCGGAGTAAATCAGTGCTCCCGTCGTCCAAGCTCGGGATCGAGATGATGCGGGCCAACAGCCACGACAGCGTGACGGTCGGAGGCAGTTCGGACAGCACCAGCACCCTCGAGCCGATAACGCAGGTGGTCACCCCGAACCGCGAGTTCGAGATGGAGTTCCCGATGCCCGACCCCGACGTCGGGCCGGAGCCGTCGCCCATGGACGACGATGACGAGGAGGGGGATGAGACCGTGATTCACATCCAGACCCCTCCGGATCGCGACGACGAGGATTCCGCGATGGCCGACGTCGAAGAGACCCCGAAGCCCAGCTTTATTCCCAGCAACTTGATGGTCGAAGACGACGACCCGACACCTCGACCTCCGACTCGCCTATTTGGGGAAGCCAATACACGTCGCTGAGATGCGGGACGAAATTATCCGAATTTGAAGTAGAGAGAGAGAGAAGAGAGCATTGAGAGCCGCGTCTAGGAGAGACTAAGAGCCCAACAACTACGAGCACCATACGTTCATTAATCGTTATTTCCTTACATTTTTTTTGTCAAACCGGTTCTCAGCGAGGCGTTTTGAGCATGGCTAGCGAGCCGAGACTGCATCATTGTCGTTTACCTTTTTTCCCCCTTTGTCATTGTGCCGGGTGCGGCAGAGAATTGCCCCCAGCGGTCGGGTCGTCAGGGCCTGCAGAATGAAAGACATCTATCGGCGTTCAGGGTCTGTTTTGTGTGGCCAGCATATCAAGTGCGGCTGCTTAAGTTGTTTGTGGTCGATGTTGAGTCGACGTCTTAAGCAGCGAGTGAGAGGCAGGGGATGCGAAAGGGGCTGCTGGCTGGTGTTTTCATTTATCGAAAGCCTTTGGCCAGATGTAACCGTAAGCCCACGGTTTTCCTGCAATGGGTTGATGGGGTTCCTCCTGAGTCGATCTCGGCTTTTTCTGCACATAATTTCAGAGGGTGTCTTGCGATGTTGTACGGCTGTGTACAAGTAAATACGTGGATTGGGTTTCACGCAAAAGGGATATTTGGACTCGGCAACAAAGTTTGAGAGGAAAACGCAGTCGTTCAGGGTTTTCATCGTTAGTTGTACTATTGTGAGAGAGAGAGAGAGACGAGACAGAGATCTTTTGCCTGCTCTAGCTACTGCTCTCGATCAAGTGGGAGTTGCGCTGAGAATAAAACACGGAAAAGTCACAGATTGCAGATACGGTGTAATGGAACAATGAAGACGTGAGAAGGTATCACATGTCAAGTCAGTCGCTTCGACACGGGCGTCTCCGTCCGTTGTGGGAAGGTTACATGATTACCTCATCCTGTCTGGGTGAAGGTTGGATTTGTGGCAACTGAGTGTGGCTTCGCTGAGTACAGCGGCTCAAACCGGCCTGTGGAAGCCACAATGGAAGCACTGGAAGCAAAGCCGATTCCTGCCAATCCGGTCGCAGCCACCCACCCCACCCTCGGCAAAAGGCTCCAACATTTTAAAAGCCACCAGCCTCCGAATCGAGCCAAGACCCCTCGACGCTAAGCTGCACCCCATGGATCCACATCGAAATTCTTTCCAGGGGTCTCTCGCCCTCTTGTTCTCACACGTGTGTGTTTCCGCATGCGCCATTGGTCAATGATTTTCAGCTTCTTCAGTGCCGCATGCATGTCTCTTTCGACTTCCTGCGGGCGGATCTCGCGTTTCTTGCGGCGAAATAGATTACATCCACACTGCTACGAGATTCAAGCAACTGAAGCAATGCCGGGGGGTGAGGTTGGCCGGCTTGGCTTCTTGGCCAATGCCGACGACAAGATGAGCACGCGACACTTGCACAGGCCAGGGCAAGTACAATCGACAATGACGCAATGCCTTACAGGCCTCAGTGTCATTCTTGTGTTCGTGGGAAACCAGAGGCAGGAGTGACAGAAGTTGAAGATCCCAACGTCATGGCACTGGAGATCAGTCCAACAGCTTCGATCTGTGTTCTCGAAGCACCTCTGGACTGGGCACGCTGTCGTTTCCGGTCGTGTGATTTGCGTTGCTGTAAGTGGGGATGCGGACGTCAACAGCGATGCTCCGTCCGCGCCTTCCTCGGACGTCTGTCTGGAGTCAAAGGTCGCTTTGCCCCCGCCGGTGAAAATTATATGAGTGGCACGAGTGGCCATTCTTGTTGCTTTCTCGCTGCAAGCGCAGTTAGCACGTTCCGGAGTCTACTACCACAGTAGCTCGTCTTGTTGAATTCACACGGTACACATACTATTCGCTACATCTACCACAGTGAAGAAGGAACTTACGGGAACCCATTAGCAAGTGGACACAAATTGGGTCTTCCGATCGAAGTCTGGAGTCTGGACGTCTCGACTTCCACTCCGATATCCACTCTGGTGCATAACTCAGACCTGACCGACATCGAAAAAGTTTCCCAACGCTCTCGGCATCCCGCTAGAGACTTTGAGCGAGCTCGGGGTCCTGTGGAGAGAGGACGGGCGGGACTGCCCACACACCACTACGTACCTCGTACTACTTGTCCATGAATAAAACCTCTTGAGCACCTGATACTCCTCCTTCCTCCCCCTTCTTCTGCTCGTGGAAGCTCTCGACCTCTCTCTTCCAACCTCTTGCCAAGTGCAAACCAACGTCTCGCCTTGACACCAAGGCGTGTTGTCAGGACAGGGCCTCACTACTTGATTGGCGGTCCAACACAACCACACAGCTGCCGAGGATGTCGGCAATCAACACCCACACCCACCCGCGCCGCCACAGCCTACACCATGCCCCGACGCTGGGCGTCATCCCGGTGCCCCACGGCCCGGAGACGGGCGACGAGTATGAAGACTACCCGGCCCTGCAGCTCGGCGCCGGCGCCACGGAGCAGGAGCGCCGCATCCTGGGCCACCTGACGCACCCGGACGACAGCTTCACGCCCGAGGGCGTCTACTGGGCCGACCTGCCGTTCCGGGAGCGCATAAAGTTCGTTACGCGCGTACAGGCCGCCGAGGACATGAAGGAGGCCAAGGCCACCTGGGAGATGTTCAAGAACGACCCGCTCAGCCCCGTGTCGTACTATTTCCGGAACGCCGTCCTGCCCGGTGCCGGGCTGGGTCTCGAGGGCTACGTCTTGTTCAGTATCGGCAACTTGCACCCGTTGTTTGCCGCGGCGTGGCCCGAGTGCTGGGGTTCCAAGCCGACGCAGTGCACGAGCAACTGGATTGCTGCCGTGACCTATCTCGAGGTCGTGGGTATCATGGCGGGGCAGTTCTTCGTCGGCATCATTGGCGACTGGATCGGAAGACGCTGGGGCTTGATCCAGGACGCCATGATCATGTTCGTCGGTCTGTTGATGTTGACGGCGAGCTGGGGTCTCAACCTGAACGGCTGGGTTATCTGCTATGCCTGGTCGCTGTTCTTCTACGGTATGTTTGACATGGTACTCTGATCAACTTTACGGGTTAGAGGCTGACGAGAACCCCCTTTAGGCTTTGGTGTCGGTGGCGAATATCCCATCACGGCCACCTCTTCCATGGAGAACGCGGTGAGTGCCGGAAGGCTTTCTACACGTGAGGATCGCCTCCACCGCGGCCGAAAGGTCACGATGGCCTTCCTGATGCAAGGCTGGGGCCAGCTCGCCAACCAGGTCATCCTCATCATTCTGCTCCTGGTCTTCCACCACGGCAGCGGAAACCCGCCGTACAGTCATGTGGCCGTGCAGTGGACTTTCCGTGTCTCCTTTGCCCTCCCCGCCGTCGGCACGCTCTGGCTCGTCTACTACCGTACCTACAAGATGCGCGGCGCCGGAGAGCAGCTCAAGCAAGCCAAGAAGAAGCACAACGTTACCGGATACGACGTGTCGTCCCTGAAGATGGCCTGTGGCGAGATGGGTGGCCGCCTGCTCGCCACGGCCGGCACCTGGTTCGCCAACGACGTCATGTTCTACGGCGGCCGCCTCTACATCTCCAAGTTCATCGAGGTGCTCACCCCCAACAACCACTCGGTCATGGTGACGTGGCTGTGGCAGCTGCTCAACGTGGGCGTCTCCCTCGCGGGCTACTACTTGGCCAGCTTCCTGATCGACAACAAGCTGTACGGCCGCAAGATGATGCAGCAGGTCGGCTTCTTCATGTGCTTCCTGATGTTTATCATCCCCGCGTTCAACTACGAATACTACAGCAGCAAGGCCGGCATCCACGCCTTCCAGGCCATGTACTTCCTCTCGTCCTTCTTCAACCAATTCGGGCCCAACAGCGTCACCTTCCTCGTCGCCGGCGAGGTCTTCCCCACGCCCATCCGCGCCTCGGCCCACGGCTTCTCCGCCTGCGTCGGCAAGGCCGGCGCGCTGCTCGCCACCGTCCTCTTCAATTACATCGACACCCAGACCAAGTTCTACTTCTTCCCCTGGTTCGGCCTGGCGGGCATGCTGCTCACCTGGCTCTTCCTGCCCGACACCACCGGCCTCGACCTCAAGGAGCAGGAGAGGCGGTGGTCGTACATCCGCAGGGGTAAGGGCAACGAGTACCACGGCATCGCGGTGCATCCGACCCACCTCTCGCTGTGGGAGCGGCTGCGGGGCATCGGCAAGCTGTACGACCCGAAACTGGACGAACGGAGCCGTATCGAGGACCTGAGGGCCGAGTGGGCCGAGCGCGAGGCCATGCGCGCCGAGGCCGAGGTGGCGGGCAACAGCAAGCAGCTCGAGGACCTGCACTCGGCGGACCACGACTTCAACGAGGACGTGCATGGCTACTTTACGCAGACGACGACGCCCGAGATGAAGGCCATGCTGGCGGGCGAGAAGCAGAGGGAGAAGGCCGGGTCGTCGGCGTCGGGGAGCGACACGGCGGCGAACAGTGCCCTTCACAGCGCCCTTCCTAGTCCGATGTTGCTGCCTAACTCGTCTGCCGACGAGGAGATGTCGGAGAAGCCGGGGCCGAAGAAGTCCAAGAAGGAGAAGCGATGACGCGTGAGGGATGGACGATGAAGAGTTTTTGCTTACGAAAAGGGGCACAGACTGGAATCATGACATGGCATTGGCGTTTTGGGAGCATAGCCTACACGGCGAATACTGAATAGGGAGCACTGCCTATAGAGCATAGAGCATTGGTCGTTATGAATTAACGGATGATTATTCTTTGTGGCGATATCGCATCCGTCAAGACCGCCCGAATGAATGCGAACAAAATACACGTTTTACGTAGCGGTAGCATAAAGGTAGAGCACGCTTCTTCTGGTTAGACTATCGTACAGCAGCATATCAAACGCTATGCCCGAACCCTCCTCCTCTTACTCGTTCTCGTGGCTGCAACCTTGACATCTGCAATCGGCATATCATCAGTCTCTTCATCAACCTCCGTCTTGATCACCACCTTTCTCTTCGTAACTCTCATCGTCGACCTCAACGCCGTCGGCTTATCCCCCGTCGTCATCTCCTTCTTCACGACCTCCACTACCTCCTCCTTGACCTCCTTAACATCCTTAACCTCCTCCTCAACCTTCCCCTCCTCCCCGTCCCCGTCCCCGTCCCCGCCTCCCTCAGCCTGCCGCGCAAAACTCTTCAGGTTAGCAGTAAAGAGCACACTCTGCGCCCAACCCGCATACTCCCCCCAGATTCCCCGAAAGTGATCGCCCACGGCATCATGAATGGCCCTATTCAAGGTCTTCGTCTTACTACCCTTTCCCCCTCCCCCAAACTTGTAGTCCCGCGTCGCGATCTGCCACACGTGCGTGTCTACCGGCACGGCCTCGGCCCAGCCCAGGCCCATCAGGCACACGCAGTCGGCGACTTTCGGGCCGACGCCGGGGAGGGAGAGGAGGGCTTCGTGGGCTGCTTTGTACGTAGGTTGGGGTTGTTGCTCGGATGATAATGCTTGGTGGGGTTGGGGTAGGGGGTTAGGTAGTCGACCACCACCACCACCGAGAGGAGGGGAAAGCGGGTTCCGCAACCCGTCCAGCCACCCTTCCCCCTTGGCGTTGATGATTTGGGCGGTCTGGGCTATGTACCGGGCGCGATAACCGAAGCCGAGGGCCCGTAGCTTCTGCTCCACGCCGTCACCGGCGAGGGCGGAGGGGGAGGGGAAATCATGGAGGGGTTCGCTCCCGGAGGTGGTGGTGGTGGTGGTGCCGATGTAGGGCCCGTAGTGGAGGCAGAGGTTGGTCACCATCGAGGAGATGCGGGATATGTTGTTGTTGCTGCTGCAGATGAAGGCGACGAGGGCCTCCCAGGCGGGCTGGTTGAGGATGCGGATGCCGGTGAAGGAGGGGGCGCGGCGCGCGAAGTTGGGGTCGGCGGCGGACCAGGTGGTATAGAGGGCTGACAGGGAGATGGGGAGGTTGAAGTAGGTCGTTAGTAGAGATAGCGTGTCGTCGTCGTCCTCGTCGTCTTCCGGGGTTGACGTTTGGTCCGGGGCAGGGGATG
>Ga0209127_100505_pt1 | contig 13617 bp, 13 predicted proteins | sample LakSupMetagenome_FD_187469 | JGI IMG/M metagenome (GOLD analysis project Ga0209127, IMG submission 187469) | Freshwater microbial communities from Lake Superior, Canada - Sta WM archaea (SPAdes) (version 2) | ecosystem: Environmental > Aquatic > Freshwater > Lake | place: Lake Superior, Canada...
CTTCTACGATGAGCTGCGGTCGAGAAACGACTCTGAAGACATTGAAGACCGCGCCGGTCTCCTTGACGAAGAGAATCTGAACCATCAGTTCCACGACTATGACCTCGAAAACGTCGAGGGTCTCGCCGTTGACGATAGCCGACAGTCGCTCGCGGGCGGACCGAAGAAGTTGGCAAGAGGAGGACCGGCCAGTTACCGGCCATATAAAGCCTCTGGACGCGACAAATGGTTCGACCATGCCGAAGAAGGAGACAACAACGACGTACCTGAGTCTCTCCTCGTCGAGCCTCACGATATGGTCGACGCAACACACGCTGGACAGAGGCGGAAGAAGGGTGACCGAGGTCGGGAGGCAGCGATCCCAGGACCGTCTACAACAAAGGCCCGGTCCCAGTGGGAGACCACACAGGCACAGCAGAGACTACATCACGACGTGGCTGCCTCTGCCTCTGGCAGGGACCACCGCGAGCCTCGTCCTGGCGCCATCATGGCAAAAGCCCTTGGCGGTGATGCTCGGAAGAAGGCCGAGTGGAGGTGGGCCAACGTATCAAACCTCGACCGCTTCATGCACGACGTCTACGCATACTATCAGGGCAAGGGCTTTTGGTGCATTCTTCTCGAGAGACTGGTGCACTTGGTGTAAGTTGTCTCCCCCTAAGAGTGCCTTCTTTCTTGACTCCCTCACTGACCATCAGGCAGAAACGCTGCGTTCGTTGCCGTCTTCCTCACCTTCATGACCCAGTGCATCAACTACAGCAAGATCCGGGATAGTAGGACTATGTCCGAGATACTGGTTCCGCAGTGTACCCAGAAGATGTCGGGTCTGTGGAATCTGGGCCTGTGGCTCTTTACGCTGTACTTCATCTTCATGGTGATCTTCTACATGATGGATATGCGGCGGCTCTTCATCGTCCGGGACTTTTACGTCTATCTCCTCAACATCCCAGAGGACGACATGCAGACTGTGACCTGGCAAGACGTTGTTGCGCGGATCATGGCACTCAGGGACCACAACCCCCAAACTGCAGCGCGCGTCACGCCAGAGGCGAGGAAGTACATGGGCAGTCAATCGAAGGAGAGGCTCGATGCGTCAGACATTGCCAATCGGCTCATGCGACGCGAGAACTACCTCATCGCCCTGTTCAACAAGGATATCCTAGACCTAAAGCTCTCGGTGCCGTTCCTGGGCTCAAGAGAGCTCTTGTCCCAGACGTTGGAATGGGCTCTCATGTTTAGCATCTTGGACTTTGTCTTTGACACAAAAGGTCAGGTCAACCAGGAATTCCTGAAGGCAGATCGACGCGCAGAGATGAGCGCGAAACTAAGAACCAGGTTTTTGTTCGCAGCGGCCATGAACATGATCATGGCCCCTTTCTTAGTGTGCTATCTTGTCATAGTGTACTTCCTTACGTACTACCAGGTGAGATACTCGACCTTGTATTGCACCTAGCTACAAGACATCGGCTTGCTGACCGTCTTTTCCAGGAATACCAGAAGAATCCGTCTGCCATCTCGGCGCGGACATACACACCCCTCGCGAAATGGAAGTTTCGCGAGTTCAACGAGCTTCCGCATCTATTCGAGAAACGGCTCAACATGTCGCATCCGTATGCCACCCACTACATTGACCAGTTTCCCAAGGCCAAGACAGAGTTGGTGTTCCGGACGGTGGCTTTCATATCAGGATCGCTCGTAACGGTGCTAGCCATCGCTTCTCTGATCGACCCGGAGATGTTTCTCAATTTCGAGATCACGCACGACCGTACTGTGCTGTTCTACATTGGTGTGCTGGGTGCCATCTGGGCATTCTCTCACGGCAGCATCTCCCAGGAGAATAACGTTTTCGATCCCGAGTATGCTCTTCGTAACGTGATTGAGTATACGCACTATGAGCCGGATCACTGGAGCGGACGTCTTCACAGCTACGAGGTGAAGAAGGAGTTTTCGGAGCTCTATAAGATGAAGGTCATCGTCTTTGCCGAGGAGATACTGAGCATCATCATCACGCCGTTTATGCTCCTTTACACGCTCCCGAGATCGAGCGACCAGGTCATCGACTTCTTCAGGGAGTTCACCATCCATGTGGACGGACTCGGATACGTTTGTTCATTCGCCGAGTTCGATTTCAAGAAGGGCATCGCAAACACCAAGAAGGCGGCGGATGGAAACCCGGCAGATGTCCGAGACGACTACTACGCCACCAAGCACGGAAAGATGGAAGCGTCGTACTACGGCTTCATCGGCAACTACGGAAACTACATGCTCAATCCCAAAACCGGGACTCACCTACCGCCCGGGCTGAGACACCAATTCAATCCTCCGCCGGCGTGGCCGACCATAAACTCGCCCACCCTAGGTGCAGGCGACTTGCAAGCGTCAAGAATGGGCCGCAGCGAGCGGGCTCGGTCTCGGACGGCAGCGCGGACCCCGAGGTATGGAGCCGCGGTGCCGCTGCCGTCTCCCATGGGGTCGATACTTCTCGACCCTCACCACCAACCGCCAGTTCCCGCCGGCGGGGCAAACTTTGGCAGCAAGAGCATGCACCGACCACGGCGCGGGCACGTGGAGCGCAACATCATCGAAGAGTCGGCCGAGGACGACGGGCTCGACAACGGCGGGAAGGACCAGGAAGACGAAGAGGCATATGGCGGCAGTGGTGGCGCCGGGCTGATGGAGGAGTCGACGTGGCAGACGTCGCCCACCAAAACGCTGAGCCGGGAGAACAGCGCAGTGGCCAAGGAGGAGCCTGTTGCCGGCGTGGTCGGTATGATATATCAGTTTAACCAGGCTCAGCTGAACAGGCGGCCCGGTGGCGTACGGTAAGGGGCTTGTTTGTGTATTGTTTGCCGTGAGATTTGGGTGGAAACTGCGTAATTATTGGCATGCAGGCATCCAGGCTGGAATTCTGGGAATGGGTGACCTAGAGATGGATCAGCAATTGGCCGCATTTGGTATTCTCTGCATCACGGGGCAACTGCATCGGTAGGGGCGCAGTCACAGAGTCATTGAGCAACATTGCTTCAATTACAACGAACGCTTCTATATGCAGTACTCAAGTGCAACAGATGCTTGCGCGGCTCGAGACGCATGGCACCGCTCACCGCTCGTATGTCCGAGCCGAGTGGCTTGACCTGTCCTGGTACGGCCGACTCTAGCCAGCGTCGCAGGCCGGCTTGAAGTCGAGCATGTAGAAACCCCGGTCTTTCCGGATCAAGCAGCCAGCTACCTATGCTGACTTGATACATAGGTACTACACTTGGGGTTGCTGTTGCCATTTGATGCCACTCTCTATAGTCTAATGAGAGAAAGAGTGCCCGAAATACGTAGTGATAACCCCGGAGATGCTTGACTCGGTTGTACCTGACCTCATTGGTGAGTTGGAGGTAGCTCTGGTGGAGCTTAGCGTATCCCGCGGTTGAGGACACCCCTGCCAAAGAACCAGCATGCGCAGCAAATCCCGCGCTAGCTTGGGCTAACTTCCCCGGCCTCCGACTCGCTCTTCTGGGCTGGCTGCACACCTCAAATCATTTTTCGCCAGGCTGTCCGACAGTCGGTCGCAAGAAAAATAAAGAGTGTCTCCAATTCGGCTCGAGGCGAGATAATAACCTCCAACCTGCTGCCCTCGCCCTCGTTTGCCCACCACCCCCATCCAGCCACCTATCTCGACATAGTCCCTTCCGGAAATTCTTTTTGCTGGCTCGAACGTCGCGAACAAATTACTCGGGGCCAGCTGTTTCGGCGCCAATATCCATTGCGTCACTGACTTCATACCAGCGATATCTCGACGACATTTTCCGAGCTTCGGATATCACCCTCCAGCCCTCCGGCGAGGCCAGAGCCACTTACGAACTTCACCCTGGATCTCCAGACTAAACCGTACGGCGGCGCGTCCGAAGCTGTGGCCCAAATGGCCCAGCCAACAGGCGAGCCCGTTGAGGACTATGAGTACGTTTGGACCGAGCTGGCTGCGTGTTGTTGCGCTCGGTGCTGTGTGAAACTGACCGTGATTGACACTCCAGCTATGAATCTCTCCCCCCGAACTTCTCGCTGCTGCAGAACATGGCAGCTGGCGCCTTCGCGGGCATAGCTGTGCGTCCACCTACAGACTCAACCCGATATTTGGGGTTGCTGTATGGTTGCTAATAAAGGCATCAGGAACACACGGTTATGTACCCTATCGACGCCATCAAGGTCAGTTTGGACAACTTTGGTGGGGTATGCCCTTGTCGAGAACGCTGCTTACCGGCCGCCGCCCACAGACACGAATGCAAATCATCAACCCTACCCCCTCGGCCGTCTACAATGGAGTGTTGCAAGGCACATACAGGATAGCAACGGGAGAAGGCTTTTTGAGCTTATGGCGGGGCATGTCGAGTGTCATTGTCGGCGCAGGTATGACTCCGGCTGCTTGGACTGCCCCCTGAGTGAGGTTCGCGACCGGCTGACCAGTCTAGGGCCTGCCCACGCCGTCTACTTCGCTACCTACGAGGCGGTCAAACATGTCATGGGCGGGAACCAAGCAGGCGTTCACCATCCCCTCGCGGCTGCAACGAGCGGTGCGGCCGCAACGATAGCGAGCGATGCGCTGATGAATCCCTTCGACGGTATGATAGCATCCCCGCGTGCGGGAAACACGGGAGTTGGAGCTGACAGGTGGTATGCGACCAGTCATCAAACAGCGAATGCAGATCCAGAATTCGAGCAAGATGTACAAGTCCATGACGGACTGCGCCAAGTACGTCTACAGGAACGAAGGACTGTCGGCTTTTTACGTCTCCTACCCCACCACCCTCTCCATGACGGTGCCCTTCACGGCGCTGCAATTCCTCGCCTACGAATCCATCTCGACGGCGATGAACCCGACGAAGAGTTACGACCCCGTAACACACTGCTTGGCCGGTGCAGTCGCTGGTGGCTTCGCCGCCGCGCTCACCACGCCAATGGACGTGATCAAGACCATGCTCCAGACCCGAGGAAGTGCCACAGACGCCGAGCTGAGGACGGTCAACGGCTTTGCGGCGGGATGCAGGTTATTGTACCGACGTGAAGGCGTCCGGGGCTTCTTCAAGGGAGTCAAACCAAGAGTCGTGACCACGATGCCCAGCACGGCTATCTGCTGGTCTGCTTACGAAGCTTCCAAGTGCGTAAATCCGCTCCCGAGACCCCGAGTCCGACTGTTGGTTACGTGTATGAACACAGCCACTAACATACTGCAGGGCGTACTTTATTCGCCAAAACGATAGCCTCTAGCGACTCAGTTCACACGCCACGCTGTCTGATACTGGGGCCGATTTCTCCGGTATAGAGAGGACATTCAGTTGTTGATGCTGAAACGACATCGCCTCGGTGTCGCGGAGTCGCGGACCTAAAATCACTTTACCTAACCCCCCACCCTGTAGAATAAATGGCGTCCGGCATCTCGCGGCCTGGATATTTTGAGGATTTGCCCTAGTCGACACGTCGAAGATCACTTCGGTCATGTCTCGGCGCAAAATGTCGGTGAAAGGCATATTGCGCGGGGATAAGAGTCACGTTCCCCCAGCAGCTTTGGCGGCTTCGCTTGGATGTGAATGGAAGCTGCTTCTGAGGGTTGTCGTGCGCAAAGTCCCCCGTGTGTAAATAATCTTTTTCTGCGTCTGCCTCCTGGGGTTCAAATACCAATTTCAGCCGCCATGGGTTCTGGCGTCGGATGACGATCTGTTTCGTAGAACTGGGTTGTGTCGTGGTCTGCAGTGACCTAGCCTGATAAGGGGTTGAGAAAGATCCCATCGCGACTCGCATCCTGAACCATGTCCACTCCTTGCTTCTGAAATGACAATGCAGGGTGCCAGAGCCTAGAGCTGCTATCTACGTACAGGAATCCAAGACAAACGAACTGTATGTTGGTATTACTGCTGTCGACACGACCAGCACTTTGCAGAGTCAAACGGTATCACAGACATGAAGTGACACGGGGAGCTCAGGCTTGATCTGAATAGTCTCAATTCACCAAATATGACTCCAGGCTTCCTGCCCGACAGGCAATGCCCATCAACTCCTATTAACACCCACGAACTCCCCAAGACCCAAACACGCTTCACAATGGACAGTCCCGTCAATGACCAAACGGGAACCCCCCACCAAACTGGAACTGGAAGTGCTGCGACCCGCCACCCGGCCCGCCCTGCTGGAACATGAACGGCCTCCCACCGCCGAACGGGTGCCCGCCCCCTTGCTGGAACGGGTTCTGCTGCTCGTGCGAGTTGGGGTCGTCGCCCCTGTCGAACCGCGCCCGCAGCTCCGGGTCGGAGAGCACCTCGTACGCCTCGTTGATGGCCTGCATCTTCCTCTCGGCCTCCTCCTTGGTCAGCCCCTGCTTGGCGGCCTTGTCCGGGTGGTGCACCTTCGTCAGCTTCCGGTAGGCGGCCTTGATCTGGCGCTCATCAGCGTCGCTAGGCACGCCCAGGACCTTGTAGTAGTCCTTTGTCTTGGAGCGCTTGAGCGCCACTTGGGCTTCCCGAAGGAGGGTGTCGATCGTCTTGTGGAGCTCCTGGTCTTGGCTCGCTTCTTTAGCCTTGTTGAGGGTGTTGATGGCGGCTTCGAAGTCCTCGGCTTCGGTCTGGACGCGGGCGCGGTGGAGGAGGCCGTAGACCGAGTTCTCGTCTAGCTGGAGGGATTCCTCGCAGTAGAGCTTGGCTTTGTCGGCCTTCTTCATCTGTTGGAAGTCTGTTAGACTTGTTGAATGAGCGCCGGGAAGGAAGCAATCCACTTACGGTATAGTATGCCTGGCAAGCCATCGCCACGACGTGGCTGACGAGGGCGTTCCCAGCCGTGGCGGGTATTGTGCCGTCAGCCCTGAGTGCCTCGACAGTATCCTTGACCTCCTTGATCAACCCCACGTTATCCCCCGAGGGCACAAGTTGCTTGGCCGCCGTGGCAGGCTGTTTCCTCTCCAGTGCCGACTCCACAGCCTTGATCGTCTTGTCGACCGCCTTCTCCTGTCTCAGCAGCTTCCTGCAGATCTTCGAGTCCTGATCCGAGATCAGGCACTTCCGTATCTGGTTCATTCCATCCTCCCTATCCCCAAGCGCAAAGAACTGCGTGGCCGAGATCTTGACATGGGGCGAAGTATCGCCGGGCTTCATCTGGAGCACATGCATCAGATCGCTTATTCCGCCGGCGATCATGCCCGCCTCGAACCGGCACCGCGACCGCAGCTCCCGGAGACGCAGCGACCGCGAGGCGACCTGGATGGCCACGTCGGCGTAGTTCACGCAGTCGGCCCAGTTCCCTTGCGCCGCCGCGCTCTCGGCCAGACTGGCGCTGCCCTCGGCCTCGGTCAGTTGGGCGAGTTCCTCCGCGTCGGCCTTCTTCTTCGCCAAGAGGTATTGCTCCCGCGCGGCGTCCCACTCGCCGCTGCGCGCCTTGATCTTCCCTAGCTGGACATGTGCGCCCTCGAACCCCGGTTTGAGGGAGAGAACCTTCTCGAAGTCGTCGGTTGCGGGACCGGTGCGGCCGAGAGAGAGGTATGTTGCGCCGCGCTTGAAGAAGGTGAGGTAGTTGGAGGGGTCTCGAGCGACGGCCGCGTCGTAGTAGGCAAGGGCGTCTGTTGTCTGGCCTTGAGAGAGGTATGTTTGGGCTGTTGCTAGGAGCTTGGAGACCGGGGTATCGGATGGGACTTCTACGCCATAGACAGAAGAGAAGAGCCCGGCTGCGAGGCCCAAGCAGGACAGGCGAACCATCGTAACAAGAAATGTGAACTAGGTCACAGCTCGAATGAAGGCGTCACTCGCAAAGAAAACGAGAGAGGGGGATTGGCCCTGCAGTTAGGTATGCGGAGTTAACATTAGGAATGGAGGAGGGTGAAAGTTAAGGAACAGAAAGTTGTCCTTTCAAGCTTCGATCGATAGATGGATGCAATCAATGAGGCGGAGGCCAAACTTTCGAGGTCCGTTGAGGACAAACTGTCAAGTAGCATTGTTATATCAGTACTTTTATACGCTGCGGATAAACTATGGGTAGCCAAGTCTCTTCTTAGCATGCAGTCACTGGCCACCCTAGCTCCGAATCCAGCACTCGGCAACGTCCCGCCCCTGCAAAGGACCCGCCAGGGAAGGGAGCGATGTGGGGCTACTTGGCGCTGGATCCTGACGGTGGGATCTGATTGCGCGGAAAAAGTCTAATTCCGTTCCTTCGAAAAAATAATCGTTAGGCCCTGTTGAAGCTCCAAAGCGTTGAAACACACGGCCTAGCTGCGACGACGAGCGACACCGGCGAATTCGCAGCCACAACAGTTCAACCTACAAGCAACATGTCGTTCCGCGGAGGCTCACGGGGCCGTGGTGGCGGTGGTTTTGGCGGCGGCCGAGGAGGTGGTAAGCACACGAACTTGGGTGTGATGGCAGCGCCAGGAGTCTCAGCTAACGATGGAACAGGACGCGGAGGAAGCGGTGGCTACGGACAGCGCGACTTCGGTCCCCCAGCGACCGTCCTGGAGATGGGCCAGTTCATCCACGCGTGCGAGGGCGAGATGGTGTGCGAGAGCATAAATCCCAAGATCCCTCACTTCAACGCGCCGATATACCTCGAGAACAAGGTAATGCTTTGCCGGTCCACATTCACACTCCCTCTAGGGCTCGCATTGACCTTGAGTGATTCCAGACATCAATCGGCAAGGTCGATGAAGTCCTTGGCCCAATCAACCAGCTCTTCTTCACCATCAAGCCCTCGGAGGGCATCCAGGCCACGTCCTTCAAGCCCGGCGACAAGTTCTACATCTCCGGCGAGAAGCTCCTACCCCTCGAGAAGTTCCTACCGAAACCCAAGCCGCCACCAGGCACAGTGTCCAAGGTGAAGAAGCGGGGCGGAGGTGCCGGCGGCCGCGGCGGGGGCGGTTTCTCTGGGCGCGGCCGGGGAGCACCGCGCGGACGGGGCGGATTCGGCGACAGGGGAGGCCGTGGCGGCGGTCGTGGCGGCTCCGGAGGCTTCTCTCGCGGTGGTGGGCGCGGCGGGTCCGGCGGTTTCTCAAGAGGTGGCGGTGGTGGTCGCGGACGCGGGGGCGGCGGCTTCAGCAGAGGAGGACGCGGATTCTGAGCCCGTGGCTATGTGTTGGGTAACTTCTCTGCGTCATGGTCTTTCTCGGTCTTGGTCTGGTTCAAGTGACGGCGTTTAGGGTGTAGGTTGTGCATGCGGGATGTACAGATTCCCACCCCGGTATTAAAATTGCTTCGGATAGAATTGCTATGTGTGTGTGTCTCTGTTCCCTGGATTCCCCTTCTATGGTTGAAAGTACTACGCGTTCACAATAGGATATTATCAAGCTTTCCGCGTCAGCGGTGTCCTGGAATAACTCTGCAGCAGGAACGCGGCCGCGAGAACGATACCCAACGCCCCGAGACCCAGACCAAAGAACTCCGCTCCCCTATATCCAGCGAGTATGTCCTTCCCTCCACCATTCCTACTAACATCGATCGTGCCTCCAATTCCCAAAGCGAGCGAGATGGAGTAGTTCACCACGGTCACCACCAGACTGGCAGCTATTCCCTGATGCTCCTTCGAGACACTGTTGCTGAGCAAGATGATAGCCGCGGGGTTGGACATATCCATTCCAAAAGGCATGACCAATATGCTAAAGAATGTGTTGTGCCAGTAGTTCTGGCCTACCGGTGCGGTAACAAGCAACAAGCTCCCCACGAAGAAAGCACACATGGATACAAACATGATCCAGTGCGGCTTGATCTTCCCCATCAAGTACCCTGTCAGCATACTCGCCGCAAATCCGCTGACCGGAGCATGAGCAAAGGCCGCGCTGGCCACCAATGGCGGCCATCCTCTCAAGCCCTGAAGGGTGGCAAAGGCGTAGTACACCCAGATACTGAAGCATGCCCATCCAGCCGCCGTACACCCGAGCACGAAGTTCGTCTGTGCTCGCATGGCTGCTATCGGCACGAGGGGATGTGGCGCCACGAGCTCGGTGTAGACGAACGCGGCAAGCAGCATGACGGCAATGATGAGGATGAAGTACGTGTACGGCGTAGACCACGACACGATGGGCGCCTGGTTGAAGGCGAAGTTGAAGAGCACAAGCCCGCACACGCCAAAGGCTGTTCCGTAGCCGTCGAGCTGCATCCACAGACTCTCGCGTCCCACACGCTTCGTCTTGGGTGAGGAAGGGACCACAAGCACGCTCACGGCCGCTAGTGCAAGACACACTCCGCCCATGGACCAAAATGCCCACGGCCATGAGGCCTTGACGGCGAACAAGCTGGCCATGACAGCGCCGAGCACGAAGCCCAGTGGCGCTGCGGCGCCAAAGAGCGACATGACCATGTTCTTGCGCGGCCCGGGCTTGTACGCTCGTCCGAGCATGGCTTGCCCGTTCGGGACCAGGAGCGCCGGCCCGATACCTTGCATTGCACGGGAGAAGCAGAGAAAGACTGTCCCTGCGCAACCGGCCTTCTCGACCATGTCGGCAAAGCCGGTCACGCAGCTCCAAAGGGCGAACCATAGGAACCCGATGATGAAAAGCTTCTTGTGGCCGAACAAGTCGCCCAATCGACCGGCAGGCAGCACAAACGTCCCCGATGTCAGTCCGTACGCGGCCGAGTACCACGCCAGAGCGCCGGGTGTGGTGTCGTGGAATGACTGCCCTATGATGAACGCGGGTACGAGAGCCTGGGATATTCCTGCCAGCATCAAGACTTGAGCTAGGCATACGACGAGAACAAACATGATCTCCTGAATGAGTGTAAGGCCGAGGGGTCGAATGGGAGTTGAATCGAGGCCGGAGTCGCGGTGACAAACGTTAGAAGAGCCATATCGAGCGATACCGTTGGCGGCACTAGGGTCACTGCGGATGTCACCGGTCAGGAGGGTAGTGCGAAAGTCATTCGTTGACCTGTTATAGGTGTCTCGTCCGATCTGAAGAATAGGAGATGGCTCGCACGTTTCCGCTGTCTTGGCCGGGAAGAAACCATGGGATTTCTGTTGCTGTTGCTTTGCCGCCTGCTGTTGCTCTTTGATACGTTCCGCCGCTTCGACGAGATCTACGTGGCAGGGCGCCGCGGATCTGTATGGCCCTCCTGGCCATTGAGGGCTGGGACCAGTTCTGATGACGGGAGCCCTGGCTATTGGTGTCAAAGTCGAGGTTGAGGCTATCGTTACCGGCCGGTCCTCCGTGGGCGTCAACCATTCCAGTCGCGAGGGGCTGGGCGTCTGCACTGCGTCACTACTGGAGATCTCAGCCCCAAAGGATGGCGGTGTCGTCTGCACTCGTGGCAGCTCTCGTCGCTTGGAAGACATACCTCCCGACCTGTTGGGAGTTGGGAGATATGGCAGCTTCGGAGGCTGCGAAGGAAGAGGCGCTGCAATTTTGGTCGGTCCTGACGCCTCATCTTTGTCTCTGCCGTGTCTCTCTCCCGGGGGCGCACCGTCACGAGGCCAGAGTATTTCGCTTTCGTCTCCGTCTCTGTTCTCGTCGGCATGGTACGTGTACGGCCGCGGCGGGTCGCTGTCGCCCTGCTGAGCGTGAAACTGCCTTCTGAATGATTCAGTCGCTGCAATCATGGCCTCTGCGGCCCTTTGCATGGCCTCGGACGCATTCCGTAGGTCTGCCTGCGTCGTAGGACTCAAGGCCACCATCGATGCTGGCCTTTGACCGTCCATGGTGATGATGCTCAACTTGGGGTTTCTGCTGCGGTTAGTGAAGTGAAGTCACGGAAAGGAGCCGCCAACCCACGGGTTGTTTTTCTTGTGACGGACAGTCAAGTAATGCGTGCTAACACAGGTGCCACAGAGCCGGAAGTTATCTACGGACGGATGAAGTGAATAGGGATTCCGTCCGAGCGACATGGGGGATGACAAGAGATATGCTGTCGATGGATATCCTATGAAAAGACGAGCCTACCCGTGTCTGGGAAAATGAAAATACGTCTGCTGGGACAAAAGTCAAGGTCCCAGCTAGATCAGGGTAAATAGAAGGAGTGGGAAAGCGGCGGCTTGAAAAGAAACTCAGGCACTGACAGCACGCCACGATTGTCTGAGAAAGCTACCGCTTTCAGTCTCTGACTTAACACCAACATGGCATCGTCATATCCCAGGCATAGAGCAGAGGTCAGATGAGTTGGGTAACACATCCGTCACTTAAGATAGCAGCATGGAAGAGGGCGGGTGATTGCTGGGACTCGCAGCAACGGGCCGTGCATATGCAGGCAGACGACGCCAGACAGTCGGGTTGGCATGGGGGGTGTAAGTCATGACAGGTTGACGCTGACAAGAGAGAGGGCGCCGGCTTTGGGGGATCCTAGGTTGGAGGACCATGTTTCGAAGGATATGCTTCCATGTCGGGAGCCAGATAGGCGACACCTTTCTTAGTCGTTGCACGAACCGGGGTGGCACCACATATCGCTGATGGTGACATCGATGACATTTCCCGAGCCGTAGCTTCCAAGCAAGTGCTAGATAGGGCTCGGTCGCCGGGAGGTAAGCCCAAGTAAAGCTGTTGGTTCCATGGATGTGTGATGTTCTTAGATCCGCTTGATCCTTCTCGAAACGATGATGCAAACCATTCCATCCAGCTCTCTCTCACTGCTCAGCCCACGGCAGCGGTGAACCTGAGGTTCTCTGAAAAGGATGCTCTGAGTGGTTGTCACCCTCCTGCAAATATGCGAGCTCCCGAGTCACACGGCCTACACTAAGGCAGACTTAGACGCCGAATGGGATGTATACAATGGCCGTGCAATACATTTAGCCCAACTGCAGTTCCAGTTTGTGAGGTGGTGAGGCTGATCCCCATGGTGAACCAGGGTTTCCTGGAAATTTCATGCAGCCGCTGGTTTGACAAGGGGACAGGGGAGTGCATAGACAGGTAATAGGCCTATCAGACAAGGCTCTGCGCCTGTGTAGCCGCGCCACATCCGGCGGCGTCTATCGAGCAGTCTAGTTCTTCGATTTGTCCAAGGTCGTGATGCCGGACTACCCCAACTCCTGGTAGTGACATGTGAGACGGACATTCTGCATCTGATGTCATCATTCGAACAAGGAGCGAGACTTCGTATCTTACTCGAACCGGCGCCCTTAGCCTTGCTGTTGACCAACAGTCCGAGTCCGCACACATCAGGAGCGCGGCGAAGTATCGGTGCTAAGTCCAGTTTGTAAAGGGGAGCGTGAAGGGAGAGAGGCGACGGAGGAAGGAACCCCTGCAAGATAGGAGCCAACAGTCTTACCGAGTTCCCATGGTCAGTCTTGTTGATACGGCGGTAAGCATGCGTGAGTTTCATAATCAAGACAAGCTTGCCGGACACAGCGCTCTTTGGAGGGCACACTCTTTAGAAGGCAAGGGCTGAAGCGCTCCCATTCATTACCCCTAACCCTGAGTGTATCGTCTAGTACTGCACAGCGGCGCATAGCATCTTTTGGCCAGAGATGTAGGAGAGGTGGATAGCAGCATTCAGGTGGTGTTTGTGAAGTACTTACTGCTTGTTTATATGGCGGGCTTGGGGCTGATTACTTTTCATTGCTTCTAGGTCCTGCTTTCACATAGAACACATGATGCTGGGGATAGCGAGGAGAATTAAACATATGTGATGTTAGGTGGACGAGATGCTTGACTCAGCTCGTCAATGCGACCGTGAACGGGGT
>Ga0209127_100506_pt1 | contig 13612 bp, 22 predicted proteins | sample LakSupMetagenome_FD_187469 | JGI IMG/M metagenome (GOLD analysis project Ga0209127, IMG submission 187469) | Freshwater microbial communities from Lake Superior, Canada - Sta WM archaea (SPAdes) (version 2) | ecosystem: Environmental > Aquatic > Freshwater > Lake | place: Lake Superior, Canada...
TTTATTTCCTTGATTGCGTCGCGGGCAGCAAGTGAGTCTACTCAACCTTTTCTGCCTCCTGAGGTCCAACAAGCCCTCAACATGACGCAACGGCCATCCTACCAATCGCCCCACTCTCGTAGGCTGCGAGAGCTTTGCTGGTATTGCGCTGATTGACACAGATCCCTATATCCCCGGCGGGTAAGTTCAGCCTACCATGAGACAGGGGCTGCAAAGGCATACGACAACAGGAACTGACTGACGTTTCGGTGACTGAAAACAGGAACGGGGCAACCTGGTACGTCAACCAGAATCAGTTCCTCCGTCAAATTCGAAACTTCGTCCTCGATATGACCAAAATGCCTCCAAAGACGGACGACGCTGGCCAACCGTTGAGCCCTACTGGTATACATGTACGTTGAACAACTGCCTCTGTGTTGGGCAATCTCTTCTCAAACAGAACTCGTTCCTCGCTAACTTGAGTGAACTCGATACAGTAGCAAGTAGCCCAGGCCTGCTCCCTGCAGAATATCCTGTTTAAAATGCCAATGAACAACAGAAACGGGACCTCTGTTGGCATGTTCTCCGAAAACGGACCAGGCGGCTTTGTTTCGGATCTCGAGATCCAAGGAGGTGCCATCGGCTGGAGGGTAGGCACGCAGCAGTACACGGCACGTAACCTGAAGTTCCGCCACTGCGAGCAAGCAGTGCAGATGATCTGAAATTGGGGGTTCAACTGGGCGCAGATTGACGTCGACGGCGGCTCTATTGCATTCAGCATCAGCGGCAAAGGAGGCATCACCAAGCAAGGGGTCGGTTCCGTGTCGTTCATCGACTGCACGTTCAGCAATGTGCCCACAGGAATCGTTACGGAGTCATTCTCTGACGCACCTCCAAAACTGGTGATCGACAATCTAGTTGTCACTAATGTCGACGCCATCGTCGACAACTGAGGGTAAGGTCCTTCTTCCCGCCGTTGGCAATGTCGGGCTGTGGGCTGTTGGCCAGCGGTACGCGGGCGCAGACGGCAGCTATCAGAGCGGCAGCGTCTGGGGGGTACCTACCAGGCCTGCGAACCTCCTCAGTGGCGGCTCTTTTTCTCGAGGTCGCGACCGCAGTATGAGTCCCTTGGAGCCGCGGACTTTTTGTTGCTACGGCCCAGGGCATCAGGAACGACGGCACCGGCGACCAGACAGTTGCCATCAACACTTTGCTACAGAGTGCTGTCGCGCAGAACAAACTCGCGTTCTTTCCAGCGGGTATCTATCATGTTCAAGGAATTGTTCAAGTCCCACTCGGCTCGAGAATCCAAGGATCAAGTTGGTCCCAGGTTTGTCTCCCGCTCAACTTACCACCTCCTGCTATGCTACAGTCCTGACGCTTTGCGCATAGATAATGGGTACAGGCAGCTACTTTGGTGACATATCTGCACCCAAAATCATGGTTCAAGTCGGAAATTCTGGTGACTTCGATGTCTTGGAGATCGTGGAAATGCTGTTCACTGTCAAGGGACCAACTGCAGGGGCTATTCTGGTGGAATAAAACGTCCATGAAAGCACTCAGGGATCAGGCAAGTCTTGCTACCAGACACCACGCCTTCCCCCGTCTTTGGCTTCTTACTGACACCTTGCTAGCTGCAATGTGGGATGGTTATTTCCGCGTCGGTTGCGCCACGGGAGCAACTTGACCATCAACGAGTGCCCGAAGCTAAGCTACAGCGAGCAATGCATTGCGGCGTCTCTGCTGCTTCAGGTCACCTCGGCAGCATCTGGCTATATTGAGAATGTCTATGCGTGGACAGCCGACTAGTAAGGACGGCTTATTCACGCTCAATTATAGATGGCATCACTAACAAATTCCTAGTGATATTGATGTGAGCATGTACAAGGAAATGGATGCAGACCGAACCAGATCAGTGTCTACACCAGCAGGGGAGTTCTTATCGAGTCTCAAGGGTCTTCTTGGTTCGTTGGCAGCGGGTCGGAGCACAGCGCTCTGTATCAGTGAGACGACAACACCATATTATCAGCCTGACCCCGTTGGGCCAAAGCCTTTCGACCTCGCCGAGAACAACCCATTCCCTAGCCACCCAGTATTCGAGAATTGCAAAACGGAAACATGGCACAACGTATGGGCGCTTCGATCATCCAATCCTCCAACATCTACGTGCACAGTGCCGGAGCGTACAGCGTCTTCCGTAACTACAACATGAGCTGCGCCGGAACCCCCGAATGCCAGGAACGTTTGATTCAGGTCAAGGGTTGCACCGAAGTTATGATATTCAATCTCTTCACGATCCGTGCAATCGAAGCTGCAACAGACGTGCAGCAGACATTCATTCCACAGAAGGATGCTCAGAGGTACGTCAGGGCAAGAGCGACAATGTCATGGATTCTATAATGAGAGTAGAGAGCACCGGACGCAAGCTAACAATGGCTTGGTGTAATTTTTCTACAATTGAAGTCAGTGTCTGGCTTCCGCTCGATGGTGACGACGGTTATGAGATCGTCTATGTCGGCACCGAGGTCTTTACCACGTACACGGTTCAGGCTACGGCCCCCGTCATTATCGTCCACCCTTCCGTTCCATTTCCATAACGACCATTACGATCCCTCCATATACGACTTCCCTTCAGGTTGGCTCAGGGGTCGGTACCACTACGACCTTGACACTCTATCCCAGTCTGATCATAACAGACACGATGAGCTATTCCAACGTCGACGTGACTTCCAGTCAAGCGGCTGGTCAGGGGTTTGTCCCTATTCCCAGCATAGATGTGCCTCCAATGACGGTCGAGGTGACGGGCCCTGACGGCAAGACCACCATTCGTACCCTCAGCCTTTCCACCGTGGCCGGTAATGACCGGAGGACCACCCACCGGCTGGTCAGTTACTGTGCATGCACTTTCTGGTAAGTCAGACCAGACCGGATCGATTACCTGGACAGATCCGAGCGGTTCAACATCTGCCTTCTCAGGTCACGGCGGGCCTTGGGTCCCAACAACTTCTTCGGCCGCAGCAACGACAGATGCCACAGTCTTAATACCGATGGCTACCCCATACTGGACGACTATCACCGCCCGAGGCCCTACCACAACAACCATTACCTTTCCTCCGGCCGTGAGCCCGATCACAGTTTCATGCCCTCCATCGTCTGTCCATCCCTTTCAGAGATCGGCACCCAACTGCACGTTTCCATGCCACATCCTCACTACATCTAACCTTTGACTGCCCGCACGTCATCACAGCAGTCACGATGCTCGCGCCCACCACGAAGCAGATCCTGGTCGATTGTACGACGACACTCCATATGCCCCAGCCCGTTTCTTCCGAGAACCACGTCAATAACCACTACGCATCTGCCGGTCTTTTCAAGATGGCCGCCCGAAGAAATATTTGCCGTGACAACGAGAGTCAATAAGCCTGAACCTACTGGCGGCCACAGCGAGACTCAGTGCCAATTCTAGTTCGTCTTCATCTGCATCCACTTTCCGAGCATCGAAATCCTCAGCATCTATCACCGTCAGGCGGCGAGCCTGTGTCGGGGAACGGCGACGGAAGCGACGCTCTTCCGGGCCAGCTGGCACCAGGTGGGCAGAGTGGACTCACCATCACATTTCAATCGGGAACTCCGTCGCCGACTTGCACAACCAACTGCGGCGAGCTCTGCACCGGCTATTATTGTGATTCTGATCCCTCAGGAGCCCGCACCTCCTGACTTTTACAGATCCGGTCAACGCCCCCACCTCGCTGACCGACATGACTACGCAGACCAGCACGCCATCTGCGACGCTCACTGTGGTCTTTACCGATACTCCAACAGTGACCGTGGTGTCGACCCAAACCCCGACCAGCTTTACGTCTGCGGCGTGGGCCAGCGGGCCGAGTGTGGCCCCCAGTTCGCTGACCGACATACCCACACTGACCAGCAAAGCCCCGGAGACACACGCAGGTAGCTGCCTCGCAAGCGGGGCGATATGAACCTGCGCCATGGGCCCGGGTGCACAAATGGGATGCATCACATCCACCACATGTACCGTATGGGCAACGGCATCATCCACACCACTAATCCCACACCACCGCCACCAACCACCACGACAAGCGACACACCCTCACCACCACTATCACCAACCCCAGAGCACGCCTTCATAATCATGGCCCTGATGGAGTTCCTCGTCGTAGACCTGTTCAACTAGCACTGGATCCGCGAGTGGGTCGTCTTCTCCTCCCCGCGCAACGGCCTCATTGGCGTCTGCGACGACCGCCCGGTCTACAAGCAGAAGACCGACGTCACGGGCGCGGACGTGCGCTTCCCCCCCTTCTCTAGGGTTGTTTGAGGCGGAGGGGCTTCGGTGCGCGTATAAAGAGACAGAGGATAAGCTGGGACTCCTCGAGTGCGAAGGGGTGGAGCACATGTGGTGCGAGGGTATGCCGTGGGGGACCTTCGGTTACTGGGCGCGGGATACTGGATGATCCGATCGTGGTTGCGGTTGTTGTGTGCCGGTAGTGATGAGGCTTACTGCGCACGGCGTGTTGGGTCCGGGAGGTGAACTGCTTTTAGACTCACTCAGACGTTGCCTGACCAATATCCTGTACCGTTGCCCATGTGCTCTAGGGCATCTTCGCGATCATAATGCCTGAAATGGCTGGCTCACCAACGCTTAAACCTCCAAGACAAATGGGGTTAAGGTCTGATACACGGCTGAGTCTGCCTCCTAATACAACAGGAGGATTTCTGTCAGGTGCGCCTCTGCAGTGCTTGAGTTACAAAGCGACGGTCCGTTTGTTTATCCTGGGCCTGGCTCCAATAACGCATAGCAAGGACTGGGGATTCTGGATTTCACCTCCCTTGGGTGTCTCTCAGGAGGGTGAGCAAGACCATTGACTCGGGCTTCTGCCCTGGAAGCATGAGTGCGATGGTATGCTGGGTATTCGTAGACGAGGTTGAAACGGCGAGTCCAGTTGATCCTGTGGTAAGGGCGTTGCTTCGAGCTGGTAAAACACTCACCAGTTCTTGATGGTTGGAGGACGAGAGAGCAACGGGATGGTGCAAAGAACCATGACAGGGCAGAGTGGTTACCTGCGTTAAGGCCGGGGATTGAGACGCCCAAGAGGGCTTGACGGCTCGGGCTGGGCATCGACCGATAAGTATATCATATGGCAACTGGCTTAGTGATATCAGACATCTTAAACACGTCTAAGGTTCGGGAGAGGGTTGGTTCTTGAGACCCTTGGACCTTGATGGCTTCTTCTTCACGTTTGTGGGCTTTTTTGCGTCTTTTGAATGCCTGGGGCTGCTACGGGACTAATGTAGCTTGGTCGTTGTGCTGAACCAGGTTTATCATTTGAGCATGATGGGAGCGTGATGGGAGCATACTGGGAAGGCCGAGGATGGCCTCTGCCAGGATCTCTAGCGGAGTTATCTCTGTATAAATGAGGTGATCTCTCTGCGCCCAGACGGCATATCTTAGTGAAACGGGACATTTTATTGATGGTTGGGCAATGTACGGTCAAAGTCTTTGGCCCCAGTGGTGGTATATGAGCTGGCTAATGCGATGAGTTGCTAACAGAACAGCAGTACCCTCCGCCAGTCGTGGTGTAGCAGTTATTGAACTGGTCATTTGGCCCGGCCTTGTGGGAAGCGTAACACCACTGCCCACATGCGCAGCCAAACCATATGGCTTCCGGTCGATTCGACTACGGGCTGTTGTTCACCATCTTTTTTGGTTTTTCTATGGTATGATATATTTCTAAGTAGCTTGACCTCTCTGGGGTAATGTGATGAGTGAGTAGTCGCAAACGCCTCATTCTAAGAGGAGTTTCTTGATGACCACCTTGTACGGTATAATTTTGACAAAAAGTTTAGTTTCTCAGTTTTGTCTTTTATAGTTACGTTCACCCTGTCTTTACCCCTCATCGTCGACCTCGACCTCAACCTCAACCTCAACCATCTACCCTATATCGGTTCAACATTCCCAGCTGTTTGTCTGACCAAGGTGCCATGACTTGGTTTGCTCCTCCACACTATTTTCACTTCACCTTTCTTCTAGTTTCGGCACTAGTAGGCCTTTTCCTCTGTAAACTTTAGGCCCGACGATCGTTGGAGAACCTCTACGAGACCATATTGCAACATGAGGACCTCTACCGTAACCTGCGTGGAGGAATCATCTTATGGGAGTTCATTGCCGACCGCGCTCGCCTCTACGCCATTCTAGATACCCAAGACCTTAACGCTGCCGTCGACGTGTTTATAAATGCGCGGCGCAATTACCAGCACAGTGTCAAACATACCACGACATTGACGACATTAGTTGACCGCTATATCGTGCTCGAACAGGAGACCAGGGATCTGGGACCCGCATAGACGCCCACTCTGACACTTGGAGCGGCCGCATCCACATCGGTCGTCGATACTCGCAGCGAGACAAGACAGATTATGGACGGTCTGGCCAAGACTCTGCGTGGCCTGAGCATCCATACTCCATGGCCACCACCCTACTTTAGTGCGCGTGAGCTGGTCGTTCTCACAGAAGGTCATGTCATGTCAGCGATTGGAGGAGTGGACAACGTCAACCGACTGTCTCGCGAACTAGTGCCTGCTGTCCATTCGTTCAGTCCGCCTACCGACGTCCGATTGCCCTCTACGACTTGGCTTTGCTCCATTATTCCACATCCAAAGACTGGACGCTGTGGATGATGCCCATCGGGTATCTAACCCACGAGCTGCGGGAATCATGGTATCTCGCCGCTGGCAGACAAGCCCGCATCCCATCGACGATAGTCGATTTCCTTGGCCAGCCAAGGAGGCAATGTTTACCCGCGGGAAGTCGTTCGTGGTAAGCCTGTCCACCGCCACTGGCTCAAGCAGAGTCACGGAGTCTTCCCGACCTCAGATATCACCGAGGTCGACCCGGATGTATGGCCAAGCGGGCGCATGATGCGGCGATACGGTTCGGTTGTGGTCCCCCGATTTGGTCCACGCTGCCGAGGGTCGCAAGCTGCAGGTCATCGTTTCCGGGCCCTTGGACAGAAGCGCGGCTGTCAAGCAGCAGTTCTCTCACAGCATGGGTTGCCGTCTGCAGTGGATGGTGAAATAATCGGACACGAAGTCACTCGAGCATTATATCATGCAGTGGCGGACGAGGGCAGGTATTGATTTCCCACAGATAGGCTGGTAGAGTTTATCCCACCCCGACACGATAATGAGCAGTCCTTCAATCGGGTTGGAGATGGGCTGTGACATGTGTTTCTAGCTTCCAAGATATGACGTTGAGCCGCTCCCGAAGAATAAGCGATTCGCCCCACAATTGCTGGCCTAGCTTTTTGATCTCTCCGTCATTGAATGCCCAAAGACGCGACCTGATTCTGAATAGGTACCTAAGGTACCTTATCAAAGCCACTTTCAAAACCGGTGATGGCATCAAGCAATCTGATTTGGTGGGGGATCTATCAAAATACCCCACTTGGCATTTTTGCCGTGCCCTTTCTCAGTCAGGACCGAGTAGCTGCCGACACGTTAGGAGACACGGCATGGAGATCTACCGGTCTTTCGTTTATCATGCTAGTGTAACAGCTCGATCATACCTTACCCTTAAGGCAGGTCAAAGAAAAGGGCACTAAACTGACTCCCTTCATTGATCTTGATTCGGAACCGCGACAGATCAAGTACCGTGGTACCAGGACCCTCACTGTGAAAGCAATCTGATTTATATGACCATGGCAAATCAGGCATGTCGCCCAAGGTATATATACTCTACGTCACAAGCCTTATCTTCCCCTCATGTTTCTGTGTACGACTAATGAGGAGGCAAGGTAGCATTGTCAGTGTCGAAAACATTACGATGCAACATGGACATGCAAGCGTAGCATACCATCACCCCATGGATGTGCGGATCTGCGACAACCTGACGACCACTCTTTCTCCGCCGTCCAGTATCGTTGAGGCCTTAAGGATACCATTCGTCTTTCCGTTTCTTGGTAGACCAATGTCCTTGGACGTCCTCGCGCTGTGTTGCTGCTTCCCCCCCAAGCCCAAGCTAATCTGCCCCGACCACCAAAAGAATAAAAATAAAATGCCAAGCACGGAAGTCGACAACACAGAGGCGAAGGCAGGCATGTCGGCCGACAAGGCCGGCGTCAAGCCGACGGTAGCGTTCCGCCCCCAAGACCGCGCGCTGTACGACTCCAAAGTGACGCTCGAGGAGTACATGTACTACGCTAGCAAGACACGCGCCGAGGAAGACGCCAATGCCGCCCAAGAGCCCAAAACGACGTTGAGAGACATACTGTTCCCCTCGGGAGGCAAGGCACACCTGGCCAGCACCGAGTCGACGGGCGCACTGGACCAGCTGAAGGATGTCAATCTCAACAAGGCCGAGAACCGCACAGCTGTGTCTGCCCTCGAGTGGACTAACGCTAGTCGTGCCCTGCGCTCGGCCAGTGCCGCGGCCGCTTTCTATCTGATCAGTACGTCCCAAACTAAAATTCTCGCCCATTCTTCTAAAACCAAGCCTGGATGCTCCATTGCTCACGTATGGGTGCCGTAATAGCGACGGATATACTGGGGCCATTTGGTGTAGGGTTCGCCCTGGGAACCATGGGCTGGGGCCAGGTGAGCATTTTTCTTTGAGCATCCTGCATAATAGGGAGAACAATCAGACGCCAGCATGGGTGCTCCCCTTTGTTGGCCATCATAGCGAGAAGCCAACGCTTCTTGGCGCCGGCAGTTCGAGGCTTGGCATTCATGTCAATCTCTTGGCGCCCTTTGCTTGTTCCAACAACCATCTCCTTGCTCCACATGGAAATTTACCGAAGGACGGCACAATAACCCGAGCTATCAGGGAATCGCCCTCTTCACCGTGTTCGGTGCTTGTGCCGGGTGGTAAGTCAAATGCTCCAATAGCCTGGCCGGCGGACTCCCTTCTGACCAAGGCCCATTCGCAGCTCGGGCTACCTCCTGTGGAAGGTGTTCCTGCACGTCGATTCTTACGAGTTCGCTGCCCGCAACTATGGCGACCTCGCCTTTCGCATCTGGGGTCGCTGGTTCCGGCACGTCTTCAACGTTCTCCAGGTAATCCAGCTTACCCTGAGCGTCGGCCTCATCGTCATCAGTAACGGCCAGTCCATCTCGCAAGTATCCAAATTCCGCCTCTGCTACATCGTCTGCTGCTTGATCTGGGCCCTCGCTGGGTTTGTGGTCGGTCAGATCCGTACTTTGAACAAGGTTAGCTCTGCAATTTCCCTTTTCGTCTCACATCATACGGTACCCTGCTAACGACCTGTACAGCTCGGATTGCTGGCTAACTGGGCCATTGTGATCAACTTATTCATCATGTTCATTTCCATGGGAGTCATGGCCCACAGCCCGCCTAATTATGCCGCAGCCCAGGCTGGAGGCGCCGGCTCTGCTCTCGGCGGTGCCTCGATTGCTCAGAACCCGGACGGAAGCTGGCCGACAGTTATGACGCACGGCGGTGTGCCTCCGTCAGACAATGGCTTCGTGGGCGGCATCAATGGTCTAATGCAGGGTATAGTTCCCCGATGACAAAATGGTCGACCAGAAGTCATGCTAACTAGTGTCTCTCTATAGGTGTCTATGCCTACGGCGGCGCCCAGCTGTTTGTTGAGTTCATGGCTGAGCTGCAACATCCTCGCGACTTCCTCAAGGCTGTATGTGTAACGCCTTTCCAAGAACGCGGGAGATCATCTATTAATCCAATCTTTATCCGCACCTTGACAGATGTGGGGCGCCCAGCTGTTCATCTACGTCTGCTACATGGTCTACGGCTGCTACGTCTACTTCTGGCAGGGCCAGTACGCAAATCAGATCTCCTACCAAGGCCTCTCACCCTACGCCTGGCAGACAGTCTGCAACGTCCTCGCCGTCGTCAGCGGCATTATCGCGGCGGTGCTCTACGGCAACATCGGCATCAAGGTCGTCTACAACAACGTCCTTGTCGAGCTGCTGCACGCCCCGCCCCTCTACACCAGGCAGGGCAAGGTCCTCTGGGCGGCCATCGTGCCCCTCTACTGGAGCGTCGCCTTCGTGCTCGCCGCCGCCATCCCGGACTTCTTCGGCCTCGTGAGCGTGACGGCCGCCGTCTGCGCCGTCCAGTTCACGTACACCTTCCCGGCCCTGCTGGGGCTGGGCCTGTTCGTCAAGCGGGGCGCCATGGTCGGAGAGCCCGGGTTCGACCCGGCCACCGGCGAGGTGCGGCGGCGGGACTCGGGCGTTCGCCGCTTTGCGCGCGGCTTCTCTGGGAAGTACCTGTGGCTCAATGTTGTGCTGCTCGTCTACATGCTCGGCTCGCTCGCAGTCAGCGGCCTGGGCAGCTACTCGGCCATATCGAGCCTGATCTCGGCGTTTAAGACGCCGCAGGTCACAGCGTTTAGGTGCCGTTCGCCTTTGGAGGGGTAAGTGTGTTTTAGTCAGATGTTCCACATATTGTAGTGAAGAGATGGTCGTTAATGTTTACGAGATACAACCTGCTTGCATTGAGATCTATTCTGAAATCATCAACGGTGTAGTCGAGATTGGATTTCATATATCTACTCATGTATATTTGAACCAGCACCAACAGATACCGTTGTTTGCACCCTACCATTTCTCTTAAACTACGTGAAGCCCGCTCGCTGGACCGCACCTCTCAATATGATTTTTACCAAACACGTCCAAAAGCTCCTGGATCGTCTATTTTGATAGCTGAACTGCCGCTCGCAGGATAATATACGCTACCCATCGAGTCGGACCACCAGAGCTGCTCCTCCGTCTTGTACCGCAGGTCTCCATCCGCATAGTTGGCCATGCACAAGATCGTCCGTCCGTCTCGGTGAACATAGTTCTGGTACGGAGACGACTTGCTGATCAGCAAGGACGACCATCTCACGCGCGCTGAAGAATGCCGGGGGCCAAGCCGTGTTGATTGCTAGACTGCGCAATGTCTTCTCTAGGCCCTGGATAATTCTATCCTTGTCGGTTGTGGGTTCTGTAGCCTGGGCCGCAGTCTGTGGCCCATGTTCCATAATAAGCGAGAAAGTCCATGCGCTACCCAGGGCTGCTGTCTCGGTCTCAAGGTTGATGTACTGCTCCGCCAGGTCTTTGAGGTGGGTGGTGGGATATTTTCCGATGCCATAGTTACGTCGACCACTGATGATGACGGAAATCGTGGGTTTTCGTGCCTTGCGCGTCCAAGTCACACTGTAGACGAACATGCTCTGCAATCATCTGCCAAGCAATGATCGACCCGCGGAGAGAGCGATAGAGATCAACATGCTGAAGAATTGTCTCGTAGAGATCTTCCAATGGACGGCAAGTTCTGTCCCGGTTCTGGTCGGTCTGAGTATCTTCGTAGCCATTTTCGTTGCCGTCAGCAATGTCGCCGATAATGGCATCCAGATACGGCGTTTCCTGTCCTCGGCTGCATGTATTGATGATTCGGTTTCCGAAAAAGAGAAACCAGACTCATCAAGTTTGACATTCGCTTCCTCCAGCATCATGACACACATTAATATGTATTCTCGATAAACCACTGAACAAACTCATAAGGCGTTAGTGGCAAGCAGCCCAGCTACGAACAGCGTAACAACGATGCTTTTCTTACGAAGGTAGATACTAGCGGCGGAACCTATCCGCTGGCACGGCAACACTCAAGCCGCTCCCAATCGAACACTTCAAACGTTTCCTACCCGTGACTTGTCGCCCCCACCTTCTGCCTGAGGAGCGATCAAGGCGAGTTTCTCTGGTGGGTACACGTGTACATCTACCTGGGCGACCTGCCCCAGCAGCTTTACCTCGGCCTCAACCTGAATACGCAGCACCGGCCACCCCCGCAAGTGGGATATGCTGCCCGCCAGGACCGGCACATGCAGCACGCCTAATTTGCGCGTACAATGGTGCGCCCTGGTCTCCTACACAGATGAGCTGGCTGTGTAGGGTCTATCTCTCCCCTGGCCCCGGCCTGGCCGCAGAAGAAGGACGTGCCCAGTCTTATGTCGGTTGAGGAACTCAAGAGGTATGTAATTATTTGTGTTTTTCCTCGTTCGAGCAGAGAGTTAATACTGACAGTAGCATCATACTTGCATCATCCAAATCTACGAGATGCCCATCGGCGTGCCTTTTCGAGTGCTTCCATGCGGCCATGCCTGTAAACTGGAGATGTGGACATACCTATTGAGGCCGAGGTGGTGTGCAGAATGGGCTCGGGCGGATCTGGGAGGACCACGAATACTGTGAAGGGATATGAGAAGATTGCTGAGACGATGCAGAACAGAACCGTGCTGACGAGCCTCTTCGGACCGAAGGATGGCTGAAGGCCACGTGGGAACTCGCCGTTCCTCTTCGAGGCTGCTTGCAGTTAGGGTGTTTTTTTTCTGCCTTGATCGCTTGAGGTATATAGTACCCTATGAGGGAATGGTTTGGACACCGAGTCCTACTCCTTCTTGTTTCATGAACCTCCTGTGATGTTGTTCTTCAACACGGGTGAGAGGAGAAACAAAGAGTCTTGCTGTGGATGCGTTGCTTGCATTGTTGCCCCTGGCTGCTTTGATCTGCTTCTCCATAGATTTCTTGAAAGACAAGCTCACAGTCCGTATGATGTGACAAAGGAGACTGCAACCAAAGTATCTCGGGCCATCTTGTAGAAGTGTAGAATCTGTCTTCCATTTAGCCAAGCCCGAGTATCTCGTACGGTACCCAGCCTAACCCAGCCGTTCTCTACTGCCGCATCCTTTATAAACGTCAAAGAATCATCTACTCATGCAGCGTTCTAGCCGGCGGACTCGCTGTTCCGCCATGATCCGAAGCATGAGCCCGACACCCCCTCACCCATAACCTCCGAGACCGCCATCTCCTAGTTGCTCCAGGATCGTCACTCCCCCTTTGCCCTATGCTCCCTAACCCCGACATCAAGCACAACCAACAACCTGATAAGTGCACACGGCGCCGTGCTCCAAAACACCGCATGATCCGCCGCCGTCCACTCGCCAAGGACCATCCAAGCCCGCCACCCACCTACTGCTTGAGCCACACTATGGCAGTAAGCCGCGTCGCTCAGCAGCATCGCGGCGCAGAGCAGGCGCCACAGACGCAGGTCGTCGAATCGGCGCAGCACCACGGCCTCGACGAACGCAAAGAACAGCCAGGCGCCGGCGAGCTGCGTGTACAGGAAGCGCGTGTCGGGTGCGACGGTGGCGGTGTCGCGCGTCATGGTGGAGAGGTAGGACTGCGGCTTGAAGAGGGCGAGGAAGACGCCGTTGATGGCGAAGAGGGGTTCGAGGGTGGTGAGGGTGAAGGAGTAGATCGATGGGAGGGAGGCGGAGGCGGAGGTGATGGGCCTTTGCGATGCCATGTTGACGGATTTGGTTCCTGCTACCGATCGGTGCGGAAACGTTCAGCTGTGATTGTGTAGAGTCGAGTTGAAGGGAATGAAGTTCATGGGCAACTGGTTCGAATGACTGGTGGCTGGGAGAGCGGGGCTATGTGCATGTTACGGGGTGACTCGGTTGACGCACTCGACGTTGTGTAACATGCTCGTTAAAACGGCCAGGTTCGCACAAGGCGGATAAAAGGTTTGCAAACACGGTAGTAGTTTGAAGTAGAAGGATAATCATATTTGAGCCTTAGAGTCGAAAGCTCA
>Ga0209127_100507_pt1 | contig 13610 bp, 17 predicted proteins | sample LakSupMetagenome_FD_187469 | JGI IMG/M metagenome (GOLD analysis project Ga0209127, IMG submission 187469) | Freshwater microbial communities from Lake Superior, Canada - Sta WM archaea (SPAdes) (version 2) | ecosystem: Environmental > Aquatic > Freshwater > Lake | place: Lake Superior, Canada...
GCCAAGCTCCCTACCGGTCCGGATAGGCTAACTTCGCTTGGCTTAGAATTTGTGGGCTAGCGCCGAAGGGACGCCCCGCCGTGTGTAATGCACATGCCATCAATTCCCATTGGGAATGGCTCAAGGTCAATTGCTTCCTTGGAGTCGAATGAGCTCGTTCTACTTTCTGTCTGGACAACGGATGATACTGTGTCGAAGCTATCACTCTCAGGGCGATCACTCCGGACTCCGTTCAGCTCGAAAGTAGTCCGGACGGTGCCTCTTTCTGATGAGAATCGATTAAATTTGTTGTAGCTTCCCTCTTTCCTGCGAGTGCTTCAGCTGAGACTGACCCTCATGACACAGGGGCCTCTAGCGTAGAGTATAGCACTTAGTAGTCAGGTTGTTGTGCGCACTGCGCAGAGCATTATAAGATTTCGGGCGCTGCCTAAGATAGAATAATAACGTGAGATGAGATAGGTACACGTACTTTCCATGCTCGAGGATCGCTCTCCAAGTATCAGACAGCGCGAACTAGCCGAAACGAGTTACCGACACGCAGAACGAGACGGGGAAAGGCACCAACACATCACCTCCAGCAACAGAACCCAAGCACAATAGCCCAGAAACAACGAGTGGAACGCCTTGATATCGCCGACTCCAGAGGCCATTGACTAACCGCTCATAGAAACTGCCAAGCACGTCATTTCCAGGAAGCTCCAAAAGAAAAAGACAGAATAGTACAGTCTCCTTCGCAGACCCTCCTTAAGAGGCAGGTCTAGTCAGGGGAGACGAGAATGGGGGGTTTGCTTCAAGACCAAAGCATCCCAGTATTGTTTGGCTGACAGCCAGCAAAGGCTCAAGCAGGTCAGTCAGGAATATCCATAACCTCGCTCGAGGTAGACCCAGGAAGGACCCCTTCATCGAAACCGGGCCACGGCAGCGGCTGACCGTTCCTGGATCTGCTTCTCCGTCATAACGTATAAATGGTCCAGGTACTCCATCGCCTGGGCGTCTTTCAGGATCTTGGCAACCTGGATGCCGGCCGAGATGAGCTGCAGGATGTTGCGGTCGTCCTTGAGCGGGCGAGACTGGTGCTTCGCCGCGTGCCGCATCTCGAGCGAGTTCTCCAGGATGGTGACGAACTGCTTGATCTGCCCGTTGTAGAGCACCCGAGCGGGGATCCGCCGCTTGGTCGCCAGGCGCTTGAGCAGGTAGACCCATTCCGTCCACTCCCGGTCCTGGGGCCGCTCGACGGGCCGCATGTCGGGCGACAGCGGGATGGGGAACTGGTACTTGGCCACGAAATCAAAGGCGCACAGAGACAAGCGATCGTTGACTTGGGTCAGGACACTATCCTGCTCCTGTACAAGCAGATTCGTGGGGAGGTGCGGCAGCTCCCGCTCCTGCATGGCCACGTAGTCCGCGGGCGGCCGCCGGAGCAGCTGGTGCGGACCGTCGAACTCGTCCCGGTTGGACGGCCGTCTCTGGGGTCTGTTCTTGCCGGTCGGCTTGCTCTTACCAGTAGGGCTGGTGCCCGCACTGGTGTCCATTGGGTACTCCGCGAAGACAGGAGACGTCACAATGTCCTCCATCGAGTCTGACGGCGAGAAGCTTGCTCGATGCTCCCAGCTCTGTGGGCCAACGTCATATGAGCGATATGCGCCGCTGTTGTTATTGTTGTCGTAAGTTTCCGCAGGGCCTCGAGAGTGTCGGTTTGCAACAGAACCATGACTATTGCTGCCGTATCCGATATGACCAGAGCTTGTGCGCGAGTGCGTAACCGGTATGTTGGGGGGAGATGAAGCAGCGCCCTGGATGTATGTGGCACTTCGCTCGTGTTAATGCCCGGTGCTATCGACTATCTTATGTTCCATTGGATGCTCACCTTGGTGGCTGGTAGTGGTTCAGCCCCTGATCATAGCCGTCATTGTGGTAGAGTTCTGTATAGACAGGACTTTGTGGGTTGTCAGTCAACTGCACAGCTCATGCTACACCATTGGCCGGGTCTCCTGACTGGTGCCGTACCTGCGTGAAGTGGCCCAATGACTGCTCGATAGCGCCGCAGTCGTGGTATATGCAAACTCTGGTTGGGCCATCTCGTCTCCAAACGACGAGCTGCAGGAAGTCCGAAGGGCTTCGGGAGAGATGAATAGTGGAAAGTGACACTTCGCGCAAGAAAGACGCAGCTCAATACAACACGGAGGTGTCCAGGCAGACACTCCCTGAAAATGGTTCCTGTATGGCGGCTCAAATGTCCTTTCCAGGGATGGATATTTCCAATGTCCGGATCAAAGTCCTGCGGAATCCAAAATCCAAAGTCCAGGAGTATATCCAAGTCTAGACAGACTTTAAAGAACAACCAGCGGTGAGATCCAGGTCGAGGTCCTATGCAGGTTGGACAACCTTGGTGATATCCGAGGAGCGCCGTGGCAGTCACTTAGCTTAAGCGCACGCACGGCGTGGAAAGCAGATAGAGCGTGTGGTGCTGGTGTTACTTCTGGCGCAGCAAACCTTTCGTTGAACAGCCCTCTGGAACAGGTGCAAAGATAGACTTTCGATAGAAGACATTATATGTGTTTTCTTGCGGTTTCGAGTGGCGAAGTTTGTTTGTGCCTGGTGCCTGTGAAATTGGCTCCCTCGTCGTCGCCTATGCTAGCTGCTAGTCTAGGCGCGCGAAAGGACAGGGCAGGGCAGGGCGACACGAGCGTCTCTGGGCGTTGGAGGCTCCACGCAGCATGATCAGTGCCTATCAGGGAATAGGGGCGTGCTGTAGTCAGGGTCTCCCGCATGGCACAACGATTCCGTGACCTTTGCAAAGGTCCGCCAGTGATGTCGGGCGTCGAAGGGACGGGATCTGCCCTTGGGCTTTGCGGGGAGAGCAGAGATCGCCGGCGGGACAAGGCCAACTATGGTTGACTGGAAAGGAAAGCTCCATCAAGACTCCAAGGGTTACCCCTGCTGAGGAAAGGGAGTGAGCAGTGCCTCTCCTACCTCTGCAATCCATAATCTACCTCGTCGGCAGTCGTACAGCATTACCCAGAGCCAGAGAGCACCTGAATCCAGCAAATGCGGCCGGAGCGGTGTCGAGCAAGGGGCTCTGCCGTGGGGCATCATTGGGCTGAAATGCTCATATGCAACAAACAGGGCAGCAGCACGGTAGCCTGTGGGCTGATCAGATTACCTTGGGAGCTTGATAAGACGGCTGCGCGGGTTGGGCCTACGAACGAAGCGGTGACGGCTGGTTGGTGAGCGTCCAAGATTGGGCAGAATTCAAACGGGGATGATGTCGGCCTAATCAGTGCCCAACCACAATTAGACCGCACCATGACTTGCGCTGGCAGACGGGACGGTCGGAGCACACGCTAGTCGTGTCTGCAGCTACGACGAGATTCTTAAACTTGCACACCGAGTTCCAATCAGCTGCACACTGAAGGCTTCGTCTCAGTTCCAGGAGTTCCGGCATCGACTGAAGCAAGATGTGACCAGAGATTCCAGGCCATATCTGAGACACGTGACCCAGTGCGTTTTCCTGCTGCAATACGAACCACCCTCCTGAGGAACTTTTACCCAAAGAGTTGTGGCTCTTTCCCGCGCGCCCGGCTTCTCTGTCGATTTATTGTCACCCATGGTCACTGGGCGTCCATCGGCCTATCGACCTTGTGCGTAACCCTCAGTATATCGACCTACGACAAGAGGTAACTCATAGGGCTGGGAGTCACGTGACTGCTGCAGCAGGGTCCAAACCTGCCCTTTGGATTGCATATCAAACAGTCCTTTCTCGAAAATTAACTCTGGCTTGGGAAGTCACCTTTCATGTTGAGCATCGCTATCTGGCGCGGAGTACGCCGCTTGAAGTCTTTCGTTAATACCACTACCTTGGTAAGCTCGAAGGTCCCAAGGTAAGTTCAAGGAGACTTGGCCAAGTACTGGTCTGATACGTACATTCCACGTCTCGCCCCTATGAGATCCAAGCACCCGTAAGCACCACCGGGCTGAAGGATTCACCGCGAATGCAGCAGAAAAGGGGCGGCGATGGGGATGGATCATGGCACATCTCGCCGTATCGTTCATCGTCATGCTGGAAGTTGCCGGCGTCGGTGCGCTACTGCATCGATAGATTGGCGCGAGTGAGATGCCAAGGGTTTTGCTTACCTACTAGTGCTGATGGACCGAAGTCTGGCTCGACCACCACTATGTACCTTCATCCAGACTTCAAGGTCGGAGACACGGAATACGCGGTGACTATGGCGCTTGCTACGGGAGTTCTCTCCTCCTTGTATCATTCGCATACTCCTCCCCGAACTGCATGACGAAGATACGGGCCTCATGTCTAAACAAGGCTTCCCGCCAGACAAGGCGGCCGCAGCGCCGCCGAAGCAGCGACAAAGGCGGTACCACCAGAGGAGCCGCAATGGCTGTATAACCTGCAAGAAACGACATGTCCGTTGTGACGAGGCTAGGCCTTTATGGTAAGGATCGCTTGATATCTGAGAGCAGGGCCGCCGTTGAGCCCGAAACTTCTGGACTGGGTCCTCCATCATCGTGTCATGCCATATGCCATATGTGACTGGGAGCTTCTGCAAGCCGATATCCGCTAACAAGCGACCATGGTGCAGTACAAACTGTCTCCGGACCGGTGGCGAGTGTGGCTACACGGATCCGTTTGTAGTATTTGCCGGGTCCGGATCCTCGACACCCAGATCCTCAACGGAATTAGTCCCCGGAGCAGAGACACATTCCGCAATGCGTACAGGGCAGCAGGCAGTCATCAAGCCACAGTCGGTATCGTCGAGCGATAGTGGTCAAGAGACCACTTGGCGTGCTTCTCAGCAGCAAGGCTCTAGCCTCCTCAACATGACGCCGCGAGACTCGCTTGCAGGACTCACCTTATCCGGCCCTTTAACCAAGTTGCCAGCCAGGTCGAGATGGCTCTTTCACACCTGTGAGCATACGGCAATAGACTTGAAAGGGAGACCAGGCTTGGACTGACCATACGCCACACCAGTTGCTCAGAGGAGTATGCAAGATCGTCCAGGCGTCCCAGGGCCAAAGGAGTCTTTCGCGTACGTACCAAGTCCTGCTTCCATACGACATAAGAACACCATGAATGGGATCCCAAGTTGAAGTTGGTGGAGAGGAGAGTTGCGGAATACAACATCCAAGTGCTGACATACTCTCACTGTAGAGTACATAAAGCTCTCGCCAACTCGGGGACGCTCCATGTGTGTCTCTCGCTCTCCGCCATTCAGCATTTGTGGGCAACCGGCAGCAGCTTGTGGGACATGCTCAAGTTCCCGCTGCAGTATCACAAAGCCGAAGCCTACCGTTACGTGCGGCAGCAGATAGAGGACCCGAAGGAAGCGAACAATGACACGACCATCACTACTGTGGTATCGCTTGCCTTGCTCGAAGCCTCGCTGTGGGAGATCAAGTCTGGACCGGCAGCGGGAAGCATTTACAACATCCTAGTCCATCTGAAGGGCCTGAAGAAGATTGTGGAGGCCTACCTCAAGCCCAAACACAGCGAACAGACATTGTTCCAGCGCGCAATCACGATGTGAGTCTCCACACGCGACCTTATCACCAAATCACCGGCTTTTCCTCACACCTCCTTTAATATCAGGGGAATCTCATCCGTCCAAAAGGGTGTAGTGATGGACCCCAAAACAGCCCAAGAACTGGCCGAGGACGTCTACCAGCCCCTGGTACCGTCGATACTGTTCATGTCGTTATGGCCGGACCCTATGGACGGGTGGTGGAATAGCGAGATCAAACCTGAAGCAAAACCATGGTTCGGCACGGCCCGTTCTCCCAGTACGCCGCTCTACCAACCGTTCAAAGACATACCTACCGATCCGGCGAGGTTCGCCAGCTTCAGGCAAGCCAGCCGCAACGCGTATTACACAGCCTTCCTCTACATGTGCCTGATGTTGCGGGAAGGCGCGCTGAGCTCCTTCATCCTGAAGCAGCTGATCGACCAGCTCCTCGACGACGCCGACAGGACGGCGAATTCCTTCGTGGAGGGGAGGTGCAATCGCTCGATATACTTCTGGACAGTGATGATGACACTAGCCGCCGTGGCCAGCGCACCGGCCGAGGACAAGCTCGAGGCGATGCAGATATTAACGTGGCAGAGGGCGATAGCCGGGAAGATCAGACTAGCCAACACGATATTGGGCTTGACCGACTGGGAGTCGGCCAAGGCGCACTTGAAGCTTATTGCTTGGCAGGATGGATTCGACGGAGAGGAAGAGTTCAGGCGGATATGGGAAGACATTGGGTGGGAAGACGGCAGCCCTATGGATGTGCAAGATCAGACGGTTCTGGTGTTACTCAACAACCCAGATCACATGAAGCAGTCCAGAACAGGGTTGCCGACGCCAGATGACAGCAATTACTCCGGGATTAACCAGTGCCTCGAGGAGTGAAGGCTGATGGTTGCCCACGTCTGGATCATTGTTGCTCCGGACCTCGACTCCCAGACATGATCCTCGAGCCTCACTCCAGTGCAAGGGAAATCACCAGGGACGGGAACGGATCAAGCTCCCCGAACGGCCGCCAGGGACAGCCTTGACATGTATTATATAAGCGCCCTGTATATGAACAGACGGAGAGAGTTGGATAGTTTGAGCCTTACCAGTTGACAGCCACGCCTCACAGGGGAGCCCCCACTGGGCGGTGGCATATGCCGTAACACGATGGCTTGCATACGACAGGTCCCCGATGAAGGATTGACCAGCAATCGTTCCGTCAAGTTCACATTCTCATCGGTACTACATGCGGGTACGTGACACGCTTGAGTTGGCACATAACAGCTGTGGTGTCTCCTGTAACCAGTGCCCCCTTCATCACATAGACGGAAGCGCGCGTGAAGCAGGATAGGAGTGGAGCGCAAAGCCCAGCCAGCGAAAGACAGCTCCGTCCGAGACATGCTCGACGGACACGTGAGGGCGCTGTATGGCGCGTTGCCCGTCTCATTGCCCACTGAGCTTGGCCAATCTTTGATCAATTGCACGCCTCTCTCAAAAGCATCTCTGTAACACACTGGGGCCCGGCTGGTTCCACGGCGCTTCAAAACTCCGATAATACTGGTTATTCAGCGCGGAAGGAGACGATACGATAACTCAAGAGAAAGAGAACCATCTGCTCACCAATCAGTCGACCGCTGGAGGACGAGGGGAGAAGACGGCAGCGGGCTCGATCCGACGCTTCCATCTGACGCTTCGATTACTGGACGAAATGCTCCATCAAGTGGATTCTTGCAGTCGTTAAAGCAGCTCGCCGTCGAATGAGAAAGGGTCGGACCATCCCTTCTCTCATCCGACTTAAACTACAGGCTACCTGCGCGCTGCACTGATGAGTTGGCAAAACACCTCTCCGTCGACTCCACTGCAGGCCATGAGAATGGTCGCGAGTCGCAGCACGTCGTGGCTCACCAGACCTGATAGGTTGGAAACAGCTTTCTTCTGCGTCGCCCCACTCACCACGAAACCAGCAAAGCAAACATGCCAAGGCAGGAGAGCGAAGCTGGCTGGCGGTGAGGACAGCGACCACAGTGACCCTGGCCTATGACGATTGCAGCAAAGTGCCTCATCCAGCTCTCTGCTGTGGCCCCGGATGATGCGGCCAATCGATACTATGTGCCGCCAGCGTGATGGCCAACGAAAAGGCAGCAGAAGTGCAGGAATGCTAGGACAAGTGCAGGAAAAGGAAGGCCGAATTGCTGCAGTACGCCAACCCCCATGCCCACACCCGACCACCACCAAGAAGCAAATGCTCTCTCGATGTGACGGTGACGACCAGAGAAGCCGGCTTGTGGCAGGCAGGCGCGACAACAGCAAATTAAATGCCCGGTCCAAGTGGAGCGTCATCCTTGTTGTCATTCTGATAAGCTGGCATGGCTGGATCCCCCTGCCCTCGTTGATATTTTTAAAGCCTGATCCGCCTCCTCCCCATGCCCAACTCCTTTCCCTCCTCCCTTCTTCCTTTTCCTATCCATTCAACGGAACGACTATTGCTGCCCAACCAACCCCAAGCACGCCGACATTGCTGATCAGTGCCCTGCGCTTTACACAACGTCAGCCACCCTCGCACCAAACAGGCCCAACCATCAACGCCGCCTCTCACTCCCTCCTATCTCTCTTGCTGCTCGCCGCCCTTCATACTTGAACTCTCTGCTTGCCCGAGTGCATCTGTCTTCGAGCTCCAGACTCGAGTGATCTATAGGATCTTCAGGAACACCGTTTGCCCAAAGGACATCCATCCATCAGGACGGTGTGTGATCTGCAACGGTTCACAGCCCAAGGACATTTCATCAGGATTCACACCCAGAGTTAGCTCTCAGTGTGCCTTCAGGATTCTGAGCATCCGCTCCAACAGGATTCTGTCAAACATGACTGCTGTTCTCCTCCCAAGAACTTCTGAAAACATGACTGGCTTCAATGCTCACGGAGAGCTTGACGACGTCCATACACCATCTAGGTATATTGCGATTGCTTTCCTTTGTTTCACCAGGGATACCCGTTGTGCTTCACACGTAACTACTCGTGGACTTTTATGTTGTGCGTCAATCATGTCATTTCTTTGCAGTTTTTCCTGAAACTGGAGACCAGCCGACTCGGATTGAAGTTCTTGACAACCATTCATGGATTCCCGTGGACAATCACACGTTATGGACCGGAATCATGGCCGAATTGCTTGTTTCTGTTACGCTCCGGACATCAGGACTCATTCAGGACTTTGTGGACATGGACATGGACTTGACTCTCCAAGAGTCAAACGGAACCTTCGTCTAGCCAGACGTTAGGGCAAACTTTATATCTACGTGCCGCTTTCAAAGCGAGCATCTCAAGGTAAGCTGACCTGCCAGCGGTCTGGATCGACTTACTGCCCTGGACAATTTGAACTGCGGCTCTGCTGCTTGGCCCTAATCGGTTTCTTTCTTGTTCCACATGCCTGGTTTCTTCCGCGGACAGTCCTGGATTTCGAGGTACTCAATTGTTACCGTCAACTCACCGACTGGTTTGGGCTTCATCAGGTCTTGCTCTCTGCTTCTGCAGTGATGTGGGCCATGCTGGAATGCTCAGACTCGTGCTCCTCGGTCATTGTGTGACCGATGAGCTCTAGGGCCTGCCAAACGTCCCCTGCTCCGTTGTCCATGGATTCTCTTGCTGTTTTTGACCGGGTTTCGTGGGTCTTTCACTGGCCGGCATCATACATACCGTTTTGCCATGGACCTGTCTCTGGGATTTGCGCTCTCGACTTCTCTCCCGTTCTGGACTTCGGCAACTCGACATTGAGAACGTGCAAGCTGCTGTGCAACTGTCCTCGGAATGCGTGGACTCTTTCGACTGGATGACCAAGTTTGCTGGACACTGGCCCCATGATCCCCTTCGTGTCTTTCCAGAGAGCTCTCACCGATGCTTCGGTTCCGTGGAACCGCTGTTCTGTCCCGTACTACCCCCGTTACTCCCTGGTTCTCGATCTGGCCTTCCATCTGGCGCAGCATTACTTGTCTGGCACTCCGTCTACTACTCCCTGGACTGCAAGAACTTCCCCTATTTGGCCCTGCCCGGAATGCCCGGATTTGGTCGCAGTTTTGGTCTGTAAAAGTCCCTGTCCAAGAACTCGTAGGCATCGCAACTAACCTCCGCCAACAGGTCCAAAGTTGTGCCATTCTGTGCTGTTGTTTGCTTGTTTTGTCGCGCATTTGCTATTCGCTTCCGGTAGTGGAAGACAGAATACTGACCATCGTCCAGCCACTATAGCTATGACCAGGCCACTTTGCTTTCTTCGCATCCGTCTGGAATATTTCCTTCATTCTGTCAAACAGGACCGGGAGACCTCGCCGGGTCGTCCTGGGAAGCAACAGCTGAAGGCCAACAGAACTTCCATGAGCTTGACCAAGGAGGTCTTTACAATGTGGATTCCGAGGATCTGATGCTCCCCTTTGGCCAGCCTACTCCGAGGCTGGACCAGGATGGCTCCGAGGATTTGACCGCAAAATGGACCGTGGATCTCAAGGCTCCCAAGGCTGAGCCAATGCGCCGCTTAACCTCCAAGAGCTCGGCTGGCAGCAGCAGGAACCGGACACTGAAGGCTTCAAAGAAGACCCCACGTCCGAGAGTTCAGTCGTCTCTGATGACTCGAACATCCTCTCAATACTCAAACTATGAAGTCACAGGTAATGCATCCGCTTATCAGGAAGCCACCATTGGCAATGGACGCATGATGGACCCTCAGCAGTATCTTGCCCAGGATCTTGATTCTCTCTCGGTGTCTTCGCACATGACAGGAAATCAGGCCTTCAACTCCGGACTGATGGGATATCCCACGGATGGCTTGCCCTACGCCGCTGGCATGGGTTTCGCCATGGGACAGCACGTGAACCCCTGTGCTACCCAGATCTATGACACAGGTTTCTCCGGTAACTCACCGCCGTACTCTCTGTGCTCGCTGAGCCCTGATTCCCAGCACTCTTCTCCCGGGGCTGATGATACGTGGTCTGCTGGTCCACTGCTGGGCTCGCCCACGACTGACGCGCACGACTCTCCGCCTCTGAATGGCCCATCACCAAGGTATGTCTAGCTGAATTTACTAAGATGTCGCCGGAGCTGTCTCTCACATGATTGTGCAACTATCAGGATGACCCGCAACCCGGATGGCTCCATGCTTGTTCTTCCCGAGGACATGCAAGGAAATGAATTCTCTCTCCCGCCTGCGTTTGTTGCTCGCCGTCTTAGCGGCGAAGGTGAGTCTGCGAGGGACCATTATCTTTACAAGAATGCACTTCCCCAAGCGGACGGACTGTTCCATTGCCCATGGGAGGGCCAGTCAAGCTGCAACCACCGCCCTGAGAAGCTCAAGTGCAACTATGAGTAAGACTTTGCGCCCTGAATACCAAGCATTCCCCATCGTTCGCCAACTAACCACAACACCCGGCGCGCAGCAAATTTGTCGATTCGCACCTGAAGCCCTACCGCTGCAAGGTCGACTCCTGCGAGAACACCCGGTTTTCCTCCACGGCATGCCTTCTCCGCCATGAGCGTGAGGCCCACGCCATGCACGGCCACGGTGATAAACCCTTCCTCTGCACCTACGAAGGGTGCGAGCGCTCCGCCCCGGGATGTGGATTCCCCCGGCAATGGAACCTCAGGGACCACATGAGGCGCGTCCACAACGACGACAGCGTCCCGGGGGCACCCGTGGCCCCGGCGTCGGCGCCGCCCGCGTCTGGAAGCAGCTCGAGCAAGGGCCGCAAGAGGAAGAAGGACACCTCGGAAAGCTCCGCTGGTAAGAAGTCCTTGTCCAAATCTGGCCAGGGTTCCGGCCGGGACCCCGCCCCGCCACCCAAGGTCGAGGAAGGCCCGACGAACCAGGAACTCGAGCAGTGGTACGAGCACCAGAAGGCCCTGCAGTCCCTCGTTCAGGGCTGGACGCAGCCCAGTGACCCCTACTTCATCCAGCAAGTCGGGGACGCGCAAGGCCATATGGAACACATGCAGAGGATCTACGTCGACATCCAGTCGCGGTCTGGACACTGGTCGCAGTCTGGTTGAACACTTGGTGAGATCCCCCCGATCCAGCGTCTGCCGTGATGCCGTCGTTCAAGTAACTAACTAACTCGTGCCCATTGCTCATACAGCCCTGAGAAATACTGCCACTTTATTCCTACGGATTCTACTATAAGGACTAAGATATTTGGCTATACTGCAAGTGCATACCTACATTACCAGTTCTCAAGCTGGAGTCGCCCCAATCGAGGACGAGCCTGAAAGTAAGGGCCGCGCCGCGGCGGGAGGTGACCGCGCTGGATCCACGGATTGCTGTTTGCCCCAGGGGAGCGCAGTCATAGATTTCCGTCTATCGGAAGGAGAGCCCTTTCTTTTACCGCCCGGATCAGGACCAGAGGAGACCCAACGGATGTTTTGATTGCCCGGGGGGAGGACGCTGTCCCCCCCCCCCGGCCTCCTTGCCAGTCCTGCTATACACGCCGCCCGGGTGTGATGAGACACACGAATGATGATGCTGGCGCCGTGTTGGATGATGTTGTACGCGCACGAGTACGCTGTGCTCTGGTGTGATTCTATTTTCTCTGTTTGTCATTTGGTGATCCGCCCTGGAGAGCGGATGGCCTTACCTGGACCAATGCAAAATGTACGGATGTGTTCTGTTTCTGTATTGTACTTCGCTTTGTTCAAAGGCGTGCTGCGATACTGTTTGGATAGTAGATAGCGATTATGGCGACATGATATTGTCTTGTTTTATCGGTCTTGGTTACCCTCGCCCTGTGACTGATCTCTGCTGGTCACTTTACAACGACCACTCCGGCAAGCTGTGCTCATTACCTACCTAACCGGAAGAGCTATCAAGAATCTGACTGTGACCGAAACATCTCCATCTGAATATTGTTCTCTCCAGGCCTTGGTCGACTATTCCCCTTGTGTTATTTAGCAGAAAATCTCCTCAAGCTTCCATCTTCCGTCCCTACGGGTTGATCAACGATCGAATCAGTGCGTTGGCGCTGACGGACTCAACCAATGGCACAAGTAGAGAGAGAGAAACCATCTCAGAAGCTGTATCAGGTTCGATCTCGACATCGGAATGAGATCGACCTACCGAGAAAGCGTCTGGTCGAACACTATCCACGTCAAGATGAAGTTCGACCTCACCGTCTCTCCTACCGACAATGCTGCCAAAGCACCGCCGCCTGTATTATAGACTCGATGCTAACCTATGAGTGTGGACTTGGAGTGACTTGCTCTCCGCTCCTGAATATAGAGTCTCGTCCACCGTACTTCAGGATCTCCGTCCAAGATCTGCCTACCCGTCTATGGTGTAGAGGTTAATCGACATCGATAGCAGATCGCGCCTACACACCCATATTGGACGAAGCTACTGAATATGCGTAGATCTGCTTGAACCAGGTTTGGGATCCTCCTAGCTTTTGGAGAGGTGGTATTGACGCTCAGCTCAAGGTCGTCCGTGCTCGATTGGCATCTTCTCTGACACGCCTGATACTGTCACACTGGACCCCTGGAGCTAAGTAGCGTTCGTTTAGCGCAGTCCAGCACATTGGCCGAAACATGACACATGCTCCTCCCCTTGTTTCACACACATCTTGGCCGCTACCCTCGACATCAAAAATCTTGATGTTTCACTTGTCTATTAGACGAGGGTAGGGTAATGCCACGCTCTGTTTGGCTCTTCGGAATTTATGCTTGATTTACGTCTCGCTCTGACCCGAAGTCTGGGGACACGCTACGCTGGCCAAGCAATGCCAGGTTACATTCCGCGCCTCCTTTTACCTCCCTTGATAGGTTCCAGATGGGGTCGATTGTTTCGAGATACAACAAGTGTTGTGTAAAGTTATATATCCTCCGCAGTCTTGAGTCTTATTCTGTGTTGAACCATTGCTCGTCTCACTAGGGAAGAAGGACTTCTCGCAGCAGAACATTGGGTACAAGCGTTGCAAGATGAAGTCACTCCAGTTGCTCCCCCTATGTGCAGTGACGGCACTCGCACACAGCCATGACCACCAAGAAGCCCACCTGGGAACATGCGGTTCGAGGGGGGCACCTTCACTGCTATCCAACCTCAGCCCAATATGTCGACCAGACCTGCCAGCA
>Ga0209127_100508_pt1 | contig 13608 bp, 14 predicted proteins | sample LakSupMetagenome_FD_187469 | JGI IMG/M metagenome (GOLD analysis project Ga0209127, IMG submission 187469) | Freshwater microbial communities from Lake Superior, Canada - Sta WM archaea (SPAdes) (version 2) | ecosystem: Environmental > Aquatic > Freshwater > Lake | place: Lake Superior, Canada...
GGCGGCTAATTTTCGATCATGCATTGCGATAAGATAAGATCCCGGTAGACGGTTGTGGACCCACCCCCGCCAAAGGACCCCTGTCAAGCCACCCCCCACTGAAGTTCTTTTTCTCAACGTCCGAAAAAGTCGAGAATCAGACAGTGAACTGCGCGCCCCTGCGATAATCAAGCCTCTCCAGTGCCGACACACCAATTCCACAGATTATATGGTCTCTTAGCTCATAGGAAAGGACAAAGAGACTTCAACCACCATGTCGAGGCCCGAGGACACCCTGTAAGCCTCTCCTTCAATCCGCGATCTCTCTCCGAACTAACCCATCCCAAGCTCGGCCGACGTCCACTACGATGACACAGAAGCGCGCAAGTACACGACAAGCTCCCGAATACAAAACATCCAAGCCTCCATGACGAGAAGAGCGCTCGAACTCCTGCAACTCGACTCCCCGAGCCTGATCCTCGACGTCGGATGCGGAAGCGGCCTGTCGGGCGAGATCCTCTCCTCCGTGCCGGAAGACGAGGGCGGGCCGCACATGTGGGTGGGCATGGACATCAGCGCCTCCATGCTGGACGTCGCGCTACAGCGAGACGTGGAGGGTGACCTGCTGCTGGCGGACATCGGGCAAGGGGTGCCGTTCCGGGCGGGCGCGTTCGACGCCGCCATCAGCATATCCGCGATACAGTGGCTCTGCAACGCCGAGAGCAGCGACACGTCGCCGGCCGGGAGGCTGTCGAGGTTCTTCAACGGGTTGTATGCGTCGCTGAAAAGAGGAGGGAGGGCCGTGTGCCAGTTCTACCCCAAGAATGACGTGCAGCGGAACATGATCAGTGCGGCGGCTGTCAAGGCTGGCTTTGGAGCTGGTATTCTGGAAGACGACCCCGGCACGAAGAACGTCAAGCTGTACCTCGTCTTGACGGTCGGTGGCAGCACTGTGAACGGCACCGGAGATATCACCGGCGTGGTGCACGGGATGGAAGGCGTCGATGTGTTGGATTCCAGGAAGTCGGGCAAGTCTGGGAAGGGCGAGATCAAGAAGGGCAGCAAGCAGTGGATCATTAAGAAGAAGGAGCAGATGGAGAGGAAAGGGAAGATCGTCAGGGCCACGTCGAAGTACACCGGCAGGAAGCGGCGTATCGCGTTTTGAGGCGAGGCGGGTTATACGAATGGCATCACTGGCGTTTGGGGGGTTGGTCATCATCATTGGGTCTGCGTTGGTCTCTACTTACATGATAAACGTTCTATTTGATACCCTGAAGTCTTATCCCATGTTGTTTTGCTTTGGCTTGTGTGATATGGGTCACTTCCGTCTCCGTTTGGCATTGGTTCAGCTCACGAGGAATGGGCTCAGTCTCATCTGCGTTGCCGCAAGTCCTCTGCTATGTTGATCCCGGGGGGGGACCTGTCGACTACACATCCGCATGATGCTCTGTCGTTCTCTCATTCCTCCCCCGCAGCAGGCATGGTGTCCAAATCTAGACGGCGAGGACGGAGCGCCCTGAAGTCTCTTCCGTGGCCGATTTTACGCATTCTGTTTCTGGAGGCAATGCTTGGTTCTACCATCCTTTTCTCGCCTATCTCCAAATACGGGCAGTATCAGAGTGTTTAATGCTAAGTGGGGAAAGCTTCCCTCTGGCAGAAGATCAAGTGTTCATGGAGTCATGACCTATTGCTCGGTTGATCAGACTACATTGCAAGTGCCTGTCCGTGACTATCGATCCGCAGCTCGAAGCAGCGCCGGTCAATCCTGTTCGCACGTCTTGGCAGCCTTTCCTCAAGAACAAACAGCCGCCTGCAAGCGTTTCGCTTCTCCGATCCCATAGTGCAGCCACTCGCCGCTTGACTCAGAGTCTCTGCGCGAGCGGTCTATAACCTCGAGTCCTATGAGCCCAGAGGACAAGTCCAGTATTCTCAATGCTTTGCCTTTTTTATGAACGCCACACTTTGATAAAGGCTCGGTCTCCGCACTTCACGGTGTTGTCTCCAGAGCCGCCGGTGATCTCATCCAGTTCCTCTTCCTCTTATGGATCCTCCTCATATGGTCCAAGCTACTCAGTCGAATGTTTCTCCTGAGCTGTGGCGGAGACCTTGGCATAATAGTCCTTCTTCGGAATTAGGGGCGTGCCTTTGGCGGGGAGCAGCGGCCTGTCGCTAGTAGCGCGTCTTGCGTCTCGGTCATTGAGATGGCCTGCTGGACCTGGAATTAGCCTTCTTTCATATTCTTCCACCTTCGTAACAAGATTCATGTACGTACACGGGGCTTGTTTGAGTTCTGCGTTGTAGTCCTGGAAATCCGCCACCAAGGCGTTCACCCTGCCCTGCAGCAGCCGCAGTTGAGCCTGGTGTCCCTCGTCCGTCTCGCTCCGGCAAGTCTGGACAAAGTCGCTGATCAGACCGGCGTAATGTGCGATGTACTGCAGGACCTCGTGGCCGTCGTCGTCAACACTCACAGGTGAGGGATAGGCCTCAGCGTGTTGGGCTTTGCCACCCTTGTCGTACATGGTCGGAGTTCTGGTTGGTGGTGTCGAGTCAGTGAGATCTCGAGGGGTTGAAAACGCGGCGAGTTCGGATCTCTTTCGACGAAGCATAACAGAGAGGCGTGGGTGTCAAGAAATCAGGAGATAACCGGTGATGGCAGTAGAGACTTTGCAAGCAACGAAATGTGGCCTGGTTAGGGAATATCGTGTCTTGAACTTGTGCGGTGGACAGGACAGCAAGTTGGAGGCTTCGAAGTGAGGATTTCGAAGTTGGCTGATGGAGTGGTGTGGTTCCAGACGGGTGGGAAGTTGACGGCCAAGCTGTAAAAGGAGAGCGCCGCAAGAAAAAAACGCTTTCAAGTTGTTCTTTGTCCAATAGTGACGCAAAATCTATAATCGACAGTCTCGATAGACAAGCCCCAACCAATGGCGTAAGCATGATAGGTGAATGCCAAACATGAAGCACCCAAGCGGCTCCGTGAAGAGCTGAAGGCCATACTCATGTGTTCTAATAGTACCTTCACCGAGATCTTCCCGCCGGGAACTCTGACCTTGGGCCTGGCACTGCGCCTCAGAAGTCATCCGTTGCTTCCATGTCGTGATGGCTCCTGCAATTTGCACCTGTCAGACCATCATCACCTATCGCCGCGCCTGTTGTCTCTCCTTGACCAAGCAGACTTGAACCACTGGATGACGAGCCACCCCCGGGACCGCTCTGTTTGAGGCCGCTCTTGAGGATTCCCTTGAGCTTGGTCCACGACTGCCAACTCTGTTGCCACCTCCGAGACGCGCAGACCCATTCATAATGTTGTCTCTATACCTAAGAAATATGAACCTCATCCACTAGATAAGCCGATACATGTACACATCGTTGCATGTAAAGGAGCATCTTTGCCGTGATTTGGGGTAGGGTGTTTGTTTTCGTGTTAGTAAGCCAATGTGCACACTGGTCAGTTAGTCACCTGACCTGGACTTGCCGGCAGGTGCTATAGAGGATAAACTTTGGAGTCGAGTTATCAAGCAGCCGGTGGTGCATTTGGATAGTCCGAAGATACCTTAGTCCGTCTTGTCGTCTCTGGCTAAACTCTGCCAGCGAAAAACACCTCGGTGAAGCTTGATCAGCCGACTCTCTACGATCTGGTCGGCGGTAAATGTCATATCTAACGCATGTCTCTGCGTTTTGATACTTCCCAGTTGTAACCAAAGGTTTGGGCGTTGAGCGGTCATTGACATCCAGCGAGCGATGCAGGTTCCCTCATCAAGTACAGCCTGTTCAACTTGTCATGAACACCCTTAGTCTAGACTGTGCAATACAGATGCTAACTTTAGCAGAACACTTCTCTTCTCAGGCTTACCTATCATATCGACAGCACCTGACGCTCCTGAGCGGCGACTTCATTTTCTCCTCCACAATGAAGATGATGCTCTTGATGTAGCGTCGAGGAATGTGGTTCAGTTCGAAGACCACCCTCCTGTCAGACAAGCCATGATCGAGAACGACGAACTCAAACAGCTATTTGAGGCAATGAAGCAGGGTCTTGGGGAACAGGCGCAGAGGATGCGCCATGATCTTTTCACAGTCGCCGAGCTATCTTGTTACCGGGCCATGCCGAACGTGGATGCGTCCGGGAATATGGAAGAATCCGCTTCTGTTCTGGAGCAAGAAATGTAGCCCTCGATGCCCGTCAACGATTTGGCCCAAGAACAAACATCCTGCCAGAGAGCCTGCGAGCAAGAGCCGTCGCTCTTCGTTGATCCAGTTCACGTCGAAGGAGAAGCACTCTTCCTTGACCAAGGACACGGGAAAGAGCAGTCACTGTTTGTCGACCAAGAAGGCCCAGCAGAGGGGTCGGTGCCTGTTGGCCAAGCATTTCATGCGGAGGGATCTCTCTTCGTGGAGCAGTCGATACCCCTGCAGCAACCGCTTGAGCACAATCGAAATACCGCCACCATGCCACCTCCACCGAGTACGCCGCCGCTTCTGGAAGTTATGAAGCAGCCGCATTTTCTCCCGGCAGCATCTATGGACGCATATGTTGTTGAGGAACTCATCCACGTCCGGATGGTTGGCCCTCCTCACCCAGGGATCGACCGGCTGGTCTTTCGAAAAGGACCACCAGGTGCTTATACTTTCGTGACGGTCGTGACTCACTGTACAGTGGTCTCTCCGAGTACGTACGACGTGATATTCGAATACAACGTCCCCGACCCAAAGGCGTTGTGGAGTCTCTACCAGCACGTCTAGCATCGCCGCCAAAGGGTTTTCAAAGACTGGAAAAGGAAGAACGGGGCGAAGATTGGCCGTATAGCACCGAGAAATGCTTATCAGCGCGATGCCAATGTCTCCGAGACGATACGTCAGGTACTGGTCCAGGATGGCCCGGTAGCTGACCGGCTCGGTTTAGACGTGGTGATACCTGTCCTCGGAAAGAAAGGGAGCGACCTGGTCCATGAGAAGGCGGCTACCCCCAGACGGAGGATAAATATGTTACGATGGACGCATACATGCTTCATTCCACAGCCAGGAGTGTTGGAGGAGTACTTCAACCCGGCACGGCCTTTGGATATGATGGTCACGACCACGCCTGAGGACATCATCGTACCCCAGAATGAAACTACGTTGCAAAGGCTGTGGCATTTGTTTAACTGGATTGTCAGATACGAAGACTTGGTGGATGAGGACGAGTCGTCGAGTAACATGATGCCATTTGCTAATCGACGTACACCAAAGCGTGATTCTGAGAATCGTCCACCGACATGGGCCGAACGGCCGTCGAAGAGGCCGAAAGGTGAGTTTGAAGCCTGAGAGGGTGGAAGTACTCGCTGTCAGAGATCATGACACACTTGGAGGCAAGCCAATTATGTCTCAGGTATGTCTGGTAGCACAGTCGGCAAGGGTGTGGTTTGTCTTGCTCTGGTCTCGTCTTCAGTCAAGTACAAGCTTATGTACTTCAACTTCTAGTACATGTCTTCTATTCTGCAAAGAATTTTATCGTGTCAGGGGATAGAGTTCATTCTTCATCCACGTCTGCCCAAGATGTGACCATCTGTTTTCGGCGCCCTTGTCATCGCACTTGAGTCAAAAGATACCGTTGGTGGCTAACTGGCCTAGGTCTAATTTGCTCGTCCAGGCGTGAGTTTGACGTTTCAAAGTAAGAAAGCTATTTTAGAGAGCTAAATCGGACGGGTGTGGTGTTGTGGTCGTAAACATCCTGTCATCCTCTGCGTCATGTTTGAGGATGCCGAGTTAAGGTTGGGTTAAACTCTCTGACCAATGGCAGAAGCGAACGGCGTTCGCTTGTGGCCAATGAGGCGTCAGAACAAGGACGATGCCGTCCGTATCTGGCAATGTGGGGCCACGTTGGCCCTTGCCCCAAAGCTTGTCCACCTCTGCGCGAGTCGAACTATGTTCGACCTGCCGAACGGACATTGAACTTAGTAGCAGCGAAGAAACCCTATTCCGAGAGCCTAGGCCACAGAATAGGTCGGAATGCCGGGGTTCCTACTTATATATATATGTGGCAAGCCCTGGTTCGCATTGCTGCCAACCCTTCTGCTACAGAGCAAAACCCGCACTCTAGCCGTACGTCTGGAGTTCTTGATTAGACCCGAAACTGGCAAGAAAATCCACATAACCTGGTAAGTCGTTGCTATATTCCGCCACTTGCAAGTTAATGGCTCATCTAGAATGAAGATCGAACCACGATAGCCAGAGCCATGTTCGACACCACGAAGCAGATTGCAGACATGGCCCAACCGTCGACGATGGAGAACGAGGTAAGGACCCCGAGCCTTCCCCCCGGAGTCGGCTGTCTCATCATCTTAGAGTCAATAATGCCTGAGAATAAAAGGACTCGGAAACTGCGAGTCCCACCTTAATGCTAATCTCTTGGCACAGACCGCCGCATTGTTTCGGCCCGCGGGATTTGACTGCCTTTGAGTGCTGCATGTACATGCTCGCTGCCTCGGAGGCCATTATCCAGAGATTGCAGTCGTTTATTTCCGAGCTCCATCGACTCAGCAGACACATTGCCTGGGTGCAAGAGCAGTCTGTTGACTTGCTGATGGCCCATATCGACAGCCAACTGCAGATTGCCGCTGAGGAGACACTCGAGAATTTGAGGACGGTCAGCGAAGACTGCATCGCGGATATCGTGAAGTATGGCCATTGTTGCCACCAGCGAGTCTCGAGGGCGGAATCGGCGGGCTGAGAATTAGGTTTGTAACATTTGGGGGGATCTTGTCGGTTCTAAGACCAAGAGGTCCTACGTGGCGTAACAGTTAATAATAAAGAACTGTACTCTAGGGCTGCAAGATCATAAGAAGTTTTGTATGCAGACATTGGGTGAATAGAAAGTAGCAGCTCTCTAGACACTTATGGAAGTGATCGCTCGGAACAAAGCTCAAGCTTCTTCTTAGTCAAAGTGGCTGTATCTGAAGCGAACCGATTACCTCGTAGAAGTCTGCTCTTACGTACGGTCCACCAGTTTCTATGGCATGTGACGCGTTCTGAGCTTCAGTGAAGTCGTGAATCTCATTGGTACTTGATTATCTTCCTTAGTCTACGATTGATCTTTACTTTTTGCGACGTCGCTCTCCAGCGTCTCTCCGATCCTTGCTCAGAGTCACATCTCTCCTTCTACCAGAGACTGTTCACCACCCTGAGTTTCATGGAGAAGACTTGGGTAATAGCGTCAGAAATCAAGGTATGCGTTTCTCCCCAAAGATCCTCGCTCTTTCTTTACATCGCCCATTGTTTGGGCACGCGTCCAGCCTCTTTGCCCTTCATCCGTCGCTTCTCTGCTTCCCTAGCACTTGGGAGTCAACATCTCTTACCAGTCTTTTCTCCCTTGAGTATGCTCAGTGCCTAACTATTGAGACATCTCGCTAGTCCAAGTCACCGACATGTCTCACCGACAGAGGCTGAGAAGCCAGTCTGGCAGACGAGGGGGCAACGCTGCTTCCGCTGACTCGCCAAACATGTCCGCCATCTCGGACAACCAAGCACTGCAGCTCCTCAGACGTCCAGCTGTTGTGAATGTAATCAAGGACTTTGCCGATGAGATCGTGAAGCAGCGCCTTGAGTCATCGGAGCGCCGTATCTCCAGCCTCGAAGCGCATGTCAAGGACCTGGAACAGGAGGTCGATGGATTCCGATGTGCATCTGACGCGTTGGAGACTTCCAACATATACAACTGGGATCTGACCGATGAGAGGTTCAGGGCCTTGGAGGCCACCGCTGCGGCTCGACATGCAAATGGAGGTCATGAAAGCCATCTGACCGGGAGCGAGTTGGCCAGGGAGCATGCCACAGTGGAGGGTACCTTGATCACAAGCCAGGATATTGCCGCCACAGCCGAGAGCACTGGGGGGCAATCGGCACGGTTCGTCGATCTGGAGCCAGCCCACGGTATGGTGGACACATCCACGAACACTCAGTCAGAGACCGACACGCAAACCACGAGCAACGTGAAGATTGACGACTATAAGATGGAACTCAACAACGCCAGCCCGACAAGACATCCGAAGAGCCTGTCCTCTGGACACTTGGCTTTCTACTACGATATCGACAAGATTGTGCTGTGGATGCCAATCACGGGGCAAACCATGCATCGAAGGCGTCTTTTGTTCCACATCCCGCCCCTAGAGAACAAGGATGGATGTACCTACAAGTGCAGCCAGCTCGGACAACGCGCTTTCGAGCCCGACTTCAACGGCCACGTCATGCGACAGGACATCCTTCTACCTCGCTCCCCGGGCAACTTGAAGCTCTTGATCAAGCTCTACTACTTTCTGCGCGCTCGCAAGGCGGATCTGGTCGAGCAGTGGACGGCCGAGAACCGCGACTTTGTCGGCATCATGGCCCCCATCCAGCCGTACGAGGTCGAACCTGCGAAGTCTCTTCGGTTCCACCAGCTTCGGGCCATGAAGGTTCCCATGAAGATTACCGTGGACGTGCTCGTGCCCCGGAAGTCAGGTATCGTGCCGATCAACGAGCCTGGGCTGACTGTTCAGAAGCGCCTGCTGGTCGAGCGGACTGGTGCTTTCATCGGTGGCTCTGCCGGGAATCATACTACCATAGCCGACAGCACGTACTACGACGTTGCCACAGAACATGAGGTTCAAAAAGGACCCAGTGATGCTGTCATCTCCGAGTCCGAGGAGCTGTACGAGAGGTTGGGTATCATGTACGGAGAGCTGGGGGAGGCTGATCTTCTGGACGCCCAACCACACAGGGGCGCTGCCATAGAGTCACTAAAGCGCTTGAGCGAGGCCAGTGCTGAGCTTATGGATGGACAAGCTCTGGTGAAGAGGGCCAAGAAATAATGCAGACGTGGCTAGGGTACTCGGTAGTGATGGAGGATCTTTGTGTACTCAGGGTTGACACCATGGTTGCCGGTGAATTCTGCAGCCTCATACGGCATAGGGAGAGTCACGCTCATGTAAAGTAAACAGGTCGAGACGTTAGCGGTATACCCTTTCTGCAGTGGTTGGATGCAGGCCAGGGCTTGTTGTGATGGCTCATCACGTACGTAGCCTCAAATGATGACAATAGGTCAGAAACCCAGTCTTTCGAACTATGCATTGCCCGTCTGGCACCTATTACGGCTTGGTACATTGTGATATTCTGACTGGCTCCTCTGCCTCCAAGATTTGAACTCGAGCTCCTTTTGCAAGTTCTTGACGCTCTCTCATTCTTGCTGCTCCCTTGGTCAAGTCTTGATACTACCGCTTGAGAACGAATCCTAACCTGGCACTTAACTTTCTCACTAATTTGGTCTCTGGCTGAGATGGGATCGATCCTGTAACTACGTTAAGACTTCTAACTATGGGATTCCCGCTGAAGCATCATGTTTTGAGGGTCTTTGGTATGTCCTATTGTTCACCTTTACTTCACTCGGACTGGCACAGAGTCACAAATCATCAGGTTTTGCCGTGGTTGAGCCGACATGGACGATATTAGTGGTACTCTTAACTGTCAAGATAAGACGCGTTCATCACTTGACCAGACCTTTGCGACGTGCAACTTTTATCACCACTTGTGACAAAGAGAGAACATCTCCTACCCTCTCTATCTTGTTTACAATATCCTTCACACACCCTACGTCGCACGCAACACCTTCATCATGCCTGATCCTGACCTACCCTCAGTCGTATCGACTCCTCACGACACGTCGCCTTTGGTACGCGATCACAAAGCTTCTTCCAAAGACGATGAGTCTGGGTACACATACTACAAGGAAGTTGGCCTACTGCCGCTGGCTTGTAACTTAGGTCTTGTCGACGATACGTCTCGGACCAAAGGCTCTTCAGCTGAAGACCCTTCGACCACAGCCCCTTCTACCAAAGTCGCTCCCGGTCATCGTGATCAGCATCCCCAACCTCAACGGCCAACCGACCCGGTCAGATCCCATGGCAGTAAAGCAGCCACCTCTCCCACTACCTCTCCCGTCAACTTGACTGTTCTACCGTCGCTAAAGACCGGAGCGAAGGTGACTGTACCGGAGGACAAGGGCAAATGCACGAGACCCTACCTCTTAGAGCATCACGAGGGAGGAAAGATCACGCTCCATCTCAACAACACACCGTCATCCAATGATGCCTTTCGAATGCTTTACCCTGTCCAATCCGCAAACAAAGGTGCCGACCACTGGCTCAACGTCGGCCACGCTCGATGGACGGACGTTCGAATCGGAGATATCATCCTCGAACGCAGCTTAATCAACTACAAGCTCCTCATCGAAGCCTTCCACCTGATGCGCTCTCGGAAGGCCCAGCTGCGCGAAGAGTGGAAGCGCCAGAACCCCAGCCGGGCGCGCCAGCTGTCTTTCCTCCCATACGAATGGACGGACACCCAGATCAAGCAGTGCCGATACGAAGTGGGGGCCTGGAAAGAGCTTGCCACGTTCGAGCTGACCACCACCGGAGAGGTCCTTCCTGATTCGCCAGTCAATCGCCGACTCGTGCTCCGACGGGACTATGTAGGGAGGACGGATTACTGGGAGGAACCGTTGATGACGTACATCAGCGTCGCCTCGGGGAGGAGGGTGGCTCTGAGGACCACCGACATCGTCCTTCCCGAGACCGAATACGTTTACAGCCGCCTGGCGTACTTCTTTGCCGCTACGGAGGCCGCAGACTGGCAGGTCTCGAGGGGCATCGTCAGTGTCCCAAGAGTACCCGACTCCAAGCCAGAAACGGAAATCTCTCAACGCAACCTTGCTTAGACGTCGGCTCGACACCTAGCCCCCGGAGTACGAAAATGCGTAAGCCTCAAACATCTGGGAAGTCCTAGAAGCGTTCCAGAGATAAGGGACCCGATGTTGGTAACTATCAGGGTGCAAAGCCGGCCAAAAGCGATGAAACATTGTTCGGAAAGGCTGGTCAAGCTAGGGACAGACACCAGTGTTTGTAACGAAGGTCGATTGTTTCTTTGTCTCGTCGCTAGCGTTATCAGCGGCCTCTGCTTGGGCCGCCCGCTTGGATGGCGATATGAAGATCGGGTACAGGATCTGTTGTGTCAGAGAGCCGTTACTATGGGCCAGGACAGGAAACTATTGTAGTGAACTTTGAGCAGTAATGGAACAATACATCGACAAAATATGCCCTCTAGACCTGCTACGAGATGGCTAGGATGAAAGCCATGTCTGGTGTCTTTCCCTTCCTTCCTTTCCAAGCTAACACCTGGAGGCCATAGGAGTATAGGGCCTATAGGGAGCTTGCCTTTTAGCTCTAGGCATAAATGTTTGGAAATCGGAGCTTGCGGCCAGTACAAACCGGTTCCAAAAGTGCAAATCCGTTGTACAGTGCGTTAAAGGGCAACCGGTTTGCTCCCACGCGCCTCCAGTACCTAGTATGATAGACCAAGATTCGCCCTTTTCCTATCTCCACAATCCTGAGCTCCGTGTTGATGATCCCACAGCTGGACAATTCGTATCAAGTCCTACCACAGATGTTCTGACTGATAAGTCGTAGATTACCCAAGAGTTAAAGGCTCTTATATAGAAGATCGAGTACGAAGTTCGAGGCGTCAAGCACGAATATCTAAATCCTTGCTACAGCACTTTATCTTAGCAGCGTGAAGCTTCGTTCTTGTCTTCTTAGAAAGGTTCGTCATGCTTTTAAAACTTATTGAAAAGCTGGGCTCGTTCGTTAGGGCATAAGCTACCTGAGAGTAATTATGCAATGGAGATATCTACGCAAGCACGGATTGGCACAAGAATCGAGTTGCGTCCTCCATACATGCTTGCCTCACCGGTGAAGGCAGACACAGACAAAGACATTGTATTGATATAGGAATATTCAGGCCAGACGTCTGGCATGGGGCTGTCTAGTTGTATTCTGAGGTTGCGTTGTTGTGGAAGTGCCTAAGCCAGTTGTTTATGCGGTCACCAGCTCCTCACCGTCGTTGGTCAACGCGGATTATCAATTTCACTTGAGCGCTTACCCACAACTAACATAGTCATACTTCACTGAAACGTGTGCTGGCCTAAGCTTCCTTGCTGCCATAACTAATCTATTGTGACCTTCTTATTTCAGCTTTACTGACGCGTCGAAATTCGCTCAAACTTCAACACTGCCCTCACCCATTTCGCGTCAAATTACACGACATTGCAGGACTCATAGATCTTGTTCTCCGTGACACTGTGGGAGGTGAGTTTCATCAGTCTCTCTTTCAGTACCCGGTTTTCTCCGGGATACACACGACTTACTCACGCGCTGAAAAGCTCATCGAGGCTGCCCACCATGCATGCCTCCTTCGTCCGACCCAAAGGAAGGTGGGCGTGACAACGCTCTTCAGATTCCAGTCGGACCAACCTCGCCGCCGAGCTCGCCATGAAATTGATTTCTACAGTCCACTGACGGAGAGGACCCATCCAGCTGTGCTTGATCGCCGCCCACGTGCGGCTGACTACATGCTTGGATGCCACTGCGGACGACGACGATGCTCACGACAGCGGCCCTCAAGATGCCTCGAATGACGACCAAGCTTTCCATAGTGATTCTGATCATGGCCACTCAAGTCCTCATCATGGCCCGTCACATGATCCAAGCATCTGACGAGACCGCGGCGGCAATGACACAACCCACGAACACGATACTCAAAGCCGCCACCGAGAGAAACATGGAAAACAATATGGTGTCGCAGCTTGGCACTGATGGAGTCAGGATGAACAACGACCGTTCAGACGAGGCTGACGACATTGAAAATTGATGCGGTTGATACGGACACAAGACGAGCGGCTATAAGGCTGCAGTGGCTGAAGCTGCCCTTTGAGAAGTACAGTGTTGGCACGACCGGATCCACTGCGCCGAACAACAGCAAGATACAGCAGAATGCTCGTCAGCAGCTACTGCACGGGCTTAAATGGCTCCACAAGCCTTTTAAGGGGCCATATCTCAAGGCTGTTATGCATCAGGATGGCGCAATCAACCTGCAACTCAACAGCACAGCCAGCTCAATCGACACGGGTCGCCTTCTCTACCAACCACATCACAGCACTGGACTGCCTGTGCCGCGTTGGCTATACACATGCCACTTCGAGTGTGGGCGCCCAGCCTGGTGACTACGTTGTCGACATGTCAGTCCGCAGCGTCAACGTGTTTTTCGACATACATGACCACCTCCGTGCCAGAAAGGCAGAGCTTCGGGCTGAGTGGATCGAGAAGAACCCCGAAGAAAAGCACCTACTCAAACCGGTAGGGTACGGAAGCATCCGAGACGGAGCCAACCGTATCCCTTATGCAGACGAGGGAAGAAAGACGATTATTGCTTCCAAGATCAAACAGAGAAGCATGCACTCGGCTGAAATGGCGGAGCACAACAAGATTCCGCAAGATGTGTTATTCGTCCGCGACAAGCACGTTCCGGAACAATTTCGAAGACTGGAAACTGGAGGACGTGGTGGCCTAGATTCCCCAGTCAGCCAGCTTCAGCCGTGAGCAAGACACAGATCTCGCCAATCGCGAAGAGCGACAGGTGTTTACAGACGGAAACGCCACGCCGAACTGCTAGAGGGGATGTCTCAGGTGACGCCCAGCGAGTCCTAGCTGAACTGGAGACCGAGATCCGGCCACGGGTAGGGGGAGACCCAGGGCTGTTAAGATCTCATATCGAATGACTTTCGGGATC
>Ga0209127_100509_pt1 | contig 13574 bp, 14 predicted proteins | sample LakSupMetagenome_FD_187469 | JGI IMG/M metagenome (GOLD analysis project Ga0209127, IMG submission 187469) | Freshwater microbial communities from Lake Superior, Canada - Sta WM archaea (SPAdes) (version 2) | ecosystem: Environmental > Aquatic > Freshwater > Lake | place: Lake Superior, Canada...
CGTAGCTCGTAGCTACTTAGGTCAGCGTTAGAAGACACAGCAAGCTGAGAAGGAAAAGTAGTGCGATTCGTAAGGAAACATCTAAACCACCGGGGTATCTGAGTCTCTCTGAGTCTATCTGTTTGTGGCAAAAAGAAAATCCTATCAGACAACCTCCCCTCTCTATGATTCTTGTGGAAGGACTTGTTCTAGGGGTATCTGTGATGTAAGCCAAGTGTGCCTGCCTGAGTGCCTCCCATATGCCCCCCAGCGAACGAGTGTGACCAAGGAAACAGCGAGAAAGGGAAGAAAACCAGTCCATAAATTCCACCGAGTCCATGCTCTTCAACCTGCGTGCCCCACGCCTTCCAGTCCTCTAGACCGCAAGGACAAACAGCAACCTATGTCATACTCCTCAAAGCCGATCGACCGGGATTCCTCCATGGATGGTAGCTCATGCTCGTGGGTTGCAGCGCATCTGCTATCCGCCCAGCTCCTCAAAGCCACTCGCGGCGTCCTGCTCGTCCTATCTCACTGGTAGCGTTGGAGGCGGGAGTTTATTTATCGCGGGATCTGTGCTCGACGGTCGAACAGTGGAAACAGCGAAAGTGGCCGCAGCGTAAGCAGGACGCATACAGCTGGACATCCATAGGGCTCCAATGACAGTTTGAGCAGGTCCATAAGTAGGTGATGATAATCTTCGGCTTCGATCCCTTGGTTGAGGACGACATTGTAGATTTGTAGAGGAGATAGAGGAGATAGGTGTTCTGCAAGGAAGTAGAGAGATCGATTGCCGTTTCTTGTGTCGTGCCGGTGTCAGGTAGTTGAGATGATGGACACAAACAAATACCTCGAACGCGGCAGAGGAGGCATTTTCTTATATAGACCATTAGATGAAGCACCGTCAACTCTGGCGGACTACATCCTCTAGAGTTCGGGATGCCAAATCTCGGTGGGAACAGTAGCAGGCAAAGGGGCACTGGTCCCTGAGTCCACTAGGAGAATGGGCGCAACGCGGAATCGGAGCAAATACAAGGCGGACAGAGGCTTGGTCGACATGCCCGAACGCGTACGAAATCCACTGGAACTCGTAAACCTGAACTTCAGATTTTGGTTCGACAACACAGCCGTAGCAAAGACGAGTCACACCGCTGCTTGCGAGACTCATGATGGCCCAGAGGTAGAGGCAGGGCCGGGGCGACTGTAGGACGAGGCGACATGATCGTGGTGGATTGGTAGCTGTACGACGCCAGGCTCCTCTTTCCCCCTATCGATGGCCGTGATCTTCTCGGTGACAGGGCGGCGCAGTAAGTCTCTTGCGCGGGAGGACTCGGAGCGGTGAAGCGATGACGGCGCCCCAGGAGTCGGGAGAGCTAACACTCAGGGTTGGACGGACGCGCGCGTTCCTAGCATGGCCTCCGTGTTCCGGATGAGGCATGGGCGGAGAGACGAGGGAAGGGAAAAGATTGCCCTAGGGCACTGCTTCCGACGAGAGGAGACTGCACCATCGCAAGTTGGCCAAAGGCAATCATTGAAGAAGACGAGTCAAGCCGGCGCGGCTGCAGACGGCAGTTGTAGCTTCGATGGCCCATATGCGTTTGCCATGTGACGGATGCGGCTCTGCGTGGGTCCAGGGGTCTGACACGTGTATTGCAAGTGTGGCTGTGACATGCTTCTGATAGACCGCACGTAATGTCGCTTTGCAGTCTCTTTCGAGCCTTGTTTGGTGTCGGCCGGCTGCGAATAACCTTCCAACTGCGCCAAAACGTGCCCGGGAGCTATGCGCCCACCAGCCGCCGGTGTCGGCATACATGCATGACTGGTGCAATCCGCCCGTAAGGCATTATGCCACCGGTACCAATGGTCTTGTGGCTGAGATGGACTCAAAACGTGCAATAAGCATCCAAGGTTCGGTCAGTGCCCCTGCGGCAGCCTCGTTCGTCGTCCTGTAGCAAGCAGCCTAGACATAAAAGTGGAAATTAGCGTTGGCCAGAGACAGGTGACTGAAAGATGCGGCTCAACTACGTCGAGCCTCGTTGCCAATCGCGGTCACCGCTCCAGTCCTCGGCGTTGCTCTCCTAAGCTCAATTGGCAGTGGGCATGAACCCCTCAACCTTGACTGAGCTGCCGTCTCATAGCTAACGCTGTGCAAACCGTACAGCTCTTCGACCGCGGTGCTTTCTTCTTTCAGTTGTCGTACTCGGGCTTGTGCAAGTTGGAGCACAAAGCGCCCGCTCGAGAAAGCCTGGTTCCCATGCGCCCGCCCGCCCGTCAGTTAGAAAGACTGTCGGTAACCAAATGAGGTGCAGCCCGGGTTGGGAGGGGAAGCGGTTGCCATCGGGTACCGGCCCGATAGATATTCCAGGGAGACAGTCCCCTCGAGGCTCATCTGAGGATGACTAAGCAGAGTCTCCTTTCGCCTTATGTGCGACTAATAATAACGATCTGGAATGGTGGTGCCGATGAGGTTGTATCCTTGAGCTTGCATGGGTCGTGACCTCTTCCAAGCTTGCCCGTGCTCAGTCTCCTTGTGCTTTGTTTTGTCCCTTCTCCTTTGCCTCAGGGGCAAATAGCCCGGTTAGAGACAATCTCGAAACTGTTCGCTGAGGTCGAGGCATTCGGCTCTGGGACCGCCAGTCCGACGAACGATGTATGAGGTGCTCTGCTCTGATATATCGAGAGCGGTCAATCCCACGTCCTACACCGTACATGCTGTCGAAGGAGCCCTGACAATCCCGTCCGCGCACCTGCGTCGAAGCGGAAGCGTCCAAGTCCAAGTGGTGGAGGCCACGAGGTGCAGGCGTCGAGGTGGGAGCGCGCTGTAGGACATGGAGTTCGAAAATGACAAGCAACGGTCATGCATCCCTGCTGAAACCAGACGCGACGGTGAGCGTTTGCGAAAGGGTGCGTTGGTACTTTGTAGTAAGATATCCGGGTCGTTGTGTATGGTGGGAGTGAAAACCTGAGGTGTGCCTTAATGTAGTACTTGTTGTGTCTATGGTGGAATCCAGGAATGAATAGAGAAGCAGGCCACAGCGTGAGGAGAGGCCGCAGCCTTTTTATACCCAGACCTTGAGGCTCTGGCATTCAGGTGAGGCTCTACGTCCCCGATCGAGGCCACTCCAGTGGTGACTTCACCGGGCGTGCCTACCATATGTTTCGGTCAGCCGCACTGCGAAAGCTTAGTCTGCCATGAGACATCTTTGCACATCGGTTATAGACTCACGTACTATTGGGTCGAACCTTCCAAGCCTGCGTGCTTGACACTCTCGATTACGTCTCCAATTTCGACAGTAGGCTCTCTCATCCACCCCTCAGAAGAGGGCTTCTAGTTTCCAAATCACAGCTCTCCAAAACATGGAGATCTGGTGGCGGGCGACAATCAAAGCTCATTTTCTGGAGGCTTCTTCAGCTCTCGCTCGGCAAGATGGGATAGGCAGTAGGACCGATTCAGCTTCTCTTACGCTGGATTGACGGTGACAAAGGCATGAACGAAGTGGACGGTTGGCAACAGAAGATCCTCAGTGGCTGAGAAGCCGCACCTTGACCGTTTCCGGGACAAGTTGGCTCGCAACACGACGCTATGGGCGCTTTTCGGGTGGTGTGGTGTTGATGTGATGTTGGCACGACGCCAGTTGAGCCTCATCTGGCGTCCTCAGGCAGAGTTTGAGCTGGCAGGCCAACCAGAGTCATGGTATTCTCATCCAATTGGTGTGCTTGATCGCTATAATGGATCATAGGATAGCATGAACAGTCAGCTGCTGCTCGATTTGGTGGTAGGGGTGTGCTACCGGCCTGGTTAGCTCTGTATACCAGATAATGAGATGGGTTAAGTGATATAGGCCATGCAAACATCTCGAGCAAGGCCCAATTGCTCCCAGACTACAGGAACTTTGGGGCATAGGTACGGCTCCCAAGCTGGACAGCAAGGGCAGGCCGAGGCATCATCGTCGGACCAATTGCTCCCGTGTGCGATTGGTCAGTGCCTAGGAAACTGCACAATGCGGAGGACACGCGAGCATCCGCTGTGAACCACTCGAGCCTGTGGCAGATTCACATCGGCCACTGTTTGTACAGCAACCCGCGAAGAAGGCATATCCTCGAAACCTTGACGGTCAGGAGCTGAGCACTGAACAGTCTACATACAGGTCGTGAGATATCTGGAATAGGTCTAGAGCCGGTAGCTCACAGTGTAGACACTGTGCGCGGGAACCTGACACTGACACTGCAGCGGGTCCTCACACGTCATTCCGCTTATTGAGACTTTGATTGCATGGATGCGACCTCCTTGGACGCGATGGGACGCAGAGCGCACTGCGACTCTATCACCGCGATACTACGACGGGAGACAGTCAGACATACATATAGACTCTACATTTATTCACGTCCGTGTCTATGAGTACTCAGGACCAGTCCACCACCGCAAGTCCGAGCTGACTGGGCAGCACTGCTGCCGCCGGGCTTGGTCTTGTTTCGCGCCAGCGATGAAGTTATAGCGACGACGACACCAGCCCGAGCCATCATGTCGTCTGCGGCCAGCGTCCGCGCAGTCAACAGGTGGGCGTCCACCATCATACCGGCGATCCTAGCTGGCTGTGTCGGGTTTGCGACCTACGTAGTGTCGAAGCGCATATGTGGTATGTCTTGCAATGGCTTAGCAGATTTGCTCTTGAACTGACGCCCTCGTCGCAGTGGACTACTACTGGCGCTATCGCGGTCGCAAGGCCACCGCCATCCCATTATTGGTTCTCCTTTCCGTCTTCCTCGCCCTCATCATCTGCACGTACACGCGCTTGTTACTCGCCATCGTCTACAACCCGGGACTCGTACCGCGAGGAGAAACTGCCGTGCCAACGAAGGAGGAGGCAAGGGGGCCGAATATGCGTCAACCGCAAGATGACATAGAGGCCCAACGCTATGGCGGCGGGCGGGACAACGACCCGAACAGCCCGGGTCTCGAACGCTTTTACAGCAAGGACGTCTTCGTTTGCGAGAATGATGGCCTGCCTCGCTGGTGCAGCTCCTGTAGGAACTGGAAGCCAGACAGAGCCCATCACAGTTCGGAGATCGACAGGTGTGTCCGCAAGATGGATCACTACTGCCCCTGGGTTGGCGGCATCATATCCGAGACTTGTACGTGCTACTACCCTGCTGATCCAAGGTCTGCATCGTTCTATGCCGACGGGCTCACTAACCAACACGTGCCTGTAGCCTTCAAGTTCTTCGTCCAGTTCGTGGCTTATACGACAGCGTTCTGCATTGTGTGCCTTGTAGCGTCTGCGCTCTGCTTCCGGGACCGGAGTAGACATGGTCTACCCGTTGACGGTCTTCTCGTCGCGGTCATAGCTTTGGCCTCCTTCTTTGGACTTTTTACGTTCGGCATGACGACACTATCGACACGCTACATCTTTCTCAATCTCACCAATGTCGAAGATCTTAGACAGAAGTCGACGGTGCACCAGCTGGCGATCCGGGTTCCTCTCGACTACGAGCCAGGCCCGCAAAATCATCTGATATCTTACCCTCTGCCGGAACCAGCGCTCAATACAAAGACCGAGTCCTGCTCCAGCCGCGACAACACGACTACGCTGAGGGATGCGTTAGCCACACGGAAATTTGCTGTTGTCAAGACGCAGCTCGGCGAGAATCCCTGGGATCTTGGCCCTTACAGAAACTGGACTTCGGTGATGGGGACCAACTTCTTGGACTGGGTGTTGCCCCTCCGCCACTCACCGTGTGTTACTGGGGAGACCAACACAAGTTTCTACGAGATGGGGCCGCTGTACGACGAGCTCCGCACGAGATATAGTCTGCCTCGTCTCTCCGAAGAAGGACATGGGGCGACTCCTGAAATGACTGAGCCCACTCATGCTGCTTCCAAGCGACAAACAGTCGACCGTTAGCGGCTCGGCATACATTATGAGCATTCATGACGAGCAACGTTTAACGACGGAATACGTGTAATTACAAGCTTTATTGAAGGGCTGGAGCACGACTACTTCTGTGCCAAACGGGTCTGTATTAGAAGCATGGGACAAATGGAACAAGATATCGATATGATATGGATCGCGCGGTTCTCGGAGTTCCTTCCCAGTGTACATCAGCCGAAGTCGAGGGAAGATGTGGGATGGCTTGCGCTGGCCGGTTGGCACCACGCCGTGAGACACTGGACGATGAGCAAGGCTCCCATCCCAGTTGGTGGAACGGAAGTGTTGTGTTTCCATACCTAAGGATAGCCCTCTTAACCTGAGCCACACTGGTTGGCTTTGGGGATCACTTGAACGGGAGGTGTTCGTTCTAGCCATACGCGGATTCCGATACAGGACGCAGGAAGGTTGCTTCATTGCTGAACGAGTGTCGTGGCGTATCTATCTATCTATTCTCGGAAAACAAGCGCTGCTCGAAGTCGCAAAGAAAATCCTCCAACACAGGTGCGGAGCTCCGGGCTCTGGCACAGACAAACCCAGAGGCTGCTTGGCGCCAGGACAACCTGGTGAGCCCTCGTCCTATTCCACCGGCTTGCACTCATCACACTTTTCGTGCTGGCATTCGACGCACTTGGGAGGGTCGCCACACAACTCCGGGTTGTTCTCATGCCCACATTCGGAGCATTTCCAATGGTCCCTCACATCCTCCGGCGGGCTGGCCGGCGAGGGTACCTCTTCAGGCTCGGTCTGAGGGGTGGTCTCCTCTTCTTGTGCGTCGCCTTCCGACCTGTAGTTGGTCAGCTATGTCTATTCAATCTGGAGACTTGCATCCCCTCACATCTTTCTTTCAGAACCAGGGAGTTGTGGATAAGAGGCCGAAACGTGCTACTGCTAGAGCTGACGATCGTTCTAGTTGGAACTATGCTGCGGGCAAGCCAAGACCGAAGAGATGAGTTTGAGGTTCATCCCATGCTTCACGGTGGCTTGACAGAGAATCCAAGCCAGATTTATATATCTAACAACCTGACAGCTTGAGCCATCAGGAAAGAAAGACACCCAGAGTCGCTTGCCCCATCACCTAAGCGAGGTGGAACGTGCCCGGGGCGTCACGATGTTCGTCGTCCAGTCATCGAGCTTCCAATGCTGTATCCCACCGACCAGTCGTCGCCGAGTTGAATGACAGTCATTATCGCAACAATGGCCAAGAGCCCACAAGACGGGCGATGCTCTCAGACATTGGTGTCTCCGAGAACGTCAGAGTTACTGCGGAAGACCATCCCCTTCCGAGATATGAAACAGAGCATCAAGACATCTGTTTGGCCCGGTTCCTGGCAACCGAAAACAGGCTCCGTCTCCCGACACACTGGCGACGACGGGAGTGGCTGTTTTCTGGATGGTTATTTGCGATAGCGGAACCAGGTCACGCACACCGAAGTCTGTCACCGGAGTAGCGTATTATCATCTCAATATCTGGGAAGCATGCGGACACTCCCTGGGAAATTTACCGATAGAGGGCTGGCAAGGTCCGTCGGGATGGCCTGGTTTGTCACGGACAGCACCGAGCAACTCCCAGATGCTGCCCTCTACCAAGACCATCTTCAATGGTACTCCAGAAGAAAATTGTCTGCTCCAGGGTGTGAGACAGGACAACCCATCCTCCAGAGAGAAATCAAGCCAACTTTCTGCATGACTGTTAGCTCCCACCCTACCTAGCATGACCTACTTCGCTGCGGGAACGACATATATCGTCATGATTCGGGGAAGCTCGTCGTCACTGGTGTCGCCTTGTTCAGGTGGCTGGAAGATGGTACACTTAATGCAGTGGCTAAGCTGGTCAAGTGATATCTTCCATATGCGGTCTCCGATATCCAGCGCTTTCCCGTATGACATACAAGGCTCTGCAACCACCAAATAATGTCGAGAAGTAGGAGAAGGAGCTCGAAGACCGGGCGGTGGGTTGATCGAAGGAGGATGGTTGCAAAAGCAAAGTCTTTGCAAGCAATTGCCCGTCTTCCACGGCAGTGCTCTCTCACGGGATACTACCCAGGCGCCGGCAGCAGATGTCGCGAGGCTGCTCACCGACAATAGTCTGAGCATGAGAGCGGACAACAATCACCAGGAGAGAGCAGGATCACAGGACATCTTTCTGCTTAATTCCGGCATCGGAGTCGTGCGAGTCCGCAGTATCAGACACAGTGGGAGCCTCGCCCGATTCTTGCGGGAGTAAGGGGGGTGGTGGGGCCTGTCTTTGTTCCTCCCCATCCTCAAAGTCGTACAACAGTCTGACGTGGTCTCGGCTGGGCTGGGTCGTTGGCCATAGTTAAGTGAATAGTGGCGTGGCTAGTTGTCTTGCTGAGCTGGAGAGGAGTGGTGAGGCCAAAGGAAAAATGCACTTCCTCCCGCCACCGAATGTGATTAGCATTGGCCTTTCAAATTCACAGCGGCGGGTTTAATGATCATATGAGCGGTCAAAGTTGATTCAAGTAGGTTTTGGGCTTGTGGCCGATGTGGCAGTGTATCTCAAGGGATATAGGAGGTGAGCGACGTCAACAGACAGCTTATATGGGCATGCCGACGCTCCGACAACGTAGAAGGTTACGAAGAACAGAACATATGCTACCTCGGGAAGGAAGCAGAAATGCGCTGGAAGAGTGTCTCGGGTAAGCCAACGCTCGAACAAATGAGTGGAAGTCGTGGGTGATACAAGCTTGCCTTGCCGCTTGGAAGCTCGAGGCCACGCTTCTCTCCGCCGTGACCAAACTAAGATATCGTGGTGATATTCAAAATCTCGTTGTGGCTTCACACCACTTACTTAGTACTCAAAGCAAGACCAGCTGCGCAAATTGACGCCCCTTTTCCCAGTTGGGGTTCTTCCATGGCCGATCACGACGTCCTTCGCCAACCGGCACTGACACAGAGGGCGTGTATGCACGTAACACGGTATGGTTCATGTAAGACAAGAGAATCCAGCTCCAGAAGTTAACCCACCCTCTTGGTTGGCGTCGACAAGTTATATCGCTCAACCCCTTCAAGCCAAGGTTTGCAGCTACGGGCCGTCTGCTCATCCTCGCCATCATCGTCAAACATTTACACCGTAAGCAGTCCCTCTCCACTCTGCTGGCGCCCCCCATACGTCGCAACAAAGCTGAAGTTTGAACTCTAAAATTGGAGACACCGACGACGAGGGCTTTCGAGGCTCCAGGCTGGGACAGAGATGTTGGCGAGGAGATCCCCGTCCTGAGAACCCAGATCCGCGGGGCTAAAGTATTCACGTGACAGCGCGAGCAACTTTCTGGACCTCCCACGCGTGAAGTGCATGACGACCCGACACGTCCAATCCCCGCCAGGGACTCCAAACCAGATTTACCCAAATCCCTCCGACATGAGCACCAGTGGCGCTTGTGACGGCCAACCTGCCAAGTCGACATGTCCTCGCCGCAGGGGTTTCGGGAGTCTTCTCCGGCCGGTGCCCCGGGACGGCGACGGTCGCAGTTTACCTACCGTCATCTCTCGCAGCTGGCCTCGTACTCGACCACAAACCCTCTCAGAGTAGTAGCTCACATCGACCTCGATGCCTTCTATGCGCAATGCGAGATGGTGCGGCTGGGTGTCGCCGAGGATCAGCCGCTCGCTGTGCAGCAGTGGTATGTGCGATATTTCGTTCCGCTGTCGTTTCGCTTATCACATGATTACACGGACGGACTGACACACACACTCTCTCTCTCTGTGCTACAGGCAAGGTCTAATTGCTGTGAATTATCCGGCACGTGCATCGGGTATCGGCCGTCATTGCACCGTGACTGAGGCCAAGAAGCTCTGCCCGGACCTCATCGCACAGCACGTTGCGACGTGGAGAGAAGGCGACGAGAAGTGGGCATACCATCCGGATGCTGCTGCTAACATCGCGACGCACAAGGTGTCTCTTGATCCCTACAGGTTGGAATCGAGACGGATACTAGCTGTCATCAAGGAGAGCCTCCCGTCGAACCTACAGAAGGTTGAAAAGGCGAGCATCGACGAGGTGTTCTTGGATCTCAGCGCCCATGTCCATTCTATCTTGCTCGAGAGATTCCGAGAGCTGTCCAGACCTGCGCCCTACGATGACCCCTCCGAGCAGCTTCCCATGCCCTCCATCTCGGCTCTTGACTGGAAAGCCGATGCTCTGGTCGATCTCGACGACCAAGACGCCGAGATCGATGACCCTGACTGGGACGACGTGGCCACCCTGATCGGATCAGAGATCGTCCGCGATGTGCGTGCCGCAGTCAAAGAAAAGCTAAAGTACACATGCTCGGCAGGCGTAGCCAGCAACAAGATGGTCAGCAAGCTGGGCTCGGGCTACAAGAAGCCCAACCAGCAGACCGTCGTGCGGAACCGTGCTCGCCAACAGTTCCTCTCCGGGTTCAAGTTTACGAAAATTCGCAATCTGGGCGGCAAGCTCGGCGACCAGGTCGTCCAGTTATTCGGCACCGATGCCGTCCAGGAGCTGCTGGCCGTTCCCCTGGAGCAACTCAAGTCGAAACTCGGCGACGACACGGGCATGTGGGTTCACAACACCATCCGCGGCATTGACACCAGCGAAGTCAACTCGCGCACGCAGATCAAGTCGATGCTGTCGGCAAAATCATTCAGGCCGACTATCAACACCTTGGAGCAGGGAGTCAGGTGGCTCAGAATATTCGCCGCCGACATTTTCTCCCGGTTGGTGGAAGAAGGTGTGCTGGAAAACAAGCGCCGTCCAAAGACCATCAACCTGCACCATCGTCACGGCGCACAAACAAGATCACGCCAGGGGCCAATACCTCAAGGTCGGACACTCGACGAGTCCACACTGTTCGAGCTGGCGAAGGGCTTACTCTCCCAGATTGTGCTGGAGGGCAATGTCTGGCCATGCGCCAACTTGAGCCTGAGCGTTGGCGGGTTTGAAGACGGCATAACGGGGAACATGGGCATCAGCTCCTTCCTCGTCAAAGGAGAGGAAGCACAGGCACTCAAGGCGAACACGCAGGCAAGGCTCGAACCCCAGACGCAGCCAACGAAACGACGCCGGGTGGACGACGGTGGTATACAGCGTTTCTTCGCCAAAACACAAGCCTCCCGGGACAGTGACAGTGAACAAGCGTTGGGCTCTGACGGTGCCAGCCCGACGGTTCATGGCGGTGAAACCGCGTCGTCCGAGAAGCAGCCCCTGACAGACGGTGGTGCCGCGTCAGATAACAGTGCCGCCGTGGCGCCTGCTGAGAGACAGGCTTCCCAACCACTTGGTGCTCAGCTGCCTATAAAAGCCTATATGTGTCGGCGCTGTAACACCGCATTCGAGGACGCCGAGGAAGAGCAGAACCACAGCGATTGGCACCTCGCTAAGGACCTTCAAGAAGAGGAGGAGAGACGTGGCAGCTCGGCATTTGCCCAGCGTTCACCTGGCGCCGCGTCGACCTCGGGCGGCATGCACCGGAACGGTGCAGCTGCATCACAGCGGCGACCAGGGAGGCCCACGAAGACGGACTCGAAGCAGAGTAAACTGAGCTTCGGATAAGCTGGCAGCCCTTTGTCACCTCCATGATACGCGATTGAAGGCTGTCGACGACTTTGAGCTTTGTCGGAAGTGGTCGGTAAAGAACCTGCCATGACGACCAGAGTCGCTTTCGGGGAAGACGAGAGATGCAAGCGAGGGAAGAGAGGACACGGTTGGCCGTCGTGAGAGATATCGGGCTGCGGGACGCCATGCCAATGCTTCCAGCAGAAGATGTCCGGAGGCCATGATGCAACCCCCTACCCTTCAAACGGATGCCGACTGGATCGCCTCCTCTCTGAGGCATGATGCCAGCATCCGGCCCACTGCTCGGCACAATTCAAACTCCTTCTTCGAAGCGGTGAGGCGATGGACGAATAGGGCCGGCACGCCTCTGTCGGCCCATGCGGTCTCTAGCATACGGTAGACAAGCAGGCAGGACTCTGTCCGATTTATCGTGCCAAAATGTCACACTGAACCGGCGCAAAACCTCGGGCAACCATAGCATCCGCATAGAAGCTCCCCAGAGAAGTGGAGTTGTGTCGGCCAAATAGAGTGTAGGGAAGCCAGAGAGAGAGGGAACGCTTCCTTACCATATCAGCTCACAGGCACTGCCGTATAACACTGCATCAGACATCCCGCAACTTAAGGCGAGGCTCGTTGGCGTGACCGTTTGATATCCCGAAGTGAACATTGTCGACTGATTGGCTGGGGCGGGTGTGGAACCTTGCTGCGTTGATACCTAACCTTCCACAGGTGCCGTCACAGCCCAAGCCCAAGCCGACGATCCAGAGCATGACGCACTGGTAAACGAGCCAAAAACCGTTCAGCCCCATTCAACAGATAGCAGTACCTTACCTTTTGCAGCAGTCTCCACAGTGAAGTCTGGTGTTGTGGCAACTTGAGGATACAGGCCAATGGCTGCTCTACCAGTCGGTTTCTTCGACTCCTATTTCCAAAAAGAGGGCCTTGTTTGTTCATCGAGAGTCCATGCGAGAGTCCATGCGACATCAAAGGGTCTATTATCATGTTTTGCTGCGATCGGACGGTTTCGTCAAGTTTGGACATCAGAGAGGTTGCAGCAACGGTCGACTGGAACTCTCCCTCCTATCCAATATAAGGTAGAGCCGGCAGGTTTCCAAAGAACTAGCAGTCTAGACATAGAATTTGCCATGGCCTGTCATTCTTTTTGTTATCTGTCTTCGGACAGGTGCTGTGACGTTCGTCCTCTTGGGGCAAGTACTATGTCTAGTGCTAGACAGCGATCACTGCCCTGCATCGGCCTATCGTCAATTTCTGGCAATCCCAAACCGTTCACCGAGCATGAGGCTGTGAACTTTGTGTATACCTTACCTACCTTAGCCAACGGCCGTGGCACATTCATACTGTTGCCTTGCGTCGGCATTGCACCGACCAGATGAACCACGCCAAACCAGCAGCTCATTTTTGACACACCCCGAGACAGTTGTCACCATCTGAACAGCCAGAGCGAGCTGGCTAAACAGACGAGTCTGCCATTCGTAAATGCAGATAGAGCTTGGACCTACCCTAAACTTAGGTGCCGAAGGTTACGGATATTTATGCTCCGTTTCTTTTGGGCGACCGAGCCACGGCGTCCAGTACGCGCAGCCTTGAGTCTGCATCTGTCAGACAAGCCCTGTGGAAATATCCCTGGACCTTTTGTTGTAACCAGCCAACCACCGGCTGTGAATTGTGCCCTTAGCTCAGATGCCCAACAGGCAAAGCGACACGCAGCACACACACACACATACACACATACACACACAGCGCTTTCCTGCCCACCAATTCCGACTGCAGTCCCTTGCTGCTCGTCCAGCCCCAGCCACTCTCGTCGCTCAGCGGACTCACACCAGGGGCAGCCATTCCTGCACTTCCATTGCTCGCCGGGCCAGACCCACCTGCCTGACCAGTTGTTTGGAAGAGAAAACGCCAGCAGACAGCCTATTCCTGGCCCTCAGCAGGTGCCCTCCCCAGCGGCCCCCCCCCTCCCCCTCCTTGTTGGACAGTTGTTGGACAGCACCTCAGCCCAGAAACAATCCTTTTCTTCCTCCGCACCCGCCCACTCTTACGTTTATCCCGTTCCTCCCACCCTTTCTTTCCAACCTCATCATCTTCCCCCATCCAACATTTTTCCT
>Ga0209127_100510_pt1 | contig 13558 bp, 7 predicted proteins | sample LakSupMetagenome_FD_187469 | JGI IMG/M metagenome (GOLD analysis project Ga0209127, IMG submission 187469) | Freshwater microbial communities from Lake Superior, Canada - Sta WM archaea (SPAdes) (version 2) | ecosystem: Environmental > Aquatic > Freshwater > Lake | place: Lake Superior, Canada...
GCCATCCCCCTCCGACAGTCATGAGCTCCTGGATGAACGAGCCCGCTGTCCCCAATCACAATGGCAACGGCTTTCCGCAGATCCCCGATCCTTCAGCCGTACCCGGGGGCATGATGGACCCTTCCGCCTTTATGGCCAGTCCGGGCCAGTTCAATCCCCAGTTCGCCAACCCGCAACAAATGATGGCCGTCCAGAATGGCCAAATGCGCAATGCCTCGCCGTCCTTCTCCAACCCCATGTACCAGACAAATTCAGTCGTTCCATCCAAGCGGCCACGCCCTCGAGAAGACAGCATCGGACAGTCGCCGCGCCAGGCTCCTGGCATGCTCCCGACGTCGCGCGCCGATACGCCGCAGCAGGCAACATTCCCCGGCTTCGCACAAGGCGGCGTCCCGCAACAGCCATCAGGCCAACCGTCTCCGTATCCCCATTTACAACCAAATGGCTCCGCAAATGCCACGCCGTCTCCTATCATGGCAAACCAGATGCGCCCGGGCAGCGTGCCCCAGCGAGTGTCGACAACGTCGCCGCATCCGTTCTCCCCTGCCGCCCAACAATTTCCACAGGCCTCTCCCATTCCTTCCGATCACACAAACACGCCGCAGCCGAACCCTTACATGCAGCAAAACAACTTTCCGCCCAGCTTCAACCCGCAGTTCACGCCCACTCAGTCTCCTGCCCGACCTACCCCGACGCCGAACCCGATGACCGGCCAGATGATGCCGCAACAGATGGGACAAATGCCTCAGCAAATGGGGCAGATGCCAAACCAGATGCAGCAGATGCAAAGTCAGATGCAAGGGCAGATGGCGGGACAGATGCCGGGCCAGATGGCAGGGCAGATGGCGGGACAGACGTCAGGACAAATGCCAGGGCAGATGGCAGGGCAGATGCCGGGACAGATGTCGGGACAAGGGCCAAACCAGATGTCAAACGGGATGTTCTCTCAAGGCATGCCCCAAGCGCGAAATACTCTGGATCAGCAGAAGATGCTCTACCAGCTGCAGTTACAGCAACATCTGGCGCGGAACAATATGCAGATGCCTGGGCAGAACATGGTGCAGGCACAAGCCCAGGCTCAGATGCAGGCCCAGGTCCAGGCGCAAGCCCAAGCACAGGCTCAAGCGCAGGCGCAAGCACGGAATATGATGGCCTCCAGGCAGGGCATGCCGAACGGCCAAATGCCGACGAACGCGATGAGACAACAGCAGCAAGCGATGCAGCAGCAGGGGGTGCAACAGCAGCAAGCCGCCGCAGCTCGTGCCCAAAATCCTGACCAGTTTTTGAAGAACCTGGCAGCCTTTATGAACAACAAGCAGTTGCCTTTGGAGGTGCAGCCGACCGTGGAGGGCCGGCCGGTGAACTTGATGATACTCTTCCAGGCGGTAACGAAATTCCAGGGTTATCGCAACGTCACCCAGGGAAACGGATGGCCTCAGATATCGCAAGCTCTTGGCTTCCCGCCACAGCACCTCCCTTCGGCACCGCAGCAATTAAAGTCTGTGTATGAGCGGAACCTTCTGAAGTTCGAGGAGGCATGGATGGCCTCGCATAACCGGGCGAGGATGCAGCAGCAGGCGATGCAACCAGGTACGCCGAATAAGGGCACGCCGCAGGGTCAGATGGGTCAGATGCAACCAGGCCAGATGCTACAACCGAGTCCGCAGCAGATGCAGCAGATGCAACAAATGCAGCAGGCACAGATGCAACAGGCGCAGGGTCAAACTCCCGTGAAGGCCGCCATGGGCCAACAGCAGCCGGGTATGAACGGATTCTCGACCCCTCAAGCAGGTCAGCCGCATCCACAAGCCGGTATGGCTCCGGGACACACTCGCGGCAGTCACTCGAGGAGTGTCCATGCGACCCCTACAACTGACGAATTTGCAATACCCTCACCGGCCCAAAGAAAACCTGGAAGCATGTCCCTGCCCGGCTCAGCACACCCAGGCTCGGCGTCCGACCTAGGAATCCCCGCCCAGCAAGTTCCGCCATCGGACCCTGATGTTTATGTCCCGTGCGTGCGCGAGGTTACGTCATACGGCGGGATCGAGGTTGGCGCCGTGTTCGAGCAGGGCGCAATCCTGGAGAGGTTCAAGCCGAATCTACCGCCGGTTATGGAGCTGGGGCATATCGACGTCCAAGCGCTCACAAGGAGCATTCAATCTGGTATCCATGCTGAAGTACGGGTCGCGCTCGACACTCTAGCGCTCGTGACGTCTGGCCGGCAGGCCGAGATCCCCATCAGTCTGCGCCACAGCGACGACTTGGTAGAGACATTGATCGACTGCGCCGAGACACAAGTCGATCCACTTGCCGAGGACACAGTGGAGGTATCGGATGAGATATTGATCACTCCTTTTGAAGAGGTAATCCGCGCATGTAAACTGGAGAAGATGTCGATCCGCGACATTCCCGCCGTTGGAACCCCCGAGTACGAGCTGGACCGATGCGTTGACCGACTCATATGCATCACCACGATCCTCCGGAACCTTTCGTTCTACCCGGACAATCAGAAGGTGCTTGCCGACGAGTCCGTGGTCGAGTTCCTGTGCGTGGTTATAAGATACCTCGGCACGCGCAACATGCTGCTCCGGACGCACTCCAACACGTTGGATTTCATGAAGGATGTCATCATCTTCCTGTCGAACATTGCTGCAGAGGTGGAGATTCCGGGTCGAGAACAGGCATATTGTCTGCTCCAGTTCTTGTTGGCGTTCGCCGCGTCTCCGCCGGCGACCTGGTCTGGCGACCAGCTCTTCTTTACGCCCTACGAGCCGTCCTCGCAGCCGTACCTCTCTCATGCGGTCGATGCCCTCGCAAAGCTGTTTGCGCGGGATGAGCCGAATCGGACTCACTACAAGGCACTCCTTGCGGCCGACGCCTCTGCCACGACATCCTCCATCCCCTACGAGCTCCTGACCCGAACGTTCGGGCTGGCCATCTGTGTGGTTCCCGAGCAGCCCCGCGACCTTCGACAACTCGCATTACTCATAGAAGCTCGCAAACCGCTGCTCATGCAGGGTCTTCTGGCTGCCGACATCTTGGCGTCGCTGGCGCCCAATCACGAGAGCGGAGTGGCGAATGCATGGCTATCCTCAGGAAACGGCCTGGCTCAGAATCTCTACCATCTCATCCACTTCCTGGTCACGCAATTCGAGGCACAGGCCCGCCGTGCAGCCATCGGTCCGCCATCACGAAACCACATGCCCCCGAAGAAGGACACGGACTTGGTCTACATCGCCAGTCTGGCGGTCAACCTGATCAAGAGGCTCTGCGACAAGGCCCGTGATCCGAACGACAAGACGGGCGCGGCTGGTGTGCCTGCGAGCGCGCTGCCCAGCAAGGAGTTGGTGCTCCAGATCCTCTCGCTGCATGCGCGGGAATGGACGGAGAGGGGCATGCTGGCCGATCTGGTCGCCTGTGCGAAGCTGGGTGCCTAAGAGTAGCAGCTATTTGGGACACTGGGAGCGTGTGGCGGGAATGAGTTAATGAAAAGGACATGCTTCGAAAAGCCGCATCCTGCATTTTCTTTGGCGCCATGTTTACCATACGTGTTTAGATGTTAGTGGTCTTGTGATATCGGCTGCGGGCGAGGTGCTGTCCGTTGGTGTCGCGGTTTTAGGATGGAATTCTGGTTGGAGTACCCGATGGACGTGTATAAAGTATGGACTTTACGGAGGCTGAGCGGCCAACGGATGGCTTGGCCCTGCTGTTACGCGGGCATGAAGCGTTTTGCTGGTGACTTGGTCGTGGAATGGGGACTTGTTCATAGTACGTGATTGTTCGGCAGAGGCGCAACGGGTGGTGCGAATTCTAGCTTTTTTTCGTCGCTCGTATCTGGCTTTGGCCTGGCTAGTCTGTCAATGTGGAATTGGCCATGTTTTACCAAGCCAGATGATGCGTGACTTCTGTCTTCAAGGTATCAAGTCTTGGTGATGGTGGTCTTCTTCATGGTCGCCATGCGAAGCTCTCTCCCATATACCAACCCAACCTCCTAGTCCAAGATCAGTCTGTATGCACATCATATACGGCCTGCCTCCACGGGCCTATACCATCCCGATGTCCTTCATAGTGTACAATACTCGTACATACGCCCATCAGCATGCTTGTCCGTTCACTTTTCCATCTCAGGCTCTAGAATCCTTGCTTCGCAAGGAAGCTCGCAACGTCCTCTTTCCGGAATCCCTAACCCAACCCAAGTTAGCCCGACGTAAACTCCACATACCCCTTCCACCACTTGTCCTCTCTACCCGCAATGGGGGAGAAGGTTTACTCACAGCAATTTCGATATGCCCCGTCACATGGTTGATCCTTATCTGCCCGTCCTCCAGCTTCAGCTCGGCCCTGAGGGCCTCTTTTAGCGCCCGCGCGTCGCCCTCTATCTTCTTGAGGACGGTGAGCTTCTTGTTGCCGCCGCGCTTGGTCTCCGTGTAGACGGGCAGGTTGAGGGACGGCGTTCGGGAGACGAGGTAGGGCGGTCTCGATGATGCCGGGGCTGTTTCTGGGGTGGGCGTTGCGGAGAGAGGCGGTGGTGATGTGGACGAGGAGGAGGAGTCTGGGGAGGAAGAGGGAGAGGTTGTTAACCGCCTGCAGAGCGGTACTGAGAACGCTGGGGATGTCTGGAGGTTAAGGAGGCGCATGGGCGCTGCCCGTCGGAGGAAGGTTTGGCGCAGCATTCTGTCGGTTGTGGCAGAAATGTCAACAGGGGAGGACAGGTAGCTCGAGTGCGATCCGGTGGGAAGAGTGGTTAAACAACGAGAATGCAAGCGAAGCAACCCTATTCCTTCCTCAACGCCAACCAAAGCTCTGGATCGTCGCTCCGCTGTCCCTGTATCCAAAAAATCTCGGCGACCGGCACATCATATCTCCGGGTGTGAGCCTGTCACTGCACGGCTCCACAATTGCCTGGCCCCGCCGCGACACACTTTCGTTTTTTGCGTGAAAACAAAGGCAGAACCTGGAGTGCCCCACCAAAGTTTGACGACGACAGGTGGAATTTATTGCAGGTCCGGCCTCACCACCACGCCCGACTTCCCCCTCGACCACTCCTATCGTCTCGAGGCAGCCCTACGATAGTCGTCTGCCGACCGAGTGCACTCATACGAACCGCAAATATGGCAGACTCCAAGCCTGCCGGCGGCCTGCCGCCCGCCAGCGAGTACGACATCATCCCCAAGCTCGTGAGCCACCTCGACCGCCACATGATCTTCCCGCTGCTCGAGTTCAGCGCCAGCCAGCTGGAGGACGAGGACGGCAACTCCAAGGACCCGGAGAAGTCCCGCGAGATTGTCCGGGCCAAGTACGAGCTGCTGAAGAAGACCAACATGACCGACTACGTCGCCAACCTGTACTGCGAGCTCAACGACCTGCCCGTCGAGCAGCGGCCCGCCGAGTTTGCCCAGAAGAGGGAGGCCGTGCTCGCGCGCCTGGAGCAGTTCGAGGAGGAGACGAGCAAGATCCGGGAACTGCTGGCGACGGAGGAGGTTGTCTCCAACCTTAGGAGCGACAAGGTTGCCAATTTGGAGTTCCTGAAGAGGGATCACGGTGTATGTCGAGCCAGCCAGCTACGCAGTATACTGACAAAAGAGCGCGAGATACTGATGTTACGATAGGTCACTCCAGAGATGGTCGACGCCCTGTACGACTACGGCAACTTCCAGTACAGCTGCGGCGCCTACGCCGCCGCGGCCGACCTGCTCTACCAGTTCCGTGTGCTCTCGACTGACAACGACAAGGTCTCGGCCAGCACGTGGGGCAAGCTCGCCTCGGAGATCCTCACGACCAACTGGGAGTCGGCCATGGAGGAGATCCAGAAGGTGCGCGAGCAGATCGACACCAAGCTCTTCAACAACCCGCTGGCCCAGCTGCAGCACCGCACCTGGCTGATCCACTGGGCCCTGTTCCCGCTCTTCAACTACGATGCCGCCCGCGAGCCCATCCTCGACCTCTTCTTCAACGCCGGCTTCATCAACACCATCCAGACCGCCTGCCCGTGGATCCTGCGCTACCTCACCGCCGCCGTCATCACGGGCCGCGGCCGCGCCCGGAACTCGGGCAGCTACCAGAAGCAGCTCAAGGACATCGTGCGCATCATCCGCCAGGAGGCGTACGAATACGCCGACCCCGTGACCGAGTTCGTGCGCGCTCTGTACATCGACTTCGACTTCGAGGAGGCGCAGCGGCAGCTGGGCCGGGCCGAGGAGGTGCTGCGCGGCGACTTCTTCCTCGTGGCGGCGGGCGACGCCTTCGTCGACGCCGCGCGGCACCTGATCAGCGAGAGCTACTGCAAGATCCACGCGCGCATCGACATCAAGGACCTGAGCGCGCGGCTGGGGCTCAACGTGGACGAGGGCGAGAAGTGGATCGTCAACCTGATCCGGGACACGCGGGTCGACGCCAAGATCGACTACAAGGAGGGCACCGTGGTCATGAACCACCAGCCCAACTCGGTGTACCAGCAGGTGATCGAGCGGACCAAAGGCGGCTTCTTCCGGACCCAGGTGCTCAGTGCTGCCGTGGGGCGGTAGGAGAGCGCATAGGGTGCTGGCGCCGGGGAGAAGCCCCTGCCTGCCGATAAAGGGGACGCGGACGCGGACGGGGACCCCTTGGCGACTGGTGAAGCCGTTGCTGATGCTGAGGATGTTGGTAGTGACAATGTTGATGCGGAGGGTGTCGATGTTGACATGGAGACTCTCTCTGTGGATTCTGAATCCGATATTTGGGGTGAAGACCCTCTGGAAGGCGACACTGCGGTTAGTTTGGACGAGGAAATATTCCATGCCCTGGCAATATTGCCCAACCCGAGCTCTGGAACGGAGAAGGAGACGGCGAGCGACTAATGCGCCTGGGAACCGAGGACAACGGAGTGGGCAGATTGCCTCTTCAGTTAAGGGCTATACTCGAGAAGAAGCAGTAGCTAGGCTTCAGCGGCTGATGGACGAAGTTGGATGTTTTTGCTAGAGACCAGCGGTAGTAGCTTATGCTTAGCGAGGGAGGCCTAGAGTCTAGAGGTTGTGCGGCGGTCTACGCATACATGGCGTTTATATTGGCATGGATGTGGCAAAAGAACTTGCATGTCTTACAGTCCAGGAATAGGAAGCTCATTTTTCACCCATTGTCTGGTTTGAATGCTCGGGACCGCTTGCTACTTGAAGTCGACGAACATGGCTTGTTCATGGAGGGTAGAACGACTTCCCAAATCGTACTTAACAGTCCATGGTATTCTACATCTGAACTGGACCATGGCAAGAACTGGCAAAGCAACAGCATACCATCACTCTGCCTTGCTGCTAACATCCGCCGGTGCCGGAATTCGGGCGACTGCCCACATCGGCAAAGTAAAGCAGATCCAGAAAGGAGAACGAGCAGCACAATACACACTGAAACGAGGACGCCCTAAAAAGCCAAAAGGTCTCTCTCAGGGAGGAAAGACTTCACACTTTCTTCATGTCTACAACGTCAGCCCTCAACGAGCATCTCCCGCCTCCCGTCCTTAGGTCGGCAAGTCCGCACTGCCGCACACATCTCGCACCCACCCACCAGTTGAACTAATACAAACCCATCATCCAAGATCTTTGCTTCTTTTCCGTGTCATTGAGCTCCCAATGCGGCCGCCTCCCTGTGCAAACTCCGGGCGAAACACGCTATCGAGTCCAGCCCCGACATGACGGCCTTCGGAGTGTGTTTTCTGCACAGGCTCTCGCCTGGCTCTGGTGCAGAAAACAAAACATATAAACGTGTACCGGCCCTTATCACGAGAATATCTGCGGTTGTCATCCCCCGGCTGATCCGGACTGGGTTGCCTGGATGGACAGGCTCAGAGTTGGTGGCTGCAGGCTTCCGCTCAGCCCGCGATGCGTTCGACATGGTGCACCACTCTCGTTCCTCCATGGTTGAGGCGGGTTTAATGAACGAGCGGGGATCGAGGGATAGATAGAGCTCGCGAGGGGATGAGCTGAAAGGACTAAATCACCGCGTCTTGAACATTTCAAGGATCATAATTCAGCAAGAGTAGTTTACACATGAGACGTGTTAAGCATTAGCAGGACACCACAAGGCCAGCGTTATTCCTGCTGGGGGTAACAGAATGGCTGCGGGATGTAACAACTTTTACTCCTATGTGGCCGTATCAAGTACTGTACTAAAACCGGTATCATAGCGCGCTCTTACCACCGGCCTTCTCGTCCACGCGGGAAACATTGCGGCTCACGAGGCTTTCCTCGTCCACCTCCTCCGAGGTCCTGTTCCCCTCATACTTGCTGTTCTGCAGGTTATTCAGCTTATCCTCGTCCCTATCCGCCTTCATGAACGTCAGCCAGAAGCCGACGCCGCCGATGAACGCGATGACGGCGACGGTGCCATAGTTCCAGACCAGCAGCGGGTCCTCGCTCAGCGCCGTCAGGGCCTGGCCGATGGCGCTCGAGATGGCCGACATGAACAGCGCGATGGCCTGGACGGTGGAGCGCATGTTCTTGGGCGCCTTGGTGTAGGCGTACTCGAGCTTCGTGATGGAGGCCAGCACCTCGGACAGGCCGATGAGGGCGTAGGGGAAGACCTGGACCCAGACCGTGATGGGCGCGGCGCAGTCCTTGCGGCCCGACTTGACGGAGGCGTTGATGTGGTCGCCGCACTTGGACTGCCTGTAGATGTAGTGCTGCGTGACGCAGGCGGAGACCATGGCCAGCGAGGCGAGGAAGAAGCCGGCCGTGATCTTCTTGATGGGCGTCAGGTTGATGCCGCACTTGCGGATGAGCGGGTAGAGCACGAAGTCCATGAGCGGGATCAGGATGATGATGGAGATGGGGTTGAGCTTGGCGATGATGTCGTTGGGCACGTGGCCGAGCTTCATGGTCGAGGCCTGGGAGACGAGGTTGCCTGTCATCTGGTTGTAGGCCAGGTAGTAGAGGGGGTACCAGAGGAAGACCTTGCAGGCGAGCAGCCCTCGACGGACCTCGTCCACCCAGGCGTCGTCGAATGTCATCCATGCTGGGCGATCGGCCGGCGCGATGTTGGAAGGTTTGACGACGTTCCAGAACTCGGGGTCTTTGAAGTTGCGCTTAGTCTGGGCGAGGTTCCAGGACCATCTGCCCTTGAAGGCAAGCCTGAGGAGCTTGAACGCTGTGGCCATGACGGATCCTGTGGGCGGGGACAATGTGTAGAACTTCTTGTAGTAAAACAGGATCATGGGTGCAATCAGGAAGACGATGGTCGGCAGGAGGTAGGAGAGCCAGAAACCGACATAGTGTTCCGAGTACACCATAGCCAGAGAGCCAGTCAGGGACCCGACGTTGATTAGCATGTAGAAGTAGATATAGATACGCGCCGTGGTGACGGCGGGATCGACGATCTCCTTCTTGCCCTTCTTGTTGACACGGACATAGGCGCGATCATCTTTGTACTGCTCGGCGATCAATGGAGAGATATTGGACTTGAAACCGCCGGTGCCTAGGCCCATGACCACGAGCCCGACGGCAAAGACGGCGATGGCAGGCTTGGGGTGGACGATGACAGGCGGGATGGCCGAGATGATGAGAATGGCGTGGCCGACGAGGGCGAAGGCGATGGAATACTGGATTGTGAGGTAGCGGCCAAAGTATGTGTCGGCGATGTAGGCGCCCATTAATGGAGTGACATAGGACCAGAAGTTGTTGACTTCAACAGAGTTAATAAGTGCATGCCGACGAGTATTCTATGTCCCAGGATCTTACAGGTGGTGAGTCCAGTAGATGCACGTTGTCCCATTCCCAAAGCCCCGGACCCAGGGGCGATGAGGAAACCAGCGCCGGTATTGGATCCCTTAGGAAGCGGCTTCTGAATGAAATTGACGACTGTGACATGTTAGTTGGTGGGTGTTTCAGGGGCATCATTGCTTCAAGATCCTTACAGACAGCAGTAGTGCCGTAGTAGGAGAAGCGCTCAGCAAACTCGACAATCGCCACTGTCCATGCTGTCCAGGGGATAGAGCCGGGAACACGTGGGAGAGTCGCGAACTCCTCCTCGGTCGGATAGGGCTTCTCGGGGTCGAAGTCGACGACCTGTCCAACCTCGGACTGGGGCCTGCTAAGAGCAGCCGCAGGCTCAGTCATGGTCGTCCCTTGAGTGATGTCGAGGCTCCTCTTGACGTCCATCATGGCGTAGTATTGTTACGGTTGACCCGTGTTGCAGAGAGTGACGTTCGATCCATCCGAAACGGAGGGTCACGGCCACCTTTACATACTACCCTTCTGTCTGGCGTTGAGCGGATCGCAACACCGACCTGCAGTTGTCGCCTTGACCCAGCATGCCATCTCGACCATGTCTGTCGCGATAAAGGCCATGATGCCCAGCTTTCTGAGGCTTCACAGTGGCACTGGTTAGCCGTAAGAGGCAGCTGCCGTGGTGAGCAGCGGCCTTGGCCACTGGAACTTGGGAACGCATCCTGAAAAAGCCACCGACTACATCGTATCCCGAGCAGATCAAGGGACAAGGTTATCGGTGCGGAACAATATGTGACGGCGGGTATGCATAGCACCCAACGCCTGGTAGGCGATCCCGCCACAACATAAGTGGACGTGGATAAACGCAGGCATGGCACAATGCGACGCTGAAGAGCTCATTGAGGGGATGACATTGATAGAGTAGGAGAGGAGACAGTCTTGACGTTATCACCTTCTCGAAGGAGGTTTGCGACCGTGCCTTGGCGATTCTTGGATGTCCTTGGCAGCACTTGGCGGTCAGGGCCAAGTCAAGAGCGGTTCAGAGTGGCGGGAAGTCGGGTAGCGGCGGTCCCAGTAATGCGACCAACTCTAGGTATACGAATAGTCTCTCCATGCTCCCAGCAATTTCATTCTGTAACCCGAAAGACAGAGCCTCATTGCTCTGTATGCTTCAGTTGGCAGATACGGCGATCACCGGACTGCCTCGTCGCAATTACTGGTTCTCAGATTGCGGATCTCGGGATAACATCCGATTGGCTGGGGCAGAAGCTCCCGTGGTAGAGCGCGTGCTTAGCATATCCACACTGGCATGCACGAGGTCCTGGGTTCGACTCCCAGCTGCTCCAGATTTAATATTTTGCTGTTGTCCTCTTATCCATCTTTGACAAACCGGGCGCTTGTCAAGGAACATACTTCCTTTTTGGGGTACTATGTAGTAGTACCACGCGAATGGTCCCTTCCGTTGTCTCCTCGAGGTCAAATGTGGATTTCTGAGAGTAACCTGTACTGGAAGGCTTCTTCTGCCTGTAATATCGCGTCCCCCATGTTGCTTCCTAAACTTCATCGTGTCACTCCAGTAGCGTTTCCTAGACAATTGTGGACGGCAATGCAGTCCTTTTTTCTATCAAGCACATTATGATTGAAATCCCCCCATCGAATTCTTCGTTTTGAAGGCTTCTATTCTGTTGGCCATCTTTGCTGGATGGAAGAATTTCGGCACCGCAAGGCATTGCCCTCCGAACAAGTCTGGAAACTTCACCCACTCAGCCTTGCGAACAACGGAAAACTGCTTCTTTCTGAAGACCCAACAACCTTGTTCTATGCCCGACCATGTGTGGTCCGGCGGAAGTCAAATTAAAACGCCGTTTCAGCTTCTGGGTCGTGCCACAGACTTGAAAGCAGAACAACATCAAGCTACATCTCAAAATATAATCACCAGCTCGTCGTACTGCTAGCAACTCGAAAAGCTGGGTACCGGCTCAGACCTGGCGGACCAGGTTGCGGCCACTCCAGCGATCACGACCACCCCAGCGTCCGCCGCCGCCACGGCCACGGTCCGAGTCGCCGCCATCGGCCTCCTCCTCCTCATCACCCTCCTTCGGACCCTCAACCGGACCGACAACCTCTCCACTCGGCTCGCCTCCCAGGCAGAGATCCAGGATCAGGTCCCCCGTATCCGCGGGGCAGCTGCGTGTGGCCTCCTGGTAGGGGTCCTGGTACGCCTCCTGGCAGACCTGGCCCGCGGGGCAGTCGAGGGTGTAGCACTTGTTCTCCCCTTCGTTGGCGCCCGAGCCGGTCGGAGTGACGCGCACGTTGGCGTCGCGGAAGGGGGCGCCGTCGAGGTCCGACACATCCCAGTAGAGGTTGTCGGTGTGGCTGTACTCCAGCTGAAGGATGCCGGCCTCGCTCGAGCCGCCGCGGGAGATCTTGACGGCTATCCCGGCGCCGTAGAGGCCTTCGACGACTTGCTCGCCGGAGCTGAGGTCGTGGGAGGGGAGCGAGCCCTCCTGGGGCACCTGGTCGACGTGCACGGTCTCGGCACAGCTTGAGAGGGAGGGTTAGCGACGGGGGTGAGGGGTGTCAGGAGAGAGGGGGTTTCGAGGGCTTACCCGTTGTTGATGACTAGGCCGGCTGAGGAGGTCAGGGCGGCCAGGGCAAGGACAAGATAAGCCCGCAGGGGAGTTGACATTGTTGGTGCCATAATTGAAGTCGTCAAGGGTTGGACGAGTGTGAAGTTGACAAGTGTTCAAGTGGTCAAAGATGTCCGCAACAGGTTCGAGGACGGAAAGGAGAAACGGGGATCTGCCATGCAGACCGACACTCCTCTAATAAGAAACAAAAGGTCCTTCTGAGCGGCACGTCGTCCAGAGACCACGGTTCAGTGAGAGCCGCCACTGACATATCATCCCACATGTGTGGAAACGCGTCTACGCAACCACATCGGAAGATTGATGGCAAACATTCCCAGGGGCCGAGTCGGGGCTAAAGCTTCACTGCGGGAGTAGATGCCACACCGTTTTGGAGTCCAGGAGAAACAAGAAGTGTTGCCCGGTAGATGTGACTGGTAGGCACGGCACCGAGTCTTCGGAAGACTCAGTAGGCTTTTGACAGTGCGAGTAAGCAAATAGTATGGACTCTCTCCTGATAGCCACGTCCGTCTAGGTAGGACCTTGGTCAGCCGAACATTTGCGGACAGGGCAATTGTGAACCACTTACTCTGATATCAGTCGTCTAGCTTGCGGACACAGGTGCTGTTCCTGCGGTCGGACAGTACCGTCTTCGCCGTGATAATTCTAAGCTTTGTATCTGATGTAGGGCAATCTCATCTTAGCGCCATGCTGGCTGCTCAACTTTCGGATTGTTGTTGCTGTCATGGGTTGAGTTATCAGCAGCCTGATGAAGCAAGCAAGCTCTAAGGTAAACATGCGCAATTTCTAGCACGACCACCAAGGTTCTTGTAGTATGCTGTATGGAACGGATGGACAACCAGGTGTAAACATTGCTTTGGTTGCTTGGCTACGCACAGCATTCACAGCCACGCCCATTTTCGCACTCCGGATGTCTCGAACAACGTATCCGATCCGTAGTCCGAAAGTAGCCATCCAAGAAACTACGAGAACATATTCATACGCGGACGCGAGCGCCTGGCAAAATATCACGAAAAACGGTCCTGCAGATCCACGTCCGTCCGAAGAGCAGTGCTGCAGAAGAAGTACTGGAGCCCCTCAACAAACCTCAGACGGTGATAGATTTTCACAACCGGGAGCTACTGGCCCAACACATTGCCTGCTCAACATGAACCCGCATTCACGCATCACGCTTCATGGATCGGCACCTTGCCCAAACGGAGATGTTCTTTTTGT